>Ga0233443_1000032_pt1 | contig 169257 bp, 135 predicted proteins | sample SI_123_September_2_FD_182784 | JGI IMG/M metagenome (GOLD analysis project Ga0233443, IMG submission 182784) | Seawater microbial communities from Saanich Inlet, British Columbia, Canada - SI_123_September2016_200_MG | ecosystem: Environmental > Aquatic > Marine > Inlet | place: Canada...
AAATTTGTCACCGTGGGATTTTCTCATGAAATACAGAAATCAACTAAACAAAAAAGCAGCATGACTTCTTTGAGTGTCCAGTTTTTTGTAGGAAGTCCACAATAGAATGTACATATATTTTACATATTTGAGTTGATGGGGATTACAGGAATCAATAAATAATGCAAAAAGAATAATAATTCCTATAGTTGACGTGTAAAGTCGATGTTCGTAGAATACATTATCACCAATTCCAAAAACACTCCATATAATAGTGGGTATTAGGAATAATGCCACCCAGAGTGCCCATGGTAATATATCAATAGTTATTTTTTTTCTAAAGATGATTAGGGCAATGATAAATACTAAAAACAAAGCCAAATATTTTAGATCAACATTAGTATTGTAAGGAATTATCGATTGAGAAATCGGAAAGATCATTTTACTAATAGAAATATAAAAGTGATTACTAGTAAGAAATATGGAATTCAAAAAGTTATTATTACTCCCTGGAATGGATAGCGAGCTCATAGATATTCTTATGACAATCCATAAACTGATAAGAATTAGATGCGGTATAATAAATTTAACCGCTTTCGATTTTGACTTATATACTTTGTTTATAATAATTATCACAATAAAAGGATATACAATAGAAATCTCTTTTGTAAATAATGCAACGGTAAACCATACAAAATGCTGTAAAAGTGATTGCATTTTATTTAATTTTAGATGATTTAAAAGTGAAATGGTGGATGCCAGTAAAAATATGGCAAGTAAAATATCATTTCTTCCTGGAATCCAGGCAACAGCATGGATGACTATTGGATGTACTGCGAATATTAAACAAGCAAAGATATTGATAACGTTATTTTTTAAAATATTTGAAAATAATAAATAAAGAAGAAAAGCAGTAATTATATGTAATAGAACATTTGAGATATGGTAATACAACGGATTTCCATTACCTATGAATGTATCAAGGAGAAAGGTAATAATTAATATAGGTCTATATAAACCGGGTAAAAACTCCAAAGAAAATGTTGCAGGAATGTTTTTTATAGATGACAGCCAATTTATATTATCAATAATAAGAATTTTATCATCTAAAGGAGAAAAACCAAAAAAAAATGTTTTTGAATAAAGTAAGATGATTACAAATGCTAATATCAGATATGGAATAATATTTCTTCGATATAAAATTTGGTGGAGAGAAATATTCACTGTTTTGTTTTTAATTTATTTTTTAGCTTAATTGACACAATATTAATATTATCGATAATAACCTGATTTCCAGGAAGTAATAAATTTGCTTTCTGATAATCCTGTAAGGCTGAAGAATAATCCTCTAGATATTCGAAAACAAACCCACGGTTATTGTAGTAATTAGCATTGGTAGGTGATATCGAAATTGCAGTTGTATAATCTGATAGTGACTTGAAGTATAATCCGCTATTAAAATATGCTATTCCTCTATTATAATGCGCCACGCTGTAATTGTGATTTAAATCTATTGAACGGCTAAAATCTTCAATTGCTTCTTTAGTATTTCCGGTGTTTAATTTTATCATTCCTCTACTGTTTAGAATCTGATACAAATTTGGTCTAATATTTATTGCCTGATTATAATATTCCATAGCTAATTCTTGATTACCGGACTCATGAAAATATTGTCCCCTCAAACTATATGATCTTGCCAATGAAGGAGACTCATTAATTGCTGCCTTAGAAAAATAATTAAAATCACTATAATATTTCAGTCGGTAGGAGGAAATTACTAATAGAAAACTAATGATCGAAATTAAAATGGATCTACCAATTTTGTAAACCATCTGATTTGATGATTTTAACCTGAGTTGTGAGATGCTCAATAAAATCCCAAATGATGGAACATACATGCGATGCTCATAAAACTCACCAATCCCTGTAGAAAGACTCCATATCACAGGTAAAATAAGAAAAAGTAGAAACCATAGAATACCGATATAAAATAACTTGTCATTATCCCGATTCGTAAAAAAGACACAAAACAAAATAACTACGATGGAAATTAATCCCAGGTAAATGCTCATATCAGGTAAGTGAGGTAGGACTGAGTAAGACACAGGAATAAAAAACTTACCAATATAGTTAATAATAATAAAAACTGTGTTAGAGACAAATTGAAGAACTGTGAAATCAGTAAATGATACATCAAAATTAACAATATTTAATCGCAGAATTAATGAAAGACAACAAGTTGCGGTCAAGCTTAAAACGATAATAATTTTACGAAATATATCTAGTCTATATTGATATAGAAGTAATATTAACAATGGTGTTAAAACGATTGCATTTTCCTTTATATATATAGATAAGAAAACAAGAATAATATGAATAAAAAACCAGTAATTCTTTGTACTCACAATGAATTTATGAAACGTAATCAGGGAGGTAAATACAATTATTGCTAATAAAATATCATTCCTGCCTGAAATCCAGGCAACGGCATGGATATTTATTGGGTGAACTGCAAAAATAAATGTGAGAATCCCTGCAAATTTCTTTGAATTACAGAATGTAGTCAATAGTATATTGATCAAGATAATTGACAAGAGATGATATATCAAATTTGAGAAATGAAAGATAAATTCTGATCCACCACCGACAATGGCATCTAACATAAATGAAAGATTTAGGATTGGGCGAAATAATATTAATGCTTGCTGGTCGTATAAGGGGGAGAAAAGAATATTAATAATATTGCCTGGGTTCATCAACAATATCATGCGGTCTTTTATTAGTTGTAAATCATCCAATGGTAAAAAAGGATAAAACATAACTCTACAATAAATGATTATAGTTACAATGCAGATAACATAGATGTAGTGATTATCCTTGAGTTTAAAATCCATGCATCTTAATGAATATGTAATTTATATTTTATAGAATCAAGTAAACTAATGACTACCTCACCTCCGAGGTTTTCAACTTCCAGTAAATCAAATAGAGAACCATCATAATCACCCAATGCATATTTACAAACACTCCTATTATGATAAGCTGCAGTAAAAGTTGGATCTAATAATATTGATTCTGTGAAATCAGCAGCAGCGAGATCGTATTCTTTTGTTTTCATGTATTGATTTCCACGTTCAAAAAAATACTTCGGGTCAGTATTACATAAGCTAATAGCATTAGAAATTAGTTGAATAGCCTCATATTGGTTTTCCATTATTGCAAAGATTGCACCGAGTGAAAAATATGCAGGATGGTAGGAGGGATCAATTTCTAATGCTGTATTAAAATCAATTATAGCTAACGAATCTTTACCGGTAAGTTGATTAATGGACCCCCGGTAAAAATAAACATCAGCTTGATATGGACTCATTTCCAATGAACGATTGTAATAAATTTCCGCTTCATCAAATTTCTGAAAATGATATAATACGTCTCCTCGAAATTTATGCGCAAATGGCATACTGGGCGATTCTTCCACAAGTGAAATAGAAAAATTTCGATAATTTTTATACGCCAACGATCTAAATATTGATTTTACACCGAAGGCAGTGATAAGTATTATTGTAATGAATAAAATACTCCCTGGGGATTGAGAAAACCTACCGGGTATTTTGACCTGCGATATAAAAATAATAAATCCAATAAGTGGAAGATATAATCGATGCTCATAAGAATATCCAATATTGAATAAAGTCACCCAGAGTTCAGGCAGCAAGGCAAATCCCAATGCCCAAAGACATCCAAATAAAGCAAATCGTTTATTTTTAATACCCATAATCCACAAGACTAAACCAAAAGTAATTGTGATTAGGATGTGGTATACTGGATTAATATCTAATAGATTTGGGGCGATAGCTTGATTCAATGGGAATATCAGTTTTCCTACTGATAGACAGAAAATAATCATCAAATCTAATATTATTTGACTGAAAGACTGTACATCTATCGATTGAGGATTACTTAATATGGCAGAACGGGTAATCAACCACGATATCGTGATAAAGCTCCAAATAATTAAAATCTTGATAATCTGTGATTTTGAATGCCTTGGTGAAATTAGATAATAATAGATTGTTGAAATTACCGGCAGAACGATTGCATTTTCCTTAGTTAAAAGTGCGATGAGATATAATAATAAATGCAGTAGTAAATATTTATTATCTCCCGAATTTACAAATTTAATCCATTGAAGAAAAGATGCTAATATAAAAATGGTAAGCAATGTATCATTTCTACCTGGGATCCAAGAAATCGCAGATATGTTTACAGGATGAAGAACGAAAAATAATGTACCCAATAATGATACCACACGGGACAAATTCAACTTTTTTAATACTTCAAATACCAGAAGCGACGATATCACGTGATAGCAAACATTCGAAATATGGAATGAGATTGGACTTCCGTTTCCAGTAATTGCATCAAGCATAAATGTTAAAATCAAAATTGGTCTATAATAATAATTACCAATACCGGCATAAAGGGGTTCTGTTAAAATAGAATGGATATTATTATAATTTTGTAGCCATTGCATACGTCCGAGAATTAATACAGCATCATCTAACGGAGAAAATGAAAAGAAAATGGTATGAAAGAATGGAAGTGTAGAGAGAAGTAAAATAGTTATGTATACAAAATATTGAGAATTAAAATATTTCCGAATTATTTGATACATTTAATTAACGAACTAAAATTGAATATTTATCTAATATGGCTTTTTTAAATTCTGGGTTTACTTCACCCCCAAGTGATTCGATAAGAGTAAGTTCATAATAAGCAGATTTGTAATCCTTAAGAAAAAATAATGCAACACATCGGTTATTTAGAGAAAGTATATCTTCTGGTTCTTTCAATAAAACCTTGGAAAATTCTTCCATAGCCAATTGATATTGACGTGTTTTTATATAACTTTCCCCTCTACCCTTGTAAAATTCGTGACGATTAGAATCCAAGGATATTGCATGCGAAATATTACTAATTGCTAGTTGGTAATCACCTAATTCTTTGTGAATTAGACCCTTATTATAATAGACATCAGAAAACTCTGGATCCCGTAAAATGATTATCGAGTAATCTTCAAGAGCGTGGGTAAAATCTCTTATATTTTGATATTGAGTCCCTCTCGAATAGATCAAAGTATTTGGGTTGGGGTCAGTTGTCATATCAATTGCAATCGAATATTCTTCGATCGCTTTATGATGATTTGGGGTTTTTGCATAATAGTCAGCAATAAGTGCATGTGCCTGCCATATGGAAGGTGATTCATTAACTACTGACTCAGTAAAAGATTGTTCATCTGCATAAACTGCAGATCTGGATATAGATGTTACGCTATAAATAAGGAGGAATAATACTATTGCAGTAGTAATAAAAGATCGTGATAAAATCTCCGAATATTTTATTCTGCTTAATGAAAATATAACACCGATGATGAGAATGTATATCCTGTGTTCAAAGGCATTTGCCATTCCCATTACGGTGCCCCAGAATAAAGGAATTGAAATAATTGAAAATATTATGATTAATCCGAATAATGTATAACTTTTATTTGTTTTCCATGCATATATGTATAATGCAATCAAAACAAGAGTCATAATTATGTTGGGAAGTATGGGAGTATCAATAATGTTGGGCATGATTGACTGATGAAATGGATAAATAATTTTTCCAACATACATCAACGACGTTATGGCTGTGTTTATAAGTATCTCACCAGGCTCCCGGATATTTAACGTAGAAGATATATCTATGAAGGCATATGTTCTCAATAAAAACCATAACCCAAATACAATAACCCATCCTAAAATTGGTTTTAATAATTTATCTAGATTTTTTCTTTTTATTAAAATATGATAAGATATGAGTATTATGGGGATAACAACCGCATTCTCTTTTGTTAATAATGCGATAAAAAATGTCAATAGAATAATTATATAATTCTTTTTCAAATCAAGTTTTAAATAGGTATCGTATGAAATTAATGAAAATAATAAAACGATGGCCAGAAGGGAATCATTTCTAGCGGGAATCCAGCTAATAATCGAAATATTTGTTGGATGAATGGCAAAGAACATTGAAGTTACGAATGCATATAATTTGTTTGTTCCAATCATTAACAAAACATTAAACAACAAAAACACTGTGATGATGTGATAAATCAAGTTGCTTGCGTGAAAAGACCAAGGTTTCCCTTGCCCGATAAATGCATCAATCATAAAAGATAATTCAAGAATGGGTCGATAAAAATATGTTGCAGATGCCATTTCAAGGGGTGTCGTGAAAACTTCCAATATATTTGTATAATCAGTTAAATAGCTGATCCTTTTCTCAATCAATCCGGGATCATCAATTGGAGAAAATGTAAAACTAATGGTATTGAAGTAAAATAACCAAATGACGAATGCTAATATAAAATAAGGTATTTTACCTTTTAATAATAAGGTACCAATTATATTTAAATCAATTTTAGAGTTCATAATAGAGTATTTATTGCTCATTATTTTTTAATAAAGTTTTCAATTAAATTGATATATGACATGAATATGTTGTTTTATTGGGTACAGTTTACCGGCGATTTTATAAACACTAAGAGCATGATGATATTTTTCAATATTTTCAAAACAATGAAACTAGTAAAAATACAATTGGCAGAAATATCCAGAAAAATGGTCTCCGTCCCAAAATGAAAATATTTTTTAGGTAGGAGTCAAATAGTGAAAAGGATAGAGGAGCGTTACAGATATTAATATATCTCATATTTACATTTTATTATATCAGTCGTGATCATTTTGGATGAAAATCTTACTACAACAATCATAAATATTGTCAACACCTAATCTTTTTTATTTCTTTTGACATAGTTAATAAATTTACTCTCCCAATTAGAAATAGATCAATTAAATATTGATGATTTATCATATTAGTATTATTAATTTAGTTATATATCGCAATGCTATTTAATCAGTGTATTTATTACCACAATACGAGGTTACTACTGTAAAATATTTTCCTTAAATGAATTCAATAATTGAAACATTAAAATCCAATACTACGCTCCTGGCGATTAATCTTTTCGCATCTTGTCTGTTTGCCTTTATTCTGTTTAGGTTTGATGGAGTATTGGGAGAAGATTTATTTTTTCACCTTAAAATATCTGAATTGATAACCAATAATGGATTCACTGTTATTAGTGATATGAGGTGGTTCCAATTGACAACATGGAGCCAATATCCAGCGGATTTGTCGCTTGGATTTCATTTAATGCTGATTCCAATTCTTAAAGTTTTTGACCCTATAACTGCAATAAAAGTCTTGGGCATCATATTGAACTTGATCCTCATCAATACATTCTTCTGGATTCTAAAATCTGAAAAAATAAAAAATATATTTATCTGGGAAATCCTCCTTCTTTTTGTCTCCACAATGTTTTTTTACCGATTGTGTATGATCAGACCATTTTTAATATCTATATCCATGTCGCTCATAATATTTTATAGCCTCACTAGGGGGAAACCAGTATTATTCTCCATTGCCTCATTTTTGTTTATAGTGTTCTATACCGGTTGGATTCAGATCTACATAATACTTTTCTTCCTTTTAATTACCGAGTATATAATTGATCGAAAATTTAGCAGTTTAAAATATTTTGGTCTCGCAACCGTAGCAATTGCATTGGGGCTTATCCTACGTCCGGATTTTCCCAACATATTAATACTCAACTATCAGCAAGTATTTAAACTACTATATTTAAATTTTATAGGTGTTGATTTGGCTGTAGGTACTGGTCAAAGAAATGCTGATTATTACTTTTTTCAGGATAATATAATATCCATTCTGTTGATGATTGTGTCATTCGTTTTAAACTATTATAATTTATTCCGTATCAAGAATTTAATAGAAAAAAAGTTGCTGATTTCACTAATGATGATCAGTCTGTTTTATTTTATATGGGCAGTGGAGTCAGTTCGTTTTATTGAGTACTTCATACCATTTTCTCTGCTTCTTTTCATTCTGTCTATTTCATATTATCTCAGATATCCTATCAATTCATTTACTCATTGGACTCTAAATATATTATTTCAGATACAAAATCGGCTCAAAAATGGATGGGTTTTGAAATTTATTTCTACATTGATAATTATTCTCATAATTTGGCATCCACCAGCGTATGTGCTTAAAAACATTGAATATTCTCCATCAAATGAAAAATTTAAAAATGGTGCTGAATGGTTGTTAAACAATTCACCTGAAAATAGTAATGTGTTTATCACATCCTGGGATTCTTTCTCCAGACTATTTTTTTATAATCACCATAATAATTACACGGTTGGTATGGATCCGGGTTTTTTCTATATGCGTGATCCGGAGCTATTTCGATTATGGCGAAATATTACTGAAAAATTATGTGTCAGTTCTGAGGTGGTTAAAGAATGTAATGATGGTCTTTCAGATCCATTATTAATTGCCCAGACAATCAGAAGTAAATTTGACTCATCATATATTTTTACGAATAATTACCTTGTATATTATTCCTTTGTCAAATTGATGGGCAGGAACCAGCATATTTACAGACTGGTCTCTCATTCTGAAGATTATTATTTGTTTGAGATTAATCCGGAAATCTAATTCAGGACCTGCTTTATCTCTTTGAATTTTCATTTCTGCATCTCATAAATATGATGAATCACCTTCATTATGCTGTCACAATGTTATTATAGGATAGTTTATTATTGACAAGTGGTTGGAGTTTCCGGATCATTGCTGGCAAGCTGGCGAGTTTTTCGATTGTTATAGTGAAAACACCAAAAGCCACTTCAACTTTTCCGCGTAGGATAAAAAGCTTTTCCCAGTTGAGAAGGTCTCCATATAGTTGAAATGAGCGTGGGAACATGACACATTCATAAATATCTGTTTCATCTTCAAATGTGACAAATTCCATTGCCTGATGTTTCTTTGTTGATGTTGTCTTTCGGGTGATATATACACCGGCAAGATTGATAGTTTTTCCAACATGATTCGGTATATCAATTGCCTTTTTGATTTTGCCTTCAAAATGATGAAGATAAGGTGTCAGGGGGTGCTGGGATATGGGGAAACCAAATGACTGAATTTCCAATGTTATTTTTTCCTGATGTGTCATTTGTTCTGATGTGTGATAGGGTAAATCCTGTTCTGTTTTGTCATCCTGCAGATAAAAACATGCTACTTTATAAGCAATTTCCTTATGATCCATTTTGGGCTCTAATCCGGATAGACAGCTGGTATTTGTTAGAGCAATGGCATCTGCCAAATCCATATCTACCCGCATGAGAAAATCATTTAGAGAGGTGAAGTCACCGGCTTTTCTTTCATCGAGTATAGCGTCAATCGTTTTCTTCTGGAGCTTTTTAATTGCCATAAAACCCATACGGATACGATTTATTTTACCCTTATAAGCATGCTCACTTAAGTTGATATGTGGGGGCAATATATCAATTCCGAATCGTCGGGCCTCGCTCAAATAAGCAAAACTTCCGTAAAAACCACCTTGATTGGAAATGACGGAAGCCAAAAACTCTGCTGGAAAATTTGCTTTTAGATAGGCGCATGTGAACGATAACATGGCATATGAAGCAGAGTGGGGTTTACAGAATGAATATCCGGAAAATGATTCTATCATACCCCAGAGAGTAAGTGCAAGATCCCGTGTATAACCGCGACGCTCCATTCCATTGATAAATTTACTTTTCCAAAATGAGACCATATATTTTAACGATGGTCGGGATATGACCTTTCGTATATAATCAGATTCAGCATAACCAAAACCAGCCATGACCCTGGCAGTAGTGGATACCTGTTCTTCATATACCATGATGCCATAACTTTCACTGAGAAAATCAAGGTCGGGATGAAGAAGTTCCCAGGGTTTCCCGTGGATGCGTTCCAGCATGAGATTGGTGTATCGATTGGCGGCTGGTCGGATAATAGAAGAATAAATTACCACATGTTCAAAATCAACTTTCCCGGCTTTTGCCAGGAGCTGACGGGTGGCAGGGCTTTCGATATAGAAAACTCCCATGGTTTTACCGGCTTTCATCAGTGCATTTGTCTTTTTATCTCCTTCCGGCTGGATCTGGTGATAATCCATATATCGGTTCCTGTGGAGTCCGATCTGTTTCAGGGTATCGCGAACAACAGCAAGGGATCGATTCCCAAGTATATCGATTTTCAGCAATCCGGAATCCTCTACCTGATCCTTTTCCCATTCGACGATTTGTACACCTTTGGGTGCCACCATAACGGGTACATATTTTCGCATTTCATCCGGTACAATGATGACACCGCCAGGGTGAACGGATGGATAACGAAATGCCCCAATAATCTTTTCGCTTTGTTCCAGAATCTCCAGGAGGGTTTTATCCAGATTGATATTCTTAAAACGATTATCTGTTTTAATCCACTTCACCATGTCTGTGTGATGGCGGTGATATCCAATGCGCTTTGTCACTGCCTTGATTTCTTCATTGGAGAGTCCATATACTTTTCCCACTTCCCTCACAGCTGAACGTGGCTGGATGAATACCTGACTGCAAACCATGGCAGTACGTTTCAAACTGTATTTCTTAAAGATATATTTCAGGATGTCATCCCGTTCATCCCAGGGAAAATCAATATCAATGTCTGGCATATCAACTCGTTCTGGATGGATAAAACGTTCAAACCGCAGGTTGTATTTTAGTGGATCTACCTGAGTAATGTATAGGCAGTAGCTTACAATGGATGCAGCACCGGACCCCCTGCCAATGGTGGCTCTGGTCTGCTTGACTACATCAAATACCACCAGGAAATAGGGTGCAAATCCTTTTTGGAGAATGAGAGATAACTCATATTCAATGCGGTTTGTCACCGTCGATGATAATTCGCCGTATCGTTTTTTGGCGCCATCATAAACGATGCGTTTCAGATGTGCATTGGCTCCATGTGTTTCTTTCAATGACATATGGGGAAAAATGGTATTCATATATGACCAGTCTGTTTTGCATCGGTCGGCGAGATACTGCGTATTATTGATGGCATCCATGCTGTTAGGGAAGAGGGTGATCATCTCTTTTTCCGATCTGAAAAAATGGAGTTGGTCTTTATAGTTCTCTGATGAAAGTTGTGACAATGTTAGATTGTTTTCAATAGCCCGAAGAACTTTATGTGTCCTCTGATCTTCAGGATTGAGAAAATAAACATCACCTGAGGCGACCATTTCCAGCTTGTATTTCTGGGCCAGTTGCAATGTCCGGAATTCGGTGACTCCAGGCCGCAATTCTATAAACAATTGGGTATCGGAGAATATTTTTATGAGTGATTGAATTGTATTTTCCAAATGGGTGAGTACAAATAATCCGGCTTTTCTGGATTGTACCAGTGAAGTCACACTTGCATCCGGTTCGTCATGCACCTTGGATATGATTCGGCATATATTTTCATAACCCGTCTGGTTCTCTGCCAGCAGGATCATCTCGTCAGTCCCAGTCACAATATTCACTCCTGCGATAGGTCGAATTTTTGCCTCCCGGGCATGCTGAACAAACCGAATGAAACCCCATATCCCATTGGTTTCGGTAAGGGCAAGATATCCCATATTCAATTCTTTTGCGCGCCGCACCAGTTGCCGGGGAGAGGCAGTTCCCCGCATTTGTGAAAAGACAGAATGTGTATTCAGGTGTACAAACATTTTAAAGATATTTTGTGATATTGAGTAACATCAATATCTGTCAGTATAGATAGATTATATTGATGCTTATAATTCGATTAATATTGAGTCATCTGCAAAGCTAAAAAGGAGTATTCAATATCTGAGAAATTGAATGAAATATGCTCTGGAATAATACAATTCATGACTGCTTCTATGAATAATAGAGCTAATCATTTAATAATATTTCAATACTGATTCAACTGAATCACATATTAACCAGCTAATGCTGCCAGCGGTTTGATGACATCAAAACCATATCTGCCTCGTATTTTATCCAGCGCTACAGAAAGAATTTTACTTTCTAATTGTACATCGTCAAAGAGATTCAGTTGATTTGCGGTTAATTTCAATTTTGTTGCATCAATGAGGATAGAACGAATACGATTGCGTCGGTTATGTGCCCGGGTAAAAAGTTGTGTGCAGGTTCCAATAACAGAGTGATTGTCATTATAATGAATAGAACCCTTTCGGGTACTTTTATAACCATCTGTATAATAGATATCCAGGGTCAGTGTGCCGGCAATTTTCATCCGACTTCTCAACTGCAATGCGACCTGCTCGGCCAATTCCTGCACTACTGGTCTGAGTATATTCTCATCATTGGTATCCGATGACAATACCTTTTGAACCATCACATGCTCCCGCATCCGGGGAGGCTGAACAATAGAATTATCTTCTCCCTTTGCCTCTCTTGAAATCCGTGGATAATGGCTCCCAAATAGAATACTTCCTGTTTGATAATCAGAGGTGATTTTCTGGATACTCTGTACCTTGCGAAGGAAAAGAAAATTGATAATCCGATTCACAGATATTTCCTGTGAGCTGGGCAAAATCCTTGACGGCAGCGGTGATAGAAATTGCGGTTCATCCCCCGATTTTACCTGACTGATATGCTCATGTATAACATCTGTGGAAATCTGACTTACCAGTTTATTATTACTGATACCAATACGACTATCCAGATTGCTCTTAAATTGGATCTCCTTAAAAATACGATATCCTGCCTGGGTTAAATCTTTATAAATGGACTGCATCCCTGACATATCAGCATAAAAACGGCCGAATGCTGCCGGCTCAACAATGGGAGAGAAGGATGCCAGGGTATGATATACATACTGATTCATACGGCTGTAAAGGCTGGTATTATATGGTATGAGCTGGGCACTGTGGGACATTCTGCGCGCCAGTGATACTTTCATACCCTGGTTTAATCCTTCCTGCTCTGCCTCAGGAGATAGACAGACGATGGTACCATTTGCATGGTGCGAAGATATGATTGCAACTGCTTTGGTCCGGATCGATGCGTCCAGCATACGTTCCGCCTGCAGTTCAAAATCATTAAGTTTAATATGGAAAACAGACACAATAGGGGGAAGTTGAAAGTTGAAAGTGAAAAGTTGAAAGTGGGAAGTAGATATGCCAGAGTTCACTTTATAAGCTTTATACTTTATGAACTTTCTACTTTTTACTTCCTGCTCTCCAGACTTTTTATAAAACCAGATAAAATTTTTGATATTTCTTCACTCAACACAAAGACTTTGTTAAATCCAGATTCAGAAATTATGGTTAATTCTTTTGCAAGGTAGAGCATAGAACGAACTTCCCCGGATGACCCTTTAGCAATGAAAAGAAAATATTTGAACTCTTTGTTGGATTTTCTTTCAAACCCTTCTGCAATATTATTCATTATAGACACTGATGCCCGCTGAATTTGGTTTTTAAAGCCAGGATCGTTACAGTTAGAAAATAATCGATATATTGAGATTGTTAATACTCTTGCCTTTTGCCAGGCAATGATATCTTCAAATTTTTCTATTTTCACTTTATAAACTTTCTACTTTATGAACTTTCTACTCAGCTATACTGTCTCATTAGCCCCAGAACGATACCACCAATTTTGAAATCATCATAAGGGGAGACATGAATGATGCTGTAATCGGGATTTCTGGGATGTAATTCAATGCCATTCTTTTTAGGATAATAGCGCTTTAGTGTTGCCTCATCATTTACATATGCCACAATGGTTTGTCCTGTTTCGGCCGTTTGAACCCTTTGGATAATTACATAATCGCCATCCTGAATATTATCTTCGATCATGGAATTGCCAACCACTTTTAAAACGTAGTTACCCGCGTGCATGAAGTTGGGGGGGACCTCAATGTTCTCCTTGTCTTCGTACACCTCAAGTGGATAACCTGCAGTGATGAGACCCAGGAGGGGCAGTGAATTATCCATGTGCTGTTCTAAAATAGACAATGCCCGTTTACCATTATGCCCTTTCATGCGTTTTAGGATACCTTCTTTTTCCAGTTCATTCACATACCAGTTGATAGTGCCCAGAGAACGAATTCTTAATCCATCCATAATCTCCACAAAAGTGGGTGGACGATTTTGATTATATGTGAAACTTCGTATAAAATCAACGAAACGTTGTTTTTTTGGTGAAAGAGTTTTCATGGTGGTTCCTTTCTTTGTAATCATTGACTGTTAGCCTTTAGCAATTAACCAGGAGGCAATAATTAGAAATTGATTTCCTTATTTGTTTTATTAACAATACTCGTAAGTAACTCGTAAGAAACTTATGATGTTTTGGGAATATGTCCTATGGTTTTTTTATTCCTTAAACATTATTTTGATAGGATTCGTCGTGGATGAAGTCAAATGAGCTACCCATCCGAATGAAAAAGAATAACACAATCAGGACAGTTATGATATAAAAACTGATTGAGAATATGGCTACTAACTATTTGGTAGTGAATAAATAGTGGTTTTACGTTATATCAAATGGCTGAATATTTTTCGCGTTGAATAGCTTCATCGCAGGTTTCGAATTTTTCATAATGAGCAATTTTCCATGGTTTAAACGCTTTTGTAGATCGTACTTTTCCAGAATTATGATAAGATAAGCGCAGTGAGAGATTCTGTGTATGGCCAATATAGCGGTGAGAACCATTGATGCTGGTAAGTACATAAGTATAAAACATGGGAAAAACCTGGATTGCTACGGGCATAGAGTGATGATGAATATTTATATCTCACACATTAAAATTTAACTCTCAGTTCCTTCTGTGCCCGGGACTGGAATCGAACCAGCACATCCAAAAACGAATACTAGACCCTGAACCTAGCGTGTCTACCAATTTCACCACCCGGGCAGCTATCCTGCAAAAATATGGGATTCTGCAGTCGCATGAGAGAAAAATTACTGAAATATCCGTTCGTTTACCAAGGAAATAAACTTGAATCAGTAAGAGCTAATCAGGTAAATTTCTTGTTTATATTTTTCAGAAATATTTAGTACTTGAGATCAATTAATTAATTTCTCATTCGTTCTGATTTGTTCTGAAATAAGAAAATTTTTGATGATTAAATCGGATACATATTTTGAGCAATAAGTTAATAGCAACAAATAGAAAAGCATGGCATGAATATCAAATTCATGAGAAATTTGAGGCGGGAATCATATTGCAGGGAAGCGAAGTAAAATCACTTCGTGAAGGAAAAGCCAATATCAAGGAGGCTTATGTGAGATTCTTCAACAATGAGCTGTTTATAATTGGGATGCATATCAGCGAATATTCCCATGCAAGTTATTCCACTCATAAACCTGTGCATGATCGAAAATTACTGCTTCATAAAAAAGAATTGGCAAAATTGTTGCGGGTGGTAGATGAAAAAGGAATGACCCTTATCCCGCTATCTATGTATTTTAAAAATAGTCGGGCGAAAGTAGAATTTGGTGTCGCCAAGGGTAAAAAGCAATGGGATAAAAGACATGATATTGCTAAACGTGATGCCAAGAGAGATACTGATAGAGAATTAAAAAAGGTAAGAACAATAGTATGAGTTTGTTTCCCTCAATTAACGAACAAATGGATCTGATCACAACTGGGATTAGCGAGATAATTCCCAAGGATGAAATGGTTCGAAAACTGGAAGTTGCCGAAAAAACCCAGAAACCACTGATTATTAAATTGGGATGTGACCCCAGCCGGCCTGATTTGCATATCGGTCATGCTGTTGTCCTCAGAAAACTCAGACATTTTCAGGATTTGGGTCATCAGGCGATTTTGCTGATAGGTGATTTTACAGCAATGATTGGCGACCCAACAGGGCGGAATAAAACCAGACCCCAACTGACAATTGAAGATGCAAGGGTAAATGCACAATCCTATATCCAACAAGCATCAATTGTACTTGATATTGAAAAATTGAAAATAGTCAATAATTCTGAATGGTTAAATGCCCTGAATTTTCAGGATGTCATAAAATTAACATCTAAATACACAGTTGCTCGGATGATTGAAAGAGACGACTTCACCAAAAGATATAAAACAGGGGTGCCCATTTCCATTCATGAATTCTTGTATCCCCTTGCACAAGGATATGATTCTGTTGCTCTGAAATCTGATGTTGAACTGGGTGGAACAGATCAGAAATTCAATTTACTGGTGGGACGAGATTTACAAAAAGAATATGGAATAGACCCACAAGTGATTATTACAACACCGTTGCTGGAAGGTACTGACGGAGTTGAAAAAATGTCTAAGTCTTATGATAATTATATTGGCATTACCGACACTCCAGATGAGATATTTGGCAGAACATTATCTATCCCTGATGAAATGATTTCAAAGTATTTCGAATTTGCAGTACATATGAAAGAGCAGGATTTGAACGAAATTAAAAATGGTCTGAAGAATGGAACAGCAAATCCGCGAGATTTAAAACGAAAACTGGCCCGTGATATTGTGTCGATTTATCATGATGAAACGGCTGCTTTTGCCGCTCAGGAGAATTTTGATCGAATCCATATTAAAAAAGATGTGCCCGACGATATACCTGAATATCAGTTATCAGGTGATGAAAAATTGATTTTGACGATGGTTAAAAATAAAATGGCATCAAGTAACGGAGAAGCCCGAAGACTCATAAAACAGGGATCAGTAAAATTGGATGGAGAGAAAATTCTTGATATTCATTTTATCCTGTCAATTGATGGAAACAAAGTTTTGAAAGTAGGAAAAAGAAAATTTTTAAAGGTATTATCAGTATGAAAAATAGTAAAACGCTAATTTCGTTAGCAGCAATCTCTCTATTTATAATGTGTTCCTATACCCCTGCAGGACTCGTCACAGGCGAGAAAAAGGTAAACAGCTTAAAAGGAATTGAAGTCCCCACAAATTATACAATTGATAAAAATGCTATTGAAATACCTGAATCCATCATATTTATTATCTCTGATGGCACCGGTATTGGTCAATACACACTGCAGTATTATACAAGTGAAGATTTTGCCCCTGCTAGATTTGATCATGTTGGTTTAGTGACAACTCATCCCAAAGATGGTCAAAAAAAGGTTACTGATTCGGCGGCTTCTGGAACAGCACTTTCAGCAGGTATAAAAACATATAATGGTGCCATTGCAGTTGATACTGAAAAAAAACCTGTGAAAACCATGCTTGAAGTAGCGGAGGATAAAGGGATGTCAACTGGTTTAGTTGCCACATCAACTATCTCACATGCAACTCCCGCTTCATTTGGTGCACATATTGACTACCGAAAAAAGGAAGATGAAATTTCACAACAACTTGCCGATTCAGAAATTGATGTATTATTTGGCGGAGGATCAAAATATTGGCAGGAAAATTTATTCGATCAGGTGAGGGAAAATGGGGGACAGGTGGTATCTGATATAAACGAACCAATGAATTCAAATAGTCGGGTAGTGGGACTATTTCATGAAGAAGGATTGACTCCTGTTTATAAAGGCCGGGAGGTCCAAACTGTAGAAATGGCTAAAAAGGCAATTGATCTGTTGGATGACAATAGTAATGGTTTTTTCCTTATGATTGAAGAGTCTCAGGTTGACTGGGGTGGTCATGCTAATAGTGCTGAGTATATACAAGGTGAAATGAGATCACTCAATCAGGTTGTGAATTATTGTCTGGATTATCAGGAAAAGCATCCAAATGTTCTTGTGGTTCTTACTTCCGATCATGAGACTGGCGGCACAATTGTTCATGATGGCGATGATGGGATTCTGGATATTGAATTTGCTATAAGTCATCATTCAGCTAGTATTGTTCCTATTTGGGCAACAGGACCGGGAGCCGAAGTTTTTGACGGGTTCATGGATAATACTGAGATTGGAAAAGCGTTGATGGGATATTTAAAAAAATAACCACCTGATAAGACGACAATATCATGATTAAGACAATAAAAACACCAGTTGCATCAATTTATGAAAAACCGTCATTTGCCTCTCAAATGATTACGCAGGCACTCATGTGGGAACCTGTTGAAATTCTTGATGAAGAAGATAATTGGCACAGAATTCGTCAATGGGATCACTATACAGGATGGGTGAATTCATTTTATTTAACTGATCAAACATTTGAAGATCGAGGTGGATTTCATATTTATGATAGATTTTGTCCAGTCTATTCAAACTCTGATGATGACTCGTTTATTATCAGCGGATTGTCAATTGGTTGCAGAATACCAGGAGCTAGTATCCTGGAAGAAAATGATAACAGATATAAAATTCTGTTACCCGATTCAGCATCGGGCTGGATTCCCAAACAACAGGTATCTAATCTTAATCTAAATGACTCCATTGTTAACATTGCAACTAAACTCATGGGGATACAGTATCTCTGGGGTGGCAAAAGCAGCTTTGGATTTGATTGTTCAGGATTTGTCCAAACCGTTTATTTACTTACCGGTATTGATTTACCACGGGATTCTAAAGACCAGGAAAGGTTTTCAAGTTTTGTGGATATCACAATTCAGAATGCCTCCGCTGGAGATTTGATTTTTTTTAGTGAGAATGATAACATCTCCCATGTTGGAATTTATTTAAATGATGGAAAATTTATTCATTGTTCTGGTGAGGTGAAAATAAACTCCTTTGACAGTGCAGATAAATTGTATTGTAATTCTCTCTATCAGAAATTTCATTCTGTTAAGTCTATTCAAAAAATTTTGAATTAAATGGAACCTGTCGCCATCAATCAGAAAGTCTTGATTCTTAACCAGAATTATCAGCCAATTATGGTCATTGGCGGTAAAAGGGCGATTATTCTGATGTACCTGGAAAAAGTAGATGTTCTAGAACATTATTCTGACTACGTCCATTCTCAAAGTTTATCTTTACAGATACCAAGCGTGATCAAATTAAAGAAATACACACGATATTTAAGGAATAATATTACATTATCGAGAAAAAGTATATTCTTGCGGGATAATCATACGTGCCAGTATTGCGGGAAAAAACATTTACCACTTACTGTGGACCATGTAGTCCCAAAAGATAAGGGTGGTAAAGACATCTGGGAGAATCTTACGACAGCATGTCTAATATGCAATAATTGGAAAGGAAATAAAACGCCGCGAGAAGGGGGTATGATGCTTTTGTCTATTCCAAAAAAACCGTCATTCGTGTTTTATTTTCAACAATTTGTCAAATCTAAACAGCATAGTTGGAGGCCATATTTATTTATGGATCCGGTAAAATATGATTAGGAGAATAATTGACCGAGACAAGTAAACCAGTATTATTATCCGGGATACAGCCCTCAGGACATTTGTGTATTGGAAACTACGTAGGGGCATTAAAGAACTGGGTGACCCTGCAGTCCAGCCATAAAAGCATTTTCCTGGTAGTCGATCTACATGCTTTAACCGTAAAGCAGGTTCCATCTGAATTAAGAAACCGATGTTTATCATTTCTGGCGCAGTATATTGCCTGCGGGATTGACCCTGAGCAGAGTTTAATGGTCATCCAATCCCATGTTTCTCAGCATGCAGAATTATCATGGGTGTTGAGTTCGCTAACCTATATGGGTGAATTGAATCGAATGACTCAGTTCAAAGAGAAATCGACGCGACATAATGAAAATATTAATGCTGCGCTGTTTAGCTACCCAATTTTGATGGCTGCTGATATTTTATTGTATCAGGCGGATCTGGTGCCGGTGGGCGCTGATCAAAAACAGCATCTCGAACTTGCCCGGGATATCGCCCAACGATTTAACCATAATTATTCTGAAACGTTCACAGTTCCGCAGCCGTATATTCCAAAACAGGGGGCGCGAATTATGAGTTTACAGGACCCCGCCTCCAAAATGTCAAAATCGGATAAAAACTTAAATAATCTAATCTCAATCCTGGATCCTCCTGATGTAATCCGTAAAAAAATTAAAAGAGCAGTAACAGATTCCGGTAAAGAAATAATCTATCAACCTGAAGACAAACCCGGTCTGGCGAATCTTTTAGTATTATTTTCAGTGTTGACCAATAAAAAGATTCAGAATATTGTTGCTGATTATCAAGGGAAAATGTATTCACATTTAAAAGAAGACCTTGGTGAAATAGCTGTAGAAGTTCTTGCTCCCATCCAGGATGAATATTCTAAGATAATAAAGGATAAAAAATATTTGAATGGAATACTAAAAAATGGTGCTGAGCAGGCATCATATATTGCCAGAAAAACTATGTCAAAAGTATATCGGAAAGTGGGTCTTGTACCCTATCCAAGATAAATTTAGAATTCAATGATGGTGAGAAAGAATTAGTTGTTAATTGGATTAGACTATTGGTAAAAAATACTTATAGAATTAAACTGGATAATTTTGAAGGTCCATTGGATCTTCTATTGTTTTTTATTCATCGGGATCAGATAAATATCTATGATATCCCAATATCTAGTATTACTCAGGAATTTCTGGACTATATTCAGTTATTAAAATCTATGAATATAGAACTTGCAGGTGATTTTATTTTGATGGCAGCCCTGTTAATGAAATTGAAGGCAAAAATGCTATTGCCAGTTGAATCCAATAATGAAGATGAATTCGATGATCCGAGGACAGACCTGGTCCAGCGGTTATTAGAATACCAGCGATTCAAGGAGGCATCAAATTCGCTATCGAATATCCATCAAGAGCATTCTTACCATCATCCAAAAGGAATCAGGCAACCGGTAGGAACAACTGCCGAAAACCCCTCTGAATTTGTTAAACACATAACATTGGTTGATCTTTTGAAAGTGTATAAAAATATTATTGACCGCCTACCGACTCATACTCCGTATAGTGTGAATCATGAAGAAATTCATCTTGAAGATCAGTTATCCTTTATTAGAAAAAAAATAAGTAAATGTAAAAAGATATTATTTAGTGAAATTATAAAAACGTTGACTTCCAGGTTACAGATTATTGTTACATTCATGGCACTTCTTGAGATGTTACGGATTGGAGAATTAAAATTATTTCAGAAAGAACCATTTAGTGATATTATGTTGGAAGGGAATATTACATGAAAAGCATTGTGGAAGTATTGCTATTTGCAACCTCTGATCCTCTTACTCAAGCCAAATTGAATGCATGCCTACAGGATGATTCTACCGACTTGGATGAAATTATCAGGGAGTTGAATGAAGAATATGAAAAATCGGAGAAGGGGATTTATATTGGTAAAATAGCTGGTGGATATCAAATTTTATCAAAACCTGAATATCATTTATACATTCAAAGATTATATAATAAAATCAAAAAATTGCATCTATCGCATGCTGCTACTGAAGCATTAACAGTGATAGCCTACCGTCAACCAGTAAGTAGGGCTGAATTGGAAAGTATAAGGGGTGTAAATTGCGATAGTGTTGTAAGAACCTTAATGGAAAAGGAACTTGTGACTATAAAAGGACGAGAAGATGGAATGGGTCGTGCCATATTATACGGAACGACTCTGACCTTTCTTGAAGCTTTCGGATTAAATTCAATTACTGATCTACCACAGTTAAAAGAAATAAAAGAGTTGGTAGAATCAGAAGAAACCCCAATAGGAAATACCGATGAGACTAAATAAATATCTGGCAAGAACCGGACTGGCATCCCGAAGAAATTGTGATGAATACATAAGACTGGGCCAAATAAAAGTGAATGGTGAAATTGTAACTGATTTTTCATTCGAAGTGGACAACAATGATATTGTGGCATTTAATAAACAAATATTAAAACCGGTTTTGGCCCCGGTAGTTTTTGCCGTACATAAACCAAAGGGGGTTGTGAGTACAAATCAGGATACGCACGGACGCCCAACAGTTATGGATCTGGTAAAATCTCCAGAACGGCTATTTTCAATTGGTCGTCTCGACAGGGATACCACTGGAATTATTCTGGTTACAAATGATGGTGATTTGGCTTATCGCCTGACGCATCCAAAATTTAATGTTGAAAAAAAATACTATGCTGTTACTGAGATTGATATCGCCAATTCAAAACTAAAAAATGCTCCGAAAGGCATTGAATTAGATACTGGTGAAATTGCCAGATGTCAAATATTCAGGTTGGATAAACAGGGTAAAAAACTACTTTGGAAAATTATCATCACCGAAGGCAAGAACCGGGAAATAAAAAGAATTTTCCAGGCGTTAGGGTCGAGGGTTGAGAGTTTGCACCGTTATGAATTTGCCGGTTTAAATGTAGAGAGAATAAAATTGGGAAAATATCGCCGGTTGAGAAAATCAGAAATTTCCATGTTAACCAGTTTAACGGACAAAAAATAATCAGTGAGAGCAACTTTGACTATTCCTGCCTGCAAAATTTACAAATCGATTAAATTCCTCATTTACTTATAAGTTATCATAATCACTCCATCAATACGGTTTGGAAATTGACAGGGATATACACTAATTTACTGAGCTTTTTTATAGGTATATTTTAATGATCATAGCAATTGACGGGCCTGCTGCATCCGGAAAAAGTACAACGGCAAAAAAAGTAGCTGAAAAACTTAGTTTTACGCATCTGGATACAGGTGCAATGTACAGGGCGGTCACATTGTTTTTTCTGGATAACAAAACGGTTCTATCTGACCCGGATCAAATCCAATACGCAGTAAATCTCATTAGACTGAAATTTCTCAAAGATCAAATTCTTCTAATGAATGATGTTGATGTGAGTGCTGAGATTAGAACCGGCAGGGTTACTGAATTTGTCAGTGAGGTAAGTGCTCTACAACAAGTGAGAGAAAAAATGGTTTACCTGCAACGAGAAATTGCCAAATTTCAGGATGTGGTTGTTGAAGGAAGAGATATTGGGACACATGTTTTCCCAGATGCAAAGTTTAAATTTTTCATCGTAGCTGATGTTGAGGAAAGAGCTCGACGGAGGTATGATGAATTGAAGAATAAATTTGGTGATATTAATTTCAATGATGTACTTCTTGATCTGAAAGGAAGAGATAAGAAAGATGCTTCAAGAAAAATATCACCACTGAAAAAAGCTGAAGATGCCATAGTTATTGATACCACATCACTGACAATTGATGAACAGGTAGATGAGATAATTGACATTATAAACAATAAAATACATAACAGGAGTTAAACTCAATACATGATAGACGAAAAAGTGTTAAACCAGGATGTTGAATCTGCTGAATCTGCAGAAGAGATATCCGCAACCCCCGCCACCGATTCTGTAGAAGAAAAATCGAACACAGAAAACGCGACGGAAAATTCAGAAAAAAAAGAAGATTCTCAAGAAAATATTTCTGAAGAAACAAACGAAGAACCACAACCAGAAGTGAAAGTCGAAGTGATCGAAGATGGTGACGAAGACGAGGAAGAGAAAGACGAAGAAATTATCGTTGATGCATCCTCTGGGAAAGTGGGAAAAGCAGCTATAAAAAATTACCTTGATGACGATATTCTTGATCTCAAGATTGTATCGGCTGAAGATCTCTATAAATACGACGAGGAAGATGTTAAAGAAGTTGCTGCAAAAGAATTGTACGAGAAATCTTTTCTTGATATTAAAGAAAGACAGGTTGTTACTGGTCGAGTTGTAAATATCAGTGATAAAGATGTATTTATTGATGTTGGTTTCAAATCAGAAGGTATTGTTTCAAAACAAGAATTTAAAGATCCACCACAGATTGGCGATGAGATTCAAGTATTTATTGTAATATTTGAAGATCGAAAAGGTCGTTTCATCCTTTCAAAAGAAAAAGCAGATTTTGCTGCAAAATGGAATGAACTTCGTAAATCCTTCGAAAGTGGCGATATTGTTACCGGCCAGATTATTAAACGTATCAAAGGTGGAATGGTTGTTGACCTTGGGGGTGTATTTGGATTCCTGCCAGGTTCACAAATTGATGTTAGACCTGTTACAGATTTTGATGAACATGTTGGACAGGAATATGAATTTAAAGTTGTTAAGTTCAATGAACTTAGAAAGAATGTTGTTGTCTCTAGAAAAGCGCTTCTTGAAGGCGACCTGAAAGAAAAGAGACAGGAAATCATCTCACAAATGGAAGTTGGGATGGTTCTTGAAGGAACTATCAAAAATATCACTGATTTTGGTGCATTTATAGATCTTGGTGGAATCGACGGTCTGCTACATGTAACAGATATCACATGGGGACGAATCAATCATCCAAAAGAGAAACTGGCGATTGGCGAGATAGTCACCGTCAAGGTTATTGATTTTGATGTTGAGAAAACTCGTGTTTCGTTAGGTATGAAACAGCTGGTTGCCGAACCATGGGATGGTGCAGCAGAGAAATATGCCGTCAGTGCCGTGATTAAAGGTAAAGTAGTCAATATGATGAATTACGGTGTCTTTATTGAATTGGACGAAGGTGTTGAAGGATTAATCCATGTTTCTGAAATGAGCTGGACACGTCATATCAAACATCCAAATGAAATTTTCAAACTTGGTGATTTGGTCGAAGCCAAAGTAATAAGTCTCGATACTGAAGCAAAAAAGATCTCTCTGGGAATCAAACAACTTTCTGCTAATCCATGGGATAGCATAGAAAGCAAATATCCTATTGGTTCAAACTTTGAAGGTATCGTTCGAAATTTAACCCAATTTGGTGCATTTGTTGAATTGGAAGAAGGGATTGATGGCTTAGTTCATATCTCTGATATGTCTTGGATCAAAAATATCCGACATCCAAAGGAAATTGTTAAAAAAGGTCAGACAGTTCAAGTCAAAATCCTTGATGTTTCCAGCGAAAACAGACGACTTGCCCTTGGAATTAAACAGGTTGAAGAAGATCCATGGCCTGAGTTAAGAACACAGTATCATTCTGGAAGAGTTGTTGAAGGAACCGTTATTCGTGCACTCGAAAAGGGAATTATTTTCCAGCTCGACAATGACCTTGAAGGGATTGTACCTCTTAAACGAATTGCAAAGCATGAACGAAAACAGTGGAAAAATAAATTTATTCCAGGTGAAAAGTTTTCGGTAACTGTTCAGGAATTGGATCAAGAATCCAGAAAGGTTATTCTCATGGCGGAAATAGAACTGGAGGGTGATGAAGGCACTGGAACATCCGATGCGATGATTAAAAATGAACCTACTACTGATAAACTGGAAATTCCACAGGAAATTCTGGATAACTTAACAGAAGAAAGTGAAGAAAAGGAATAATAATATTCTGATCTTTACATAGAATGTTTTAGAAAATGGGGTCGAGTATAAAATCAACTGACCCCATTTTTTATAGGTATTAAAGGGGAATATGATCGTTCTTGGAATTGAGACATCCTGCGATGAAACATCTGCAGCAGTAGTACAAGACGGAAGTCTGTTATGTAATATTGTATATACTCAGGATATTCATGCTGAATATGGCGGTGTTGTTCCTGAGGTTGCCTCCAGAGAGCATGATATACATATTAACACAGTTGTGAATACCGCTATGAAGAAATCACAAATTAAATTTAATGATCTGGATGCCATAGCAGTGACATATGGTCCTGGTTTGATGGGGACACTTATGGTTGGGCTCAACTATGCAAAAGGGCTTTCCATTGGTCTAGATATTCCCTTTATCGGGGTCAATCATATGGAGGGTCATTTATTTGCTAATCTCATCGATAATCCAGGTTTCACCTATCCCTTCCTCTGTCTTTTAGTATCCGGTGGTCATACCCAGATTTGGCAAGTGAACAAATTTGGTGACTATCAGAAAATATCAAATACCAGAGACGATGCAGCCGGTGAGGCTTTTGATAAAGGAGCAAGAATTCTTGGCCTAGGGTATCCAGGGGGACCACAAATTGAAAAACATGCCAGAAACGGCGATCCAAAAAAATTCCCTTTTACTATCCCGAGGATAAAAAACGCCGAATTGGATTTTTCTTTCAGCGGTTTGAAAACAGCCATTCTTTACACATGCAAACGCATGGAGGATCAAGAAATTAAAAATGAATTACCCCATCTCTGTGCCAGTTATCAGGAGGTTATCATTGATACGCTTATTGATAGGGTGAAAAAATCAATTGCCGCAACTGGGATAATGTCTATTGCCATTGCTGGCGGTGTTGCAGCCAATTCCAGATTCAGAGAGAAAATGAAAATAATGGCTGATAACAGCGGAATTAAAACTTTTTTCCCTAAAATGGAATACTGTACTGACAATGCCGCCATGATTGCCATTGCCGGATATGAACGGTTAAGAAATGGAGAGACATCATCATTGGATTTAAAACCTATCCCCAATCTTTCATTGGATGATTCGATATATGTTTGATCTTACCCTACGAGGACAGCTATTATTTCTACTGCCAATTACCGTAGTTCTTATCTTTCTACTCGTTAATTATTTCCAATTAATAAAAATAAATATCAATATTCTAAAGACTGTTACCTGGATCATTCGTCTACTAGTCATCATAATTACTATTGTTCTGCTGTCGGATCCATATTTGCAATATAAAAAAGTTTTTGAAGAAGATCCAGCCATATCAGTGATTATTGATAATAGTCAGAGCATGGCATATAATCGGGAATTATCAAGTGATGAATTTTCTCACCGCATTGAATCGCTGATTGATAGTTTAAAATTAATTTCAGACAATGTGAATTTGCTGTCCTTTGGATCAGAATTAGCATCGATTGAGAATTTAGAAGATTTGTCATACGACGAAGTGCATACCGATTTTTCACAGATACCGGCTTACCTGAATAATATCAGCAGTAAGTATAATTTTTTGATTTCAGACGGAATTGCCACCAGCGGCAGACTACCGGGTGATTTATCATTTAATATCTATTCACAATTCTATCCAATTGGCGTCGGTTCAGAATCAAGTATCCACGATTTACAAATTAGTCGCGTCGATCATCCTTTCACAATTGTCCACGGGGATACCCTTAATTCTACTATTTGGTTGAGTCATCAAATCGAAAAAAATGTTGAGACTAAAATTCTCATTACTGATTCAACAGGGAAACAGGTTTATTCATCTTCTATCCAGATTAGTGAAGGAACAGGATTAGTAGAAATTCCTGTATCAATACATGATATTGATTTGAAACCACCTCTGAAAATTACTATTTCACCAGTTGAAAATGAGTTTCAGATAGAGAACAACTCATATGATATGGATATGACAGTTTTATCTGAAAGTGAAGAAATTCTCATGATTTCCGGTGCTTTATCAAATAATACCGGGTTCATTAAATCTGTATTGAAGACCATACCTAGAGCAAAAATTAACCATCATTTCCGTATCAGCAGCCAATTATGGAATGAGACAATTATTCCCAATGATTACCAAAAATCAAAAATAATCATTCTTGATAATTATCCTATACTTAATACTGATTTAAATATTTATAATCAGATACTAAATATCGCCAGGGCGGCAAATATTCCAGTTGTATTTCTGGAAGGCCCCAATTCCAATGCTATTACAACCTCTTCGATCACTACAACGGCAAATATTACTTTTGAGGTCCCCAAAAACATAAGCCCAAATCTGATAAAAATCTCTGATAGGGGAAGTTTGTATTTTGATAAATCTGATATTGACAAATTACCGCCAGTATCATCTCTTAATCATTGGTCAGCAAAATCAGAAAATACAATATTACATTTTGATGATGGTTTTGCATCCATAATTCGCAAGACAGTTCCATTTCGATTTTTGGGAATATTTGTTCCTGATATTAGTACAATCAGTATGAAATTGAGTCATACCGAAAATAGAAATATTTTTAAGGATGGATTGAAATCCATGATACTTGCAGATTTATATTCTTCCGAGCATCTTGTAAATACCCGCGCTGGTAAATCATCTTATGATTTGGGAGAAAAAGTAGAACTGACTACCCAGTTCAATGCGGAATTTATTGAAAAACCAAGTAGGATCAGTTTTATCGTAAAAGATGAAAATGGAGTTATACTTGAAGAAATTCCTGGTGTCTTCAAAGTTGAATCACAACTGTTTTCCGGTAGTTTTGTACCTCCTGAGAATGGCTATCATAATATTGAAACAATTGCAAGCTGGAATGATAATGAAAATAATGTATTGGACTCTACGAGAATTATGGTCCAGGAGGCAGGTGTGGAGCTAAGAAATTTGAAATTAAATCGTCAGGAATTACTCAAACTGGCAGCAAATAGCAGAGGACGTTATTTTGATTTTAACGAGATCAGCAATATTCCGACGGCAATCAATCTCATAAAGGAGAAAAAATCTGAATCTATTCGAATCAGTACGATATCAACCCATAACTATTGGTGGATTTTGATTTTGTTATTAACAATCGAATGGATACTTCGAAAACGAATAGGATTACTTTAATTTTCAATTTGAAAAGGTAAATATATAAATGAAAACGCTGGTTACAGGTGGAGCAGGTTTTATCGGTGGCAATTATGTCCTTCGACAAATCCTGAAAAAAGGCAATCAGATTTGCACATTTGATAAGCTCACTTATGCAGGAAATTTAAATACACTGTCAGCCGTGATGGATCACTCTTCCCACATATTTATCCAGGGTGATATTTGTGATAGGGAACTTCTTGTGAATACCATCTCTGAGTTTAAACCGGATAACATAGTTCATTTTGCCGCCGAATCCCATGTTGACCGGTCCATTGATGGTCCGATGGAATTTGTTAATACAAATATTGTGGGTACATCCATATTACTGGATGCTGCTCTCAATTATTATCGGGATCTATCGGTAGCAGACAAAGATAAATTTCGTGTTCTCCATGTTTCTACTGATGAAGTATTTGGTTCATTGGGAGAAGAAGGTATGTTCACAGAGTCCACACCATATGATCCAAGTTCACCATATTCAGCATCAAAGGCAGCTTCAGATCATCTGGCAAGAGCCTGGAATAGAACTTTTGGATTGCCGATTCTTATAACAAATTGTTCTAATAATTATGGACCATTCCAATTCCCTGAAAAATTAATCCCACTTATGGTTTTAAATTGTCTGGCTGAAAAACCTTTACCGGTATATGGCACAGGACAGAATATTCGGGATTGGCTGTATGTGGAAGACCATTGCATTGCAATAGAGACGGTGCTGGAAAAGGGGACATCTGGTGAAACGTACAATATTGGCGGCAATACAGAAAAAACAAATTTGGAAATTGTTACCTTGATTTGCGATATTATCGATGATATTCGTCCTCCAAAATCTGTAAAATCCAGACAGCAGCTGATAACCTATGTAAAAGACAGACCCGGACATGATTTCAGATATGCTATGGATATATCCAATATTAAGAAAAAACTATCATGGGAACCAGCTGAATCATTTGAATCCGGCTTACGAAAAACTATTGAATGGTATGTTGCAAATACAAGTTGGTTAACCGATATCCATGAGAAAGAATATCAACAGCAAAGATTGGGAGTATTATAGTTATGAAGGGAATCATCTTAGCGGGAGGAGCAGGTACCCGTTTGTATCCATTAACTGAAATTGCCAGTAAACAATTATTACCTGTTTATGATAAACCAATGATTTACTATCCACTATCAACCCTGATGTTGATGAACATACAGGATGTTTTAATAATTTCAACCCCTGAGGATACACCGAAATTTGAAAAATTGTTTGGCGATGGATCTCGTATCGGAATGAATATTTCATATAAAGTACAACCTGAACCAAAAGGAATTGCCCAGGCTTTTATAATTGGGAAAGAATTTATTGGAGAAGATGATGTCACACTTATCCTAGGTGATAATCTTTTCTATGGTCATGGGTATTTAGATTATATAAAATCAAAATTAGACGCGATGATGGGTGCAATTGTTTTTGGTTATTGGGTGAAAGATCCTGAAAGATATGGTGTTGTGCAATTCGATGATCATGGAAAAGTTTTAAATATTGAAGAAAAACCAAAAATTCCCAAAACCAATTATGCCGTTCCAGGATTATATATATATGATAATCAGGTGGTTGAAATTGCCAAAAATATGAAACCTTCGGCAAGAGGCGAATTGGAAATTACAGATATCAATCAGGAGTTTCTGAATCGGGATCAACTACATGTTGAAATACTCGGAAGGGGAGTCGCCTGGCTTGATACCGGTACTCATAAAAGTTTGTTAGAGGCAGGAACGTTTATTGAAACAATTGAAACCCGACAGGGATTAAAAGTAGGCTGTCTGGAGGAAATTGCCTATGCTGAAGGATTTATCAACATATCTGAATTTAAAAAATTGATCGAAGCCTTACCGTTGAATGAATATCGAAGTTATCTTGAAGGATTATTGAAGAGATGAAAATCGAATCGGTAGGAATTGATGGATTGAAAATTATCACACCTGATATCTTTAAAGATGGCCGTGGGTATTTTCTGGAAGCATATCATGCCCCAAAATTTGAAAAAAATGATCTATCGGTTACATTCGTACAGGATAATCAGGCAGGATCAGTAAAAAATGTATTAAGGGGATTGCATTTTCAAACAAAATTTCCGCAGGGGAAAATGATACAGACAATTCGTGGTGAAATATTTGATGTTGCCGTTGATATCAGGCCTACTTCACCTACATTTAAACAATGGCATGGAATTCACCTATCATCTGACAATCATTTGCAGTTTTATGTCCCACCAGGATTCGCTCATGGATATTGCGTCATATCGGATTATGCAGAAATCTCATACAGATGTACTGACATATATCACCCTGAATATGAAACTGGTATAATATGGAACGATCCAGACTTGAACATTCATTGGCCTTTAACTAAGCCAATATTAAGTCCCAAGGATATTTCTCTTCCACGCTTGAATAATCTTTTATTAGAGGAAAAAAATGGCTAAAAAATCATCATACTTATTTTTCATTTTATTGTGGTTTATTGGCTCATCCTTTGGGCAACTTGGAATAAACATTGCTGAACCGGAGAACTTTATTCCAGAATATTATCCCAATTCCTCAATTAACATGGGCAAATATGATTTAAATACTATAATCCTCGAGGAGGCTATCAATCCTGATGAGTACATTGTTGGTCCAGGTGATAAATTTTCATTTAATATGGTTTCATCAGATGGAACTTTGAATTTGAATCTGGTTGTTTCACCATTAGGGGATGTGCTGATTCCCGTTGTTGGAATTATAACTGTAGATAAACTCACCTTGTCTGAAGCGTTTTCAGAAATCCGCAAAACATGCCTTTCAAGATACAATAATGCTTTTGTTTTTATCACATTGTCAGATATCAGGCAATTCAAAGTTATGGTGAAAGGAATGGTGGATAAACCAGGCTTTATTATTGTAAATCCATTTATGCGTGTATCTGAAATTATTGACCTGGTCATAAAAGAAGATATGATGAAAACAGAGGTGATAAACATCTCCCACTCATTACGAAATATAAAGTTAATCAGAAACGATATTATAATTCGGGTGGACTTGGTAAAATTCAATATTAACGGTAATAAAGAATTAAATCCCCGATTACAATCAGATGATGTAATCTGTTTTGATCTTGTAGATAGAAAAATTGGTATTTACGGAGGAATAAAAAAACCAGGGAAATTTGAATTCGTAGAAGGAGAGGTACTTGCGGATATTATAGATATTTCAGGTGGATTTACCGATAATGCCGACTCCAGTAAAATTGAAATTACCAGATTTATTAATGATACTGAAAAAGAATACATTCAATTAGATGATTATAACTCCAGTCGACACATGGCGATTAAACCAGAAGATCATATAATCATCCGCCTGAAACATGATTACAAGAGACAGGAGCTGGTAAAGGTGAGTGGTGAGGTAAAATATCCCGGTCAGTACAGCATTGTCGCCGGCGAGGCAACTATTGAATCTATAATTCGAAAAGCGGGTGGTTTCGCGGACAGGGCTGATGAAACAAAAATCGTTGTTAATAATATACAAATCTCCCAATTGTCAGACATCGAATATAAAAGGATCCTTCAAGTTCCGTTTGAAGATAGAAGCGATGCTGAAAAATCCTATTTAAAGGCCAGAAGTAGAACATCAAAAGGCCGAATATCATCTTCATCCACTGAGTACACCAGCAGAATTATGGGTTATCCGGTTCAAATAAGTGATCATATCATAATACCACAACTACATGAATATGTTGAATTACTGGGAGCAGTAAAATTTCCTGGTAGATATCCATTAGTACGAGGAATAACCGTAGACAAATATATATCTGATGCAGGAGGTTTGACTTTAAAAGCTTCAAAGGAAATGTATATTGTAAAAAGCAGTACGGGTCAACGACTGACGATTGAAGAGAATTCCATCATTGAGAATGGCGATGTGATATTTATTGCCGAAAAACTGGACTATAACCGATGGACCAGATTCAGGGAGATCATGACGGTGGGCGGGCAAATGGCGGCGATCATCATTGTAATTCAAAATGCAATTGTTAATTAATGGAGTTTGAATGACCAAGCATTCCAATGATGGGATAGATATTATCGAGCTTTTTACCTAGAATTTTCATCAAAAGTCGACTATAATCATTATTGCAATTGTTTTTAAAAGTTTTATTCTTGGAACATTTATTATCACATTGTGAATCATTTCGAGAATATCATTCCAAAGTAAAGATGTCAAAAATTAATTCTCCACAAAATATATTATTTAACTTAATTGCATATGCAGCATGATATTGATCATATATACCCTTCATTTTTTGTTCTTGGGGCTCAAAAATGTGGGACATCAACCATTCATAACTGGTTAGCTCAAAATCCGAATTTATGTTTACCTGAACAAAAGGAATCACACTACTTTAGCAATGAATTGAATTATAAGAAGGGATTAAAATGGTATGATGGTTGGTTTAAAGGTGAAAGTAATAAGATTAGAGTTGAGGTTGATCCATCATATCTATTTATAAAAGAAACTGCATCACGCATGAGGGAAACTATAAATTCGAATATAGCATTTATCATCATTATACGTGATCCTATTCTCAGGGCATATTCACATTATAGAATGTCTGTACAGAGAGGATTAGAATCCCTGAATTTTATTGACGCTATTACTAAAGAAAAAAATCGATTAGAAGTTGATTATGATAATATATCACTATTAAACCATAGCTACATCACCAGAGGAAAATATAACGAGCAGATCAAACATTATAGGACTATATTTCCTGATTCTAAAATTCTATTTTTAAAATTTAACGATCTATTTACATCAAAGTCCCGCTTAATAATGTACAGAAATATTTGTCATTTTATATCTATCCACCCAGAAATTAAAAAAATAAATCTTGATATCCAATCAAGGCCTGCGAGTAAATCAAGATTTATATGGTTATCTAAACTTATTCATAAAAACTCATGGTTAAAAAAGAATGCGCAAAAAGCTATTTCCTCAGACATGTATCGAGGAAGAATTGTGAGCTTCATAGATGAAGCAAACAAAATGCCCGATAGGGCATATGTTTCGTTCGATAAATCCATTCTACCAGATAATATATTGGAATGGGCAAATAAAGAGATAGTGCAAACTTCTGAATTAACCAATCTTGATCTAAATGAATGGCTAAATAATTAACCTGAAAAATGGATTATTTCCTAAGCAAATTGTTAAGATTCCCTCCTAAAATGAAAAACCATCATCTATCGGAAATTGTTCAGGGATCTGCCATAGCATTTATCCTAAAAGGTATCGGTGCAGTTTTATCTTTTATCCTAAATATCTATGTCGCTCGAACTCTAGGTGTTAATGATACGGGGATATTTTTCTTAGTAATAACTATTATATTTGTAACTGCCAGCTTGGGTAGATTTGGTCTGGACAATGTTGTTATCAGAAAAATTTCATCTTTCTCTTCAGAAAAAAAATGGCGTGAGGTGAAAAGTGTTTTTAAAGGAAGTATGGTCATAAGCATGATTCTTACGGCGATTTTTTCTCTATTATTATATATATTTTCTGAATGGATCTCGATTACAATTTTTAAAAAACCAGAGTTAGTATCCTCCTTAAAATGGATGACAATTCGAATAATTCCTATTGCAGTGATATCAATTGTTGCAGAGAGCCTTAAAGGATTAAAAAAAATTGCATCATCCCAATTAATATTTAATATTGGATTACCACTGGTATCAATCATAACATTAGTTTTGATTCCATCTTATCACAACCTACATGGTTTAGTTACAATTTGGAATTTATCGGCAATTATAGTAATGATTGTTTCAGTAATTATTTGGGTACGCACCACCAATAAATATATTTCAACCAATTCAAGTCCTGATTATAAAATTTTAATTACATCTGGTTACCCGTTATTTGTTGTGATGGCATTAAATATGATTATTACTTGGTCTTCCACCATTTTTTTGGGTGTATTTAGCGAAAATACCGATGTGGGCATATTTAATGTTGCAGTGAGAACGGCAAATCTTATGAACTTTCTCCTGGTTTCTGTCAATGCTATTGCCGCTCCACGATTTGCTGAACTATATCATTCTCGCAACTTTAAATTACTAAAATTAACCGCTCAAGATACTACAAAGTTAATGTTTTGGTTATCATTGCCAGTGTTTGTATTAGTGATGTTATTTTCTAGTGAGATAATGGGCTTGTTTGGCAGCCAATTTCGTTCCGGTGGAACAATCCTAACAATATTAATAATTTCACAATTCATTAATGTGTCCACAGGGAGTGTTGGATATTTACTAATTATGAGTGGGCAGGAAAAGCTATTGCGAAATAATATTATTTTTGTAGCAATTCTCAATACTATTCTCAATATTTTTCTTATACCAAAATATGGGATTTATGGTGCAGTTATTTCTTCAAGTGGCAGTCTTATTATTCAGAATATAATATCATTATTTATTGTAAGAGTTAAATTAAATTTTTGGACAATCTCATTATTTGAGAAATTCTCTAAGTTAGGTAATCATGGGTAAACCTCCAATCATTATCATTGGCATGCACCGCTCAGGAACTACAATGTTGGCAAAGTTTCTGGGTGAATTAGGTGTTTTCATGGGCAATGATAAAGAAAAAAATTATGAATCAAAGTTTTTTCAAAAACTAAACAAATGGATGCTATCTGTTGCAGGATGCTCTTGGGATAACCCAGATGGATTTGGATTACTATTAGATAATAGGGATATTTTATCAATAATTAATTCTAGAATAGAAAATACTGTTAATAGTCTGTTTTTGTATCAATTTTTTGGAGCATTTAAATTTATTAAGAATAGATCTTTGTTTAATCTAAATTCCCCATGGGGTTGGAAGGATCCACGCACGACTATAACACTCCCAATATGGTTGAAATTATTTCCAAATGCGAAAATAATTTATATAACGCGTCATGGTGTAGATGTAGCAAACAGTTTGTACACCAGAGAAATGAGATTTATAAAAGATAATCAAAATTATTTATTAACACAATTCAATCAGCGCTTAACATCAATTTTGCCTATCATTCGTGGTGGTATTGTTTCATCAACTGTTTGTCAAACATTCGATCGAAGTTTTGGATTATGGATGAGATATATGGAAATTGGAGAAGGCCATGTGGCGAAGTACAATGATTCAATTTTGACAATAAGATATGAATCACTATTAGAAAATCCAGATGAAATATTGAACCAAATATTAACATTTTCGGACATTGAAGCAGAAGATGAAAAAATCCAAGAATTGTGTAATAGAATTAAAAAAAATCGAAATAAAGCATACCGAAATGATGATAAGTTAATGGAATATGCAAAATTGAAATCACCTGAATTATCTAGATTTGGGTATTAATAGATGGTAAATATATCTGGTAGAGTAATTGACAGACTAATATAATATGCAAGAGCAAAAATCCCTTATACCCATCATGTTTAGTTTCTCGATTACTAAAGCAGGGTATGAAAAAGTTTCTCCTACATTGAGAAATTATAAATATGAAATATTTTGGAATAAATTATTTCATTGAAAAGATTAAACCATTATTTGGGTCTGATATGATTAAAAACTTATCAAATTTTAGTGGATGAAATATTACCTATTTCCCTGAATCCAGATATGTTACATACAATAGTTGATCAAAAAATGAACGAACAGAAATTGCTGCATTGTTTCAATAATATATTGCAGTTGTTTAACAAGGAATCCATTTAAATTAAAGTCTTGTAAAAATGGAAATTTAAATTGATAGAACAAGAAAACAGAAAAAAGCAAATTAGTACAGAGCAATCACTGGAATATATTAATTTCATTGATTTATATAACATTGTCAAAAAGCGGAAACGCTTCATATATCTTTTTACAGGATTAGTGACTTTGATAGCAATTATTTACAGCCTTTTGGCGACGCCATTTTACAAATCGTATGTGTCAATTTATCCGACATTTAACGATAATTCAGCAGGTGGGTCATTTGGTGATATTCAGGGAATTGCCACAGCATTTGGTTTTAATGTTGATGGGGAGGGAGTTAGTTTTTATATTCCTGATATTGTTCAAAGTCGTCGCTTAAAAAAAGCAGTCATATTAAAAAAATGGAAATCAAGCGAATTTGAGGAAGCAGTCGATTTGATCACATTTTGGGAGATCAATGATCCCACAAAATTAAAAGCGCGCATAAAAAAATTCATTGGAAAGTTTTTGCCAAAAAAGAAAGGTGATCCTCAAAAAATATGGTTGGAAAATGCTTTGGAGAAAATCGACAATTTAATTCTAGTCAAAGAAGAAGATTCCGGATTGACAAATATTATTATCTCTATGGAAGAACCCCAATTAGCTGCTGATATCGTCAATTATATCGCTCAATACATTAAGAATTATATTGGTAAGGAACAGGGGATGCAGTTCAAAAAAAACCGTCAATTCATCGAAGATCGATTGGCCGCTGCGAAAGATGACCTGTCCGAATCCGAAGAGGATTTGACATTATTTCGTAAAGATCATCCTATTACTTTCGATACTCCTGATTTGCAATTGTTACGTGGGCGGTTTTTCAGAAGTGTTGAAGTTAATCAGGAAGTCTATATCACTTTACGTCAACAATATGAATTAGCAAAAATTGACGAACTAAAAGAAATGAGTATAATTAATATTTTGGATGAGGGTGAAGCGCCTGTATTCCGGGATAAACCCAAGCGGAAATTAATTGTAATATTATCTTTATTCGTGTCGCTATTTATTGGTGTTGTCTTAGCAGTTTTGAGAGAAATTGTTATCTCAGACAAGAAATAATCACCTTTTCATTAGTAACAAATCAATTAACTTAATTTTTATTTCTTAATATTTTTGGATCAAATATTTCTATAAATCCTTATGGATAATTGAGATTGTCTAATGTAGCTAATTTAAAATGTTTAGGAATTGGGGGACATTTCAAGGTGATATTTGCTGGCTCTGTAATTTTATTTATCCCCATGGTTCTTTGTTATGCATTAACTTTAAGATTCAACGATTCTTATCTCATAACTAATAAATTATCCCCAACGAATTGGTTGTGTTTTTTGGTGTCACTATTTTTAATATGGTACAAACTTAAATATTGGACAGTTCATAATGGAAGGAAATGATTAGTTAATATGGAAAATAAATTTATAACTATTGGACTTGGAACCGGTCGATGTGGCTCGCATACATTGGCTTATTTATTGAATTCGCAAAAGAATGCCATGGTGGCACATGAGATGAATTCGGATCAGATTTCATGGGATAATTCACAAGATGTGATATTATCAAATCTTAATGAATTTGAAAAAACCTTATCTACAGGCCATCCTCACCTCACAATTACACATAGTTTGAGTAATGAGGAATTATTAAAAAACTATGATAATTATGGTAATATTAAATTAGTTGGTGATGTTGGATTTTATTATCTTCCTTATATTGACATTATTCTTAAAAAGAATCAAGATGTTAGATTTGTTTGTTTAAGGCGGGATGAGCATGAAACCGTACGAAGTTATTTAAGAAAGACTCTAACTTACAGAGATACAAGTCTGTTTGGGGTCTTTAAGTTTAATCGAGTGATTAATCGAAATCACTGGATCAAACATAATGGGCTTAAATGGAATAAAGATGCTTTGTGGGATAAGTGCTACCCAAAATATGCAGCCAAAACCAAAGAAGAAGCATTACATTACTACTGGCAGGATTATTACAATACAATAGGTGGGTTGGAAAGTAAATATCCGGATAATCTCAAAATATTTGATATTGAAGATTTGAATTCACAAAAAGGGCAGGAGCAAATACTCTCATTTATTGGTATTCCAATTGTCGATATGATCTTTAAGGTTGGCACTCGGAAAAATGTTTCAAAAATGGTGAAACCAAACTAATTTTGAATAATGTTTTAAAAAGCGTGCTTACTCTTGCCTCTGGAAATTTAATTAATCAGGCCATCCTTTTATTAACCTATCCGATAATTTCAAGAATCTATTCTCCTGAAGATTTTGGTACCTTTGAGCAGGTCAATGCCATTTTGATTGTTTTTATAATGTTAGGTTCTTTGAGATATGAAACTGCCATAATTGTATCGAAAGATGAGACGGAATCCAGGAATACATTGGTTTTGTCTTCAATGATATTAATCATTTTAACCATGTTAATATTTTTTCTTTTGATTATTTTCAGTTCAAAAATCGCATCATGGTTGTCAAATCCTAAACTGGGAAAGTTCCTCTTATGGATGGTGCCCTTACTTTTTATGGCTGGCATGCAGCAGATATTTTTTAATTGGACGATCCGTAATAAAAATATTAATCAAGCTAATCTTTCCAATATTTTTAAATCATCTATTAATTCTATTGGTAGGGTTGTTTTAGGGCTATTTGCAGCCAATCCAATTTCGTTATTTGTTTCACGATTTACATCCTATTTTCTATCATTTATGGCCTTATTTATTAAAGAAATGAAAGAATTCAAAACAGCAATCATCCAGAAAGAAATTAGCGGAAAAAGCATTAGAAACAGCGCTATTAAACATAAAGAATTTCCATTATTTATGAGCGGAGGAGTGATATTTAATCGAATGGCGACCAGTATTACTCCTTTGATGTTATCAGGATTTTTTGGAGTCAGGTGGCTGGGATTTTATGCGATGGCAAATACAGCTTTAAATATCCCCATCGCCATTTTGCGTAGTTCACTGCAAACAGTATTTTTACAGGAAATGTTTGAAAAAAAGAACAGCGGAACTGGTCTTTTTAAAGACTTAGTAAAAATCACATCATATATATTAATTTTAGGAATTATCCCTTTGATTGTGATCATCGTTTTTGGACCATCAATATTCTCATTTGTTCTCGGCCCAACGTGGGAGACATCAGGGATTATCGCTAGCTTCATAATCACTTGGTTATTTGTCTCTATTGTTAATACTCCGTCAATAGCATTGATCCCCGTTCTCAAAATTCAAAGATATTTCATCATATTTCAAGCAATATTGTTTGTCACCCGAATTGCAATTCTATTGTGGACAAATGAACATTTTGGATCAGAGCGGGCAGTCCTTCTCGGTCTTGTAGCACATGGATGTATTTTCAATATTTTTAATATGATCTATGTATTTTCAAAAACTTTTCAATCCGATAACATTGGTGAAGCAATTTGAGATATATTGAATTAAATAAAATCCCCGTTTATAATCTGTTTCTTTTTACAGTATTTGTTATTCTATTTGAAAGAATGCCAATTCCCGGACTTAATATGTCGCCATATCGGATTTTTGCCGGTTTGGTTTTGTTACTATTGTTGCTACAGATTATTTCAACTGGTAAAATTTATATTACTTTTGAAATATCTCTTTTCATAAGTTTGTTAATTGTAACTTCATTATTAGGCTTAGAAGCGAAAAATAGCTCAACTTTTTTGACGTATATTTTTATGTGTGCCTTGATGGTTATGATTTATAATATTTTTTGTAATGTTAGGCCCGGTGAATCTGAGTTTTTAAAATTATCCGTAATCATCAATATTATTATTTTTATTGGAGGAATTACACTCATTACTGATTATTTCGGAATAACAAAATTTTCCCTGATCTTTGGTGAAGAAATTTTTATTGAATCTCAAATTGGACGAGGATCCGGAATTCTCGGTGGGGAAGCAAATTTTACTGCCGCTCGTTTATGTGTTTTACTACCATTTGGATTTTATGGTGTTTTGAATAGATCAACAACCAAATTAATTAAAATCTTCGGTATAATTTCGATAATAGTTACTATTTTTGCAATTATTTTTACCAGTTCTAGAATGGGGTATCTCGCTCTAGGACAAATATTATTATTTATCATTTTACGCGAAATAAAGAATACTACCTTACTTCGCAAATTCGGAATTATTATGGGGTTTGTCGTACTAATATTCATTTCAATTTATGCGTTATCGATGATGAAAAATCAGGAGGTAACTTTTGATAGAATGAAAAGCTTAACATCAATCTCAACTTATAATTCGTCTTCACAATCATTTAAAAAAATTGACAAATATGTGTTGGAAAGAGTTTTGTTATTGGTAGTTGGTGTTGATCTGATCAAAAATAATCTTCTACTTGGTGTTGGCATAGGGAATTCAAAATACATTGCTGCTAAATATTTACCATATGAGGTTGATAAAAAGTATCTGCACAATACCTACCTCGATATAGGTTCTGAGCATGGGATTGTCCTGGTGGGAGTTCTATTATTATTGCTTTTATTAATGATGATCAAAATCTACAAGCGTCATCGGAAAAATCGAAGAGCTGAATATTTCTATTTTATGCTCTCCTTTTACATTTTACTTTTTTGTTGGTTTTTCTTGTCAGATTTTACTAATAAGTTTTTTTGGAATTTAATACTTCCGCTTGGGTTTTATTTAGAACACCATTCAATTGAGAAGGAATTTAGTTGAAAAACACCCTCGTCAGCGTTGCGATTGTGACATTCAATAGAGTACTTGAGGTAGAAAGAGCGCTCAATTCTGTTTATAAACAATCCTATTCTCCCATTGAAGTAATAGTTTTAGATAATGCCTCCTGTGATGAAACTGTATTGATGATAAAAGAGAAATTTCCAAAAGTGAAATTAATCAAATCAAGTTTAAATTTTGGCTGCCCCAAAGGACGAAACATTGCTGCTGAAAATTGTAGTGGGGAAATAATCTACTTTTTAGATGATGATGCCTGGATAGAATCAAATGTATTGGAAGAGTTAGTATCCGGTTTTATCGATGATGACTTAGTAGCGGTAATGATGCCCAATATTTTAGAATATTATGGTCAAGAAAAATTTTACAGATATTCTGCAAAGAATAAAATGCGTTTGATGACTTTTTCTGGTGGAGTGAGTGCAATAAAAAGAAGTATTTTTAAAGAAATTGGACCATTTCCAGATACAAAGTATGGTGCAGAAGAAAATTATCTAGCAATAAAATTATTTGCCAAAAACTACAAGATTGTCTTGATACCGAATTTAATTGCTCATCACAAACCTAGCATTGTGAGAAATATAAAAGAAGTATTGTATTTGCGAGTGCGAAACGACATAATCTGGGTCTGGACTTTTACACCACGATTGATTTTACCTTTTCTACTATCCTGGAAATTAATTATTTGGCTGAAATATGGAATGAAAAATAATAGCATAATCCCTATTGCCAAAGCTTTGTTGAATGGGATATTTATTTATGGTTTTTCGTTTGGTAAAGATAGATTTAAAGTAAAATACTCAGTGTTTATTGGATATTTATTAAACAGGAAAAAAGTTTTAAAAGTTATTAAGCAACATTTATAAACAGGATGAATTATGTTAAAATCAAACAGCCATTTTGAAATATGAAAACATATAAAATTCTTTTCCTCAATTCATCAATTAATTTTTCCCGATATGCAAAGCGAATAAATTTGCTGAGCAGAAACGGTATCAGTGGAAAGATCATTGCTTTTGAAAGGGATGACTATAAAGGCGTAGAATTCCCAGGTGAAATTGTGTCATTGGGGAAATTAATTCCTGGCAATTATCTGAACCGATTACTCCAATTTCTTAAGGTGAGTTTGCTTATCAGGAAAGAAATCCGAAGCATTCCTGTTGTTTACGCTTTTGGTTTAGATATGGCTTTTTTATTGAGACTCTCTTCAATTGGTTTAATAATTAAGCCCAAATTGATTTATGAGATCGCTGATATTCGCGAAATCCTAATTCAAAAAAGTATTTTGGGTAAGATTGGTAGATTCATTGAAAGGTGGATATTAAAGAAAACTCAATTGCTGATTGTAACATCTAAGGCTTATATCGATGAATACTATAAAAAAATATTGGGAGGATTCAATACAAACTTCATGGTGATTGAAAATAAATTAGATTCGCATATGCTTAATAAAATCATAGGTATCGATAAAAATGAAATTCAAATATCCCGCATTCGCGATGTGCAAATTGATGTATTGAAAATAGGTTATTTTGGTCGTTTAAGATGTAATCGGTCCTGGGAAGTTTTAAAATATATTGCTGAAAAATCGAATGGCGGAATTGAGATTGTTGCTCGGGGAGTAAATGTTTGTATTGACAATTTTGAGAATGATGTTAACAATATTCCAAATATAAAATTCTTAGGAGAATTTCGTTCACCTGACGACTTACGAGAAATTTATAATGATATTGATCTGGTTTGGGCTGCGCATTTTCATGCGCAAACAAATTTGAAATGGGCTCGAGTCTGTAGGTTTTATGAAGCCTGTTATTTTAAAAAGCCTCTGATATCTCAGATTGGGACTGAAGATGGTCGAATTGTGGAAAAATTGGGATTAGGTGTTTGCATTAATTTGGATGACATTAAATCATCAGGAGAAGATGTTTTAAAAATCACACGAAATACTATGGAAAAATGGACGACTGCTATAAATAAATTGCCTGCGGAAATTAGTAGCTATTCGAATGAGCATAAAAAACTTGCCGATCAATTAATCGAATGTTGTAATAGTTAGGTAAAATGACTAATATTGAAAGATATATTTACGATTTGGTGAAGTCAAATCTATGGTTAAAACAATTAATAGTACAAATCTATCAAAGAATATTTGCCCTTGTGCCAAAACGGAAAGTAATTTCAAAAAGTCATATAACAGTTCGTGAAGGGTATTTTTTCGGATTTCATGATAAAAGTCCCTGGTCTCATGATAATAAATTCCTTTTAGCTCATAAATTTAAAATTAACAATCGAATGCCTTTGGTAGGTGAAACAGTTACCATTGGATATTTTGATGGACATAATTGGGATAAATTTCATGCCATCACTGATTCTAAAGCCTGGAATTGGCAGACTGGTAGTATGCTGCAATGGCTAGGGAAGCGAAATGAATTATTATTTAATGATTACGATGGTGAAAAATATATTACTCGTATTTTATCAATTAATGGTGAATTATTGAATACTCTTAATTTGCCAGTAGCTGCTATCAGCCCAGATGGGAAATATGCGATTAGTCATAGTTTTAGTAGATTGAGAACAGGAGCGTTAGCTTATGGATATCCATATTCGAGAAATGATCAGGAAAAACCCGTCGATGAAAATGAATATTTGATACTAGTAAATTTAGCTAAAAAAACTGAGATGAATTTATTCTCTTTAAAAGACATATATGAAATAAAACCAAATGAAACGATGCTTAATTCATTCCACTATTTCACTCATTGTCTTTTTGCACCATCTAACGAGCGTTTTGTTTTTTACCATCGATGGGTGAATCATAAAAAACAAGTTTTCACGAGAATGTTTTCCTGTAATATTGATGGTTCGGAATTATTCCTCTTCCCTGCGAAAGGGATGGTATCACATATCAGTTGGAAAAATAATGAACAAATATTGGCATATGCTCGAACTAGTGATGGGGATCACTATTATGTGTTCACGGATAAAAATGGCAAAGTTGAAAGACTAAATTCTGATCTATTTACGTCAGATGGACATCCTCAATATTCAAAAAATGGAGAAATAATTACCGATACGTATCCAGATAAATACAGATACCAACACTTAATTTATTTTGATGAAATTACTAAGAATTATATCAAGTTAGCAAAATTGAAATCGCCATTCAAATTTGTCGGAAATGTGAGGTGTGATCTTCACCCAAGATGGGACCGAACATCAAAAATGATCAGTTTTGATTCGGCTCATACGGGAACAAAGTCATTGTGTACGATGGAAGTAACGAAATGAGCATTATCGAAATTGTCTTTTGGATGGTTGTGTTTTCAATAGTTTATACGTATTTTGGATTTCCTCTTGCATTATTGTTGAAAAAGAAAAAACGAAAGTGCAGAACTAATCCTTCCGAATTTCCATCTGTAACATTAATAATTACAGCGTATAATGAAGAAACTCACATCGTCAATAAATTAAAAAATTCACTAGAATTAGATTATCCTCCTAAAAAGTTACAGATAATATTAGCAAATGACGGATCTACTGATAATACAAGTGAATTAGTGAAAAAATTTAATGAAATAGAATTATTGGAACTTGTACATCGTGGTAAAACATCCGCTCAAAATAAAGCAGTGACACAATCTACTGGCGATATAATTGTTTTTAGTGATGCGAATAATATATATAAAATTGATGCAGTCAAGAAATTAGTCCTTAACTTTAGTGAAATCTCAGTTGGTGCTGTTTGTGGTGAATTATGCTATAATGGAGCAAACACAAAAGAAGGGCTTTATTGGAAATATGAAGTGTTTTTAAAAAAATTGGAAAGTCGATCTGGGCAATTGTTAGGTGTCAATGGAAGTATTTATGCCATTAGGAAGAAACTTTATCAAAAACTTGCTGAAGATGCTATCAGTGATTTTATTGAGCCGGTTTTAATTTATGGCGCTGGACACGATGTTATCTATGAGCCGACAGCTCTTGCCTTTGAAGATGAACCAAATACAATTTTTGACCGTAAAAGGAGAATTATATTGCGCACGCTTTATTCTTTAAAATATGTGAGGCATTTGATGAATCCATTTCAAAATCGAAACATTTTTATGCAGTTATTTTCTCATAAAATATTGCGCTGGTTCATGCCTCTTTTATTACTCTGCTTGTTCTTGCTCAATATAGTACTTTTGGGTAATGGGATTCTCTACAATATTATTTTTGTTTTGCAATTAATTTTTTATTTATCCGCATTTGTAGTGAACACTGTCCGATATTTTTTGATAGTCAATTTTGCTGCTCTAATGGCAATATGGGATTGGGTATGTGGAAAAAAAATAGTAACATGGGCTGTAAACAGAGATTGAATGATTCAAATTGGCAGGTTGTAGTTTTCGGTTTGAAAATTACATACTAATTCATTCATATTCTTCGTCTGGATAGTTGATTCCATAATATTATATAATTGAGATACTCAAAAATTGAGAAAGATAGATAAAAATATCCAACCTGCAGGGTCCACTTTAAAGGAAGGTAACTAGATGATTCTCATTATTGGAGGTAGCGGTTTTGTTGGTACGGAATTAATCAAATTAATTGGTAAGGAAAATTGTTTAAACCTGGATAAAAATGATTCAACAACTTTTCCTGATATTACAATTATATGTGATATTAGGGATGTCAACTTGATCGATTATTTTCCTGACAATATTGAAAAAATTGTATTGCTTGCTGCTGAACATCGCGATGATGTTTCTCCAACTTCATTATATTATGATGTTAATGTTCGTGGCACAAAAAATGTATTAAATGTAATTGATAAAAAAGGAATTGACAATGTTATTTTTACAAGTTCAGTGGCCGTATATGGTTTAAATAAAAAATATCCAGACGAAAACCAGAAAAAAAATCCTTTTAATCACTATGGGAAAAGTAAATGGGAAGCCGAAAAGGTATTAGTTAAATGGTATGAAGAAAAATCAAATAGATCTCTTACTATCGTTAGGCCAACAGTCATATTTGGTGAACGCAACAGAGGGAATGTTTATCATCTATTAAAACATATTGTTTCTGGTAAATTCATAATGATTGGTGATGGAAAAAATAGAAAATCTATGGCTTATGTTTGCAATATAGCTGAATTTTTAAAGTTCCAAATGAAGACGACAACTAATAACTACAAAGTTTTTAACTATGTCGATAAACCAGATTATAGCATGAATGAACTTGTCGAAATAATTGAGAAATATTTGAAAATAAGTATTCCATCTATACGTATTCCTTATTGGTTTGGTTTGTTTTGTGGATTTTCTTTTAATATTTTGTCAAAATTGATTGGAAAGAAATTTTCTATTAGTGCTGTAAGAATAAGAAAATTTTGTGCTACAACGCAATTTAATGCCGAACTTGTCCATAATTCAGGATTTATTGCTCCATTTACAATTTCAGAGGGATTGGAAAGAACATTGAATTATGAATTTATAGAAAAAGACAAAGATAGTGTTACTTCCAATACTAAAAATTATAACCAATGATGAATTGTTGGATACCCATTCAATATCTCTAAACAAGATATTTCGTTCTGGTTGGTTCGAGGTGTTGACATATCAACGGTTATAAGTTTTTATGACTGATAAAGCGAATTAGAGCAGTTAAGAAAATCAGAAACGCTAACAAGTGAGTCATTTTTCATTTACAGCTGATCAGAGGACGAAAGTTTGGCGAATATAATTTATTCAAGAATTGACTATAAAGTAAAAAACTCCTGTATTTTATTTCTATGTTACACAGTGGAATGAGGCATCGCTACTTGCAGAATTTCAAAGCATCCTATCGATAATATTTACTAAATACAATGCAGCAAAATCTTAGAATCATAACCATTACATTAAAACCATAATTGATCAGTATATTCGAAAATAATTATCACGATATTCGATGAATATCAGTAATTTAAGTTGATTGCTTCTGATTCATTATCAATAATATCTGTTCTAAAACAAAATAATATGTGGGTGATGCATATTGCCATCGGCAGCCTTCAATATATGTTGGAAACTGTTTCAGCTGATCAGAAATTGGAAATTATAATACTGGATTATTCATCACATAAAAGACAATAGTTTGACAAATATTATAATGAACTAATTATAGAAAATAATCAAAATAGAGAGTTTTCATTTGATGAAATTGGTGGTTGGTGAGACATGGGGAAAACAGAAATTGATATATTTAAACTTATTTCTATGTGTATCTGCCATATGGTTAAGCATTCTAAACTCAAATACTATTTTCATAGGTATTCAAACAATCAAATATAGCAAGTTTAATATTGATAGAATTTTCATAATTTTGTGATAGCATTCATAGCAGAATAAACTCAAAAATATTTTTATAACATACCTTTGAAATCAAACTATTTTAATATATTATTACCATACTTAATATCTATGCTGATATTGCCAGTTGGCATCAAGTTTTTCCAATATTTAAATATCATTGATCATCCTGATACCCGCAAAGTACATGAACTTCCAACACCAGGTACTGGTGGTATTATATTCTTTATCCCATTTGCAATTTTATTCAGTTTTTTTGTTGAATTAACACCAGTAATAACCGCCTACTTAATCAGTGTATCCTTTTTAGTATTTATCGGGTTAACTGACGATATTTCTCCAATATCTCCATATGCTAAATTTTTTGCTCAATTATTAAGTGCTTTTCTGATTTTGAGCATGTCAGGGCTTTACCTGAAAATTCCAATTTGGATAGATTATCCATTTCTTCAATTTACTCTGGCGATGATATTTATTGTTGGTGTAACAAATTCATTTAATCTTATTGATGGTTTAGATGGACTTGCTGCCGGTTTGGCGATTATTTCTCTGTCCATTTTAGGACTGTTCATGACCCATACCATATATTTTCCCTTAATATTATTGATTATAGGTTCGGTCTTTGGATTCCTCAGATCAAATACCTTTCCAGCCGCCATATTCATGGGAGACAGCGGCAGTTATTTCCTGGGATACTCAATTGCTGTTTTCTGTCTAACTGGTGTAACAGGAGGCGATATACCGCTTTGGTTCCCCTTGATTGTTGTGTTGGTCCCCATGGCAGATACTATCAATGTATTTATCCGCAGAATTTTGAAGCATAAAAATATTTTCATGCCAGATAGAAAGCATATCCATTACCGAATCAAAGAAAAGGGGATTTCACATAAGAATACGGTTTTCCTCATGTACAGTTTGCAAATGATAGGGGCTATTATCGGAATTGGATTTTGCATAGAGAGTTCATCTTCCTATTGGGGGGGTATATTAATTTTATGCTTACTTACGGCACAACATCTGGTCATAATTCTCCGGGATGATTTAAAAATATTTTTTAAACCAGTAAAAGATGAACCCAATTGGATATTTATCAAATTCCCCTGGTTAAAAAGTGCATATATCTATTATTTTTTTATGCTCCTGATATTTATGGCCTATCAACAGGTTATTCTTTCACCTATTCAGTCATCAGAAAATATTATCATGATCTTTGTGGCCTTATTGACGGCATATGTATTCATGGTGGATCACAAAGCCGGTCGCTCAGCAAAAGTGAGTATCGGCATGATGCTTCTGGCCGGATTATCAATAATTATCACTATGAGTGATATCACTATCCCTATTAATCCATGGATTATTTATCTTCTTGCTGTTGGGGTTTTATTATCTATTTTCGGATTATTTCGAAATCACCATATTTTTGATTCACCAACTGAATACCTGGCCATTAGTATCTTTATTCTTTTTGCATTATATCCCAATATACCATATTCATTTTCTATTTCGGTATTCATGATTCTCATTTACCTGGTGTATAAAATTTTACTCCAAAATACGATTGTCAGAAAATACAACCTAATTTATATACTGAATATGATAACCTTGATTCTAATAATTCTCAAGAGTCTCCCGTGATTAAAATATTAATAATATTTATTTTTATATCTCTGAGTTTCGTTCAGGAGCTGACTGATGATATGCCCTATTATGAGTTGGTCAAGAAGGAAATGACAGTCATAAATAATGGCAAGGTCTCAGAAGGAACTTTTCTCTATCCCCACCTAAAGAAATCAACAAAAAACACTCACATCAATTTATCGAAATTGAAATCAATACATGTTGAACCCGTTATGGCGATTAGGTGGAGTTCTACCGGATTTGAAATGGTACCAATCCAAACACCGTCTTCAGTATTGTGGATTACTCCGGGTTTGAAAATAAGTGCAGGGACATATTTGTTTGATCCACATCTGAATATATGGATATATGCTTGGGGGCGGTTTAATAAACATTCTGCCTATGGTTTTAACGGAAATAATGTGCGGTCAAATTTCCAACTATTTCAATATTCACCACAATACTCCGTTGAATATTATAATCAGACAGAGGAGCCAAAAAATGGCATTGATTTTGATGAATCTCTAGGTGGCGTTGCATTATTAAATCCAAAGTTTGATATTATCTGGGGAAAATTCCGCAGTCATATCGGACCGTCCATCCGCAGTAATATCCATTTGTCGAGAAATACACCGGCATATTCACAATTCAGACTACATCTGAAACCAGTTAAAAAACTTCACATGACCTTTATGTTGGGCCAGTTAAATTCAGGGATCCCCGATTCGCTGCGCTATGATCAGTTATATAATGATAATATAGAAATCATTGATAAAATTCCCACAGTGCCCAGATATATAAGCATGCATAGGTTAGATTATCTTATCTCGGATAAGATCAGAGTTGGTTTTTGGGAGCAAGTGATTTATGGTGGAAGAAGTATCCCCTTTGAATATATGAATCCATTAACACTATACTGGTCTGCTCAGCATAAATTGGGTGATGTAGATAATGTTCAGATGGGTTTTGACCTGGAAATTCTGTTTGGAAAAAACCGCTTATATGGTGCCTTTCTTATGGATGAATGGTCATTGTTTAAAACGCTGGATGAGGAAAATAATCATAATTGGTTTGGTATCCAGCTAGGCGGTTCAAGAGTTATGGAAATAGCCGGCAAACAGGTGCTTTTCACTGGAGAATATGCCAGATTGGATCCCCGAATATATATTCATCGATTTGAAATCAATAATCCAGCCCATCATTTATATAATCTCGGTTATTGGTCAGGCGGTCACTCGCAGGATATTTGGCTATCAGCGACATCTTTTATAAATGAAAAGCTGAATTTTACTATTTATTCACAACTGACGAAAAAAGGTCAACAGGATGTTGATAGGATATACGGAGAAGAACCCATAAATTGGATGACTGGGATTATCAACGAAAGAAATATATTTGGCTTTGAAGGCAATTATATCTCAAAAAATAATCTACGCTATAATATTAAGATACAATATTTAGATACGCAAAATCTTTATAATGATGACTCTGTATTTGATGTGACCATGGCAATATTCTACAATCTGTATCAATAAATTTAATATTGCAGCTTATCTTTCAATGGTTGCCTTAAATCGCCTCAGATTGCCAATAGATTACTCAACATCAAATACGGGATGATTTTAGAATAACAGGCATGTATTTCATTTTATTATTTTGTAAAATGGGTAATTGTATTTTTATCCTAAATCCAACTGCAATAAAATATCCATTCGTATTCAAGAAGAATAATCAAAATTTAATCATCAATTTACAGGCGAATTTATGCTTTCAATAAAATTTATGCGGGAAAACAAAGACAGAGTCATAAAATCTGTCAAAAATAAGAATGTGGAACTAGATATTGAACATCTCCTCCATCTGGATGAAGAACGACGGAAAATCATCGGGACTGCAGAAAAGATGAAAGCCAAGCGAAATCATGTATCTCTGGATATAGCTAATAAGAAAAAACAGGGTGGGAATGTTGACGAAGAAATCAAAATGATGCAGACTGTTTCCCGTGAAATAAAAGAGATGGATACAGATTTGAAAGCCATCGAAACAGAACTGAATAATCTTCTTCTTTATGTGCCCAATATTATTCATCCATCTGTTCCCATTGGCAAAGATGAATCATCCAATGAATTAGTCAGGGAGTGGGGGACCAAAATCATTCATGGCTTTGAGGCAAAGGATCATCTAGAACTTGGAGAGACCCTTAATTTATTTGATTTTAAACGATCAGCAAAAATGTCAGGATCTGGTTTCCCTTTATATACTGGAAAGGGTGCGAAATTAGAGAGAAGCCTCATCAATTTTATGCTGGATACCCATGTTGAGAAACATGGCTATACAGAATTATTTCCGCCATTTATGACAAATCGAGTTGCAACTACCACAACAGGGCAATTACCCAAATTTGAAGAAGATATGTATCATATTGGTGGTGACGATATGTTTATGATTTCTACTGCTGAGGTTCCAGTGACAAATATTCATAAAGATGAGATTCTCAAAGAAAATGATCTCCCAATGAAGTATAGTGCTTATTCTGCATGTTTTAGAAGGGAAGCAGGGAGTTATGGTAAGGATACTAGAGGATTGATGAGACTCCATCAATTTAATAAAGTTGAAATGGTAAAATTTACCCATCCTGATTCAAGTTATAATGAATTGGAATTATTGCTTGCTGATGCAGAAGACATTCTTCAAGCCTTAAATTTGCATTATCGCATTGTCGTTCTTGCCAGTGGGGATCTTTCATTTTCAGCGGCAAAATGTTATGACATTGAGGTGTGGTCTCCCGTACTTGGAAAATATCTTGAAGTATCAAGCTGCAGTAATTTTGAGGCTTTCCAATCTCGTCGTGGAAACATACGTTTTCGGAGCGATGCAGATCGAAAAGTTGAATTTGTTCACACAATAAATGGTTCTGGTCTGGCAACGCCGCGTTTAATGATTGCACTACTTGAAACCTACCAACAAGCTGACGGGTCAGTGCGGATTCCTGAAGCACTTCACCCTTACATGGCGGATTTATACATCAGAGCATGACATCGATATTCCGTAGCATTTGGATTATCACCAACATGACTGTTGGGACGATAATCGAAGTACCTATCCTGCTATGTATTGGTTTCTTTGATAAGAGGAAAAATATAACAGGTGGATTGGTGCGATTCTGGAATAATTGGGTACTTTGGTCAACAGGCATTCATATTAATGTTCAAGGTATGGATAATTTAGATGCGAGACAGCAGTATATTTTTATAGGAAATCATGAAAGTGCCCTTGATATCCCAGTTGCCGTGGCATCCCTGCCTTTTAATGTAGTGTTTTTAGCAAAAAAAGAGTTATTCACCATACCACTATTTGGATGGGGTATGTCCGCCGCTGGAATGATTAAAGTCGATAGACAAAATCGCGATAGAGCCAAAAGATCTGTCGGTTCTGCACTGGAAGCGTTGGAAAAAAGAAATATTTCTATTATCATGTATCCTGAAGGCACGCGGTCATACACCCCTGAAATGCTGCCGTTTAAAAAAGGTGCCTTTATATTGGCGATAAGATCAGGTCTGCCCATTGTGCCAATCACCATTTCAGGGGCAAGAGAAATAGCCCCAAAAAACACTCTCCGTCTTCACAGAGGGGAAATTAATTTTATCATTGGTAAACCGATACAAACTACTGGATATGAAGAATCTCAAAGAAATGAATTGCTCTTAAAAGTAAGGGATATAATTGAATCAGACAGGGGAAAAACCAATTCTTAATACAATGAGCTATACAAAGGGGTTTAATCAGACCTATACATTGGCTGACTCCATAGAAAGCAAACATAGTAATTGTCTTCATGATGAACAGATGATGTATCCTTTTTGGCAGGGTCAGACTGGAAATTCATTTAACGTTTCAAATAAATTATATAAAATTATATTTCCAGGTGTTCGCAATCGTTATTCTGGTCCTGATTTCAAAAACGCAATTCTGGCAACATCGGAAGGCAAACAGATTTGCGGAGATGTTGAAATTCATACGAATTTACATAACTGGGATCAGCATGGACACAGACATGATCCCAAATATGCCAATGTAATTCTGCATGTTGTCCTTGATGGAGTTATTAATTCGGTTAAACAAACAGATTTAAATATCATACCAACTGTGAAACTTATGGACTATTTGCCATTGACTGATGAACCCTGCAGATCGGCGATTAACTGGATTGAACCTGAGGAGATATTTTCCGTAATACAAATATATGCAAAATTTAGATGGGATCAATTAAAACTATGGATGACAAGTAAATCAGAAGACGAACTGGCCCACACAATATTCAGGTCTTTGGCATTCCACACCAATAGTCAGCAAATTCACAAAATCCATCAAATGTTTATGACGCTATACGAAGATAAAAATCAAACAATGCATTCGATAATTTCTCATATGTGTTATTATGAAAAATCAATTCATTGGGAAATGGGCAGCAAGTTCCCATCGAGTCATCCTTCACATCGTATGGCAATTGTCACATGGTTAGTATTCTCAGCCTTAAAAAATCCCTCTTCATTAATCAATACAGATTTAAAGAAATTGAAGCAGGTGAATGCCCAATTAAAAAAATCCGGATTTCTGATATCAGGGCTTTCATTTCTACAGGAGCTTCTCGGCAATTTTATACTGCCCTTTGTATCCGCCACGACGGGAACAAAACTTTTTCAGATTTGGAATGATAATCCAGTCCAATCATACTCGATTGTAAAAAATAGATTTAAAGTTTGGGGCATATCAAATAATCCCATAACTTTTGGTATGCAGCAAGGCATGCTGTATTTAGAGAAGTCTCAGTGCAGCCGCAATTTATGCCATCACTGTTCTTTATTAAGATGGAACGAAAGCCGTTGTTTTACCACTTGATTTGAAAATAAATTTAGCGCTTGAATAATTTGAAAATAAACCTATTTACACTACTATTAATTTTGACAGCCAATATCATATTGGGTCAAAGTGTGCTACCCGGTAAAGCCAAAAGTGACAACTCATATACTGATATTCCGGAAAGCAATAACCAGATGAAAATTATCCATCCGGATATTTATTCCCCACCTGAAGATTTTGATCTTTTTATTACCCGTATGCAGGAGACAAAACTCTTATATGCAGATGCGATCATTGCGGATATGACAGGAGACACATTAGAGGCTGCCTATCATTTTGAACAGTTATTCGAAAATCTTGAGGCATTAAAAAATATCAGTTTTGATGATGAATTCCAATATTTAGAATTTAATCGAATGCTGACTGCCGCCATTAATTATTATGAAAATGATGCTGAAACCATTGCCGGACTGGAAACAAGATTATCCGTTGCCGTACTTAGAGACAAACTAAATGAATATATTTACAGTCAAACATTGGAAGATCTTGAGTATGTGGAAGAAACAGTAGAGATTATACCTGGGCATATTCCTATTACATATAATCATAGAGTGGCCAGTATTATCAAATTTTATAAGAAAAAAGGCCGAGCCAGTGTGCAGAAATGGTTGAATCGGATGAATCGCTATAAAAAGATCGTCCTTCCCATTCTGGAAGAAGAAGGTGTTCCCTCTGAATTATTTTATTTAGCAATGATAGAAAGCGGTTTAAAACCAGAAGCATACTCTCATAAATATGCCTCAGGACTTTGGCAATTTGTAAGCGCTACTGGAAAATATTACGGTCTTGAAAAAAATTGGTGGATTGATGAGCGTAATGATTTTGAAAAATCAACAAGAGCGGCTGCAAGATATTTAAAAGATTTGTATACTGAATATGAAGATTGGTATCTGGCATTTGCAGCTTATAATAGTGGTACTGGCAATGTCAATAGAGCATTGCGTTACCATGGTAGCCGTAACTATTGGGAATTAACGAGATTGCCAAGGGAAACTCGAAATTATGTACCAAATATTATGGCTGCCATATTTATCGCCAGTGACCCGGCAAAATATAATTTCAGTTATGCGCCTGAACCTGATCTGGAATGGAATATTGTCGAAATTAATAAATCTGTGAAACTTGATGTGATCAGCAAAAGCTCTGGCATTGATGCTACAACATTAAAATTATACAATCCTGAATTACGGCAGAATGCTATTCCTCCCCTTGAGAAAAATGAGGTTTATCGATTCAGGATGCCGGTGACGGCAAATAATGATTTTGACTCTTTATTTGCACTCGTTGAGGTGGATAAGGGAACTGAAATTGTCCTTGTCGACCATAAAGTGCGAAGCGGAGAAAGCCTGTGGCTTATTGCCAAAAAATATAATGTGCGCATTAAGGATATTGTATCCATTAATAAAATGCAAAATGCCAGGTATATACGGCCTGGTCAGCTTTTGAGAATTCCTATGAATGGTTACAAAGATACAATAAAGGAAAAAAACGAAAATCGAAAAACATATTATACAGTCCGTGGTGGAGATACATTGAGTGAGATAGCAGAAAAAAATCGTACATCGGTTCGAAATCTAAAAAAATGGAATGGATTAAGAGGTGATTTTATTCGGGTAGGGCAGAAGTTAATTATTTGGAAGAAGGCCTGATAATATGAAAGGACGAATATCCATATGGCTTTGGATCTGGCTGGGAATAGTCGGTGGTTTGTTTTTAATCCTATTAATGGTCATACCGGGTGTTGATTCCATATCTACAGGTCCCAAAATTGGTTTAGTAGAAATAACCGGACCCATTTATTCCTCACGACAAGCTGTAAAGGATTTGAATTATTTTAAAAACCGTAGTGATATAGAAGCAATTGTAATACGTTTAGAAACTCCAGGTGGCGGAGTAGCAGCATCGCAGGAGATTTATGAAAAAGTGAAATCTATGTCTGGTGGTAAAGTCCCAATCCTCGCCTCTATGGGTGGTGTAGCAGCATCTGGAGGATATTATATCGCCATGGGTGCAGATACTATTATGGCTAATCCAGGAACGGCGACAGGATCCATTGGTGTGATCATGGGATATCCAACGGTTAATGAATTGATGGAGAAGGTTGGTATCAAATACGAAACTTACAAAAGTGGTGTATTGAAAGATTCCGGCTCAACGTTTAGGGATGCAAATGATGATGATAAACGATATTTTCAGGAGCTGATCGACAATCTCCACGGACAATTTGTCAGAGCAGTATCTTCATCAAGAAATCTCACCCTTGAGAAGACCAGGGAGCTGGCAAATGGCCGGGTATATTCAGGAGAACAAGCTGTACAGCTTGGTTTAGTTGATTTACTTGGTACATTTGATAACTGTCTTGATCTCGCTGCAAAACTTGCCGGCTTTGATGATATACCTCAAGTCATACATCCGCCAAGGGAAGAAATTGGGTTTTTTAAGTATTTATTAAGTGAGAGTAAGAAACAATTTCCAGAATTCAGGACCTATCCTGTTCCAGAATTCAGGATCCATTAGTTCGGGGGTGCCAATGACAAAAGCAGAAATTATCAGTCGTGTTTCTCAGCAAACGGGTATGACAAAGGTGGAGACGGAAGTAATATTTGGACAAATTCTGGAAACTATTTCAAATTCACTGAGATCAGGCGAAAGGGTGGATATTCGTGGATTCGGTAATTTTTATATAAAACACAGACCTGAGCGAAAAGCGGTAAACCCGGTGACAAGAGACCTTATCAATTTACCTGAAAGGTATGTACCGGTATTTAAAGTATCAAAACATTTAAAAGAAACAGTAAATAAATCCCTGTTAAGGGGATTTTAAATAAGGAGAGGTTAGATGCCCTGCGGAAAAAAACGCAAAAAAAGGAAGATGAATACGCATAAGCGTAAAAAAAGACTTCGCGCAAATCGACATAAGAAAAAATAATCCATAAAAAATCATCCTGATAGTATATCAGGATATCAATTTGCTTTGGTGCCGCTGAGGAATATTTCACAGCGGCTATTTATGTTTTAGACCTAATCAGAAATTTATATAGAATGATTACCAGTGATCATACGTCGGGAAAATTCTTACGATTACAGATGGTTCAATCTATTTTAAATTTTGTAATGACTAAAAATATTGTATTATAAATGGCTCTTGATAATCCAACCATACTCACAGTGACTCAACTGAATAACCAGGTGAAATCTCAGATGGAGACCCGGTTTAAAAATTTATGGATTCAAGGAGAAATTTCATCACCTAAAAAATACCCATCCGGCCATACTTACTTGACTTTGAAGGATAGTCAAAGTGAAATTTCATCTGTATTATTTTCTGGAAGCGGGAGAAATATCGATTTCCAAATTTTACATGGATTAAAAGTAATTGCCTATGGTCAGCCGTCAATATTTATAAGGCGCGGGCAATATCAGTTTATCATTGAGAATATGTACCCCGCTGGGAAAGGTGAACTCTGGTTATCCTTTGAACAGTTAAAAAAACGTCTCGTCAATGAAGGACTTTTTGATCAAAAATTTAAACGGAATATATCATTATATCCCCGCCGGATAGGAGTGCTAACCTCAGGAAGCGGGTCTGTTTTACGTGATATTATCAATGTGATCAACAGACGAGCTCCCCATATCAATATACTCGTGAGACCTGTTCAGGTTCAAGGTGAAGCAGCAGTGGATGATATCCGCAGGGGTCTCAAAGAGATGAATGAACATGGTGGTGTTGATACGATAATACTCGGTAGGGGAGGCGGATCTATGGAAGATCTCTGGTGTTTTAATGATGAATCGTTGGCACGGGATATCTTCCATTCCAGATTACCTGTTATTTCTGCAGTTGGTCATGAAACCGATTTTACTATATCAGATTTTGTCGCCGACCATCGGGCTCCAACACCATCTGCCGCAGCAGAAATTGCAGTACCGAAACAAACTGACCTTGTCCAAATTCTCGATGATTTTCAGAATAGAATGTCAGCACGGATGGAATTTAGCTTGAAGAAACTAAAGAGTGATGTGGAAAGTATTGAAAATCGTTATGGGTTTCGCAAACCTGAAGTCCTTATTGAGAATTTGCAACAGAGAATAAATAATATTGAAACGCAAATTCTTCAAAAAATGAACAATATTATCGAGAAATACCATCAGCAAAATCTTCTATTATCAGAACGGTTTAAACATGTTTCTCCTATAAGACAAATTTCATCATATCAGGATGACCTCACAATCATCTCAAAAAATTTGAGACAAAATTATAAACAGGTACTGCTGAGTATGGTTACACAGCTGGAGGCAATAAGCGGACGAGTTGTTTCATTGAATCCTCATAAAGTATTGAAAAGAGGCTATTCAATTGTTTATGATGAAACCCATAGTATTATTACGAAGTCAAATGAAGTGGAAGAAAATTCTCCTATAACCATTCAATTATCCTCAGGTAAATTGGGTGCAGAAATTAAGGATATCGAATATGAGTAAGAAATCACCAGAATTATCATTTGAAGATTCTATTCAGAGATTGAATGATATTGTTGAAAATTTGGAAAAAGGAAATAGCAGCCTGGAAGAAACTATCCTGATATTTGAAGAGGGTATGAAATTGACTGAACAATGTCGTAAAAAAATTAACGAAGTGGAGGAAAAAGTGAGTACGTTGATCAAAACTTCGGAAGGATTTCAGGAAAAACCTGGTGTGTAATTCAAAAGATAGAATTCGAATTATAAATCCCGATTTTAATCATATTAAAATAAATAATGGAAAATCAAAATGAAGTTTGGATGCACAGGTAATATTGATAAACCTGACTTCTTTAAAATATTGAAAGAAATCAATGAGTTTCTCATATCAGAGAATCAAACACTTGTTCTGGATTCGCAAATCATCAGTCGGGAGAATTCCGATTTACTTGCAAATATACAAAGGGATCATATAGAGGATATCGCCAATGATTGTGATGTTTTATTATCTATCGGTGGCGATGGTACAATCCTATCAACAATCAGGAGAATTGGTTCAAGGGTCATACCTGTACTTGGAATTCATATAGGTGGATTGGGTTTCCTTGCAGAATGTACGCAAGAAGATTTTGTAAAAGGTCTTAAACAGATAATTAGGAAAAATTATAAGATAATTGAACGAATGGTGCTCGAAGTTACCATTAGGCAAAATAAGTTAAAGCGATATTATGGAATCAATGATGTAGTAATTGACCATGGAAATACATCCAGGTTATTACGAACCAGGATTGATGTGTCTGAAGAATATCTGAATACCTATGAAAGTGATGGAATAATATTTTCCACGCCTACAGGTTCTACAGCATATTCCTTGTCGGCAGGAGGTCCAATCGTCTTCCCAACAATAGATGTCATAACTATTACACCGATCTGTCCACATAGTTTATCAGCGCGACCAATTGTGATTTCTTCGGATGATTTAATCACTGCAAATTTCTTTGAAGAACAATCCAGTATTACTGTAACAGTAGACGGCCAGGTTTCTATCCCAGTGGATTATTCCTGTGAAATTAAAATTAAAAAGGCAAATTTTACAGCGAAGATGATTCAATTACCGGATAGTTTATATTTTGAAACTCTCCGCCAAAAAATGGGCTGGCATGGAAATGTAAGATAGATACGGATATAAAATATTTATATCTGATTACCAGTTTTCTGCCAATATTTCAAAATACGCCTGTGGATGTAAACATGCCGGACATACTTTTGGTGCTGCTTCAGCCTCATGTAAATAACCGCAATTAATACAGCGCCAAACTAGTTTGCCATTTCTTTTAAAGACTTTTCCCGCTTCAAGATTATCTGCAAGATCTTTATAGCGTTTCCCATGTTGTTTTTCAGCAACTGCGATAGTATTGAAAGCGGCTGCAACTTGAGTGAATCCTTCATCCTTGGCAATTTTTGCAAATGCAGGATACATTTCTGTCCATTCATATTCTTCACCGGCTGCGGCTGCTCTCAGATTTTCCAGGGTTGAACTTATAGATCCTGCCGGAAATGTTTCGGTGACTTGAAGATCGCCACCTTCAAGAAATTTGAAGAATCTTTTTGCATGTTCTTTCTCTTGATTTGCTGTTTCTTCAAATATATGGGCAATCTGTACGAGACCTTCTTTTTTGGCTGCACTGGCAAAATATGTGTATCTGTTCCGGGCTTGTGACTCACCGGCAAATGCAATCAGTAAATTCTTTTCTGTTTGTGTACCTTTGATGCTTTTAGACATTATTTCCCCTTGAGTAAATAATTAATTCTGTGATTGGTAAAAATTATTACAATTAATAATTGCCACAAACACATATATATAAGATTATTTGCCTATCTCAAATAATATTATATATATTTATAAGCAGATTAGAAGAGGTTCAAAATATACTTATCAACAAACCTTTACAGCATGTCTATATGTTAATAGATATTTTTGAAATACAAGCTTTTATGTTTAAATCGGTAGCTCTTCAGTTTTTTTCCATGGTGGAAGAATTTTTATCAGTAATGCAAGAATAAAGAATGGCAGAATCAGTAAAACTAATGCAGATAAAAATCCTTCAATTCCCATTATTTCCAATTTGTATGTTGTTAATCCCCGCAGACTTTTTGAGAACATTTGACCACCAAGTACGACATTCCATCGTGTGCTGAATATGCCAATTTGGATTAATATGGCTGAAAGAAAATAGAGCAATTTTCTCAATTCCTGATTAAATCCTGTCAATTTTATGATAATCAAAATACTCAACGGTACAATCATTCCAATCAAGACCTGGAGCACCACCAGACTGATAAATAGTTTATTCATAACCATCTCAGTCAATATTTTAATTGATTCTTCACTTTCGTACAATCTATGGATGAAATCTAGAATTTCCAGTGAAAAATCAATAATGACTGCATATAACAGAAATGAGGCAATTTTGTCAAGACATTTCATATCGATAGGAATGCCGCGAGAGGGCGTAATGATCATGTATAGCAATAGAATTAAGGCTATTCCTGAAACGATTGCAGAAAACAAAAACACGATAGGTATTAGAACACTACTCCACCAGGGATTGGCTTTTATGGATCCGAAAATAAATCCCACATATCCATGAAGTATAAAAGCAGAAGGAATTCCGATAATCGTGATGAATTTAATCACCTTCTTATCAATTGCAATTGCATGTGGGCTGGTATCAGTCGAAAACAGGGATATTACTTTGTAAAACCAATTCATTGGAAATTTTGCAGTTTTCGCAAAATTAATCATATCAACTCGATAATCAAACCAGATTTCTAGAAGCAGAACAACCATGAGATACCAGGCATATACAAAACCAAACATTGCCATTGCAGAACTAAGGTTGGGTGTAAGAAAGATTTCAAAAGATCTCAATGGATGACCAAGATGAAGCAAAAGTGGCAGCGGAGCAATTAGTAGGAAAGATAACGCTGTAATAAGGGATAACCTATAGGTTGGTTTTAATTCAGTAATATTGAAGACCTTCACCAGAGATGCAAGTATAAATGCACCGGCGACCAGACCGGTCAAATATGGATAAACTACTATCAGGATTGACCAGTGAACCTCTATTTCATTTGGATAAATATAGCCTGATATTTGACTAAGTAACTGTGAGAGCTCGTTGTGTGCTGTTTCCATCATTTTACCTCTCCATCTAGATCAGTGTAGAACACTTTAGGTTCAGTATTCAATTCCGGTTTTAGTACATGAATCTTATTCATTCTCTTTAAACGTGTAAGAGGACTTGCTTTGCTTTCTATATCACCAAACACCCTTGCCTGGGTTGGGCAGACTTCAACGCAGGCTGGTAGTTTGCCTTCTTTTATTCGGTGATAGCATAGGGTGCATTTATCTGCTGTATGTGTTTCAGGGTGCATATACCTGGCACCATAAGGGCAAGCCTGAATGCAATAACTGCAACCAATACAGCGTTCGCTATCAACCAGTACAATACCTTCATCAGTCTGAAAAGTGGCCCCTACTGGGCATACCTGGGCACATGGTGGATTATCACAGTGATTGCATAATTTTGGTACAAAGAAACTTCTTAATATTTCTCTTTCCTGAATATCCTGTGATAGTTTCCCAGCCCCTCCTTCATTACATTGGACAATAACCTGATCATTTTTCTTTATAATATATCGTTCAACCCAGGTTCGAAAGTAAAAGGGATCTTTTGGGACATCATTTTCAATTTTGCAAGCCACAACACAGTTGCCGCATCCAATACATTTGTCAATCTGTATCCCGAGTGCATATCGGACGACCTGAGGATGCTCATCAATATATGACTGGATTTTTGATCCTTTTAATAGTGAACCAAAAATGCCTCCTGTTGAAAAAAGGAATAATATTTTGCCAGTGAAACTTAAAAACTGTTTTCTTTTCATTAGTCTACCTCCGGTAAATGTGGATAGTGACATTGCCAGCAAAGATATTTCTCTCCGTTATTTCCATGTGTTGCAACATCTATTTTTGGTGCATTTAATGATTCTGATCCTTTTGCATGACATTGAGAGCAGAATTCACGATTTTCAGGTTTTTCAGCTCTAAATCTTCGGGGCTGAGATTTATGTTCTTCAGGTGTTACATGGCAAGTAACACATTCCAATCTAACATGTGGGGATACGGCCAATGTCCTGGCAATGTTTGCATGGCAGGCAGAACACTCACTTGGTGTTTCAGGCGGTGTAGGATCATGTGGGTTGTGACATGAAATACATGGGCTAAGAGGATTGTGAGCATAAGGATTAATCTGTGGGAATCCAGTTGGTCGGGAAGGATTATATGTATGACATACGGGACAAAACTTACGATCTCTTGGTGCAGACGGAGTAAATTCATCTGGTTCTGTTGAATGTGCAAGGCCGGCGCCATGACAGACTTCACATGAAAGCTTTTTGTGATAACCCTCAGCTTTCATTTCAAAATATTCATCATGACAATCTGTACAGGTCTCAGATCCGGCATAACTTAATTCGTGAGCCATTTCCCGTTCAATTGCAGATGCTAAATAAATATCTGAGTCAGTCAATTCAGCTGGAATAATTATGACTCTTGCAATAATTACCAACACTAAAAGAGCTGCAAAACAAATCGCTATTCTTATGATGGAATCTGGGATTTTATTCATATTGTTCTAACTTCCTATAATAATTTCTAGTTATTTGTTTGCTATTTTTGATCATAGATAAATTAATCTAGCATTTGATTCACATTCCGTTGAAATTCTTCGAGAATTCTTGAAATTAATTCATAATTATGGGCCCCTAAACTTTTGTCAGCGGTTATTTTGTCTAACCCCTGCTGGATTGATAAAAGTTTGTTTTGATTTACTGTATCTAATTTGTCAGGATCAATCAAATTTAGGTCTGATGTTAATTTATCATGCTGTTGCTGAATAGAATCCTGCCAATTGATCAAGACCTCTTCATAATCAGAATCATGACAATCTATACAGAATGATGCTTCTGATTTACCAATTACCTGATCCCCAGGATCATGACATGCCCGGCAATCAATATCCTCTTCAAACATTATATCCGACTCTTCATCATCCAGAATTCCAATGGTCCCACTATAGAATTGCACCTGTATTTCATGACAGGTTTCACAATTGTTTTCTTCAGAGTGGTGGCAAGATAAACAATCAGCCCTGGTCATGGACAATTCACCATGACGATTTACACTTGCATGACATTTACTGCAGAGCATTTTATTCTGCTCGATATGAATATTATGTGAGAATTTCAGTCCAAATACATCAGAATCAATTTCCTCCTGTCCATAATGGCAATTGCCACAATCGGATGGTACATTTTGTCCATAAAGTTTATATTCTGGGAGATTCGTTTCAGATTTTATCGTCTTTAAAGAGTTGGATAGGTTATTATATGCAGAGAGCAATAATTCATCAGAGTAAGCTACGTTATGAACAATATTACCCATCTTAACCAATTCAAAATTATATTTTGCATCATAGATTAATGACTTTGCATGTTCCTTATCATTTCCTTCATCCTTTAAATTTGTCTCATTCACTACTTCTTTATATAAACTATCAAGGAAATGAATCTTCTTGTCCATGAGGACTTTCCAATTGATCAGGAGTTTGTTATAACCTGAACCATGACAGATATCGCAGGATTCATATGTGGCAATGGAAACATCACCGAATATTGATGTCTCTTTAGAAACATCATGGAAAAGGTGACAAGCTTGACAATTTAATCCACTTTCAAACATTGGATTTGGATGATCGGCAACATTTTTGCCGCCTGTTCCAGTGAAGAGTGCAAGTTGTGTTTCGTGAGTATTATCATGACATGAACTGCATTCTGGAATAATTTCTCGAGATTTTGAAATTGACTTATGTTGTATCATCAGATGGCAATTCTGGCATTCTACCTTATGATCAGTAACATGATTTTTATGGATGAAATCAACATCATTATATTTTCGAATGGTGAGGACATCGGCATGACAGGAATTACATCTTTCTATAGGAACCGTTCCGTCGCCAACCTGCATCTCTCCATGACATTTTCTACAGTCCATCTCATTGGTGACAACCATAGTGTGATCATAGATAACTTCGGAACCATCTGTAGAAACGGGGGCATCGTGACACCATGTACAATCATCCATTTGGGCTCCTTCATCCTGATTTTTAAAATGACAGAGAAAACAGGTAGACTCAGTTACAGATATATGCTTGCCTTGAACAATTTGTGAATGACAACTTGTGCATCTTAGTTTTTTTCCCCTACGAAGATTATTCAAATGCGGTTCATGATCAAAATTTACATTGTCTTGAAAAATTACCTTTCCGGATAATACCCTTTCTGTATGGCAACCGGCACGGAGACAGCTGGCATCAGAGATTTCTGCCCAGGGTTTACTTTTTTTATAAATCCCTGTCATGTAATTTGCAACCATCGATATTGCTGTAAATTTTCCTTCAAGTTTAGATTTGAAACCGGGAGGAAAATGACAATCAGTACAAGTAACATCGGAGTGACTTGATAATTTCCATCCTTCAACATAGGGCTCCATATAATGACAAGTAGAACAAAATGCCGGTTTAGAAGTGAGTTCCATAGTGCCAAGAAGCACGACAAGGATAATAGACAGAGCAGCAACAGAGATAATAGCGTATCGAACAAATTTCTTTCTAAATTTCATATCAGAAGAAACTCCCTATAATGATTAGTACTAATAAAACAAAACCAATTGTCAGGAATAAATATCCTAAAATATATGTAAATCTTTTCAACCATTTTGGACTGGGATCCACAAGAATATTTTTATAATCCTGTTCGGACAACAAATCTTTTTGTAATGATCTGTCATCATTAAATATTTCTTCAGTTAATCGACCGGTAAAAATAACTTCATCCATGGGGAATGCCCCCGGTCTCAAATGTGTATTAAAGAAATGTATAGTGAATATAAAGGCGGTTGCTAGCAATGCTTCTTCTGAATGGATGATATGAGCGGCGTTAATAATCCAACCTGGAAACATTCTGGAAAATAATTCGGGAAACCACAGAGTCACTCCGGACATGCCAATAATAATCATTCCCCAGAAAACAGCGAAATAATCGAATTTTTCCCAATACGTCCATCTGCCAAATTTTGGTTCTTTATTTTTTGCGCCAATAAAATAAGCAATATGGGAAAAGAAATCACGAAAATCCTGGATATTCGGAACCAAGCTGTCTGGTCCAAAGAAAATTCCTTTTTTCTTTTGAACAAATGCTTTATTTGCCAAGATTATCAGGTGAATGAGAAAAATAATGAAAATCAATATTGCGGCTCCACGATGAAGTAAAGCAGCCGTTTTAAATCCAAGTAAATTATTTACAAACCAAGTAGCCAATTCAGAATGACTATATTTCAGAGGTAAACCAGTCGCAGCCAGAGATAGAAAGGAAATAATAATTCCGAAATGAAGCGTCCTTTCAAAAACACTGAATCTCATGACTCTTTTCATGGTTTTAGGTGTTTTCTTAATGGGTCCGTGCATCCATTTTTTGATCATCAGTCTAATAAACCATAGGAGTGTATGCCCGCCAAATACAGTTAGTGTACCACCTAATAACCAGAGCATGAATAAATGAATATACTTTAGCACGACATTTTCTTCAGTCTGCATTGGAGTATAATGCTGTAAATATTCCACAAAATTAGGTGTAACATTTTCGTGGCATTTGGCACATGTTTCCATTATATGTTCTCTACCGACAGAAGAGGCAGGGTTATCACTGGCCATAATTGAGTGATTATCATGGCATGAAACACAGGTTGCAAACTCTTCACCCTGATAACCAAGTTGATACATCTGTCCATGATAAGAAGAAGAATATCCTTTCATAACTTCAGAACTAAGTTGGAATTTTAGGGTCATCTCTCGATCGCCATGACAATTACCACAGAGCTCAACCACATTTTTTCCTGAGAAATATCCATCGGTTTTCTGAATTTCAACCATACCATGGCAGGTCATACAGTCAGGGGCTTCAGAATGTCCTTTCTCCCGGGCAATGAAATGGCTGGAATTTTCGTATTCTTCCTGTTGTTTTGGATGGCATTCTGCACATGATTTTTGTAACCCAGATTGAACCAAACTACCCTCAGTATTAAAATGGTATTTATGACAGTTTCCGCAATCGGCAGGTTCACCTTGATCTAATTTATCCAGCTCATTGCGATGGATTCCCCCATGAGCATCTTTTGTCCCGGTTATAAGTTTTTCATCATGACATTGAAGACATAATTGAAATAAATGAAGATCAATAACCTGAGATTTGGTATCAGCAATCATTTCAGTGGAATGACCTGTATGACAAACTATACATGTTTCCAAACGAGGGTCATCTTGATTTTCAGGCCGGTGGATTGACTGTTCATAATGAGCATGACAATTGGTGCAGATGACATCCAGCTTTGCTACTGAAACCCGACTATTGGGATCCTGGGGTGATAATATTTTATGTCGTGCATGACAGTCGCTGCAGATAGGGGCACTTAAATTGCCATTCAAAACCTCACTGTAATGACCGCTCTGATTATAAAGTTCTACCTGAGATTTATGGCAGTCGCTGCAATATTCTGTGATGTGGAGCTTCCACTGATTTTCAGTATAGTCATTTTTTTCCAATTTATTGTGAGGAGAATGACAGGAAACACAGGTTATTTCAGAAGATTCAGAGTTTTCATCCCAATGAGCAGAGTGAAGAAAATCATCCAAAATATCTTGATGGCATATTCCGCAAACCTGTCTTGGTTGCCCTTTCCATGTCACTTCATGGGTTCCATGGCAATCTGAGCAGGTAGGAATGGATGTGTATCCCTTATCCCTTAATGGCTGGAAAAATCCATCGATAAATTCTGCAGTAGCATCTTCATGACAATTACTGCAATCAGGTAGAATGAGTCCTTCATTGTGAGGGAAGTCTTCAACTCCTTCTAAATCGGTATGACAGTCGATACACTCGAAATCTTCGTGTGGGGTATCAATAAGATGATCGCTTGTAATGTATAGCGAGTATTCTATGCCATACATTACAGTTGATAAAGACTCATCATCATGACAATCTTCACAGGTCTCGTTATCCTGTGGGAGGATCACCGAAGAGAACATTACAATTATAAAAAAGAAATTAAGAAAATGTGAAAGCAGACTAAGTCTTTTATTTAGATTAGCAGGAGTAGTGCTACAATAAATTGTTGATAATTTATTCATTATTTTTATATAGTTATTTTAGTTTTCATGTTTTTTTTAAATAAAGTGAAATACACTGCTTCAAATTTATTATAAGAGGATGCGGCTTCGCTATAATTAAATTATATAATTAATATCTTTTTATCGTGAATATATCCGATTGTAAATAAAAATGCCCTGGAATTACTCGAGGGCATTTTTATAAAGTCATAAGGGTCTTTATTATTGTTTATAAATCGGGCACTCCATTGATATGTTTTGTAAAATCAAGGATATTTCCATCACTGTCTACCACATTTGGATGACAGGCACTGTAACTGCATGTAATTGCATCAAAATTGATTCCAAAGTGCCCTGTAGGGGGAAGTCCATGACATGACTCGCAGTTTGTTCCGCTCGTTGTATCATTCCATATCATCGCAGTATTATTTCCAATTATGAAATCATCCTGGTATGCTCCCTGATTGATTGACTCTGCTTTACCAAATGAGAAAGCTCCATGACAATATACATTTGAGCAAGTTCCAGTAGATGGATCATAACTTGGTGTACCGATATCATTATCATAATTAAGTGAAAAAACTACCTCTGCAATATTATCTGAACCAAGATGTCCATCGTCCATGAATCCATCTGGAACGATATGACATTGACTACAACTTATTTCCGTGATTGTAGTAAGCATATGCGCTTCATGAGCGCCAACAGACATAAGAGAAGGATCATCTTCATTCATAATGCTGAGAGGTGGATAGAATTTATCTTCTGAAGAGAAACGGTCGCCATGACAATTCCCACAGTATCCAACATTATTTTCCTGCAAGTGACAGTTATTACATGTTAATTCAACAATGCCGCCATCAAGTTCCTGCCCATGACAATTTTGACAATAGGAGAAATTCCAACCATTATCCCAGAGGAATTTCCCATGATATTCATCTGCAGTTGGATCAAAACTTTGGCTGTAATTATGACTATGAATTGGAGACTCTGGATCATGACAATCAATACATGATTCATTTGATAAACCTCCGCTCAGATCATCACCATGACATAATTGACAGTCAGGGGTAACCGTTTCCCATTGACCATTAATTCCATGAAACTCAGACTGATTACTATAATCCATTATGCCAGGGAGGTGAGGAATGACAGGACTACCGTCTAAATTGTGACATAAAGTACAGCTCTCATCGACCAATCCCCCATTAAGATCAGTACCATGGCAGTTCATACAGAAGGAGGCTGTGTTATTCCAATCACCAGAGACAGTATGATCAGTCAAATCAAAACCATTGGGGTGTCCCGTGAAATTATCCTCGTGACATGAATTGCAGCTTACACCAGTTATACCACCATCCAGATTGTCGCCATGGCAAGTCTGACATTCTGGAATTGTTGTATACCAGTCACCAGTATTGCTATGAAAATTTGAATCACCATAAACCATGAACCCGTCTGGATGACTAATATCACCATCAGATGCATGACAGATATCACATGAATAACTTACAAAACCACCATCGAGATCCTGACCATGACAACCCTGGCACTGACTTGCTACATCAGTCCAATCACCATAATCATTATGGTCTTCAAAGATAAAATTTGAATCATGGCTGGTAAACCCATCAGCATGACAATCGTGACAATTGAGTCCTACAATACCACCATCCAGATTTTCTCCGTGACATGATTTGCAGGTATTAACTGTGGGATCCCATTCACCGGTATTGCTATGAAAATTTGGATCGCCATAAATGGCAAACCCATCCGGATGGCTTATCTCACCATCAGATGCATGACAATTAACACAAGAAATATCTACAAATCCACCATCAAAATTTTCGCCATGACAGCCCTGGCACTGGCTGTTAACATCAACCCAATCGCCTATTTGATTGTGTATATCGATATTAAAATTCGGAGCATGACTGGTAAAACCATCGGTGTGACAGGTGATACATGACATATCAACTAAACCACCGTCAAGATTATCGCCATGGCAGCCCATGCACTGATCTACAGTTGATGTCCAATCTCCTGCAGAAGAATGAAACTGCAAATGAGGAAAGGTCAGGTAATGTTCCGGGTGTGGAGCAAAGGTTCCACCAATATGACAATCTGTACATGATACATTTACAAGTCCACCGTCCAGATCCACACCATGACAGTTTTGACAACGATCAATTAAAGCGTTCCAATTACCCTTATTTGAATGGAAAGAAGTGCTATCATAATTCATGAAATCAACTGCAGCGGTATGACCACTGGGTCCACCAGTGTGACATAAATAGCAGGATGTTTCAGATGTACCGCCATTTAAGTCCTCACCATGACATTGTTGACAATCGGTCCAATCGGGGTCATCAAAAAATGCATCACCGTGAAATTCATCAGTACCATAGGAAATATGCATCCAGTATTCAGGATGACCACTTTCACCACCTTCATGACATTGATAACAAGATATCTCACTGCTACCACCGGTATAATTATCCCCATGGCAAGTTTTACAGGATTCAATCCCAATCGGTCCTTTAAGGGCAAATTCGCGACCGTGAAATTCATCACTGTCCACATCCATCCATTCGCCAGGATGAGTATTTGGCTTTACAGATTCAGTACAATGGTTAAATAAAAATGGAACCAGGAATATTAAACTTAAAATAAATAACGTTTTTACTTTCATTCATCACCTCCATGACATCTTTCACATGAATACGATGAATGACAGACCTGGCATCTTTCCGGTTGATCTAAAGCTTCAGTGCCATGTTGTCCTGCACTATCAAATCCGGTCCATTGAACAGTATGATCCAATGGAAGTATCATATTCTGTTGGTGACATTTCCGGCAATCGTTTTCAATATGGTGACATGTTGAGCATTCTAACACTTCAACGCGGGCTTCAAGCCCATGAGTGAACATGTAATTTGGATCATGTGTTTTGGGTTCAAATTGAGATTGTGAATGACAGGATTCACAAAACTTTTCTGTATGGCATGTGGCGCAACGAGGATCTTCAGGCTCCTGAAGCGACATTCCATGAAATTCTTTCCAAGTTATATCATGATCTTGCGGTTTGTTCTCCTGATGACATGCAGAGCAATTCCAAGATTGCCATTCCGGTCTTGGAGTCAATCCATCATCCTCAATAGTTTGGGTATGACAGCGACTACAATCGGAAAAAGACTGCAAGTGAAAAAGATGGGAAAAATCTGTACCAGAGGTAGATCCAGAAACAGGATATGTGTCTGCATCATCAGGTGACTCGTGGCACATCTCACAATCTTCATCCACATCATGACAATCTCCACAAACTTCCATCAGTGGGAGCAGTGATCCCTGAAGGGAGGAGGACATCTCAACATCTGCATGACAGACGTTACATTCAAGCTCTTCATCTTCAATGTGATAATTATGAGGGAATATAATTGAATCCTGTCCGATGGCTGTAGCCAAAAACAAGAAAGTTATTAAGATAATAGGTTTAGAAATCATAAGATATAAACACTCCTCCTCTTCCATCTACAGTGTAATAAGAATTTTCGTAATATTGTCCAAATATTTTGAATTTTATATTTTGACTCACTTTTATCTCTGTCCAAACATATATCCCAAGTGCATCAGATAGTTCAGTGTCCCCATCCAATTCCAATGAGTTCATTGAGAGATTTCCTCCAACTCTCATTGATTCACCTGCAGAAAATGATCCTGAAACGGCACCGCCAATTAATGATTTGTCATCGTACTTACCAGACATCATCATAATGCTATAAGTATTATATTGGAATGATGACTGAAAATACCAATGAGAATTTTCTGATAATCGATTAACCAGTTTTGTATTAATTGTAGAATTTGAATTCAATCTGGAGGATGTCCCAATATATATCGATAAAGTGGACCATTTTTTATCGGGTATCCAGGGATATATATCGTCGATACTAAAAATCCGTTGTCGGAAACCAGCGAATATTTTGTGATTTCCTTTATACCGATTAATATGAATACGGTTGTAATAGGGAAGATTATGATTGAAATCCCATGATCCGTATGTGGTTATCCGTGTTTGCTTATTAAGTTTGTATTTATGGATGAGACCTGCTTTAAGATGATTATCACCGTCAGATATTATACTCCAACCATGAATGGTGAAATCACCAAATGAGGTTTTTGTTTTTCCTGAAGCATATACAAGTTTTTGATCATCATTACTAGAATCAAAAAACTCGGTTTTAAGTCCACCTCCAAAATTTATTGAAAATTTTGAAAGTGCTTTTGTTTGAATCTCTACACCATCAATTAACGAATGGTAATAAGGATTCCAAACTGATTGGCGACCAATTTTCAACTGAAGTTCGGGCAATGTGAATTTGGTATAAAAAGCACGTACTCTAAAATTATCATCATTCCGATAATTCTTTGAGCCTATTTCTGTAATAGTATATAACTCAATATTATTTCTAATAGTAGTACTATATTCCACATCTGTCCTGAAATGGATAATTTCATCATTTCCCATTTCATAATGATCAACCGTTGAATCATTAAAAAAATTGATTCTTGGTGAGACAATATACTGGGAAACGGACAGGTGGGATTCAACAGCTAGTAATGCTGATGAGCTAATAATAATTAAAAAGTATAATGTGATCTTCGAAATCATTTTATGATTCAGATCCATTGATTGTCCTCCTAAAAAAGAGTCCGCCTGGATGGACGGACTCTTCAAATGTTCATGGTTTTAAGCCCGAGTCAGTCTTGAAAGTAAATTTTTACTTTTTGTACTGACTCGTGAAATTGATTAAATAAGTTGTTAATCAATCCATCGGTATCAAATTTAATACTATTTTGAGGAATGACCGAATAGATAAATAGAAATTATGAATCATTTATCCGCTTAAAATACTTTTAACTAATTTTCGATTGTGTAGTCACCTGGAGCATTTTCACCTGGGATGCCATTCCCGCTAAAAGTGTCCCATTTATGGCTTGTCAACTGGGACCAAATCATTCCATTTGCTCCCTTTATCAAGCTTTGTGCTTCGTAACCCAATACTGTTAAATATGCTGTAATCATACCTGAAGTCTGACTTGTCCAACAGTAGTTAATTACTGGTACATCCGGGTCCATATTATTGATTCCGCCATCCTCTAGGCTCAAAGTGCTAATTCTATAAGCACCTGATATATGACCATAATCATCCCAGGCTGTTTGAGGCCAATAATTGTTTACAAAAAAGCTGCTTGGATCGGCAAGCACATCTGTTGCATTTGCATAGGCATATCCATCGGTTAATAGAATATCCACCCTTTCAGCAAGCAAAGCGGCTGCACTACCTACTTCTTCAGTTGCTATTTGGGGATATGCATAGTCTACTGCCGGGGTTGGATCACCTGAAGTAACCCATCCATTTGGATAACTTGTCGCTACATCTCCAACCGCCCCAGACCATGAATCAAAATCAGCATGCCAGGAGCTGGCACCAAATTTTAGACTTTTGGCATCTTCATAACCGCTCAACCTCAATGCAATTAATAACCTTGTTGCTCCGATGCCTTTGTAACAATGGACAACGATTATTTTCCCACCACTATTTGAGGCTACATCCAGGATAGTTGACGCATCCGCCCAAACCGCACCGGGGATATGACCAATATCATAATCTCCTTGAGAGCGGGTATCAATTATATAATAATCGTCAAATGAACTATTTACAGCGCTAGCGGTAATGATCCATCCATCAAGCATATCTGGAAGATCAAGATTATTTTCTACCAGATATTCTACTAGCGTTTCATCTGGTGTATTGGTAGTATTGTCACTATCACATCCAGTAAATATTAGAATTGATAATATAATGACTGGCATGACTAACTTATTTAACTTCATTTCATTTCTCCTGATTGAGTTTTATTTTACGTGGTTCACATCTAAGGCCTTATGGAGTAACATGTCCATCTGCTGTGATGTGAGAATTAACTATGATTTCGTTTAAACTGGGATCTATAGATGTAGAAACAGAGTCTACAAATGTGTCCCAAAGAAAATATTTATTTCCATTTCCGGGTAGATTCATACCGCCAGTGTGGCAGTTATCAAAACAATTTTGAGTTCCAGTAGTATCTGTTCTATCTGTCCAGAGACGAATATTATGGGGACTTGTATATTCCCATGTTTCAATGGAATTGAAATTTGGTAAATCACTGAGTCCAGAATTCCATGGTTCATAGGTATCCCTGACAACAGGTGAGTGACGAACCAATACCCATTTGCTATTGGAATGCAGTTCAAGACTTGGAGACCAGCCCCCAGGTGTTTCATAGGCAGGATTAAATGCAATTCTGAACTCGGGAAACTCACGATAATTCCCATTTCCAGTATTCACATTGCTTTCACCAATAACAGCCTGATAATTTTCTTTCCATTCACCAGCTGTATGACAACTATTGCAATTATTATATTTTTGTGAATGACAAACAAAACAGGATAAATCACGGTCATTTGAATTTCCAGGCCAGTGATTAACATGATAAATATTACTAGAAGATATATCTCCATGACATCCAAAATCTGAACAGGACGGAATACCGTTCACGGCATATCTTGAGAGAGGGGGATTTGCTTCTTCTGTTCCATCACCATGAAAATTCTCTGTATGGCAGGTTAGACAATTTTGACCTTTTGTTAAGTGAACATCTGGAAGATTTCCAATCAATCCTTCACCATCATTATAGCCAAAGAAGTCAACTCCGATCCTGCTGCCGTGACATGCAACGCAATTATTTTTTATATCTGGAATCCTCTGGAACTTATGCCTATTGATAAATCCACCATGAACAGAGTTTGGACGGCTGACATGACATTGGCCGCAGGTTGTATGGCAGCTGGCGCATTCATTGGAGAATTTTGCTTGAATATCGGGGTGAATATCGAGAGATTCACTTCCGAATGCGCGCATTGCTACCTTATATTTTTCGCCCCATAATGATGTGTGCATACTGAATTGACTATTCGCAGAATGAACAGGATGACAAACTCCACATGTAGATTCAGGGTTTTCTGATGGATCATGTATTAGGTCAGTATGAGCGATTTCCATTGCGTTAGTTCGATGTTCCAAACTTTGAGATAGTGCTACAACTTCGTCTATTCCTCCGTGACATCCCGAACAGCCTACTGTAGCATGAATTGGGTCAATATCCTTATATCCGGTTTGATTACCGGTGAGGCGAATATACACTTTTTGCCAGGGTTCCAACGGAACCACAGAACCGCCTCAGCCTCCACCACTTGCTGTAGGCTCTTCCACCTTTGCAAGCTGCTTTAAGACTAACTCATTTGTATGACAGTTTTCACAAGTAAATATAAGAGAGAGTGGTTTCTCATTTTGAACGGCGGGTATTTTTTCGCAATTATTATATATTATTATTAGAAAAAAAATAAATAATGATTTGAGTAAATAATTTTTTAATTTCATTTAATGGATCCAATTATTTGCTTGAAATATTTTTAATGTGTAGTGCAATAAAATCTTTGATATTTCCAACTCGCTGTGCAGAACGATAAACAATACATTGATAACACTCAGCCTCTTGGCACAAAGTTGATATTTGCTTTAGATTCCAACATGGTTGATCATTCTGCTGATAAGCTGCGCAAGTGGTTCTTTCTGATTCAGTACATGGTTTCATTTCCCAACAGGGGATTAAAGCAAGTAGATGTCGAATGCCAGCAAGATTTAACTTATCTTCGGTGATCAATTTTCTAATACACGAAATCCATGCGATGTCCAATTCAGAATACCGACGTTGACCAGATTCTGAGCGTTTAGGTAGGATTAGCCCTTCCTTTTCATATAGTCGAATTGTTTCAGGAGTAACTTGAAACATTTGGGAGACGACGCCGATAGTGTAATTATGTTCAAATGGTAAAATCATATATAAAGTGAATTAATTAGAAAAGCTGTATTATTCACTTGAGATATTAGGATGTATCAAATACACAGAACAATATAAAAAGATAAAAAAATCTAATTATAATATTTTGTATACACCTGCAGAAATATTATAAGAAAAGGAGATGGGGTATGGAATCTACTACTAAAACTATTAATAAAAATAAAAGAGTCCCGCCATAGGCGGGACTCGTTATAATAATATGTGGCTAAAATGCCATGATCATCGTATTAGTAATTATAAAATTAGTATCCCTGGATTTTTTGTTCATCACCACAAAAAGGAAAGTGTAGGGTAGTTAAGGAATGCCTTAATGCTAAAATTATAATCATCAATGTCAATAAGCCTTTTACCGTTGGGACTAATTTATTATTAAAATATAAAAACATCCAAATATAAAATATATTTAATATATTGAACATTTTAAGCCTATGCCATCAGTCAGTGATGAAACATAGGAATTCATATTGAAGAATTAAATTTTATTGGTCTCATTATCATTTATTAAATTTAAAGTATGACAAGCAGCGATCCCGGCTGTTTCAGTTCTTAGGCGCGAAGATCCCAAAGAAACTGAACTAAATCCGGATTCTTTTGCCATAGTCATCTCTTTAGCAGTAAAATCTCCTTCAGGTCCGATTAGTATCAGAACTGGTTTTCCTGGCTTAGCCGCATTGAACAGTGAGCTGTTGTCCCTTTCATAATGGGCTATATATTTGGTTTTTCCATCGTTAGATTTACTGATAAATGAATTAAATACTATTGGTTCATTCAGTTTGGGCAAGATTGCCTGTTTTGATTGCTTCATAGCAGAGATAATAATTTTCTTCATCCGGTTGATATTTACTGATGTTCTTTCAGAATGACGACAAAGTAAAGGAGTAAATTCAGTGACACCAATCTCAGTAGACTTTTCCAAAAAGAATTCAAAACGCGATATATTCTTGGTAGGGGCGATGGCAATATGTATTCCAGACTTTGGTTTTTGCCATTTCATATGATGTTCAATTACATCGAGATTACATAGACTCTTTGAATAATTTACAATATTACAATAATAGAGATTTCCCTTACCATCAACGATAAATATTTTCTCTTCAGGTTGAAGTCTTAATACTTTTTGACAGTGAAAAGCCTCATCATTGGATAGAATGTATTGACCATTGAGAAAATCAGGTCCGTAAAATATGTTATTAATATTCATAGCCTAATTTATTATGGGAATAAAATATAGTAAAATCTGAATTTTAGCAAACAACAAAATTTAACATCCTCCTTGAGGAGCTTTCTTTTTCTTTGTCCGTTTAATAATTGGTTTTGGTGCAGATATTTCTCTCACATTGCCAGTTGATGGGCTGGAAGTCTCAAAAAATTGCCTAGCTCCCTTTCTAAAATTATATTTTGCAAACTCATCATTCGGATCTGTTGATTTTGGTTTTTGAGGATTCAGTATAACCTCCAACCAATAGTTAAGTCCACCCTGAAGCAGGTAATTATTTTCAAAACCGACTTGCCGAATTATCATCCACGCCTTGTGAGCCAACGTTGAGCCATTAGAATAGAAAATATTCATTTTTGTATCCTGATTCAAAATATCCGACCATTCATCTGCCAAAATGAGATTTAGGGGGATATTGATTGCACCTGGTAAACTATACTTTTGGAACTCATCAGTAGACCTCACGTCAATAAGCTGAAAGGATGGATCCTTATTTATTATCAAATCTGCTAGTTCATCAGGATGAATAAATTCACTGCCAATTTGGATTTCTTCTAACATTTCACCGGCGGAAAGTTTGTATGGTAATGTTGTATTTTCTGGTACAAATGCTATGACCAATCCGAGTATTATAAACACTTGAGTAAGATAACCGAGTGAGGAATAATTTCTCATAATCCCTTTCCTTTCTTTAATATTCTTCTCTTGTAAACTGGCTCTCAGCCCATTCACCTGTTTTGAACAAAATCATGGCAAAAATAATAATCAAAAAAGTGAACAATCCACCAGAAATTCCTATAATGTCCTGTATTTTCAACGATCCCAGGTTTCCAGCTTCATGAAATTCTTTCCAAATGGGGAAACCCTCTCCAAAGATAAAAATTCCAATAATTATTCCTATAATAAAAACCATTGCATCTATTTTACCAATTGCAGCAGCGCAAACAGACGTGCCTGGGCAAAATCCACCTATTATAAAACCCAGACCCATAATTATACCGCCGATAATTGCAGACCACAAATATGTGGGATTAACATATACCAGATTCAAATCAATCCAGCCAAACAGACTAAGATATAATAATCCCAACATGGCTGTGATAGCCGCAGTAAAGAATACTTTCAAAACCACTGTATCGTATCCATAAAATATACCTGCAAGCTTACGGCTTGATGAAAATCCTGATGCTTCCAGGACAAAACCAAATCCGATACCCACCACGAAGGCGATAACGAGGTTCCAATCCAAAGAGATAATTTCTTGTGGTATGAGCGGGCCCATAATTAACCTCCAATCCAATTTTTTCTAAAAAAATAAGCAAAAATAAATGCAGTTCCAAAAATTGCTATCATGCTGATAAATCCTTGCAGTGAAAAAACTGCCATGCCTGTAAGGGCCGATCCACTAGTACATCCTCGTCCCAGTTGAGAGCCAAAGCCGAATAAAACACCTCCTGATAATGCAAGAGCAATGCGTTTATTTGATGTGATAAATGGATGATGTTCAACTTTTAATTTTAGTCGTCCTGCAAATGCTCCAGATAAAAATCCCCCAAGAACAACTCCAAGAATTTCAAAAACCAACCACGAATTCATTGGATTTTTCCCATCAGCCACATATTTCGCAAAATATTCAGAGTTTGAAGTGTGATTTGGCGCAATAGTATTTAATGTACTCGTTACAACACTTTTCATGGCGCCACTGGCACCAAGTCCTCGTCCTGTAAAATAAAAAGCTGACAATAAAATCAATCCAAGCAACATACCTGCAACATATGGATTTAAGTACTTTGTATTCAACGAATTATTTCCTTTCATAAATATTTTAATATAACCATCTACTTGCCTGACCAGCATCTACAATAATGATTCGCAATAATAAACCACCTATTAACACTAAAATTGCTGGAATAGCCGTAGGGACTTTGAATTTTCTTAATTCCATAAACTCCAAGATGCCTGGGAAAACAAGACCGAAACCCATGATAAAAACCCAGAAAAATGTTGTGTAAGGTCCTCCCAAAAACATTTTAGCCGCTTCAATGTGAACCTGTGTTCCAGAAAGAAATCCCATAAATAAATGGATTAACAGAAAAATTTCTATGGTTATAAGTAGGAGATCAATTCTTCCAAATATTTTCTTTTCTCGGGTTTCCTTAGAAAATAATACAACAAGAGCAGCTGCACCACTTAACCCTGAGACTAAAAATAATGGACCCAATATTGCCGTATTCCAGAAGGGCCTGGCATTAAATGCAGATAGCAAAATACCTGTGTACATTCCGAGGATCAAAGAGAAAAAAACCATTATCATTGCCAACTTCTGGCGATATTTGCGAAGCAAATCTAAACTTGAGTGAAGCCATTTATAATTGTTAAACCATTGGGGTTTTAAATCTTCCAACCAAGTTACTGACCATAAGATTGATAAGGGGAAAATAGCCATTAATGTCCATGCTCCCCACGACATTGGTGAATTCCATCGAATGATTGTGTACAATCGCCAGAAATACAGCTTATGAGATAAGTCCAGAAACAAGGCAAACAACCCAATGCTTAGTAATAATGGTGTGACAATAGGTAGTATTTTTATTGTAAACGGGTATCTTTCTTCTCTTCCCAAAATATAAAATACTCCAGATAAAATTAAAATCCCTGCTACCAACCCCCCTAGAAAGAGATACAGAGGAATTTCCCATCCCCAAATATGAAGTTGAGGGTCAATTTCATGATTCATTCTACCACTAGTTATAATTTCTTCTATCACTATGCCACTCCAGTCATATTAGGTAAAAAATATTGGGACTCGTGCCTGCTTCAGGTATGAGAGTTTTCCATTTTCGTTTTTTCATAATTTGCGAAACTTCTGATCTTGGATCATCAAGATCACCAAAATACATGCATTTTGTTGGACAAACAGCAACACAGGCTGGATCTTGCCCTTTTTCTACACGGTGAAGGCAAAAAGTACACTTATCTACATATCCCTCAGGATGGATGAATCTGGCATCATAAGGACAGGATGCAATACAGGCTTTGCATCCTATACAGGCATTTTCATCAACCAGAACAATCCCACCTTTGCCATAATGACTTGCAGATGTAGGACAGCTACGTACACAGGGGGCATTTGAGCAATGATTACATCGTTCAGAACGGATTTCCATCTGTAACTGAGGGTATGTTCCTGTAGTTTTTTCGACAATCCAATCACGGCAGTATCCGATTGGAACATTATTTTCGGTTTGGCAGGCAACGACACAATCACTGCAGCCAACGCATTTCAGCGCATCTATAGCCATCCCGTATCTCATGTGTTTTTCTCCATATTTGCAGCTTTAAACTTGAAGGTAACAAAATTACCGCGCATCCCAGTACCTCCCATAATAGGGTCTAGTAAAACCTTTGATATGAGCTCAGAATCGCTGGCACCTCGACCATGGGCCTGAGTTAGTTTTTTGCTGTCATGTCCAAATCCATGGACCATGTAAACTGAATCAAACCGTATTCTTTCTGTCACTCTAACTTTAATTGGAAAACTCGATCTGATGCCATCTTGATTTTCCAACCAAATATATTGGTTATTCTTTAGATCCCAATCCCTGGCAACTTTAGGATTAACCCAGACAGAATTTTCATCCATTAAATCGGCAAGATTTGGGTTATTTGAAGTCCTGCCAAAGGTATGCATGGGTGCCCGACCATAATTCAACCGGTAAAACCCTTCAGGCGGCTCATCATGGGCGGTATAAACAGGTAGGGGTGAATGTCCCTCCTCCTCAAATGATGTACTGTAAAGTTCTATTTTCCCTGTATTGGTATTAAATTCAAAATTATCATTTTCATCAATGTACAAATCATCAAATTCTCTTGGAAAAGTTTTTACTCCAATGCGTTTCATTTCCTCTAAGGAAGAGTCCATATTTTTTAGCTGCCAATCTAATTCTTCTTCTTGAGTTTTGAATGGAAAGTAGGCACCTAATCCCATTTTTAAACCTAATTCACGTGCCATCCACCAGGCTGATTTTGAATTGTATTTTGGTTCTGCAGCTGGCATCCTCAAGGCTATTTGAGGATTACGATGTCCACTGACACGAATACTATCATAGCGTTCTAGATAGGTGCATTCCGGGAGTACAACATCGGCATACCCGGTAATCTCCATTGGCATCGTATCAACTACCACCAATAACTCCAGACTCTGTATTGCTTTCAAGGTATTTTTTTGATCTGGCAAAGTAGTGATAAGATTAGTTCCATTTACTATCCATGCCTTGAACGAGCATTTGTCATCGACTGACGGAATAGTTGCGTCACATATTCCAGAAGCAAGAGCAAGGTCAGCTAGTTTGAATTGGCCAGGAAATGCATCTCTCCATGATCGAGTTGATTTTGGATATTCTGGAAGTTTATATTTCGGCAGATATGCTTTTTCGGGATTATAAAATCCACCTCTACGGCCCCATGATCCCAGCAGTGCATTTAATATAGCCACAGCTCTAAGACGTTGGGTATCATCTCCATACCATGTAACATGACGTCCGGGATGAATAATGACTGAAGGGGATGCATTTGCCATGGCACGCGCTGTTTCACGAATTTGGTCTGGTTTAATAGTAGTGATGCCATATGCCCATTCCGGTGTCATATCCTTCACATGTTCCTTTAACTGATCAAATCCGAATGTATATTTATCTACATATTTCTTATCGTACATTTCATTGTAAATAATCTCATGTATCCAAGCAAGTAAAAGGGCCATATCGGTAGCAGGTTTAATTGGAAGCCAGAAATTAGATTTACTTGCTGCTGTAGAAAAACGTGGATCTACTGTAATGATCTGTGCACCTTTATCAATAGCATCTGACATTTCCTGAACATGGCCATTATGCATATTTTCACCAATGTGACTGCCAATCAATACAAGACATCTGGTATCACGTATATCTGTTCTTTCCGGTGAACCAATTCCTTCGCCAAATGTGCCTATAAATGCTACCTCTCTAGGGCCCCTGCATTGAGCATAGGAGGGTGCAGCAATGTTTCGTGACCCAATTGCTTTTAATAAATTCCCGAAATATGAGCCACCAGATCCATGTGTTAATAGTGCGATACAATCAGGTCCATATTTTTCGGAAATAGCTTTCAATTTATCAGCAATATAATTAAGTGCCTCTTCCCACGATGCTTCACGGTACTCTTGTTTACCGTTTATTGTAGTTCTAATGAGTGGATTTTTTAGTCGGTCTCCATCATTGTACATGCCAACACCACCAGTTCCGCGTGGACAAAATCGTCCATTGGAATGTTGATCCTCATCATTTCCGATAATTTTTTTGATATTTCCGGATTCATCATGTTCAACCCAACCAGCGCATTTCCAGAAACATACTTCACAATAGGTAGGAGTCCTGAGACCACTGATCCGGCTTTCAGGATTAGGAACGATCATGTTTCCAATGGAATTTGATAATAGGGGTGCAGTAAATGCCAGCCCGCCAAGGAAGGTAGAAGAAATTTTAATAAATCTCCTTCTATCCATAGATTCACTCATAATACCTCCAGTGTAAAATTGTGAATTCAGTGTTGAAAAATCGAATCATTAGTGACAAGTCAAATTAAAAATTATGTAAATATGATGTTGAAGGATTTAATAGAGATAAACTACTCAATATATAATAAAAAAATAATTAAAGAAATCCATTACAGCAAATTATATATAATTGTTATTCGTCGACACGGGTAAATTTAAAAACAAATATATTAATATTGCAATATACATATATATAAAATATTGACTATAGTTATTATTTTATTTCAACATTAGAAATATCTATATGAAAGTCTAATTATATAATAATAATTATTATTTTGCTTGGGGGATACTGCGTATTGACGATTACGGCAATGGGATTTTTAAAGCAGGAAGTTAATGGTATCTTATGTGACTGCGGATGATTGTGCTACAAATTAATTATATGATATTATCGAATCGACAGAACTGGTATTGGAGATTTTTTTAGTATTTGACTTGTAGTGCTGCCAAAAATCACATGGGAAATGCCAGTATGGCCATGGGTGGCCATAAAGACCATATTGATATCAAACTCTTCAATCACACTGATAATTTCCGTTACGGCATTACCTTTGCGGATTAAAATTCGTGTATCTAAATCTTCTGAAAGCTGTTCATCACACCATTTAAGTAGATTTTTGTCGGCGTTACTGTGTCGTGAATCTTCTATTTGTTCAACCTGAACAGAACCCCATGAATATTCGACAGGAGACAAAATTGGTTCAAGAACATGCAGTATATAAATTTTGGACTTATATTTACGGGCGATCGATACGGCGTGGGGGATTGCTCTGGCAGATAAATCGGAAAAGTCTGTTGTCAATAACAAATTTCCGTATTTTAGTGAACTATCCATGTTCTTTCCCATATTTATTATAAAAATTGATATACATATATCAGACAATTAACAATATAATATTACCCTAATTTAATGACTATAATTGGATAATTTATGTATAGAAGAAAAAATCCGGTAAAATATATAATCCTAATTCCTTTTTTGTTGATTTTAACAGTGAGTGGATGCGGGCGTAATCAAAAAATTGAATTCAACAGACTTGCAGATGCATATGTTAATTGGTATTTAAAAATGCATCCAGTTTCTGCAACTCAAATTGGTTTTCATGAATATGATGGAGAATTTGGAAAATTTGATGAAGAATCAACTCGTGAAAAATTAGCAGATCTAAAAAGATTTAATATTGAAATGACTCAGATTGACCCTTTAAGTCTTGACTTGGATCATCGCATTGATTATCAAATATTGAGTTCGGCCATAGATGAAATGATTTTTGAAATTACCGATCTGCGGGTAATCGAATGGAATCCACGATTGGTTCCCAGCATCATTGGGAGTGGAATATATTCATTAATTGAGAGGGAATTTGCACCAATGGAAAAGAGGGTGAGTTCTCTTGAATCGAGATTATCCAAAATTCCCGAATTAGTTCAGACTATTCAAAGTACCCTAAAATCGGCTCCAACGATTTATTTAGAAACAGCAATATCACAAACGGAAGGACTTATTAACACATTGAAGGTGCTTCCCCTTGAAATATATACCGATAATACTACCTTTGACCGAATTGATGAACATATTCGAAAAGCAGTGTATGCCTTAAGTCAATATAAATTTTGGCTTTTGGATGGTCCCCTAAAAGATCATCCGCGGGATTTCCGTATTGGCAAGGAATTATATGAAAAGAAATTCTTATTCTCTGTAAATGAAGGTGCAACTGCTGAGCAATTATTAAACAGTGCAAAAAATGCCATTATTGATACACAGGATAAAATGTTCAATCTGGCTATGCCTATTTATCTTATCGAAAACGACGAACCGGTATGGGTGTCAAGAAAAGATACCCTATCTGTTATAAATTGGGTACTGGATAAAATTGCTGATGACCATGTTAATCGAGATGAAGTGGTATACAATGTTAAAAAAGGAATTGATGATATTACTTCATTCATAGTGAAAAATAGTATTTTAGATTTGAATTCGGATAACGCTCTTGAAATTCGAGAAATGCCTGAATATATGAGAGGTGTTTCAATTGCTAATTTGGATGCACCCGGCGCTTTGGAAAAAAACCTCAAAACTTATTACAATGTCTCTCCGATTCCAGAAGATTGGACAAATGAACAATCTGATAGTTTTCTGAGAGAATATAATAATTATTCTGTTCAGATACTTAATATCCATGAGGCCCTGCCTGGACATTATGTTCAATTATATCATGCCGGTGAACATCCGTCGAAAATTCGTGCCATTTTTAGCAGCGGAACAATGATTGAAGGCTGGGCACATTATTGTGAAGGAATGATGATCAATGAGGGATTTGGGAAGAATGATCCAAAAATGAAAATAGTTCAATACAAATGGGCATTAAGAGGAATGATTAATGTTATCATTGATCAGGAAATCCACACTCAAAATATGAGCAAAGCCGAAGCAATCGAATTAATGGTGACAGAAGGATTTCAGGAATTATCTGAAGCAGAGGGAAAATGGATTCGTGCACAATTAACGTTTTGTCAATTGTCAACCTATTATGCAGGCACCATTAAGATGTGGAATTTGCGTCGTCAGATTGAACAAAAAGAAGGAGAGAATTTTGATCTCCGGTCATTTCATGATCGATTATTATCTCATGGTTCTATCTCAATTAAATTCCTGTCTGATATTTTATTAGATATGTAAATTAACTGATTAATTTTCTTTTTAATAAATACCATAACAACACATAATTTTTATTTGAAAATCTTAATACATAATTATAACCGATATATAGTTACATCTTTCCGCGCTTGGTTTATCAAAATTCTGCTTTTAATTACATTAATTGCATGCCCAAGTCTTCTGTTTCCAAATCAAGTTGAATCATTTGTTGGGATTGAAGGAGTTATTGATCTTAAAGGAAAAAACTTTAACGATGGGACAACCTTAAGTCTGGACGGCCAGTGGGAGTTCTACTGGGGAAAATTTATCGCTCCGGAAGATTTTTCAAAATCAAATATCCCTGACAACAAACAGTTTATAAAAGTCCCTGGCATCTGGAATAGTAAAAATCAAGACTTATTGAACATATCCGCTTCTGGGTTTGCAACTTACAGAATGACATTAAAAAATCTTGGAGATGGAAATAAACTTGCCCTGAAAATCCCGCTTATAGGAACTGCATATATAATATATGTTAACGGACTTGAGTTGGGCAGAAGTGGCACACCGGGGAAAATTGAGGCCACAACAATACCGCACAATGATCCTAGAGTATATGATTTTTTAAAGAAAAGTGACAGTATTGAAATAGTTCTTCATATTTCAAATTTTCATCATCGAGTTGGCGGTATTTGGAATCATATTGAAATCGGCAGTGAGATAAGCATTCGTTATGAAGAAAGTCATGACGAAAATAAAGAGCTTTTCATTGCTGGATGTATATTTATGTTAGGTCTGTACTATTTATCGCTATTTATGTTAGGACGATTATATATCTCTCCATTGTTTTTCAGCATTTTTTGCATGATTATCACAGTGAGAAGTTTCGTAACTGGTAGTATACCAATTCTGAATTATATAAATATACCTTGGGAATATTTAGTAAAGATTGAGTATTTAACATACTATTTAGGGTTCCCAGCTTTTATTGTGCTCCTACGATCTCTTTTTCCAAATGAGGTTGAGAAAAAATTTGTAAATATTGTAATAACTGTTTCTGCATTATTTTCCTTTCTGGTCATTATCACACAGGCAAGTATTTATTCCTATTCAATGTTTTATTACCAATTGTTCAGCTTTGGTGCTTCAATGCATTTATTGTGGTTTTTGATACTTGCCGTTGCAAAAAAAAGAGATAGCTCCTGGATTTTCTTGCATAGTGTAGGTATTCTCTTTTTGTGTATGATAAATGATATACTGGATAATGATCAAATTATAGATACCATGCAAGTATTTCCTTTCGGAGTGATGTATTTAATTCTATCTCAATCTGTAATTATATCAAAACGTTTTTTGGGGCTTTTAAACACTGTGGAGCATCAAAAAGATGAACTAAAATATCACCGCCAGGATCTGGAATCCCGGGTAAAGGAGAGAACTGCACTTCTTGAAGATGCAAACCGAAAATTACAGGAAATTTCTTTAAGAGATGGATTGACAAAGGTAGCGAATAGAAGAATGTTTGATCAGTACCTCACGACCGAATGCAAGCGAATGAGGAGAACCAAAGGACCAATTTCATTACTTATGTGTGATATAGATTATTTTAAGCAGTATAATGACACATATGGGCATCAAAAAGGAGATGAATGTTTAATAAAAGTAGCAAATAAATTACATAAATCCACCCAGCGTGTCTCAGATGTTGTTGGAAGATATGGAGGTGAGGAATTTGGAGTGATATTGCCAAATACTCCAAAGGTAGGTGCAGTGATTTTGGCAAATAAATTAAGAACTGCTATATCTGATCTAAAAATCCCTCATGAATTATCAACGGTCTCAGAATATATCAGTGTGAGCATCGGTGTGGCTACGATTAATCCAATTAGCGAAAATGCTCCAGAATTACTGATAAAGAAATCTGATGGAGCCCTCTATGATGCCAAATGGAAAGGCCGCAACCGGGTAGTCTTTGACAGCAAGGAAACTGATTCTGAATCTTAATATAAAATGTAAAATAAAAAAGAATAATTTTACAATTCAAATTTAATTTAATCGAATTGAAAGGAAATAAATGAATACAAATAAGAAAATTAATTTAATAATGATTGGATTGCTCATGATTACTGCCAGTATCGCCTCACCAGGTGTAAATTTCTGGAGAGGCATGTCTGTATCCACATCTGATAATCTTGACGCCATAGTTCTTAATCCTGCAGGATTGGGGATTATAAGAGGATCACAATCCGGATTTCATGTGGTAAGTCCTGAAGATGGCGATAAATCGTATCATTTCTTGCATAGAGGCGATGGATTAGGGTTCTCAATGTATGGTGAGCACAAAGCTAATTATCGACTTGGCTTTGGCGGGAATATATCCAATAATTTGTATTTTGGATACGTATGGGATAGTCATAAAATTCACACTTTAGGATTTATTAGCCGTCCCAATAACATGGTTTCCTTTGGATATACATATGGATGGGATTCATCAACAGAGATAAGATCCAGTCGCCTTGGAGTAGCATTTAGACCAATTGGACATAGAGTAACTCTAGGTGCAGACCTTATTGTCCCAGATATGGATCTGGTAAATGATTTTGATGAATTGGAAGATAATTCAGAGGTTTATGGATTTGCCGAATTTCAGCCATTTGACGGTATATATCTTACGGCCTCCACAAATGAAGATGGTGACTACGGGATTCAGCTCAGCCTGGATTTTGGCACCAGCGCTGTTTATTCATCACAAACCGAATATAGCGATCAGTCCATTTCAGAATTCGGGATGATTTCTCACACTGAGGTGCAGAATACTATTATTAAGAAAAAAACAAAACCTGGAAGTATTTACTATCGCATGGATATGAGTAATTATTTTATTGAAGAAAAACCCTACTATCCTGGATTTAACTTTGATTTTAATTTGAATCCGTTTGATCGCAAAATTCGTGGTACGCAGCTCAGGACCTGGATTAATAAACTGGATGAATTAACAAATGATGATGAAGTGGGTGGACTCATTATTGATTATAAATACATGGCAGGTGGTTTTGGGAAATTATTCGAAGTTCATCATGCCTTAAAAAGATTTAAAGATTCCGGAAAGAAAATTATCGTCTATAGTGAGGCTATTAATAATATGGGATCATATATTCTAGCCATGGCTGATGAAATCCATTTGGCACCTTTGGGTGAAGTTGATTTGCGGGGATTGAATCTGGAAATTACTTTTTATAAAGGATTGTTGGATAAGTTGGATATTGTTGGAGAATTTGAACAAATCAGCCCTTACAAAACTGCCCCTGATCCATTTTTAAGAGAGGATATGTCTGCAGAAATGAGAGAGAATTATGGTCAAGTTTTTGAAGATCTGTATAATGAATTTCTCAATGGAATTGCTTCAGGACACGGTTGGTCTGCAGAGGAGACACAGGCGATAATTGATAAGGGTCCTTATATGGCATACGAAGCTTTGAATGCAGGACTAATCGACGGAACGATGTTCCCCGATGAATTTGAAAAATACATTGAAGAAATTGATGGAGAAAAAATAGAAATTGTCCATTGGGATAAGTTAGGTGATGAAGAAAAATATGTTCATGAATGGACGACAAAGAATATCCCAAAAATTGCCATTGTATATGCGGTTGGCGGTATTGTGTCAGGATATAGTAATCCTGGTTCAGGGGGATCAACTCAAATGGGTGACAAAACCATTATGAAAGCCATCAAAAGTGCGCGGGAAAATAAAGATGTGGATGCCATTGTGTTCCGTATTGACAGTGGTGGGGGATCTGCTCTTGCATCTGATATGATACTTCGTGAAGTAAATAAAACTACTTCACTTGATACAAATAATGTAAAACCAATCATTGCATCTATGTCTGATGTTGCCGGGTCCGGTGGTTATTGGATTGCCTGTCAAACTGATAAAATTGTTGCATACCCAACCACTATTACCGGATCGATTGGTGTTTTGTCTGGGAGAATTAACTATTCAGGTTTACTAAAAAAAGTGGGCATAACTTCGGATAAAATTAAATATGGTGAACGATCGGATTTTTATTCATCACATAAACTCTGGACAGATGAAGAAAAAGCAAAAGTCAGAAAAGTAATTGTTGATATATATGATATGTTTAAAGAAAAAGTAGCAGATGGCAGAGGGAACTTGGAGATTGAGGATCTTGACGAAATTGCTCTTGGTAGAATCTGGTCTGGGAACCAGGCTAAATCCAATTCATTAATTGATGAGATTGGTGGGCTATCAAAGGCAATTGATATGGCCAAGGAAGCAGCAAATATTCCTGTTGACCAAGAAGTTGAAATAATTGAATATCCAAAACATCCGGATAAATTCTCATTTATGAAAGGGTTGCAGTTAAAAAATAAAGCCGAATTTTATATTCCAGAAGAAATATTGGAGCAGTTAGAGGCATTAAATATCATTCCAATAATTGAAAATGATGAAATTCAATTGATCATGCCATTCACTGTATCAGTGGATTAACGAACTAAAAACTCCCCTCATATCCTAATATTAAACCGGGCAGGTCATTTGTATTTGCCCGGTTTTTTTATCTTCAATAACCAGATATCAAATAGTTCCATTCTGATTTAATATAATCATTTAGGTAGATTCAAGAAGCTATCCTTTTATCCACAAAATATTTCCAAATAATTCATTTACAATTCAATACATGGAATATCATTGAAATCTATTTAATAAGGCGAATAAATACTCCTAAATTTCGATCGAATTTAAATATCATTTTATTATCATTTAGACAGGTACAGATTATGAAATCATTAGATAAATTAAAACAAGAGTTCAAATATTGGAATATTATTCGAGATCAGATCGATCAATGCATAGATATTATGTTGAATCTCAGTCAGAGCGGACATCCTGGAGGATCCAGATCCAAGGTCCAATTTATGATATCCACGCTACTTTCAGGCGCTATGAAATGGGATATTCGAAATCCCGGTAAACGATTTGGTGACAGGTTTATCTTAAGCGCAGGTCATGCAAATCCTGTAGTTTATGCGACCCTAGCTGTTTTTAATGAATCACTGAGGAGAATGTATAAAAAAACTGGAGATGTTAAGTATCTAAATCCAATGGGCGATGAGTATACCTTGTATTGGGAGGATTTGCTCACGCTTCGAAAAAGAGGTGGCCTGCCAGGTCATGCTGAAATGGAAGGTAAAACATTATTTTTTAAGGCCAATACTGGTCCCAGTGGTCACGGATTTCCTATAGCAGCCGGTGAAGCATTTGCATTGAAATATGCAGGGATGAATTCAGTAAAAGTTTTTGCATTGGAAGGTGAAGGTGGATTAACACCAGGTGTAGTTCATGAAACAAAAAATTCAGCTTATGGATTAGGCCTTGGAAATTTTGTTACACTGGTGGACTGGAACGATTTTGGGATTGATAACAGAACCTTCAGTTCAGTAATGAATGGTGCACCAAAAGATTGGTTTGAACCTCAAGGATGGAAAACTGCCGGAACCAATGAAGGTGAAAACTGGACTGAGATTATGAAGGCATACATTGAAGTATTAGAAGATCCGGACCTTGATAAACCCAGGATGTTATGGTTAAAAATGAGAAAAGGCCGTGGATATGGCAAGTTTGATGCCCCCAGCCATGGTGCCCCTCATAAAAGAAATTCAAATGAGTTTTGGGACACAAAACGACAATTTGCAGAATCATATGGATTAGATCTCCCTCATATTGATTCTGAATTCAATGACTATGATGCAAATAAACTTCAGATGGCGGATGTCCTCACATCAGTGATGTCCTTGTTCGATTCTGAGGATGGATTGATGGAATATCTTTCTGACAGGTTAATTGAACTTGGAGACTCTGTCCCGGACTCATCAAGTGGATCGGAAGTATTTGACAAAAATCCTCTCCATGATAAAAAACTATTTGATTTCAAAAATTTCCCTGCATCACTATATAAAAAACCTGGTGACATGGCTCCAAATCGAGCCGCTTTTGGAAATTATGGATCGTGGTTAAATAGTTACTGTATGAAACATTATGATCGACCTTTATTCATCGTCAGCTCTGCCGATCTTGCCGGTTCAACAAATATTGCCGGTTTTGCAAAGGGATGGGAAGACGAACACGGTACCGGTATGTACGATAGAAAGTCAAACCTGAAAGGATGTCTGATCCCACAGGGCATCACAGAATTTGCAAATGCAGGTATTTCTGTCGGTATATCTTCTGTGAATTTCAATAAAAATGCCTACGAAGATTTTAACGGATTTTTTACAGCATCCAGCACTTACGGTTCGTTTTCCTACCTGAAATACGGCCCCATGCGCTTGTTTAGTCAAATGGCACAAGATACACAATTTAAATTGGGAAAAACAATCTGGGTTGCCGGCCATAGCGGTCCGGAAACGGCAGAGGATAGTCGAACTCATTTTGGTATATTTTCACCAGGCGTTACTCAATTATTTCCACAAGGACATATTATTAATTTGCATCCATGGGATTATAATGAAGTGCCGGTGATGATCGCAGAATCTTTAAAATCTGACATCCCCATTATTGCCCTACATTTAACCCGGCCGGCGGTTCTTGTACCGGACAGAGAGAAATTAGGGATTCCTCATTATTTTGAAGCCGCCAGGGGTGCATACATATTAAAGGATTATAACCCTGATAAACCAAAAGAAGGGGTGGTTTTTATAAGGGGGACAAAAGCTTTTGATGAGTTGATAACAATATTGCCTGAATTACGAAAGAATGGACCCAATGTAAAAATCATCGCAGCATTATCATATCAGTTATTCAGCATGCAGTCTGCAAGTTACCAAAACTCAGTGATTGGTGAACGAGAATGGGCAGATGCAATGATTGTTACGAATACTGCTCTGAATTTAATGAGCAACTGGATAAAACATCCGGTGGTAAAGGATTATAGCCTATCGCCGGATTGGGATAATCGCTGGAGAAGCGGTGGTACATTAGATGAAGTAATTGATGAGTCCAGATTGACTGCTGAATGGCAGAAAAATGCGATTGAAAAATTTGCCAGAGAGCGGGTAATCCGTTTAGAGAAGATCAACTCTACAAATCCTGAATGAAGAAAAAACAACTAATTATAAATATAGAGATGTAATTATGAAAATGAATTCCAGATTATCAAAGCTCGGTACTGAAACCGCTTTTGCAGTTTCAGGTGATGCAGCCGCATTTGCCGCAAAGGGAAATAAAATGTATCCATTTCATCTTGGTGACATGGATATCCGTACACCATTAAATATTATCGAAGCAGCAAATAACGCGATGCTTGACGGAAAAACCGGTTATGATCCTGCTGCCGGAGTACCTGCATTGCGCGAAGTGATTGCTGATCATATAGGTTCTACTCGTGGTGTATCGTATGGGATTGAAAACGTTGCTGTTCAACCTGGTGGTAAACCAGTGATTGGCAAATTTCTCAATGCAGTCCTAAATCCGGGAGATGGAGCGCTTTACCCAAACCCGGGATATCCAATATATGAATCTCAAATTAATTTTCTTGGTGGCATAACCCAACCATATGGGTATATCACAACTGATTCAGGGTTTAAAATTGATCGAGAACAAGTAGAATCTCAACTCACGAAAGATACCCGTATTTTCATATATAATAACTTTCAAAATCCAATTTGTGCTGAATCTGATCAGGATGAGATGGAATGGGTTGCAGAGTTGGCATTAAAATATGATTTATGGGTCCTTTCCGACGAGGCATATTTTAATATTCGCTATTCAGGAAAGAGTACGAGCATTGTTTCTTTGCCAGGAATGAAGGAGCGGACCATTATATTGCATACATTCTCAAAAACCTATGCAATGACTGGATGGAGGCTGGGTGCAGCTATTGGCCCTAAAGAAGTCATCGATGTGATTGCAAAATTGAATGTGAATGATGAATCCTGTACTAACCATTTTATACAGTATGCCGGAATCGAAGCTATTACGGGGAATCAAGATGGTGCACAAATGATACTGCATACTCTCAAAGAACGAAGGGATGTACTATTAGATGAATTTAAAAAAATAAATGGTCTCACTATTTCAAAACCCAATACTACCTTTTACGTGTTTCCAGATATTACTGAAATATATGAGCGCATGGAATTTAATTCACTTGAAGAATTTCGGTTGACCACCCTTCGAAAAACAGGTGTGTCCTTCTGCACTCGTGAACATTTTGGCAGCACATTACCGGGCGAAACAAGAAAATTTATCCGGTTTGCATATTCAGGAATATCTACTGAATTAATTCGCGAAGGAATAGGTAGGTTGATCAATTATTGGGAATAACAACAGGAGTATAATTATGATAAACTCAAAACATATTCACAGACGATTTTTTAGAATCAGTATCATTTTAATTGGGTTTATCATATGCCTCAATACGGTTTATCCCAATAATCAAACCAAATTTCGATTTAGAAGGCCACATGATCAGATCGAAGTTGGAATTGGTTTGCATAATCCCCAGTCTGATTACGAAAAGTATGTTGATTCTGGTTTGTCACTACGATTCGTCTATTCATATGGAGACAGGGATTTTCAATTTATTCGATATGATGCTTCAATCCAATATCTTGGATTCAAAAACGATGTTTCATGGGAAAACCTTGAATATAACGGCGTTCAGGGTCCAAGCATAAAAGTAAAAAATTCTGAACAGAGTTTTGCCTTGCTGATTGGTCCAAGAATTATGTCTCCAACAAACCATGGTGCAATTAGACCCTATATTGGTGTCAAGGGTGGATTATTCTTCTTTACCGAGACTATTACATGGGAATGGGATAATGATAACTGGTGCTGGTTTTGTGATGATGATGATGATGATGACAGTTATACAGATGTCATAGACTCAGAATTTCATTTTGGCTGGATGCTGGAAATGGGCAGTAATGTTATATTTGCCAAAAATTGGGGTCTGGATTTTGGCATTCAATACTATGTTATCCCGGGTATAAAAAGACCAGAAACAATAGTCGAAGAATATCTACCTGGAGACGAAGTCGATATCGGATTCATTAGTAAAAAAATCAATGCTAATTACGTTTCCATTTATATTGGGATGAGTGTTCCATTTGACGTTTTCACTAAAAAATAGAATATTCAAAAAAAACCACTACAATACAAGGAAAAGATGAAAACTATAATTGAGCCATTCCGCATCAAATCGGTTGAACCCATCAAAATGAGTACACGTAGTGCTCGAGAATTTTACTTACAGGCTGCACATTACAATCCGTTTTTAATCTATGCTAAAGATGTAATCATTGACCTTCTGACTGACTCTGGAACCGGCGCTATGAGCAGTGAACAGTGGGCTGGCATAATGAGGGGCGATGAATCATATGCCGGGAGTGTCAGTTTTCAGAGATTTGAATCGACAATCAAAGATATTATGGGTTTTGAGTATGTCATCCCCACCCATCAGGGAAGAGCCGCCGAAAGAATATTATTTTCTATACTCTGTAAGGATGGCGATGTAATTCCCAATAATACCCATTTTGATACTACCAGGGCAAATATAGAATTTCGGGGGGCTGAAGCCCGGGATATAGTCATTGATGAAGGGATGAATCCATCAACGGATCATCCTTTTAAGGGCAATATGAATATTCAAAAACTAAAAGATACTGTGAACTCAGTTGGTCGGGATCGAATTCCTTTGATCATGCTGACAATAACCAATAATTCCGGAGGTGGACAGCCTGTATCAATGGAAAATATCCGTGAAGTTTCCAATTTTGCACGGTCGGTTGAAATTCCTTTTTATCTGGATGCCTGTCGATTTGCAGAAAATGCCTATTTTATCAAAATTCGTGAAGAAGGATATAAAGATAAAACGGTCAGAGCAATTGTTGAGGAAATGTTTTCATATGCTGACGGCTGCACCATGTCAGCGAAAAAAGATGGGATTGCCAATATTGGTGGTTTCCTTTGTTCTAATAATCCTGACTTGGCACAACGTGAGAAGGATTTGCTCATCCTCACGGAGGGATTCCCAACATATGGCGGTCTGGCTGGCAGAGATTTGGAGGCTATTGCCATCGGTCTGGTAGAGGTTATGGATGAAGATTATTTGAAATACAGGATAACCTCTACTGGTTATCTAGGTGAGAATCTTTTGAAACTTGGTATACCCATTGTTCAGCCTCCTGGCGGACATGCCATATATATCGATGCTAAAATGATGTTGCCACATATTCCTCCTAATCAATATCCTGGTTGGGCACTGGCCTGCGAAATGTATCTTGAAGGTGGAATCAGATCAGTTGAAATCGGCAGTGTCATGTTTGGCAAACATGATTTCGAACAGAAAAAAGATGTTGTACATGCCCCGATGGAATTGGTCAGGCTGGCAATACCAAGACGTACATATACGCAGAGCCAAATTGATTATGTTATTGAATCTATGGAGAATTTAATTAAACGAAAAGATAAAATCCATGGTATGAAAATCACCTATCAACCCAAATTCCTCAGACATTTCTCTTCTCATTTTGAATTTTTACCATAATTGTAAATATGGATATACTACACATAAATACTCGCTCAAGAATTGATATGGTGGATATTACTACACAGGTACAAACGCTTATTGCGAATAAGGGGTGGAGTGATGGAATCCTCACTTTGTATGTGCCACATACTACAGCAGGATTAACTATAAATGAAAATGCAGATCCTGATGTGCGTCGGGATATGATCATGGAAATGAATAAGGTAATTCCACTTGAGGATGGCTATCATCATTTGGAAGGTAATTCAGCTGCTCATATAAAGACTTCTCTGTTTGGCAGCTCTGAGACTCTTATCATTGAAGATGGAGAAATTCAACTGGGAACGTGGCAGGGTATCTATTTTGCCGATTTTGACGGTCCCCGCAACCGAAAGGTATTTCTGAAGTTTATATCTTCCTGATTATCCAAGAATCATATTAATCATCATAACAAGATCCAGCACATCAAGTGCAACATCACCATTGATATCAGTAATCCAAATGTCAAATAATTCAATCTCAACTGGAGATAGGATGAGGTTTACTGATTGAACGATATCCAGAACATCTAAATTTCCATCCAGATTCTGATCACCTAATGCAATGTGGTCGATAAACTGGATCATTCCATCATTAGCACTTTTAAGAACCCAATTGTCAGGATCAACCTCAACATCGCTTGGTATCCCAGTAACAATATAAGAGAAAACCTGTTCTCTAATAGTCTGATCGGCAATTCTTGTATCGATTAATAGATCGGTAGTTATTCTAATATCTACTGGCATTGCAAAAATTGGTGATGATTGAGTTTGTGATAAATTCACCTGGATAAAAGAAGTATTATTATCAGTGGTATAATATTGGGGATCGCTAGTGTATATGGGATAGAATTCACCATATATCCAGCGTTGAAAAAAAGCGCTTAAATCTTGACCGGAATAACTTTCCATCACCTCCCTAAAATCATCGGTAACGGCTGAGTCAAAGCGATATTGATCGCCGTATTCCCGCAGGCCCCCGAAAAATGCCGTATCGCCAAGTATATGCCTTAACATATGCATGACCCAGGATGCCTTGTTATAAACGAGATTTGAGCTAAAAATATTTCCAACGCTTGTTGTGTCAGAGACAAAAATTGTTCCGCCGCCATAATATGCTTTTGAAGCCATTTGACTGTGGAGCGACTGAATATTATTATCTCGAATCTCCCACCACATCGCCTGGCTGTATGTGGCAAATCCTTCATTAAGCCATATATGATGAAAATTAGCACATGTAACCATATCTCCCCACCATTGATGACCCAGCTCATGCGAAATCAAATGCTGACTATAACCACCCATACTGGTTAAGGTCTGGTGTTCCATCCCACCGCCCCAGACAAATTCGGCGTGCCCATATTTTTCATCGATAAAGGGATACAAACCAAAACGTTCAGAAAAACCTTCAAGCATATCCACAGTAAGAGCATAATTTGACTGGACAAGATTAAAATGATTGGGATAAACATAGTGTTCAAGATTCATTGTGTCACTTTCACCATATACAAAATAATCAGTAAAGTGAGTGTATGGGTAAATTGCCAGAGAAACCAGGTAGGTGGCAATGGGATATCTTTCTTTCCAGTGATATGTTTTAAGATTATCCACTTCAACAACGCTATCGAGTAAACCGTTTGAGGCGACTGTAAGGTTTTCAGGGACAGTAATGGAGATATCCACTGAGTCAGCTTTATCTGACGGTGTATCTTTGCAAGGCCACCAGTCCCGGGAACCGTAGGGTTCGCTGAGAGTCCAAATCATTGGATATCCCTGGTAAGAATCAAAACCAAATGAACCAAAGCCCGTGGCTTCCGGTGAGCCGTTATAATGAATAATTAAGTGGATATTTTCGTCAGAATTAATTTCTGAATCAAGATTAATAGTCAACATATGCTGATCATCATGCAGGAAGGATAAAGCGCTGCCATCTAATAAGGTGATATTACTGACATTCATTCCAGAAATAAAATCCAACTCAATATAACCCAACCCATCAACAAGAGATGTTAGCAAGATACCGAGTGTACCGTTAATTGATTCGTTGCTAACATTAATGTTTAGATCTATATCATAATATTTTACATCAAAATCCTGTTGATTTCTGGTGATATTATCATCTTCGAAATATATACTTCGATAAGATTTTAATCGGGAACAGGAATCCTCGTCATCTTGAGAAAATAGATTTATAGAAGTAAGCAAAAGGAAAGCAAGAAAAAATTTCTTATACATCAGAATTTATCTCCGTTGATATGGATATAATTTAAGAATGGTGGAAATAATAATTTTGTTACGGATTATATCAATAATCCACAAATAATACTAAGATTACAGTTTTTTACCAGAAATAGTTTTTGATTCTCTTTTTATTTTTAGAAATCGTTCGAGATCAAAATACAGGTATGGTATTTCAGAGAAATATTTTTCCTCATCCAGTTTACTTGGAAAATGGCGAAAAGCAACTATATACCGTCGATCATTATACATGATGATTTTTCCCTCTGATATTTCCTGACCGTTTAAATGGGTTAGCCGGTACCACTCCTTTGGATCAGAAGGGACAAATCTCAAGATGATGTCATCATTAAAGCTCAGTTCTATCCAGTCTTTTCCTATATCAGAAAATATACCCTTGGTTTTCTCACTGATGATGACAATATCTTTCATTTCCTTTGATGGATTACCAGAGGATATCGATTTATTGGCTTTTGGGAGGTTAGCATCTCTAAGTGTTATTGGTGCTTCGAGATAAAACTGTATATCTTCAATATCCTGATCGGTGAGATTATATTCAACAAAAGTATGCGGGGTAAATTTTTCATAAACCACATTGTATGTGCATCCTGATAATATTAAGATCATACTTATGATGACTGAAAATCTGGATATCACTTTAATTCCCCGTTGTTATTGATATTTGATAAAAAATAGATTTTTGTAAAATACATTGACATAATCTACTAAGGAGAACAGGAGTATAAAAACAGCTTATATCCCCTTTGGAGATGTGGCATTTTACGCGTTGGTCAAAAACTCAATTTAGGATTTGAAAGCTCCATCGATTTAGAGTTTACTAAGGGTGCCGCATGGTGAATTGTCTAAAATTTAAATTGAACGTTTATAGTCATTCCTCTATATAATGAAAAAAATGATTTCACATTGTATCACATCTGTGATAACACACGAAATAATTCTTAAATTTTATGCTTTGTTTAAAGGATTATTTGCAAAAATGGATACTCATCGGCGTTTTATGCAAAGAGCATTGAATATCTCCAGATTGGGTAGAAGCTCAGTTTCACCTAATCCAATTGTTGGATGTGTCATTGTCAAAAATAATAAAATTATCGGTGAGGGGTATCATAATCAGTTTGGCGGTCCACATGCTGAGGTGTTAGCAGTTCGGAATTCTACAGAGTCAGTTTGTGGAGCAACGGCTTATGTAACACTGGAACCCTGCAATCAGTCTGGAAAGACACCACCATGTTTGCGGCTCTTGATTGAATCTAATATAGAGAAAGTTGTCATAGGCATAAAAGACCCGAACCCTATGATGTCTCATTCAGGCATTGACCAACTTAAGGCGGCTGGAATTCAAACTGATCTTGGTATTCTAAAGACTGAAATCCAATATGCAAATCGAGGTTTTTTGAAGTGGATACAATATGGTTTACCATGGGTGATTGTAAAAATTGCCCAATCTGATAACGGATTAATATCTATAAACCGGCACGAGAGAACTATGATTACCGGTGAACTTGTAAAGAGTGAAGTGCACAGTCTTCGCGCTGAAGTTGATGCTGTTTTGATTGGAAGACAAACTGCAATGACAGATGATCCTCGATTGACAGTTCGAAATGTAGAAGGTAAAAATCCTATAAGGTATGTGGCGGATACGCATGGGAAATTGCCGGGAAATCTAAAAATATTTCGTGATGACGAAGCAGAAACAAGGGTGTTTGTCTCGTCTAAAGTATCTGATTCTACTGTATCCTCATATTGCCAAAACATTGCAGTGGATACAACCAATAAGGGTTTGGTACCACTTGAGATGCTGGTTTCAATGGCAAAAGATGGAATCACATCAGTTCTCATAGAAGGTGGGGCACAGTTGGTAAATAGTTTTTTAAAAGAAAATTTGGTAGATGAGTTGTTGTTATATACTGCAACTGCATTGACACTACCGGGAAATGTAAAAAACCCATTTCATTTTAATAATAAATGGGATAAAAAGGAAGAACGAATCGTTGGACCAGATCGGTTTGAACGATTTCAAATTAAAAAGGCATATGTTCACAGGAATAGTTGAAGAAATCGGAATAATTAAGTCCGTAAAGAAAACAGAAATTGGATCGCAATTTACTATTACTGCAAAAATAGTTATGGACGATTTGCGTGTCGGAGATAGCATATCTATTAATGGTGTTTGTCTCACCGTAGTTGATGTAAAACGTAAATATTTTAAACTGGATCTGGTATCAGAGACATTGGAAAAATCTAACCTCGGAGAATTGGTTGCAGGATCTATGGTGAATCTGGAACGTGCTCTGAAATTATCTTCCCGACTGGGTGGACATATTCTTCAGGGCCATGTTGAAACAGTTGGTGTAATACTGGAAAAGACAATGACTGGTGAAGAAGCAACGATGATGGTTGGAATAGATCCAGAATGGATGAAATACTGCATTCCGAAAGGCTCCATTGCTCTTGATGGTGTGTCGTTAACCATCGCTGAAATTGATGAAGCATTTATCACTATTGCTCTCATTCCGCATACCCTGGAAAATACTGTGCTCGGTATAAAACAGACCGGTGATACATTAAACATTGAAACGGATATCATTGGGAAGTATATCGAAAGGCTTTTGACTTTTGATGACGAAGAGATGGATGATGAAACCAGTATTATTCATCGATTCCACGGATTTACTTTTGGTGAGAGCTAATACAAAACAGAGACTACTTTCCGCATAATTAAACAATCCATTATAAGGTGAAAATGAAAAAAGATTTTGATACAATCCAATCGGCCATTGATCAGTTTCGAGATGGACGAATGGTGATTGTTGTCGATGATGAAGACAGAGAAAATGAAGGTGATTTCATAATTGCATCTGAAAAAGTATCACCAGCAGATATTAATTTTATGATGAAAGAAGGGAAGGGATTGATATGTATCTCTGTGCCTTCAAGCATTTCTAACAAACTGAATTTAATCCCCATGGCAGCAAGCAATACATCCCTGCACGAAACTCATTTTACAATCAGTGTTGATGCAGTCAGAAATACCACAACCGGTATATCCGCAAGAGATCGATGGGAAACCGTAAAGGTAATAATTGATGAAAATTCGAAACCGGAAGATCTGGGACGACCAGGCCATATGTTTCCCCTCATTTCAAAAGAAGGTGGCGTATTGCAGAGAGCAGGACATACTGAGGCTGGTACAGATCTGGCAAGATTGGCTGGATTAAAACCTTCAGCTATGCTGGTTGAAATTATCGATGATGATGGTTCAATGGCTCGCCGGGAAAAATTATTGCAGATCGCCGAGAAATTTAATTTACCCATTATTACCATTGCGGACTTGATTCAATTCAGAAGAAAGAATGAAAAATTAGTAGATAAACTAACGACAATTCCTTTTCCTACAAAATTTGGTGATTTTACACTGATGCTGTTTGAAGATCGAATCCATGGCGATCATCACGTCGCACTTACAAAAGGTGAATTTGATGAAACCGATGAGCTGCTTGTCCGGGTTCATTCCCAATGTCTCACAGGTGATTTGTTTGGTTCGCTCAGATGTGATTGCGGAGATCAGTTGCAGAACGCCTTGTCTCAGATCAATGACCATGGCAAAGGTGTTCTGGTGTATCTGAGACAAGAGGGAAGAGGTATTGGACTGAAAAATAAAATTAAGGCATACCAGCTACAGGATGAGGGATTAGATACAGTTGAGGCCAATCACCGGTTAGGATTTGATGCCGATCTGAGAGAATATGGAATCGGAGCCCAGATTTTGCTTGAATGTGGTGTAAAAAAAATGAAATTGCTTACCAACAACCCAAGAAAAATAATTGGTCTCGAAGGTTATGGTCTGGAGATATGCGGAAGAGTTCCAATTGAGATTTTGGCCAATGACGTTAATAAAAAATATCTTTCAACAAAACGAGAAAAACTTGGACATCTAATCCTTGATGATTTAAAGGATAATAATGATTGATCAAATAAATTCTAAAATATCTGCAAAAGATCAGAAAATTGTCATTGTTACTGCCGACTTCAATCATGAAATTACTGAGTCATTGACTGATGGAGCCATGGATGCATTTCTCCACCACGATGGATCAGAGAGAGATTTGACAATAATACATGTTCCTGGAGCCTTTGAAATACCCAGTACAGTCGTTCAAGCAATCAATAGTCTACAACCTGATGCAGTTGTAACACTTGGAGCGGTTATTCGTGGAGCTACCCCTCATTTCGACTTTGTTGCAGCAGAAGCAGCAAGGGGAATCTCTGAACTGAGCAAAACTTATGATATACCAATTGTATTTGGTGTTTTAACGACCAACAACCTGGAGCAAGCCCTTGAACGGGCAGGCACAAAAGCCATGAATAAGGGTTGGGAAGTTATGGAATCTGCCCTTAAGATGCTTTCAATTTATCAGCAAATATCAATCAGAAAATAGTTGGACAAATTCTGTTCAACAGTTTTAGTCTTCACCTCAGTCCTCCTTGGGCAAATCCAGGTTGGCAACTGGGAAAGTCATACATCATTATTAACTCCAAGATCTTTTTTATTTGCTGAGAATGGCGATATTCTTGCTGCTACAGCTGGCGGAATCCTCAAACTTGATCCTTTTTCACAATCATTTGATAAGTATACTGATGCTGACGGTTTTGTTTATCTTGATTTAAATACTATCTCAAAAACAGCAGCAGGAAACTATATTCTTGGTGGAAATTATCCGAATGGCTCTCTTCAGGTATTCCATCCTGACCATGGTTTGATAGATGTCATTGACCATCTTGGAATTGAGGAAATCCAAAAAGTTGAAATGAACAGCGAATATTTAGTGGCATCCTGCCTGGTTAATAATCTACCTTCAATAGCCCTATTTTTTTTTGATTCCTCTGGTCGTCTTGTATTTCAAGATATTTTCAACCAATTTCCCATATCAGTTAATAATATCCTGGATATTGATATTGAGTCCAACACAATTTATTTAGTTACTGATAATGGGGTAATTATCGGAGATCTTGATGATATACTAAATTTCTCAGGATCATGGGAGATTCTTTTTGAAGGTCAGGATGCCTATCAAATAGTCATTAAAAATAACATAGTTTGGCTCATTACTTCTGATAGCGTATCCTTTTATTTATCTGACAATTGGATTCCAATTATAATCAATGATTTTGATGGATTATTAGATGCGAAAATTTCAACCGAATCTGATACCATGTCCCTGCTTACTGGGGATGAATATATAGAAATTGATATTGATTCTGGAGATATCATTCTGCAATTGAGTATACCCGTAAACTCTACCTATACCTGTATGAATTTTAACACAGACACTATTATTTTAGGATTGAAACGACATGGGATTCAATTAGTGGAAAGATCATCTCAAATATCAAATGTACGAGTGCCACAAACGCTTATCTCAAATCGATTCCACTCCCTCTATTATTCTTCTAAAAACTTATTAATCGGGCATTCAAATGATCCGGCAGGCATTCCGGTTAATGAAAGGATTTCTGCAGTAATGATTATGGATGAAGATCACAATTATCAACATATCATTTCAGAAAACAGGTCAGTTGGATACTTATTGAATGATGATGATCCGTTAAGTTTCACAGGTTACACTATTGACTGGGTACAAGGCGGTGCCGGAAGTGGGGGTCTATCTTATACGACTGACCAAAAAATACTTATAGGCTTGAATGGGGTGTTGCCAAACAATCCTGACAGAAAAGGCGGCATCGTGGAAATTGATCCACTCTCGATGGAATTCACCATCTTTGATACTACAGATGGCGTTTTGGATGGTCAGTTTGGAATTGTCGATGATAACAATGGATCCAGGTTTATTTCTATTCATGGAATTGAAAGAGATTCATTTAGCAATGATTGGGTGATAAACCCATATTCCGAAAAATATAATCACCCGGCTGCTATTCGTTTACCTGATGGATCGTGGGGCCATATAACTGCTCCGGATACAACCTCTTATTTACCGCAATCCATAACCTTTGACAGTCAGAAACGTGCCTGGATTGGATTCCAGCAATATTTTAACTGGTCATCAGGTGGAATAAAGGTAGTGGATACCCGTTTAACATATCATGATGAGAGTGATGATATCTGGTATCCTGTATATTTTAATGAACCACCGCCGGGAAATAATATCTGGGACCTGGCCTTTGATAAAATGGGTTTGTTATGGATTATAGCAGGAGGTGGAGTGCAAGGGTATCAAATTTCTGAGTCAGGAGGATTCTTTAATCTTTATCCCGTGTATCCTACCGATTACTTTACCTATTTGCCTTTTCAACAAGGGGATAAGATTATCGTTGATGAGATGAATAATAAGTGGATAATTACCCGTCATAGCGGCATAAGAATCATTACTGAAAGCACATTGACATGGCCGGATGATCAGGGATTTACATCTTCAAATAGTCCATTATTATCTGATATTGTATATGATGCCGCTATCGATAATGATCAGGGAATTATTTATTTTGCAACTGATAAAGGCATCTCTTCTATGAAGATTTATTATGACGATTCCATTAATAAATCATCGGAAAATCTGGGAGTTAGCCCCAATCCGTTTATTTCCGGAACGGGCAATAATCTTGTGATCGATCGATGTCCAGTGGGATCAAAGGTGCTTGTGATGACCCTGTCGGGAGCGGTGGTTGCCAAATTAGATGCCCAGTATGAAGGTTTGAAATCAACTCAGGCAATCTGGGATGGCAAAAACCGAAATGGCAGTTATGCCAGTTCAGGGATTTATTTAATCACCGCCATTGGTGAAGAGGGAAAAACAAAATCTGCTAAAGTTGCTGTGATTAGACAATAACCCTTTTTTCAAATCCAAAATTGCTTTCAAGCTCATCTAAAACATCATTGATCATTGATCTTCTTTCCTCATGGTGCATAAAAACGCTTTTGAATCCGTTTATTATAATCCCTCGAATATTTGACATTGACAGGCCATACAGCTTGTGAGCAAGTAAATATTCCTGAGAGAGCGTTGTGTTGGAAATAAGTCGATTATCCGTATTCAAGGTAACCCGAAGATGGCGGTCAAAATAATACTTAAATGGATGATCCTTTAGAGATGAGATGCTTCGTGTATGCACATTACTCGTGAGGCATATTTCAAGGGCAATCCGATGATCATTTACAAAATCCATCAATTCGGGGTTTTCCAGCAACCTGGTTCCATGTCCGATTCGATGGGCACCACAATAATGGATAGCCTGATGAATACTTTCCGGACCAAAAGCTTCCCCGGCATGGAGTGTAGTATTGATATTATTTCTGAGAATTAGTGAAAAGGCTTCCTGGTGATGTTTTGCTGGAAAGTTTTCTTCTGCTCCTGCCAGATCAAATCCAACCACACCTTTATTCTTGAATTGAACGGTAAGGTCAGCCAATTTAAGTGATACTTCAGGAGGTATATGCCTGATTCCACAGATTATTATTCCTGATTTTATACCGAAATCGTTTCTGGCATTTTCCAGACCCTGACGAACAGCGGTTACAGATTCCGGTAGTGTCATTCCATGATTGGTATGAAGGATTGGCGAATAGCGTACTTCCAAATATCTTACACCATCATTATGGCAATCTTCTGCCAATTCATAGGCACACCTCGTCAATGCTTCCGGTGTCTGCATCACACTAAGTGTAATATCAAACCGGTGGATGTAATCTTCAAGGGTCCCCAGATTTTCTCCAACACTGAGAATTTTGTGCAATTCATCAGGATCCATGGTTGGCAGTTTATTTTTCTGTTTTTCCGCAAGATCAATAAGGGTCGCTATTCTGGGAGACCCATCCAGGTGACAGTGGAGTTCTGCTTTTGGCAGCTTTTTTATTAATTCTAATGTGACTTTCATTTTTTATTTGTAACCGTATAAAATAACCAGGAAATAATTCCAATAAACATGACCATACCAGCCCAGCCAAAATGATCAACTACTGGCCACCAGTCCTTGTCAGAAGTTATAAATATTGGCACGGCCACCAGGATTCCCATTAAAGCTTCCCCGGTAATTAGACCAGAGGCCATCAGTATACCTTTTTTCTTCATGCTTTCAGTGGCACCAGAGTTATCAGTCAGATGAGCAATCATACCACCGATAAAAATAGGCACTGTCAATTCAATAGGCAGATAAATTCCGACGGCAACTGCCAGGATAGGTACTCTAAAAGTTGATCCTATTTTTTCCTGACGAATATCAATGAGTATGATAAATACACCAATTATTGCTCCGACATACACCATATCCCATGGCAGATTACCCTGAAAAACACCTTCCGCAACTGATTTCATTAATGTTGCCTGTGGTGCGGATAAAGTGGGGGAGCCAATTGTATAGGCAGTATGTAAAATATCAAGAACCAAACCAAGTACCAGGGCAGCGCTGACTACTCCAATAAGCTGCATAATCTGCTGTTTCCATGGTGTTGCACCGACAATGTGTCCTGTTTTTAAATCCTGGAGGTTATCCCCTCCAATGGCGGCGGCGCAACATACAACAGCACCAATCATGATGGCTCCGGCCGCACCCTGAGTGGAACCAGTTCCAAGTAAAACGAGCAATAATAATGACGAAAATAGTATTGTGGCGATCGTCACACCTGAGATCGGATTATTTGATGATCCAACCACACCAGCCATATATGCTGCAACTGCCGAGAACAGGAAGCCAAAGACCATCATCACTAGAGAAAGAATAATGGCAATACCCACAGACTCGATGACTTCCAAATAAAGGAAAAATACTGGAATCAACATGAACAGAAGCACAAAACCAACTGTTTTGATAGAGATATCACTTTCTTCGCGATTAACCGTATCTCCAGAATAAGAGGATTTCACAGCATTGATGCTTGCCTGAATTCCAGCAACTAGCGGTTTAAATAATTTTATCAGTGACCAGACCCCACCGACAACCATGGCTCCAACACCGAGATATCTGATTTTTGTATTCCAAATATCCCAGGCCGCAGTCATTGGGTCACCTTCAAAACCATAGATAGCTGTATAGATTGGGATGGCGACAAACCAGGATATTAATCCACCGGCGAATACTAAAATTGAAATATTTCGTCCAACAATATATCCAACAGAAATGAGGGCAGGAGATAAATCACATCCTAATCCAAAAATTGATGAGCCAATCGCCCGCGCGCCTTCAACAGCAGAATGCCACATAGAAAATCCCTGCTGGGCTATTTTCATTAATCCACCGGCAATCCCGGCAAAAGCAATGAGTTTAATTCCACCGGCCGCATCGCTATCTCCATCTTCTTTATTACGGGCAGATTCTCCCACTTTTAATACTTCTGCGGTGGCAATTCCTTCTGGATAAAGCAACTTCGCTTCAATAATCAAAGCTCGTCTCAATGGTATAGTAAACATGACACCGATGATGCCGCCAATTGAGGCGATTTTTGTTATTTCCCAATAATTAAAACTGTCCCAATATCCCATGAGAATCAATGCTGGTATTGTGAATATGACTCCTGCTGCAAGGGATTCTCCGGCGGAAGCAGCTGTCTGGACGATGTTATTTTCTAAAATATTGGATTTTCTAAACATGCTGAGTATGCCCATGGAAATAACAGCAGCCGGTATGGATGCAGAAACGGTCATTCCGGCAAAAAGACCAAGATATGCATTGGCGCCGGCAAGTATCATTGATAACAAGATACCTAAAATGACAGATTTTATGGTAATTTCCGGTATTCCGGTATTTGGTGAGTTCATGAAAATCCCCTATATGTTGTAAATAATTGATGAAAAAATATAAGAGTAGGTAAATGCATTCAAAGGAATATTGACTAATCTTCTTTTGGACCCTTAAACCAATAAAAGAGGGCTATACTGGAAAGCAGTCCGGGATAAATGGGTTCCAGGGACATGGGGTAGACGGGCCAACCGTCAATATTTTGATATACTCCGAATAAATACCAGGAAAATGATATCATCAAAGGGAAGACCATTACCAAAACCGGTTTTCTGATCTGAATCCCATACATGGCAGAAATAATTGGAATCAGTAGAACCGGTACTGCAAATGTCCCCATAGTGTACCAAATATCAATGACAAATGTGAATCTGAGGGCGATCAGAATGGCGGTCGTTCCAGAAATCACCAAACCGACCCGGACCCAATTTATAAGCTTGTTTCCAGTGATTTTGTAACCGAGAACCTGTGGCAAATCTTTGCCGATTGAAAATGCCGAGATAAAAATAAAACTGTCAATAGTGGACATAATGATTGCCAGTAATGATACAAAGAATAATCCACGAGTTAGTGGACCAAGAACATGATCCGCAAGCGTGAGATATACGCTGCCTTGTATATCTGGAAGAATTGCCAGGGCATAGATACCGGTTAAAACGCTCATCATATCAAAGATCACCCAAAATACGATGGAGATGAGTATTCCTCTTTTTAAGGTTACCTCTGAATTTCCGGCATAACATCTCTGGTAAAAACCGGGATCGATAAAGGTGAGCATGGCAATAAATCCCCAGATAAGAATATATGTCCAGGAAAAATTCCCGGGTATACTGAAAGCATAATCTGGAGTATTCTCTATGAGAAAATCTAATCCACCAAATTCCTGATACAATTGACTAAGGATGAGTGCAAATCCACCAAACATGAGCAGGAACTGGAGTTTATCGGTTCTGACAACAGATTGAAAACCGCCTGTCATGGCGTAAATAACAGAAAACAGGGTACAGATAATGAGGGCAGTTAATTCAGGTATCTCAAATATGTGGCGATATAATTCTCCAGCCATTTTTATATAAGGTGCAGGGGAGGCAATAAGCAGAACCATTATAATGGCAAGCAATGCAGGAAGTTTTCCATATCGAGAGAAAATAAATTCAGGAATAGTGGCGATGTTCAAATTATGAATTTTTGGAGCAATCCATTTAAGAAAAATCAATCCGGCAGCGTAGTAGAATATACCAAATATTATCCATGTGGCTATTCCATATTCATATGAAACTCGGCCAACTTCAAGAATTCCTCCGTACCAGGTTGTGACCAGAGTTGCAATAAACGCCGGAAGGGTTAATTTTCGACCGGCAAATAAATAACCTGTCGTGGAATTATCTGATTTTTTCCAAAATCCGGCAATAAGGATGGAAAATAGATAGACAATTACAATGATGCCCGTAATGTTCAATGCTCAATCCTTAAATCAAAAGATATGAGTGGAGATTAATCAAAACTTGCATATTTGGCATTAACACAGAAAATTAATTTGTAATATCAAATTCAACACCAATAGAAAAATTCCGAGTTGCTCCAGGCCAGTAGTAACTTCCCCAATCACCAGTATATCCATATGTCTCATACAGGTGATCAAACAGATTATTAATGCTAAATGACAAACGTGCCGCACCAATATTTTTCCAACATGATATGTCTGTCAATGAATATGGGTCGATTGACAAATCCGATGTATTGGCGCTGTCTATAAACTGTCGGCCTACATGTTTGACAAACACTGAAACACCACTATTATTTTTGGATCGATAGTTTAAAGAGACATTGAACAAATTTGCCGGTGAGTTAACTATTTGATTGCCCTTATTTCTGCCATATCGGTAATAATTGTTTAAGATTGAACCGTTGATCTTAATATTTAAGAAAGTATTAAACCTCACATCAGTTTCGAATTCTACTCCTTCGTGAATGGTGAAATCGGCTGATACGATCTCAAAATCATTATCCTCAAAATCATAAATATCTGAAATTATTTCATTTTTATAGTTGATCTTATAAAGGTTGACGTTTAACGAAATATTTTCGGAACGATGTGAAAATCCAATTTCCAGATCATGAATTTTTTCCGGTGCAGCAGTTTGGGGTTGGGAATAGACATCATCTGCCTCCAGAATTTGAACATCAGATGGCTCTTTAGAGCTGGTACCGTACATACTGTAAATACTGAAAGACTCATCAACCTCATAAGAAAATCCAATTCTGGGATTGATAAAATTCCAATCAGCTGATATATCATATCCTGAAAAGTGACCGATATCCTTTTGTGATAAATCCCAATAGTGGTTTTGGGATTGAATATCTGATACGATGTTCAGTTCATTTGTGATATTCCAGACCATATGGACGAAAAAGGAAACAGAAGTTTTATCACCGGTGAAATCATAATATCGAAATGTATCAGGTAAATTAATTGCAATGTTTCCATTTGAAATATCACTCACCTCGCCAAAATGATCGCCGCTATATTTCCGGATTTCTGCACCGGCATCAATTCGTAATTTTTCATATTCACGGGTAACTACAGGAGTGAATCCATAGTATAAATTTTCAATCCACTTTTTCCGATTGAGACTTAATTCAAATGCCATTTCTTCTTCATCAGAATAATTATCCATAACATCGAGGTTATATGAAAATAAATCCACATAATTTTTTTCAATCTCATAAAATCCTGATCCTTTGACCAAATAAACGGTATTTCGAAATATCAAATTCTTATTAATGGGTATAAACGAATTAAGTGAATATATTTGTTGAAAGAAATCATCTGTGAAAGGTACTGTCCAATCCATCTTTCCAGTACGCAGATGACGATTGCTTAACATGTCACGGGTGATGCCATCCCATTGCAGCTGGCTTTCTTCCTTCCCCAAAATTGCTCTGAATTCATGAACAGATCCGTTTTGCTTATATTGTCCGCCAAAGAATCCTGAGAGCTGTTGGGAATCTGAATCCAGGCGATAACCGTCGGATTCCAAAAGAGATAAACGACTTGACCAATTTATTTTTCTGGATTCTGATTCTCCAGAATAATACTGTACCCGAATTTTGTTAGTATTGTATGATCCGCTGGAAACTGTTAATCGATATGATTCCATAGGTTGCGAAATTTTCGTGTTAACATTTATAGAACCACCAAATGCAGCCGCCCCATACAGGCTTTTTCCAATGCCCCTTTGGATTTCGACTTCATCTGCATCAGAAAGAATATCGCCATGATCGACCCAGTAAACCTGATGACTTTCATTGTCATTCAACGAAACATTATCTAACATTATGGCAATCCTGCTCTGATCAAATCCCCTGATGGATACATATGAATATCCTGTTCCATTCCCGGACTCACTATAGGCATAAACACCAGGTTCAGATGATATGATCATAGGTGCATCCTGAGTAGAATATCTTAACTTTATCTCTTCAGCATTGAGAATTGACCAAGATACGGGGGAAACTCCTGGGATAACTTTATTGACTGAAGCATATATTGAAGGCATACGGATTTTTGCGGGAGTGAGATAAACTGTACCTGAAGACCATTCTCCTGACACAACTTTTGTTTCATACCCGATATGACTAAAAGTAATAGATACATTATTTGATGTGGTAGAAATAAGGAATATTCCATATTTATCAGTTGCAGTTCCCTGACCCGTTTCAAGGATGACATGGACATTTTCTATAGGTTTGCCGGTTTTTGAATCTGAAACAATTCCATCGATAGATTGCCCGGCATGCAGAATTGTTACCGTACATATAAATATAGAAAATAAATAATTGAAAAAATTGTGAGAAGACATGATGTTTTCCTCCGCTAGCATAATCTAGTTCAGGTTCAAGGGTATGTTCTCAGTCATTTATCCAAAACAGGATGATATCAACCTGCATAAGTGACACCCCTAACGTGTGCGAAATATTACATAGAAATTTAAATTTGTTCATAATCAACAATTATTCAAACTTTCCAAAATTGATGCAAGCATTTCACCTGAATAATATTTCTGATAATCATTTAAAAAAGAACTTTAATAATTCCATAACCCCATAATTCAGCATTCATTTTTCCAATGAAATTTCAGTCAGAAATTCAACTCAAATTATACCTCAGTTTTAATGTAATTTTATTGTCAATTAAAAATTGATTTTTATTTTACTCACAACATTTTCAAATAATAAAAGACAGGTATGAATCGGTTATATATATTGCTATTAATCTCTTGGTTATTGCTATCACCCTTAACACTAGCGGGTCAATCTGTAAATAAAATGCCTTCAGATCGGGCGTTAAAACAAATTATCAATAAGCAGGCTCCCCATGAAGAAGCTTATATGGCTGTATTAGATTTGGCTCATCCTTTTATTGTCGCAAAGGACTGGAAAGGTGCAGTGAATATCCTCAACACTTATAAGCATCTATTCCCAAAAATGTCTCACCGAATTGAAAGCACAACCAATATGCTGGTCGAAATTGAAGAAGGATGGATCGTAGAAGTTATGGGAGATTATATCAATTCTATGAATCATGATGAATTCAGTCCAGTTCCTTCATTGGATGGTAGATTTCTGTATTTTGCCAGTAATAGAAAATCGGGTAGTTATGGGGTAGAGGATGTTTTTGTTAGTGAATTGATAGATGATATTTGGATGCCTGCAGAGAATATATTTGGCTTCGTGAATACGGCATCATCAGAGACACCTTCATCCATAAGTAATGACGGATTGCAATTGGTGATATTTGGTAATTATGACTCATCAAAGGGAAGAGGTGATTTATTTATTTCAAATAAAGAGGATAAATCATGGCAGCCCGTAGTACCATTTCCAATGGCAGTGAATACTCGATATTTTGAAGGTGACGGTGTGTACTCACCTGACGGCCGGGCTTTTTTCTTTACATCAGATAGACCAGGCGGTATTGGCGGATATCATAAAAGGGATGAATACTATCATGGGAATTATGCTGGGAATCTGGATATCTATGTTATGGAAAAATCAGTATATGGCGTTTGGAGTGAACCTGTAAATCTAGGACTGTCAATAAATTCTGAATATTGCGATCAGGATCCTTTTATCACACCTGATGGCAGAACTTTGTATTTTTCATCTGATGGTCATTATGGACTTGGCGGCATGGATATCTTTAAAAGTACTCGTTTGGCTGATACCACCTGGACAAGATGGGGCGATCCCATCAATCTTGGAAAAGAAATCAATACTGTTTGGGATGATCTTGGATACAGTTGGGATTTCTCGGGAGATTCAGCATTTTTTAGTATTTCTGTGGATGGCAACTCAGATATATATACCGTAAAACATCCCAGTGTTATTCCAGCAAAAATTGATTCTGTCAAAATAATTGGTATTGTACTTGGATCGAATAATTCCAAGGTTGATGCAGTTATTACCGTAACTCAGGCTGATAATGACTCTCTAATTGTGACGACTACTGCAGATACTTTGTTTGGAGTATTCAGCCTGTATCTAAATGATAATAATCGTTATATGGTTACGGCCCAGCGAGAGGGATTCTCCCAGGTTTCACAGACTATTAATCTGGAGGACCTTGAGGCTGGCAGCGCCAGACAGCTGGACTTTATTCTGCAGTATATCGAGACTGGTATTCCTCATTTAAAAGTAGAACACATATTATTTGATTATAAGAAATTTGATATAAATCCCAAACAATACCCTGTGCTGGATGAGTTGGCTGAATTCATAATTAAATATCCTGATGCCAGGTTTATTGTCACCGGTCATACTGATATACTTGGCAATGATGGTGAGAATCTCAAATTATCTGAATACAGAGTCAGGTCTGTTGCAGGTTATCTAAAATTACGTGGTGTGAATAGCGATTTATTTGAAATTAATTATATGGGTAGCAAATACCCAGTTTCCACTAATGATACCGATGAAGGCAGACGAAATAATAGAAGGGTAGAAATTCATCTGATCGAGACAGATGATTAGCCCTATTCTCAGATACTTCTGAATAGGGCATACCTTTCATTTCCTAATACGTTTTCCATCTCTTTCTGAATTTTACCATTTGTGGCGAGTACGCGATCGCCACTATCCGGCATGGAAGCACCAAACCAATCGCTGGTATATCCACCAGCTTCTTTCAAGATAAGATTCCCGGCACAGACATCCCATGGTTTGAGGTTGAACTCCCAGAATCCTTCAAACAATCCAGATGCAACATAACAAAAATCCAAAGAGGCTGCACCAAAGCGGCGAACACCATGGCTTCTGCTATAGAAATCTTTAAACAAATCAAAAGACAACTCCCATTTATCGTCATGTAAATAAGGAAATCCTGAAATTAAAAGACTTTCAGATAATGTCTTAATATTTGATGGATGGATTAAATGATCGTTCAGTCTGGCCCCTTCATTTAAGGCTGCAGTATAACTCTGTCCCTGTCCAGGATTATAGACCACTGCAGCAACAGTTTCATTCTTGTATTTTAAGCCAATTGAAATGGCGAATACAGGAACTTCATGAACAAAATTAGTCGTTCCGTCCAGTGGATCAATAACCCAGCAGTAATCACTTCCTTTTAAATCGAAACCACTTTCCTCGCTGAGAATGGAATGATCAGGGAAGACTGTTGAAATCTTATCTATTATAAATTTCTCAGAGGTAAGATCAGCTTCGGTGACAAAATCATGAGCGGCACTCTTTCCTTTATATTTGGTAATTTTGCCAAAATAATCGAGGAGCATATCGCCTGCTTCCATCGCTGTTTGCTGGGCAAAAAGGGTGTGATTCCACCAGTTCATTACTGAAAAGAATCCTCTACCTGGTTCGATTTTCTCTTTTTTGTTCTTCCCATGTTAATTGTTTTTTTGAGAAATATGTTTTTTGCATTTTCAGCAATACTCCAGATAGCATAATGATGGCAAATAGATTTGGGAATGTCATAAATCCTAAGGCAGCGTCTCCAAATGCCCAGATTGCTTCAAGCTCAGCGATGGCACCAAGAAATACAAAACCAACAAATGCCCATCGATACCATATAATTGCTTTCTGGCCAAACAGGTAATCTGTAGAACGATCACCATAGAATGACCAGCTTATTGCCGTTGAAACAGCAAATAGTAAGACTGACAGGGTGATTATCTTATCCCCAAATGGAAGTAACCATTCAAGACCGGTTTTAAATGCGAAAGATGTAAGGAGACTGCTGTTCAATAAATCTCCGGCAAATTCTGGATTGATACGATTGACATAGAATTCAGTATGATGCCAGGCATCCGTTGTAAGTATGACCAATCCGGTAAGTGTGCAAATTATTATTGTGTCGATAAATGGACCCATCATGGCCACAGCACCTTCTCTAACAGGGTATTTAGTTTTAGCCGTTGAATGGGCAATAGCTGCACTTCCCTGACCTGCTTCATTGGAGTATAACCCTCGTTTAATTCCCCAAAGCATGGTGTTGAGGAAAACAAGAAAAGCACCACCGCCCACACCGGCAATTTCAGCTGGGGGATTGAATGCCATTTTAAAGATCAATCCAAAACTAGCGCTAATTTGTGGTATATGAGAAAGAAGGATTAATCCAGCAAAAAATACATATATTAGAGCCATAATAGGGGCGAGAAATCCAGTGAATTTACCAATCCTTTTTATACCGCCAATGATGACTGCACCCACTATTGCTGCAAGTACCAAACCATTTAAAACCTGTTGTACAGAAAGTTCAAATCCTGTCCACACCATATGTTTGAGAGTAAGAAAATGACCTGATCCGACAAGTTGGGTCATCTCAGAATAAATTTGATCAGAAACGGTAAAAGCCTGAATTGCATTGCCAGTTGCAAATGAACAGATTATGGCAAAGGCTGCAAATGCAACCGCTAACCAGCGCCATTTACGACCCATACCATTTTCAATAGTGTACATGGGACCACCTGCTGTAGAACCATCATCGTGGATATTTCGGTATTTTAGCGCTAGTGTGGATTCGGCATATTTTAAAGTAGTGCCAAAAAATGCAGTGATCCACATCCAAAATATTGCTCCCGGGCCACCATAATAAATGGCAGTAGCGACACCGGCAATATTCCCGATACCAACCGTTGCAGATAAAGCTGTTGTCAGGGCTCTAAAGTGACTAAGATCACCTTCGTCACTGGGATCATCATAAATACCGCGGGTCACCTTTAATCCATGCCACAAATATTTAATTTGCGGAAAGCCAAGGCGGATCGTTGCAAATATTCCTGTACCAACCAGCGCGATTATCATGATTGGGATAGATCCTAACGGCAAGGTGGAGGTAGGGAATTCCTTGAAAAAATTGAAGTTACCGGGGAACGACCAAACGGCATCGTAAAATGGCATTCCCCAAATTAAAAGTACTGCAAAAATAATCGCAAAGGTTATTATACCTAGAGTTGATTTCTTCATTGTGGACCTATCCTTGTTAAAATGTATCTCTAATTTTAAGAATTTTATCGAAGACAATACAATTATGATTTGATGTGATTGAGTTCTTGATAATGAATAAAGTGACACAATAATTAAAATAATATATTGTTACCATTCAGAATTTCTAAATTTGCCCCATGTTTTCAGATCTGATACATAAAATACAAAGCGGCGATCGGGTGGCTATTGCCAAAGCGATATCAATTGTTGAGGATGAGCGGGATGAGAATAATCAAATTATGAGTGGTATTTTCCCCAAAACAGGCAATGCTTATCGTATTGGCATTACTGGGCCTCCAGGGGCTGGAAAAAGCTCAATTACGGATAAACTGGTAAAACGATATCGGAGATTAGGTAAATCAGTTGCTGTAATTGGCGTTGATCCTTCAAGTCCTTTTACCGGCGGAGCTCTCCTGGGAGATCGCATACGAATGGTTGAACATCATGCCGATGAGAAGGTGTTTATCAGAAGTATGGCAAGCAGGGGTGGGCAAGGAGGTCTGGCAAATAAAACCATGGAAGCTGGTGATATTTTTGATGCTGCCGGATATGACATAATCCTTTTCGAAACAGTAGGAGTAGGTCAGGTTGAATTGGATGTGGTCCAGGCTACTGATACCGTAATTGTTGTACTGGTTCCTGAGTCCGGAGATGATATCCAAATGATGAAAGCAGGATTAATGGAGATCGCCAATATCTTTACTATCAATAAAGCTGATCGACCGGGTGCAAATAAATTGGCCGTCACCCTGAAAAATGTCCTGTCCGTAGTACCAGACAAAATGGGTGATATGATTACAAGTGTAATAAAAACGGTAGCAATAAAGGATGAAGGAATTGACGATTTGATCGTTGCTATCACAAAACACAATAAACATATCACTGAAACGGGTTTATGGATGAAAAACCTGGACAGCAGATATAAACTTCAGGTTAAAGAACATATACAAAACCGTTTTGGAAAAGAATTCTGGAATAAAAATATCGAAAAACTCAATAATGAAACTTTAAAGAATCGGGAGAACCGTCTACCGCCTTTTCAACTCGCAACTGAGCTACTGAATTCATGAGTAAAACAAAGAGAGAAATGCCGTTCTGGGATCATCTTGAAGAATTAAGATGGCGTATAATAAAAATTCTTGCCACTATTGTACTGGGAGGAGCAATAACGTATTATTTCTCCGATAGTATTCTTAAAATATTAGTACAGCCGACACAAAACCTCAACATCGATTTGAATATGCAGGTGTTAAAAGTTACCAGTATGTTTACGGTAAAACTCAGTATCGCCATAATGGGTGGAATTATTCTTGGACTGCCGGTAATAATTTATCAATTCTGGCGATTTGTGTCCCCGGCTTTTGAAGAGAAACATGACGGCGGATTAATACTTACTGTTTTATTTGCAACCGTATTCTTCATGTCAGGATTGGGCTTTGCATATTATATAATTATTCCATTTAGTTTGAGTTTCTTCACATCCCTCACCAGTGAAACAGTAATAGTAAATTATAATTTTACATTAGATGGATACCTCACCTACACCTTATGGTTAATTTTTGCCTGTGGACTGGTTTTTCAATTACCAGTGGTGGCATTATTTTTTACAAAAATAGGTTTACTTACACCTCCGTTTCTGAGACATTATCGAAAATATGCCTTTGTTGCATTTCTCATTGTGGGTGCTTTTCTCACGCCTCCAGATCCGCTTAGTCAGTTGCTCATTGTGATTCCTTTGGTCTTGTTATATGAGTTCAGCATATTTATCTCGTGGATATTCCGTAAAAAGGAATTACCATCAGTCTAATTATATGAAAAATTTCCTTTCCAAAATATCAAGTCCGATAGAAGCAGATATCCAATTGTTTCAAAATGAAATGGTTCATTCGCTTGAATCATCAGTTGGTCTTATCAATCGCGTCGTTCGCTATCTCATACATAAAAAAGGCAAGCAGTTGCGACCTCGCCTTACCCTATTATCGGCGAGATTATGCGGGGAACCGGTGGAATTGACATATAAGGCGGCTGCCCTGGTGGAAATTCTCCATGTGGCAACATTAATCCATGATGATGTAGTCGATGATGCTGATACGCGAAGAGGTATTCCAACAATAAAACGGATTTGGAAAAATAAGATCGCCATTCTGGTTGGTGATTTTATGTTTTCACGGGCTTTGACAAATATAATTCAATTGCGCGATTTTGAGGCCTTGGATATTATGTCATCAGTTTCATCCCGATTAAGCGAAGGGGAAATACTGCAAATTGAAAAAGCGATTAAAAAGGATATGAGTGAGGAAATTTACTTGAAAATGATCTCAGATAAAACGGCTTCGCTTTTTAGTGCCGCCTGCGTATTGGGTGCTATTACGGTAACAGATGACAATGAAAAGAGAGATGCCATAAGAAATTTTGGTGAGAAATTTGGTATCGCTTTTCAAATAAAGGATGATCTTTTTGATATTTTGGGGACTTTGGATAGCGTTGGTAAACCGACTGGATTTGATGTTAAAAAGAATATGCTAACACTTCCTTTGATTCATATGTTTAAGCAATTGGAGACAGGTGATAGAAAAGATATTCAGCGTAAATTAAAGCGTCATGCCCGCCGGAAAGAGTTAAAAGAAATTAAACATCTTATCGACGAATTCAATGGAATTGAATACTCTGTAGCAAAAATGGAAGAGATTTCAAATGAGGCCCGAGCCCATTTGAATATATTCCCGGAAACACCCGTAAAAGCAAGTTTGATAAAAATACTTGACTATAATATTAAAAGGCATTTTTGATTAAATTTATACATCATAGAAAGAAAATCCGTAAACGGAGATTGGCAACGCGGCAGGATCGAATCCTCACCCTTGCAAATGCCATCAGCATCAGCAGAATTCTCCTTGCAATCCCTTTACTTTGGACACTGGAGAATGGTAAACTGCTGTTTGGATTCGGAATCATAATTTTAATTGTGTTATCTGATTACTTAGATGGATATGTCGCAAGAAAAGCGGATGAGATCACAAATTTTGGAAAACTAATCGATCCTATTGCGGATAAGATTTGTATGATGGTGGTCCTGGTTTATCTGCTTTTTGAGTATGGTACTATTTTCTTTATATTTTTTACACTACTTACAATCAGGGATTCATTGCTAATAATAATAGGTGCTTATTTGATAGATAAAAAAGGCGATGTCTTCCAATCTATCTGGACGGGTAAATGGTTTGTAGGTATATCGGCTTTAATGATGCTTTTTTATCTCCTTGGATATCCCCAGATTGGTATCTATTTCTACATCATTTCCATGATTTTATTTTTTATCAGTTCATATCAATATTTTGATAAATATTTTACCATGATAAAAGCGATACAGCATAATGAGGAATAGTCGAATCACCACTCAGTTTATAAGGATATCCACATGAGTGATTCGTTAAACAGATTATTGAATGATATAATTAAATTGGAAAATTTTGGAAGATAATGTTTAAATTTTTTAAAAAAACCGTAAATGGTTTAACAAAAACACAATTTAAAATAAAAGGAGTTCTCGCCGGGTTCAGTGGCAAGAAATATTTAAATGATGATGATCTGGAATACCTTGAAGAGACATTGCTTCAGGCTGATTTAGGGTGGGAAATCGTTGAAGAAATTCTTGATGAGCTAAATAATCCAGAATTGAAGGAACTCAGCTGGGAAGATAGGTTCTATGAAGTCATTTCCACAAAGCTGAATGCAGACGAACTTGTCCACATTGAGAAAAAGGTGATTATACTTGTTGGGATAAATGGAACTGGAAAAACCACTTCTGCGGCAAAACTGGCAGGGTACTTTTCCAAATCTGGAGAGAAAACTCAACTGGTTGCTGCTGATACCTACCGGGCCGCAGCAGTTGAACAAATTCGTACCTGGGCAGATCGTCTCGATGTTGACCTTGTTGCAAATGAAAATACTCAGGATCCGGCAGCAGTTGCTTACGATGGTGTGACTTCAGGTATGGCCAAGAAAATGGACAGGATTATTGTTGATACTGCCGGCCGTCTTCATACATCACCAAATCTTATGAAAGAACTAAATAAAATTTATCGCATTGTTAAAAAGGTGACAGATGATATTTCTGTTATCATCACTCTCGATGCCAGTACCGGTCAAAACGGATTGCTTCAAGCCCGTGAATTCAATAAATATTTACCTTTGGATGCTGTTATTCTTACCAAGATGGATGGAACTGCCAGAGGCGGAATTGCCATTTCGGTAATGAGAGAATTGTCACTTCCTGTTCTATATCTTGGAGTCGGGGAAAAGGTCGATGATCTCATTCCGTTTAATCGAAATGCATATCTGACCGGGTTAATTGGGAAGTCAGAGGGAGTGCATGAGTAAAACAGTCAAAAAGAAAGTAGCATTAATCAGTCTTGGTTGTGCAAAAAACCTGGTAGATTCAGAAGTTCTGCTTGGTGGATTAAAACACGAAAACTATACTATTGTTGATGAACCTGAGAATTCCAATATAATCATTGTTAATACCTGTGGTTTCCTTGATTCAGCCCGCGAGGAATCAGTGGATGTGATCATCGAAGCTGGTGAACTCAAAGCCGGCGGTGATGTAGAGAAAGTTGTCGTTATGGGATGTTTTTCAGATCGTTATGGTACCGAATTGCGGAAAGAACTTCCTGAAGTAGATGAATTTTTTGGAACGTCTGACCATGCGGAAATTCTATCATTCCTAACCGGGAAAGAATATGCAAAAAAAGATCCTGATTATTATAGATCACTCCTCACACCAAATCACTATGCCTATTTAAAAATCGCCGAAGGCTGTGACAATGGCTGTTCATTTTGCTCTATACCAATTATGCGTGGTCTGCAAAAAAGCCAGCCGCTGGCATGGAATATTCAACAGGCAAAGATGTTAGCTGATAGGGGAGTTAAAGAGCTATTGGTGATCGCCCAGGACAGTACTTCGTATGGCTGGGATCTTCAGCCAAAATCCACCCTTCATGAGCTGATGACTCATCTTGACAAGGTTGAAGGATTAGATTGGATTCGTCTTCATTATGCCCATCCTGCCCATCTGCATAGAGATATGATTGCCCAGTTTGGCCAATTGGAAAAGCTAATTCCCTATATTGATATGCCAATACAGCATGCGTCTGATAGATTGTTGAAATCTATGCGGCGGGGATTGAACTCGCAGGGCATAAGAAAAAGAATAGACGCCTTGCGTCAGGCTAACCCGGATATAGCCATTCGAACATCCATAATCGTTGGATACCCAGGTGAAACAGATAAAGATTTTGATCAATTATATTCCTTTGTAGAAGATGTTGAATTTGATCGGTTAGGTGTATTTACCTATTCTGAGGAGGAAGGTACTCATGCTGCATTTGCCATGAAGGACGATATACCGACACAAATTAAATATGATCGGATGGATGCAATTATGATGCTGCAGCAGGATATCAATCTGATGAAAAATGAGCAGCTTGTGGGCCATGTTGAAAAAATAATGATTGATAAAAATAATGATGATGGCAGCTCACAAGGTCGGACATTTAGAGACTCCCCGGAAATTGATAATATAGTGAAAATCGATGGTATTCATCCTGTGGGTGAATTTCTAAAAGTAAAATTCACGTCAGCAACAGAATATGAAATAACAGGTAAAAAATATCATGAAAAATAATACAAACCTTCCTGGATTTAAAATTATCGGCATTGATCATGTTGCGGTAGCTGTAAAAGAGACTGCAACGCTGACAGACTTTTTTAGCCAATTGCCGGGTATTGATTACAATGGCTCAGAAAATATTAGTTATCAGAAAATTCTCACCGATATTTTTGCTACTTCCAATGGTAAAATTGAATTAGTCTCACCAACTGAAGAGGGTTCACCCATAACAAAGTTTCTAGAGAAAAGAGGGATTGGAATGCATCATATAGCCTTAAAAGTGGACAATATCGAAAAAGCTATTTCCTATATGAAATTTATTGATGTAAAGATGGTTGATACAAAACCGCGAATTGGTGCAGAAGGACTTCTCATTGCCTTTGTACACCCAAAATCGACTCCAGGATTATTGATTGAATTTTGCCAGAGCCCTGCATAGAACAAGTCTTTGTAGATTATCCATACGTATAAATATTGAGCCGTTCTAATCTCAATAATTCACAAGCCTAATAATTGTCAGCAATTTTATATTCAATCGATAATTTTTGAATAGTAGGTTCGTATATTCGGTATATCCAGATATGAAAATCAATGAATAGATCCCCACTGGTAGATGAAAAATTAAAACAGGTACCCAAGGCACCGGGCGTATACTTTTTTAAAGATATCAATCAAAAGATCATCTATATTGGAAAAGCAAAAATACTTAAAAACAGGGTGCGTTCCTATTTTTCCGGGACAAAAAATAAAGACGCAAAAACAGTAAGCCTGGTCCAAAATATTGCAAATATCGATTGGATGGTTGTCCGTGATGAGGTAGAGGCACTTCTCACTGAAACCAACCTAATCAAAGAGCATCGTCCTCGATACAATATTTTCATGAAGGATGACAAAACATTTCCGTATATCCAGTTTACCAATGAGCCTTATCCGCAGGTATTAATTATCCGATCAAAAAAATTAATAAAGGATGGACATAAATATTATGGTCCATTCACTGACACCCGGTATTTGCGGGAGACATTAAGAGCAATACATAAGATATTTCCATTGCGGACATGCAATTACTTTATTGATGATAATGTCATAAAAAAAGGAAGCGTAAAACTTTGTCTTGATTATCATATTAATCGCTGTGAAGGACCCTGTGAGGGATTGGTGACTGAAGAAAAATATAGAAATATGATAAACGGGATAGAACAGTTTATTAAAGGTAGAAATGACGATGTGAGGTCATATCTAGAAAATAAAATGTCTCATGCAAGCGAGAAAAAACAGTTTGAAGAAGCTGCCAGATACCGGGATCAGTTACAGGCAGTTGAACATTTTACCCATCGCCAAAAGAAAATCAGTCAGGATTTTATTGATAAGGATGTACTGGTAATTTCTTCAGAAAATAATTACGGTGTGGGTGTACTCATGAGGGTGAGAAATGGCCTGTTTATCGGTAGGGAAAAATTCAATATGCAGGTACTTGATTCAGTAGATGTGGCAGATAATTTAAAGCATTTTGTTATCCAGTATTACACTTCTACAGATGATATCCCACCGGTTATATTAGTGGAAATTGGTTTTTCTGAAAAAGTAAAACTGGAATCCTGGTTATCCGAAAGAAGGGGATCCCGTGTAAAGATTATGGTTCCCCAACGCGGAGAGAAAGTCAAACTTGTTCAAATTTGCCGAAGAAATGCTGATTTGCTTCTTGGTGATATCCGTTTGAAAAAAATGAAACGTCGCGATGTGGTTTCTAAAAAGCTGCTTCAATTGCAGACAGATTTGAACATGTCGGCAGCGCCGAGGAGAATTGAAGCTTTTGACAACTCAAATATCCAGGGATCTCATCCGGTTGCATCAATGGTTTGTTTTGTTGATGGAAAACCGAAAAAAAAAGAATATCGAAAATTCAGTATCAAAACAGTAGATGGAATTGATGATTTTGGATCAATGACTGAAATTGTAACCAGAAGATACAGTCGTTTGGTAAAAGAAAAAAAACAACTTCCGGATCTGGTTCTGGTTGATGGAGGAAAGGGTCAACTCTCAGCAGGAAAAAAAGCTCTTGATAACCTGGGATTATCTTATATCCCTATTATTGGATTGGCAAAAAAACTGGAAGATGTGTTTATACCCGGTCATTCTGAACCGCAGAATATTCCAAAATCTTCTCCAGGATTGTTTCTCTTACGTGAAATTCGTGATGAAGCGCATCGCTTTGCCATAACCTTCCATCGCCAAAAAAGAAGCAAGGCTATGGTCAAGTCCGAACTTGAAGAAATCCGCGGAATGGGGAAAGAAAGAGTAAAAAAACTTTGGTCTCACTATAAGACAAAAGAAGAAATATTAAAGGCTGATGTTGATGAGATATATGCGGCGACTAAAATTCCAAAAGAAATCATCCGTAAAATAAAAGTAAAGCTCGATGCTGGAATTGCATCGGTATTAAAATAAGCAGGTTGAGATAGATAATGCACTACGACAAAGCATATGTAATTGGATTTGAAGGGAAAAAATCGGAAAGGCTCATACGGTTTTTTGACAGCTGTAAAATGGCAGGTGTTAATGCTGAATTATTTCCAGCAGTAAATGGCAGTAAAATTGTAACAGAGGAATGGAAAGTTGGTAATTACCTTAGTGATGATTTTGAACTGCGTATGCCCGGAAGTCTTGGATGCCTCTTGAGTCATGTCACTTTGTGGGAGCAGGTTTCAAATGATGAAACGGTTGACATCGCATTAATTTGTGAAGATGATGCACTACTGGATAATGAATTTTTAAAAAAGTTGAAGAATATTCCCTGGAATGATGTCCCCGAGGATTGGGATGTAATTCGTTTGGCCTGTCATAAAGTTACTGGAGATTCCATTTCAGAATATTTGGTAAAACCATATACAAAATATATTAAAGGCGCTAATGCCGGTACCTATTGTTATTTAATGAAATCTGACAGTGTCGAAAAACTAAAATCTGTTTTGATTCCATATAGCAATAAACAATCAATGGATGTGATGTTAAAAAAACGTTCCGATCAGTATCATTTATACGTCTTAAAGGAAAGTCTTGCTCACGAACAACGATTCCGGTATTCTGTTAGGAAGGATATGAACTTAAGCCATAAAGAAGGTAACTGGCTTAAAAAGTTATTGGTGGTTATATCCGGGAAATGGTTTAGATGATTTATTAAGTATTCAACTCCTCAACAATGATGAAGTATTACAAGTCTGTATCGATTATTTTATAACTGAGTTTTAACTAATTTGTAATTGCAGAGAATAGGCTTCTTTCGAAATACTAAAAAGGGTCACCATGTGGATGACCCTTTTTTATGGAATTAACGATTAGTATTGTGGATTATAGAGACCTGGTATACATAACTGAGAAATTCATCTGACTGTGAGTTGATTCAACGGCTGGCATGGTTGAACCATTCCCTGGATTAGTATTTTTCACTTCAGGTACTACAGAAAATGAAAAATTAACTTCAGATGCTGAACCGATATTATATCGGCATCCTGCCGTCAAATGACTTTCTACAGTAGCTGGGAAGAGGGCATTTAGATATGAATCAGGTACAGGATTTTCAGAGTAATTATAACCGGCACGAAGTGCTAAGCTATTAAATAACTGATATTCAGCACCAAGAGCGATAACTGTTTGGTCTTCCCAATTCTGGTATAGGTTGGCATCCATTATTGCGCCGCCGAATGCACCATTTTCATCACTGTTATCAGCTGAAAATGTCATGCTGAAATTTTTCATTGCATCTGACCAGGCAATCTGTTTTATGTCAGCAGCGATCATTAACTTTTCCATTGGTTTATAAGAAATTCCAACCCCCATAATTGCTGGCCATTGAAAATCATTTACGACAATTTTTCCAGTCAAAGTAAGTGGGATATCCATATATGTCCCGGTTGGACTACCTGTAAATGCACCAGGATCGGCAAATAAAGCCATTTCCATTTCAGCATCATCTGATTCCAGATCGTCTAATGATGTTTTACTATGGTATGTTGCTCCAATGTTTAGTTTTTCATTTAAGCTATAGAGAGCTCCAAGTTTGAAGGCGACTCCTGTGCCTTTGGCTTCACCAGTAAAATCACTATCATCAGAGAAGTTAAAATATGCATGGTGTAATGATTGGATGCCAGCTCCTCCAAATGGTTCATACATCATGCCAAATCCATCAACGAGAGTTCCAGATGCATTACCAATGGTTTGAGCCATTGGGTTTGCTAAATCCTGAAATTGAGTTTCATTCAAGGCCATTTTTAAGTCCATACCAGCCCACACATAATCAAATGATCCACCGAAACTCAATTTTTCGTTTACAGAATAAACCAACGGTAAAATGGCTCTTCCAACACTAACTTCAGATCAATTAATCAATCCGGAGGTCAATGATGTATTATTTCCCCCGCTTGGATCTGCCATCCATGAGTTCTTTCCAAATTCGGTACCCATACCACCTTGACCAAAAACACTAATACCAGTGGTTATTTTTCCATATCGACGAGTATATCCAAAACCGGGCATATAGTAGGCACGACCTGATGATTTATTAAACATGTTTCCAAATGGAGTCATAACGGTTGCACCTACATCGGGTCCAAGTAATCCAACTGAAAAATCAAATTGATTTCCGCCTGGAATTAGGGAAAGTGTTGCAGGATTGTTCATAACAGCGGCGGTACCATTGTTATAGGCAAATGATGCCCCGCCCATTCCACAAGCTATGGGACCAAATCCTTCCAAATTCATTCCATTTGTTGCAAATGCCGAACCTATTAAAAAGGATGTGACTATTATTTTCTTTACTGAATTCATTATTTTTTATACCTTTATACTTATATTAGAGATTATTTCTTAGTTATTATTCTGATGCAGATCTCATCAATTTTTCAATATCCCCTGGTGTGGACATGATTTTTCCAAATGTCATCATGCTCAGATCTGGGAATGAAAGTGCGATGCGATACCTGCCATGAAGCATAACCACGTTATTATCAATGACCAAAAATTCATAGGGTAGGAAGGCTGTGTGCTGCGGCGACGTTTTGTCGATAATAGGCAGGAAATGTGACTCTCCCAATTCGCCGGATAAACCAATGCCATAAAGTTTTAGATTTTTACCTGGGATTTTCAAGGAATACACCAGGTCAAGATTTGGAACTCCTGCTTCCAAATTCGCGTCTATTGTTTTCACTGCTGTTGTAAAGTTTGTGAATGAATTCAAATCTACACGGTCTTCGAAATACTCCATTCCAAACATATAGTGATACTTCTGCAGATCTCTCGGTGAAAGACCTCTTTCTGACCCAAAATGTATATCTACCGGTTCACCTATATCAACCATTGAGTTGGCAAGTCGCTGTGTAATTTCCCAAAAACGACGCTCCATCTTTACAAAATGCTGCTGATAATATGCATTACCCCAATACATTGGATTCATATATGAAATTTTATTAATATTATCCTCGTAGGTGATTGCAATTCGAAGGACTGCCGCAAAAGCGGAATAATTTCCAATTTCACTTACTGCGTCAAGCAAAAGCTTTGATGTTATAACCAATAATAATCGGTTATCATCTGCGGCTGGAGAATATTCTCCAATCACTTGAAATCCATTGGCATTGAGTTTTTCTTTTAACTGCTGAGCGATTATTTCCCTGGGTTGATCTGAATTTGCACCATGAATATATGGTTTTAATCCTTGAGACCATGAAGAGGAAAGGAAAAGAATTAATAAAAGATATCTAAAAAGCAATTTCATTATTATAACCTATATTTAATTATGTAAATATAATGGAAGAACCGGCAGATATTTCATAAAATTGACCGACAGTGAGAACATCATCTACATGATCAACGAGATCGTCGATTTTTAATTTGAACATATCCATAGCCAATTTGCATGCATATATTTTTCCACCGGCATCACTTATCATCTCAAGAAATTCATCCACAGGTGGTATATCCAGCTTTTCCATCTCATTTTTCATCATCCAGGATGCCAGGTTAGATACACCGGGAATGGCACCCAAAAGAGTGGGGAATGGTGTGGTAATAGGAAATCCCATCATAGGCATTGCCATATTTAGTGCAGAATTACCAACGGTGGCCACTTTCAGACTATTTACCGTTTTTTTCATCAGTGCATTTAAACCAAAGAATGTAAAAAATATATTTGCTTCTATCCCATCCATCCTGGCACCATTGGCCATGATGAGTGACGGGTAAACCCCTTCCAGTGATCCATTTGCACAAATGATTGAAACTTTTTTTATTGCATCAGGATTGTTGTTTGACATTATTAATTCTCCAATACTTTTATTATATACAGCCTTCGGGTTTTTTGATTCCAGCTATCCTGGCAGCTTTTTTTGCCGGACCACCAGGGAATAGAGCATATAATTCTTTTGTAGGGACACCGCTTTGTTTTGTTAATCGGCGAATAGAGGGTCCAGTACCTGTTTCTTTAAATTCTTTTCTCATAAAGTCGATGACAACAAAATGCCGATCAGTTAATTCAATAATTCCCTCTTCACCTGCAATAGCTACGGCAATTTCTTTTGTCCATTGATTATGATCTGTGAGATATCCCTGATCATCTAGATCTACATTTAATTCTGCTATTTCTATTTGTGACATTATCTGCTCCTTAATTACTTAATATTTGTGGATTGATTATCTGAAAGATTTTTCAGAAAACTAATAATGAAACCCATGCCTTTTCGCATTTCTGGGCTTTTTAATTCTTTCATTGCTTCCCAAAGGGTATATTCCTGGATATCATTTACATCCAGATGTTTATAGATAGATACAGCGTTGTTTATGGACATCAGCATATCCGGTTGTGAGAGATTCCTGATGGTTTCTAAAATGGAAACAATATTCTCACCGAGCATTTTTACATCTTCCTCTGTAAAGTGAGTAACAATATTATCCATTACCTTGAGAAGCTCCTGCATAAACGAAAAATAACCCTTCCGATCCATCTCATCCAGGAGCGTAAGCATATCAGTGAATAATTCTTTACCAATTGGTTTCCCATCTTCAAGAAAATCAATGGTGCTTTCAAATTTTTCGATGACAGCGCTGATATTCCGTGTATTTCTGAGAATTTTTTTAATGAGATGAAGAAAATCACCGGACTGAACAAATGGGGCAATACTTTCCAGTTCAATAACAGCTGACTGAAATACGTCTTTGGCAATAAAGGTGAGATCATTTTTTAATTCATTGATCTCTTCCCGTTGCCGTTTGACGATCATCAACTCATCAAGAATCTGTTTCTGTTGATCCTGGATCAATGTCAATTGTGATTCTATGGATTGCAGTTCCATTTTAAACTCTTTTTCCTGCCATGGTCATTTGGGCTTCAATAGGTAGCTCTGCTCCTTTAAGTAGCAAATTCCAATACATCCATCTGAACATCATTTTGCCATAATGATTCATTTTTGTCTCTTCAAGAAGTGAAAAAGGACCAATGCCAGGTAAAGGGAATTTCCCCGGCAGGGGTTCTGTATCATAATTGAAATCGATGAGAATACCTTTACCGAATCCGGACTCAATGTAGCAATTTGCATGTCCGTCAAATTTTGCCTTCATGGGTCTATTATCAATAATTGAAAGGAAATTATCAAAAAGAATATCTGCTTGAAAATGCGCTACAGAACCGGCTTTTGAACTGGGTAAGTCGGTTGCATCACCTAATACAAAAATATTTTCGAATTTTTTGGATTGCAATGTTTCCTTGTCTGTGGGAATGAAATTGAGCTCATCTCCTAATCCAGACCGTTCGATAACCGGGTCACCCATATTAGTTGGAATGGAGATAAGGAGATCATACGAAATTTCTTTTTCCTCCCATGAGACGATTTTGTTTTCGGCTGGTTCAACGCGGGCAATATTGTAGTCAGAAGTGAGGTTAATATTCTTTTTATCGAGGAAATCACCAAATACTTTTGAGGCTCTTGGTTTAGTAAATGCCCCGGGCAAAGGCGTCACATATTCAATCTCAACTTTATCCCGTATGCCCTGTTCGGTAAACCACCAATCGGAGAGAAATACAAACTCAAGTGGAGCAACAGGACATTTAATCGGCATCTCAGCTATATTGAGAACCAGTTTTCCACCTTCCCAGTATTTTAAGTATTTCGCAAGGGCGAGAGAGCCCTCAATGGTGTAAAAATCAAATATATTCTTATGCCAGCCTTCACCCTGAAGTCCTTCAGTTTCGCCAGGGTTAATTTTTGATCCAGTGGCAATAAAAAGAAAATCATATTTTAACACTTTGCCGTTATCCAGTAATACTTGATTCTGATCGGGTATGATTTTGTCTATCCCTGAAAAAATAACATCAACACCAGATGGGAAAAAATCACGTTTTGGTTTCATCACATCTTTTTTAGTATAGATTCCAAAAGGAATAAATAGGAATCCTGGTTGATAATAATGGGTCTCATATTGATCTACTACGGTGATTTGCCATTCATCTTTGTCCAATACAGGTTCCAGCTTATTTACCATCATAGTACCGGCAGTACCGGCGCCTAAAATTAGAAGTTGTTTCATTTTGCGACCATTAGTTACATTAGTTGTTTTAATTCAAAATTTTTGAGATACGATTTTAAATCACTGCATTTTTCCGGCAATTTGTAAACTTCACAGATTCTGCAGTCTTCATCAATGCAATGCCTGCCCTTATTTGGTACTTCCCAACAGGGCTGCGATGCCGACGTATATGCATCACAATTTTCTCTGTCTTCATCAGAACATGGACGAATTAGCCAGCAGGGGACCAAAGCAAATTGGGCTTTGATACCGGCAATATTTAGTCCCATATCATCCAGGTAACTCCGAATACATATTAATCTCTTGATATCTACTTCTGAAAATAGATGACGATTTGTTGGCGTTTTGAAAGGTATAAGCAATCCCTTGTCAATATATTTCCGTATTGAATAAACTGATGTACCAGACAATTCTGATGCCACTTTTAATGTATATATAGGATGTGTGCTGTTCATAAATTTTTCACTATATTTTTTTAATATTTAAATATCTGTAATCACCGATACAGATATACTGTATCTACCGATACATAAAATTATGAGAGGTTAAAATAACAAAACAAGTATAAAGATATAAAAATCTAAATATAATATTATGTACAATAAATATCATTGTTTACAGCCATCGAACCACTAAATTAAATTCAGATGCAGAGAGTTAACATGATAATAATAATCAAAAATTAATCCTGCGTTGTGTCATTTAGTTAATTGGTTCCATTCAATATATTAAAAAAACATTTCAAATATGAATTGTTTAATAGTGCGGATAATAGTAAAATAACGACACGAAAACTTATATAATACGCACTATAAATACAATTATGCCAGAATCACCATCAATATTTACATCCAATAATTTCTCTATTACCACCACATCTTTTAATCGATTTACCCAAACAAACAAATGGATTGAATTTGTTGCCCATCTTTCTCAATTTAGTGAAATGTCAATTGCCTCAACCCATGAAATGATCGAACTATTAAAAGATAACGAACCCTTAAATACGAGGAAGGCGACTTTGCTTGCCGGTATCGGTCGCTGTCAAATTCATGAGGGTGACCTGATAACAGGTGCAAAAACTCTGGGCTATGCCTCTACTTTGGCCACCGATAAGGATCTGGATACTCAATCTTTGATCACTATGGAGATGTCATCTTTCCTGGCAATTACAGGGCAGTATGATTTAGCCCTTATCTTGTTAGATAGAATACCCAAACTGACTAAATCAAAATATTTATTGAAACTGGCAAATTATTATAGATTGGTATTACAAACGAGAAAAGGAGATTACAGTCTTAATACAGATTTAATCAACTCTGCTGAATATTTTAAGGAAATTAACGAGAATGCCACGCTGGCTTATCATTATAAAAATATCGGCAATATCTATAGAAAACAAAAAGAATATGATGCAGCAGATACATACTATATAAAAGCGCTCGAAATCGCTCAAGCTATGGAGTACCGGCATATTGAGTCAGCAGTAACTCATGATCAAGGCATGCTGAGATATCATCAACATGAATTCAACGATGCCATCGAAATTTTAGAAAAAGCATATCATCTTGCCGATAGTTATTATACAAAGAGTTTTATCCTAATGAATACAGGATATCTCCATTTTGGAAATAATAACTGGCAGTCTGCATCGCCCTATCTGCAGGACTCAATGAAAATTGTCACCAAATATAATTTATATTTTTTACTCCCATCATTAACCTATTTGCTTGGCAAAAGTCATGAAGAACTTGGTAACCCGGCTGTATCAGTATATTATTATCGAAAAGGATATGAATCTGCAATGGAATTACTCTCACATCATTTCCCTTGCACCGGATTCCGCAAGAAGGTCATAAACATCTATGTTAAAACCCTTTCTGAAAATCATGGCAAACAAGGTCATTCAGAATCTGGATTCGGGGATCTATCTTTCGCGATTGATAAAACACTTCAACAAATTAGGGCAATATTTCAGGGTTCTGTTTTTGAAACAGTGGGATTTCAGCATAGAAAGGTAGATGATATTATAGCCGATTTAGGAATCCCGCGCCGAACTTATTTTGACACTAAGAAGCGCATCAATAGATTATACCCAGGTATACCTCAAGCATATTGCGTCGACTTTTATAATACAAACTCTGAGTTGACTTGGTCAGAACTAAATCAGAAATATGATTTTGAAATCTGTTCATTCCTGTTCGAAAAATATAAATTTAATAAAACAGTGTTAAGCAAAAAGCTTTCAGTGAGTTATACTCATGCGATAAAATTAACAGAAGGAATGTCCAAACCTGTTTTGCATAAAAAGTTGGGGAGGGATTAGCAATGCGTGAATATGCCTTGAAAACGATATTCATATTGGCAATGTTACTCCAGCTAGGGTTTGCCCAGGACGAGTATGGCTGTACGGATCCCGAAGCATGCAATTATAATCCTGATGCAGCTATAGATGATGGTTCCTGTTTATATTTTGATTGTTTTGGTGAATGTGGTGGTGATGCTCTCGAAGACTGCGCCGGTATTTGTGCTGGTACTACGGTGATGGATTGTATGGGCGTATGTGAGGGTAATTCTCAGATAGACGATTGTGGAGTTTGTGACGGATATAATGAAGATATGGATTGTGCTGGAGTATGTTTTGGTGATGCCTATGTAGATGATTGCGGTGTATGTGATAACATCCCATATAACGATAATGAGACTATGGATTGTTCGGGGGTATGTGGCGGTGATGCTGTTGAAGATTGCACCGGTGTGTGTGAGGGAACATCGTTTGAGGACTGTACTGGGGTGTGTGATGGAGATGCCTATGTAGATGATTGTGGGATTTGCGATGACAATATTAACAATGATAATGTGGACATGGATTGTGCTGGAGAGTGTTATGGGGGAGCATACGAAAATGAATGCGGCTGTGTCGGTGGAAGCACAGGACATGTTGACGATTACTGTTATGGTTGTACCGATCCAAATGCCGATAATTATGATCCTAATGCCATATTTGCATGTGATGGGGATAATAACTGCTGCGAATATTCACCACCGGTTTATGGCGTCGAACTCACCTTCGGATCTGCAGATTACCAAAATGGTATTCTGGAATTACGGATCAATTCTTTTGTTGACGTCTCAAGTTTTGATATTGAATTTTATAATGTGAATATTATCAATGTTTCAGATGGACTAACAGAAGAATATAATTATAACATAGTATTTGAGGATAACATTGTTCATGGCGAATCCCAGATAGGTATAAATATCCCGCCTGAAAATGATACATTTTTCTTTATCGAGTTGGATAATCCAGCTTATGTACCAATTTTTATTACAAATGTGATATTTCAAGATGAGAATAATGAAGAAATTTTGGTGAATTTCTCAGATGTATTTGAGTGGTCACCAACAGGGGCATGGGGCAGTTGTGAAGATTTGGGATTATACACTGACTGTGATGGAATCTGTTTTGAGGAAATATATCTTGGCTGGCATGGTGATGGGTTTTGTGATGATGACTCATTTGCCATCAACTTATTCTGTGATAGCTGGAATTATGATAGTGGTGACTGCAGCGGGGATCCTCTTACTTATATTGAATTTGATAATATTTCAGATGATGGCTGGTTTACAATAGAAAGCACAACATTTGCTCAATCAAATGGACAGCCACTAACTGTTCAAGTTGGACAGCCGCTTATTATTGGAGATGGAGGTGAAGAACCTCTCCCAGAACCAATTATCAATAATGGATGGTACGTATTTTTATCCATTACCAATATTGAAGAAAATATTCTTGAAATTTCAATGAACAATACTGAGGAAATCAGTGGTTTTCAATTCACTATCATTACGAGTTTTGAAAATTTTACCATCAGTGGTGCTACAGGCGGTTCAGCAGGTAATTCAGGATTTATGATTTCAACAAATAATGAGGGGTTGGTTCTGGGGTTTTCTTTAACTGGTTCATCAATAGATGAAATTGAAACATGTAATAATGGACAATTCAGTGACTGCGATGATAATTGTTATCCAGCATCGGAAATAATCAATATTGACAATGGCGTTTGTGATGAAGAGTTACCCAATTTGAATTGTGCCAAATGGTGGTATGATGATGGTAGCTGTCTATTCCTGCCTTCAGATGATTTACAGTATTACAATAATTTGCTAAACGGGGATCTCAATAATTATTTGAATTTCTATGATAGTACCGGCCTGGGACAATTTAATACTTTCACGGTAGAATCTGTAGAAGGTGGTGAAGCCGGTGATGAGATTGGACTGCTGGATTATAATGGCATTATTGATATTGGCGGATGTGAAGATGATACCGGTGAAATTCTTGTCGGTGCTGGGATTTGGAATGACGAATCACTAGCAATCACAGCATTTGGGTCGATGGATTTCTGCGATGATAACGAGAACAATTATGAGCAATTTCCTGGTTGGATTACGAATAACCCAATGATACTATTATATTGGAAAGCATCAGAAAATAAAGTGTACCCTCTTCATTGCAATGAATATGATGAAATGTTTTTATGGTCAAGTGACGATCTGGTTATCCCAGCCCTGTCATTAAACGATGCCATATTGTATGATGCAAATTTGGATTGTGATACAAATATTTTAGATATCATGCTCATAGTGAATTACGTCCTTGAAGATTATGGAATGGGGTCCATTCAATCATCCATGACTGATACAAATTCGGACAGCAATATTGATGTGCTGGATATAGTGGCAATTATTGAATTCATCTTAATGGAATAGATTAAAAATCATCTAATCCAATATTCATATAAAAATTCATGGACCTCACCCCTGCCTCCGGCAGACCCTCTCCTCAGCAGGAGAGGGAGGAATCCTAAGAAGTTTTTCCCCTGACAAGGGGAAATGTCCGAAGGACAATGGGGTCCCAAAGTGCCTGCCTACCGAAGACGGGCCTGCCTGCCGTAGGCTGGAAAATTTATAAAGTGGAGAATCTAAAAACACTGGGTTCTCTGGACCAGTCCTTCAGGGCTGGTATAAAAAGTAAGAAACGTAATAGGAGAAAAAATGAAAATTTATATTATTATTATGACCGTATTTAGTGTTTTCCTATTTGGTTCACAGGATCAATGTGACATCGAAAATGATTTTCCCGTGAGTCGAATTAATTATGATATAGGTGATACAATGAGTCTGGAAGATCAGATGATAGAACATGATGTCTGTTATGGTGTCTTCCCAACAGATATTTTCAGGTTCATCGATGTGAATGGTGCCGAAAACGGAGGTGACTATAAGGTTACTATGGTCCGCATGAATGCATCTTGGTGAGACATCTGATATTATACCATCGTAGTTTACGATGAAATATTGGAGTATTGGCAGGATGATGACAGGGTATTACTGGTCAATAATTTTGACGATCCAGGCGACCCATATTATTGCGATGAATGGGGAGAGTTTCATGAACAAAGTCCGTTAGTTCTTGATGATGAAGGAGACATGATTCATGGCTGGCTCCATGATAGCTGGAATGCCTATCCAACGTATGCGTTCATTGACCACAACATGACTATTTATTCAAAAGAGCGCATTGATAATATGGAAGAGGCAAATTTTATTATCAGTGAAATGCTATTCAATATGGATCAAGACAATTTTGATCTCGATGAGGATGGAATATTAAATCCAGATGATAATTGTATTGATGATTATAATCCAGATCAGGAGGATATGGATGCAGATGGCATAGGCGATGTCTGTGACGATTGCTATAATAATGTCGGTGATGTGAACGATGATTTGATTATTGATATCCTTGATATCGTCGTTTCAATAAATATTATTTTGAGTGGAAGTAGTGACGATTATACTGAATGTGAAATAGCAAATTCAGACTATAATCTAGATGGAATTACCAATGTATTGGATATTATTCAAATGGTTAACCACATATTGGGGAATATGTGAAAAATAGGCTGTCTAGCTGATGACAGGCAGGTCTACAGAAGGCAGACCTGCCTGCCGTAGGCTGGAAAAGTTTATAAAGTAGGGAATCTAAAGCACTGGGTTCTCTAGACCAGTCCTTCAGGGCTGGTTGAAAAACATAGAAAAAAATGCTAGGATAATCAGTCCTTTAGGGCTGGGTTTGAATGTGGAAAATTTTATGATAGCCTAGTCCTTTAAAGCAGGTTAAAAAGATTGAAAAAATTGTTAGGATAACCACTCCTTCAGGACTGGTTTAAAAAGGGGATAAATCATCATCAAAAAAATAATTTGTCCTATTGATACATCTAAAAACAAGATTAATCGATAAATTAGTATTATAAGAGAAAATAATTCTCTAAATTAGATTAATTCCTGACGGAATTTCAACCGGAGTAATTATGAAAAAATCATTATTTTTTATTTTCTTGATATGCTTCACCAGCATCTCATTTGGACAATATTACAATGTCACCCTCGACCCAACCGGAGAATATCAACTCATCATCTTTGAAAACTCCATCTCCAGTTTAAATCCTGGAGATGAAATTGGTGTGTTTGACCAAAATGGTATTCAGAATTCAGGTGATTGCTCAAACCAACTTGGGGAGTTACTGGTGGGAGCTGGAGTATACTCCGGATCTCAATTTGATATTTCTGCTATTGGCTCATTAGATTATTGCGGTTTTGGCGGATTTCAATGGTCTGGATATGTTGAAGGAAATCCAATATTTATAAAAATTTACAAACCTGATCTGCAGATGGAATTCATACCAACCATCACCTTTCAAGCAGGGAGTGGTGAATTTGGTGACTTACTCATATCAATCTCAGAACTCACTCTGGAAGGATTTGGCTGTACTGATCCAGAAGCACTCAATTATGACCCTGAAGCCATTTATGATGACGGCAACTGTGAGTATGAGACCCTCATAGATGCACCAACCAATTTGACAGCTGATGGGGGTGATGGCAATATAGCCTTAATGTGGAATAGTGTGAACATGGATGGTAATCGTGCCGATGTGACATTATGGATCTCTGATGTAACAGAAGATAACATCGAAATATCGATGATAAATACGGTTGCAGCAGTGAATTTTCAATTTGATATCATTGCAGGGGAAAACCTTGAAGCATTTATCATTTCGGCAAATGGCGGTATTGCAGAAACGTTAGGGTACAATGTTGTGACAAACCCAGATGGACTTGTACTGGGTTACTCCTTGTCATTAACCCCAATTCCCCCCGGTGAATATGTGTTGGTTAACATAGAATGGGCTCATACTGGGGATAATGATTTCATCGATCTTGGTGAAGGTATATTTCCAGAGGGAGATCCTCCCTATAATGAACTATCAATAAACTACGGTGCTCCATATTGTTATGGGAATTGTTTTGACCCATCTGACATCACATATAATCTATATCGCGACGGATTATTATACGATGGGAGTATTGATTACACTATTTATGACGATGGCGGCTTAGGATATTCTGAAACCCATTGTTATACCGTTACAGCAACTGATGGCACGAGTGAATCAGGTCATTCTAATGAAGCCTGCGCCACAACCTTTAGTTCTGGCTGCGCTGATCCTGAGGCATGCAATTATGACCCAGATTCAGTTATTGACGATGACTGCTGGTATCCGGAAGATGAGGGTTGGTGTGATTGCGATGGCAACATACTCGACTGTGCTGGTGTTTGCGGTGGCACAGCCTATTTTGATGAATGCGGTTTATGTGATGACATCCCAGAAAATGACAATGATTGTATGCCTAATCCACCTGAGAATCTTACCGCAGAAGGTGGGCTAAACAATATTTCACTGCAATGGGAAGCTCCCAGCCAACCAGCAAATCGCAATTTTGCATACCTCTATATTTCAGATGCAACAGATGAATTTCTTGAAATCAGTTTGAGCAATGATGTAAATGTCCATGGCGTGCAGTTCAATATCGATGCAGAGGATTTACAACCCGTATTTAATGGTATCGGTGGCGGCTCTTCTGAAGAATCAGGTTTTGAGTCATTTGTTAATGAGAATGGTTTAGTCCTCGGTTACGATATAGCCGGTGGGTACATACCGCCTGGGAATTCCGTCCTATTATATGTCTATTGGGATATTCAGGGTACAGATGCCTGGATTTCACTTGATAATATCATTGTTGCAGCGATAAATGGGGAAATAGTAAATGTCAATCCCACCCCGCATTACTGTTATGGCGAATGTTCTCAAATTATTACATACAATATTTATAGGGATAATTTGCTCATTGCCGGTGGCATTGAAAATTTATTTTTTACTGATAATTCAGTTGAGGATATTGAAATACACGAATATTATGTCACAGCATTTGATGGATATTTTGAATCACAGCCCTCAAATTCAGCCTTTGCGAATATCACTTATTTAGATTGTTTTGGTACTCCCGACGGTTCTGCAATAATAGATGCCTGTGGTTATTGCTGTGATGGAGATACCGGTGTTGAATGTTCATATTGGGCCAATTCAATTGACTTTGGTGGTGCTTATGACTGTTATGGTCAATGTGATGGCAGCGCCTATAATAACGAATGTGGTTGTGTCGAAGGAAGTACAGGAGATGATTTTGACTTTTGTTATGGCTGCACCGATCCTGATGCAATCAACTACGACCCTGAAGCATTATTTGAATGTAATGGAGATAATAGCTGCTGTGAGTATCCGCCTCCTGACCCTGATATAAATATTACATTTGGAAATGCCGATTACTGGAATGATAGACTTGAAATAATGATAAGTTCACAGGTGGATGTACATTCATTTTCTATAGATTTTTTTGGCACAAATATTATCGATGTTTTTGGTGGACTCAGCGAAGATATGGGATTCACAATTGCATTTACAGATAGCCATGTGGAGGGTGAAGCACAAGAAGCATTGTTACCGGCTTCTCTCGGTACACTTTTCTATTTTGAATTGGATAATCTTGGTTATGCCCAATTTATCATATCCAGCGCAATATTTTATGATGAGTATGGGCAGGAAATATTAACCGATTATTTTGATACTTTTGAATGGACACCAGATGGCGGATGGGGAAGCTGTGAGGATCAAGGACTCTATACTGATTGTGATGGTAACTGTTTTGAAGAAAATTACCTCGATTGGCAAGGTGATGGTTATTGTGATGATAATTCATTTGGTATAAATCTTTTCTGTGATCTTTGGGATTATGATCAAGGTGATTGCACCGGAGAGCCATTGTTATACCTTGATGTTGACGGCATAACAGAAAACGGCTGGTTTTCAATAGAAAATGCCATACTTTCAGGATATGGCGGTAATCAATTAGATGTCCAGATCGGACCACCCTTAATTATTGGTGACGGTGGAAGTATTCCTATTCCTGAAACTGAGGTTCTCCCAGATTGGCAGGTTTACATTTCTATTACAAATTATGAAGACAATCAAATTGAGGTTTCTATAAATAATACTGTGGGTATTGCCGGATTTCAATTCCAGCTAATCAATGGATTTGAAGAATTGATACTTGAAGGAGGTGGTGGCGGTTCAGCCAGTGAAGCCGGTTTCATGATTTCGACAAATAACTCCGGATTGGTATTGGGATTTTCCCTCACTGGTAGCTCTATTGATGACCTGGATACATGTGACAGTGACCAATTCAGTGATTGCGAAAATGATTGTTATCCAATAACAGATATGATCTATCTGGGAAATGGAGATTGCAATGATAATTCGCCAAATCTGGATTGCAGTAAATGGTGGTTTGATGATGGCGATTGTATTCCATATCAAGAGATGGATTGTGCTGGGGTAGTCGATGGGGATGCCTTTGAAAACGAATGCGGCTGCGTTGGAGGCACCACCGGTTTGGAACCGGACTTCTGTTATGGCTGTACTGACCCTGATGCTGAAAACTATGATCCCGATGCATTGTTTGAATGTTATGGCGACAATAGCTGCTGTGAGTATCCTCCTCCTTCAACAGATGTAGAAATCACCTTTGGTTATGCAAATTATTCAGATAATACACTTGAATTAATGATCAACTCATTTGTTGAAGTTTCCAATTTTGAAATTGATTTCTACGGTACAAATATTATAGATGTATTCGGTGGAGTCACTTCAGACTATGGTTATAATATAGATTTCACTTCTACCCATGTTCAGGGTGATCCACAAGGAGCCGGAAATCTCCCTGCATCCAATGAAACTTTATTTTTTCTTGAATTGGATAATCCCGGTTTTGCTCAAATTATCATATCACTCGTTTCATTCTATGATGAGAATGGCGAAGAGTTATTAGTGAATTATTTTGATTCATTTGAATGGGCACAAACAAGTGAATGCGATGATCAGGGTCTCTACACGGATTGTGAAGGTAACTGTTTTGGAGAAAATTATCTGAATTGGCATGGTGATGGATATTGCGATGACGGCGCATATAGTGTCAATCTTTTTTGTGATGTCTGGGATTATGATCTGGGTGACTGTAGCGGAGATCCTCTAACATTTCTTGTAGTTGATGGCATTACCGATAATGGTTGGTTTTCTATCGAAGATCCGATTTTTTCTGGATCTCCTGGACAACCACAGCTCACCGTTCAGGTAGGTCCCCCTTTAATGATTGGTAATGGTGGTGACGTCACTGTTCCTGAAACTATTATCTATTCTGATTGGGATGTATTTATATCGATTACAAATTATGAAAACAATGTTCTTGAGATATCAATGAACAATTCAACCCCAATAGCAGGTTTTCAATTCCAAATTGTTACTGGTTTTGAAAATTTTTCCCTATTAGGGGCAAGTGGCGGGTCAGCTGATGAAGTTCCCGGCTTCCAGGTTTCAACGAGCAATGAAGGAATGGTTTTGGCATTTACATTTGGAAATGGTAGCATAGATGAAATTGATAGCTGTGAAGAAAATCAGTTCAGTGACTGTGATGATATCTGCTACCCAATTGACAATTTGATTTATCTAGGCGATGGAGAATGCAATGATGGCTCTGACAATCTACCAAATATGAATTGCTCCAAATGGTGGTTTGATGATGCTGATTGTGAATATTGGGAGTACGACTGTGCTGGTGTTCCTGGTGGCGATGCTTACGAAAACGAATGCGGTTGCATAGGCGGTTCCACGGGTCTGGAACCAGATTTCTGTTATGGTTGTCTTGATCCCAATGCTCTGAATTACGATGAACAATATACTATCTATGATGGATCATGTTATTATTGTACACCTGGTGATGTAAACGGTGATGGTGGAATAGATATACTTGATTATGTTGCATTATTAAATTATATAGAATTTGGAGGTGAGTATAATCCCTGCATGGATTACAATGGAGATGGCAGTGTTGATGGTTCTGATGGAGCAATCATATATGACTATGTGATATATGGTTTTGGTGATTTAGTTCCTGAGACGGAATTTGGATATACCGAAACCACCATGTGCAAAATAGAAGACGATCCTCTCAATAGTCTGGAAATTACCATTTCACACGATCCAAACATTGTGATTTCTATCATTGCCGAAACATCTTTAACCGATTATTATGAGTTTGAAAATACAACTACAATCCTCATGCTGGATGTGGCCGGTAATGACCTATTTTATACTGATATTCCGTTTGAAATCATCAACCTTGATGCAGCTACTACTCAGGGAGAAAATCAGGTAGATCTACTATATGATGCCTGTGATTTTCAGGCCCCAGTTTTTGGGTGCTCAGACCCGGAAGCATGTAATTATAATCCAGAAGTAACGGTCGATGATGGCAGTTGTACGTTTCCTGATTGCGCTGGAGATTGTTATGGAGATGCCTTTGAAAATGAATGTGGTTGTGTTGAAGGCAGTACAGGATTGGATGAACACTATTGTTATGGATGTACAGATCCATATGCTGTCAACTACGATGAAGATGCCACGATTGATGATGGTAGCTGTATTTATGAAAGCCAGAATGGAATCTTCATTTCCAATGTTACCGATCAATACATTGAAATATTTATGTCAAATGACGAGGATGTCTATGGATTTCAATTCAATCTGGTAGCAGATGGTATACTGGAAGCAGAATTTGGATATGCAAGTGGTGGCAGCGCGAGTGAACACAGTTTTATACTATCAACAAATTTAGATGGATTAGTTCTTGGATTTGCATTGACAGGTAGTTTCATCCCAGCTGGAAATGCCATTCTATGTTATGTAGAATGGACACATGCTGATACTTCGGGATTCATTTCAATAGACAATACGATATTTTCTGGTGCAGGTGGATCACAAATGGATTTTGATAATGGCGATCCATTTCAATTTGACGAAGGAGGAGATTATATTTACGGCTGTACCGACCCTGAGGCTCTCAACTATAATCCCTATGCCAATTACGATGATGACAGCTGCATTTATCCCACACCGGAATTGCAAATAATAGAGCTGAATGAAGGGATAAATTGGGTTTCATTTTTTGTCCGACCAACCGAGATGGATATGCAGAGTATACTTCAGCCCCTAATTGATAATGATGTACTTATAAGTGCCACAGATGTATTTGGAAACCAATTATATGATTCTGGAAGCGGATGGATAAATGAGATTGGCGATATGTCAAATATCGATTGTTATTTTATACATGTAACATCTGCAATAAGCCTAAATCTATTTGGACTGCCGGTGATATTACCTGTAGAAATCCCATTAATTGAAGGTGAAAACTATATAGGCTATCCTGTAAATGTTGAGCAAAATATTGAAAATGTATTTTCAGAATTAGTGGATAATGGATCGGTGATATCTGTCTTTAATGATTCTGGTGGTTCCTATTTTCCAGAGTATGGCTTAAATTCTATTGGCAATCTAATTCCCGGTGAAGGATATCAGGTCGTAACAACTGAGGATGCAATATTACAGGTATGCGAACCGGGAGGGGATTGTGATGATGCCGTTTATGGTTGCACCGATCCAAATGCATTAAACTATAATCCATATGCCACAGTAAATGATGGCAGTTGCGAATACTGCAATTATGGTGATGTGAATAATGATGGCGGCATTGATATTCTTGATGTGGTTGAAATTCTCAATGCAATCCTTACCGGAGATGAAATAAACGAATGCGCTGATATAAATCAAGATGGCGAGATTACCATCATCGATATTGTCAATATGATCAATTTCGTACTTGGAAATGTCGAACCGGGATATGGTGATGTGGTCCAAATTATCTATACCGAGAACACAGCATGCTTTGATGCAGACGGTAACGTAGGCGCTTTAGAATTTGTACTCACCCATGATGAAGAATTTCAACTCTATATTACTGCCGAAACCTTTATGGCAGATTATGTCACAACCGGAAATACTACGAATATCATTTTACTCAACCCAATAGGCACCGAATTATTTATCAGTGTTGGAGATTTTCAGATTACCGAAGTGAATGCTTACACGGACGAGGCTATATTTGAAGTGGACTTGGAATTTGGCGACTGTATAATTGAATCTGAGATCCTGGGATGTACTGACCCTGCGGCAGTGAATTATAATCCTTATGCGACTATAAATGATAATAGCTGTATCTATGCTGAGAATTATCCGGATTGGCAAATTACTGTAGATGACTATAACTACTATGGTTCCATTTTTGCGTCTATAACTCTTAATGATGGATCAGACGGAACTGAATATGATCTTCTCGCTGCATTCAATGAGAATGAACTAAGGGGAATATCCCATGGGGAATATGACCCTGATATTGGATCTTATCTTTTTCCTATCACAGTGTACAGTAATACAGATTCTGGGGAATCACTCAGCTTCCAATATTTCAATCTTGATAGTGATCAGATATATACTCTTAATGAAAATATCGATTTTGCATCTGGCATGCAAATAGGTTCTGTTGAGAATCCATTCCAATTTACCAATTTGTACTACGATTGTGCTGATGTGCCAAACGGCGATAACTATTTAGATTTATGTGACATTTGCGATGATAATCCGGAAAATGATTCACACTATAATGGTGTTGATGATTTTGGTGGTGGATATGATTGTGGTGGTTTGTGTTTTGGTATAGCATATATTGATGATGATGGTTATTGTATTGCACCATTCGATCCTGAAGCCGATGACTGGTCCTATGATACTGATTGTAATGATGTAGTAGAAGGTGTAGCTTTTTTAGATGATTGTGGCATGTGTTCAGGTGGCAATACTGACCATGAACCCAATATTTGTAGTGAGGAAATTGGAGAGGATATGATCTGCTGGGGTCAATTCAGCGGACCTGATTTTGATGGTTGTGGAGAGTGTTCTGGTTCTGATCGTGATGCGGATTGCATGGGTGTATGTTTTGGAGATGCCTATATTGATCAGTGCGAAGTTTGTGATGATGATCCAACCAATGATGATCTATGTGTTGGCTGTATGGATCAGATAGCCAATAATTATGATCCAGATGCATGGATTGACTGTGAAAACTGTTGTTTGTACTATCCAACTCATTTTGAAAATTATTTTCTTGGAGGAGCTCCTTCACTCGTTATTATATCCAATATTGATTGTTTTTCCCCAGGGGATGAAATTGGTTTATTTGATATTAATGGATTGATAAACTATGGAAACTGCGATTCTTTGTACGGTGAAATTCTCGTAGGATCAGGGTTGTATACTGGTAGTCAGATGAACATTTCTACATATTCAGCTGTAGACAATTGTCAATTTGGAGGAACCCAACTACCGGGATTTATTGAAGGAAATGATATAATTATTAAAGCTTGGGATGCAGACGAAGAGCTTGAGTATACATTTGCATCATCCCAAATAAATTATATAATTGGTGAAGGGTCATTTGGTGGAATTTTCACACAAATTGAAATCGATGCCTGTGCCGATGTTCAGGCTATTGATGTAAATGCCTCAATGTGGAATAATATCTCATTAAATATCATGCCTCTTGAGCCAGAAGTGGAAGACGTATTTGACCCCGGCTCGACATTAATCATTAGGAATGATCAAGCCCAATATTATATTCCCGAATACGATGTAAACCTCATTGGAGAAGTTGAAGTGGGGGAAGGGTATGAAATCTATCTTAGTTCTGAAAATTCGACTGATATAATTTTAGCTGGGTCACAGATTGATCCAGATATATCGGTCATTCAACTCATGCCACTTTTCTGGAACAATATTGCATATCTACCGGAATTCCCGATGTCGGTTGAGGGAGCATTTGAGGATATTCCCATTCTCATTATAAAAGACTCTAACGGTTTGTATTATATACCGAGTTACAATGTAAATACTATCGATGCCAACGGAGGTATGCAGCCGGGAAGGGGTTATTTTGTGTACACAGACAGTGAGGATGCCATTGATTTTATCTATCCAGATGATCCGCTGGTCCGGATGGAGCTAACCGCACCGGCAGCAGAATTAAACATGATAGATACTGACTACTTTCAATGTTCACCATCTGGTCGTTCCTTTCCGCTGATTATCACCGCCATCGACGGACCTTACGAAATAGGGGATGAGCTGGCTGTTCTTGCCAATGATGCAGTTGTAGGTGCTCTAAAAATTTCAGACATGAACTTTCCAAAAGTATTAACCACCTGGCGTGGTTTTGCCCAATTTGATATCCAGATTGACGGTTGGCTCGCTGGTGATGAATTCAGTCTCCAAATCTGGGATGAGTCCGAAAATACCAGCTGGGAAATTCATCCAAACATATCTATAGATACATCAAGTAATATACCATATAGTGAACTAATACTTGATGTTATAGATTATTCAATTATCCCTGAAGAGTTCAAATTACAGCAGGCATATCCAAATCCATTTAATTCCGAAATCACTATCGAATATGCTATAGCCAAGGATGTCGCTGTATCTATATCTGTATATGATTTACTTGGTCGCTCGGTGACAAAATTGGTAAATGAAAATCAACAAGCGGGAAATTACAGCATCACATGGCAGGCAAATGAAATTACATCCGGTATCTACTTTTTGAATATGACTGCCTCTGATTATAGCTCAACACAGAGGATTATTTTATTAAAATAATGGTCATGGTATGGGGGATCACTTCGACTTTATTCAGTGACCTTTAAGTACGATAAATACTTGTTAGATTCATGAGAAAAAAATGATGAAAAACATTATTTTAGTCAGCATATCTCTCAGCTTTCTCCTTAGCCAAGATGTCACGCTTTCTTTTGGCAATATTAACTATGAAGAAAACTCAGTCGAGGTGTGGTTGGATAGTGAGATCAATTTACGAGTTCTGACCTTCTATATTGATGGTGTCAACCTCATTGATGCAATTCCAGTCTTGGGGATAGAATACGGTTTCTTTTATAATTTCACTCCTGAAACTGGGTATGTATACACTTGGGATGTCTTAGACTTCTACATGATACCTCCGATCGAAGATATCCTCTTTATACTCTTTTTTGATGATGTTTCTGATGTTGAATCTTGTATCTATGACTTTGCCTACGAGGATGAAGTCCACGTTTATCATCAGATGCAAGGGGATATGGATTGTACAATTATAGATGTCGATCCACAAGTAATTCCAGGAGATGCAAACAACGATGGTATACTTGATGTTACTGACATTGTATCGATGGTGAGTATAATTCTTCTTACAAGTGAATTGTCTCTGTGGAATCTATGTTTTCTTGATATCAATGAAGATTGGATCGTTGATATAATCGATGTTGTTATGCTGGTAAATCTCATCTTAAGCAATGGATGAATCTAACTACCACTGCAACTGACATAGAAAGGCACGGTTTTCCAAGAAAACACCTGCCTACTTCCTACGCCGTTGAAGTCAGGCCATTATCATCCCAAGGTTTGTTGGTCAATAATTAATTATTACAATAGGTAGTCTAAGGTTACTGAGCGGAGTCGAAGTGACAAATCCGTGAAATCCGATCATCCGTGATTCAAAAAGAGAAGCTATAAAAAAACTAATCTTCTCACCAAAGCAACCCATGATTTTAGTCATGGGCTACCAAACAGCGTAATACTTATTAACGATTTTAATGGTTAATATTATAATAGATACATCACCTAATTGAAATCCCACCTATTTTTTATTATATTTATTATTCTCAATATTAATTATTCCCCAATGGTTAATATATCCATCCTGCTGATTTAAAATATCACTATGAATAAAAACTGACCGACGAATCATTAAGAATTTTTGTATTCACGTTTTTATAAACGCAACTATCTGGAGAATAAATGCTGACGAACTATCTAAAAACTGGATTTCGATCTCTTCGACGACAAAAGGGTTATTCCATCATAAATATCATCGGCTTGGCAATTGGAATTGCCGGTTGTATTCTTATCCTCACCTATGTAATTGATGAATTAAAATATGATAAGCATCATCAGAATGCCGATAATTTATATCGCATTTACCTGGATGGGTATATTGGTGGTCAGGAATTAAAAGGTGCTTCTACTCCTGCGCCTATGGGAAAAACAATGGTTGAAGAATTACCTGAAGTTATCCTATTCACCCGTTTTATGAATCCTGATCGATTCATCATCGAATACAAAGAGAATCGTTTCAATGAAGATAATTTTCTTTTTGCAGATTCATCCGTATTTGATATGTTATCAATAAATATGATTCAGGGGGATCCTTCCCAGGCATTAATTAAACCCCATACATTGGTTATTACAGAATCTATTGCCAATAAGTATTTTGGAGATGAAAACCCAATCGGGCAGCGAATGATGATGGAAGACAGCACCGAATATTCTGTTACAGGCGTGATCGAAAATCAACCAAGTCAAAGTCATATCAAATTTGAGTTTTTAGCCTCCATGAATTCAATGGGCGAATTTCCGGATAATGATTATTGGGTAAGTAATAGTTTTATGACCTATGTGCATCTGACTCCTGGCACAGATTATCACGAAATAACAAAAAAACTTAATGAAATGGTTATCAAATATGCTGGACCTCAATTTCAGCAAATTGCCGGTATAAATTTCGAAGAATTTATTTCTTCAGGAAATCGGTATCGTTATGAGCTGGAACCATTTACTGATCTCTATCTTATTTCTGAAATTGAAAACTCCCTTGGACCAAAAGGAAATATGGTGTATGTCCGTGTATTCACTATCATTGCCCTTATCGTTCTACTCATCGCCTGTGTAAATTTTATGAACCTTTCTACTGCTCGTTCCGCTGGCCGGGCAATGGAAGTTGGTGTGCGAAAAGTTTTAGGCTCATCAAAATCGAAATTAATTAGTCAATTTTTAATGGAATCCATACTTATTTCATTTATGGCTTTGGTAGTTGCAGTTCTAATGGTAGATCTTGCGATTCCATTTTTTAATTCAATTTCCGGGAAAGAATTAGAGTTCAGTCTTTTTTCTAATATTTTGCTTATACCGGGTCTACTTCTTTTTGGAATTATTGTGGGTGTAGTTTCAGGTCTTTATCCTGCCTTTTTTCTATCATCGTTTAATCCGGCAAGCATCTTAAAAGGTGAGATAGCCAGTGGACTGAAAAGTGGCCGACTTAGAAATGTACTTGTGGTGATGCAGTTTACGGTATCAATCATTCTTATTGTTGGTACATTTATGATTCAAAAGCAAATGCATTTATTTATGAATAAGGATCTTGGGTTTGATAGAGATCAACTGATGATCATCCCCCGGTCTGATGTTCTTGAAGAGCATGGAGAGGCATTTAAAACAGAAATCCTTGGCAATGTAAATATAACAAATGCCAGTTACAGCAATACAATTCCGGGTAAAAATTTTAGCTACAATGCCCATGTAAAAGAAGGTGCCCCCGGTGAAGAAACAAAAGCCCCGGGAATACTTTGGACCGATCATGATTTTCTCGATACCTGGAAGCTGAGTCTTGTCAGTGGTCGATATTTTTCGAATGAAATATTAACTGACTCTTCGACTGTGATTTTAAATGAAAAGGCTGTAAATATTTTTAATTATGATGAACCGCTTGGTAAAACATTACTGAGAATTGATGAATCTCCAGAAAAAAGCGAAAGATTAAAAATTATTGGAGTTGTCAAGAACATGAATTTTGAAACTCTCCGACAGGAAGTAAATCCAATGATTATTAAACTGAGTAAAGCAACAGGGAGTTTTTTGGCTCTCAGGATCTCGGAAAATGATATGCCAGCATCTATAACATATATAGAAAAATTATGGAATGAATTTGTCCCGGATAAATTTTTTGAATACTACTTTTTTAATGAAGATTACGCCAAACTCTATGATGCTGAAATTCGTACCAGCCGTATAATGAATATATTCTCAGCATTTGCCATATTTATTGCCTGTCTAGGTTTATTCGGATTATCATCATTTATTGTCGCCAGACGAACAAAAGAGATTGGCGTCAGAAAAGTATTAGGTGCGTCAATTTTTAATATTGTATTTATGTTATCAAAAAACATAATAAGATTAGTGGTGATCGCCTCGGTCCTCGGTTGGGTCGCTTCATATTTTCTCATTGATAAATGGCTTCAAAATTTTGCCTATCCAGCTGAACAAAACATAATGATTTTCTTGTTTTCAGGTTTTATTGCTTTAGGTATAGCGTTAATTACCATAAGCTACCAAACTATAAAAACAGCCATCATGAATCCTGTCTCGGCCTTAAGATATGAGTAATTTAAGTTAGATACGGAGGTAGCACAATGTTGGTAGCCAATATTCAATTGGTTTTACAGAAAATAAACTACTAACATCATAAGGAATTCTTTTATTGGATAAATTCATTGATTATAGCGATTTTGAAAAAGTCATTATGGTAACTGGAACCATATTGACATGTTGTGAAAATAAGAAAGCACGGAAACCGTCCTATATACTCGAGATCGATTTTGGTCCGGAGTGGGGGACAAAAACAAGCTCGGCGCAAATAACCGATTTATACGATTTGGATACTTTAATTGGTAAACAGGTGACTGCTGTAATTAATTTTCCACCAATGCGGATTGCCGGTGTAAAATCTGAAGTCTTAGTACTTGGAGCTCCAGATGAGAATGGTTCAGTTGTGTTGCTTCATCCCGAAAGAAATGTTAAGAATGGGGTTAGGGTATTTTAACCTATCTCTGAAATTTATTATTATGCTTTCAGTCTCCTATGCTCTTTCAACAGACATTTATTCTGAATAAAAAGTAATCCTGCATCTTTAGCAATGCTTGCTGCTTCGTCGTTGATAATTCCTTCTTGTAGCCATAGTGCTTTAGCGCCAATTTTTACTGCAGATGTGGCAATAGGCACACATGCCTCTGGACGCCTGAATACATCTACTACATCAACAGGGAATGGTATCTCTTCAAGACTGTGATAGCATTTTAGCCCGGCGATTTCATCTTGACCGGGATTCACTGGTACGATTGTATATCCTTGACTGGCCAGATACATTGCTACACCATATGAAGCACGAACTGGTTTTGGCGACATTCCAACAACTGCAATTGTTTTAAAATCTAATATTTTTTGTATTGTCATTTCCATTTTATGAACCTAATTAATTGTTTTCTGATAGATAAAACTGATAAAAGTTACATATAACAATATTCCCCTCACAAAAACACATCAATAAATATCATAAACATTTACATATTTTATTCTGTATTTGGGTAGTGTGAATTCTCTAAATTTCATACTATGATAAAATTTGCAAGGTACAAGTAAATGCCAAGAATTACCAAGGTTTTCTCCTTTTGCGCTGCCCATCGATATTGGAATCCTAAATGGGATGAAAATGAAAATTATCGCATATTTGGCGATGATATACGTCTCCATGGGCATAATTATGAATTGGAAGTGACAGTGACAGGTCCACTAAATCCTGAGACGGGATTTGTGGTGAATCTTATGGAATTAAATACGCTTGTGAATGGACGGATAGTGGACAAACTTGATCATTCGCAGATTGAAAAGGATATTGCCTGGTTCAAAGGAAAACAGCCATCAACGGAAAATCTAACCATATATATATGGCGGGAGATATCCTCTGGTTTACCGGATGATGTTAAACTGTATCGAATACGATTACAGGAAACACCAACCATTTTTACAGAATATTACGGACCAAAAGGAAATTGATATGACTGAATCAAATATTAATGAAATGAAGAATATAATTCATAATCTTTTAGTACAGATAGGTGAAGACCCAGACAGGGAAGGGCTTATGCAAACTCCGCATCGAGTTGCCAAGGCATGGAAATTTCTTGCCGGTGGGTATGATCAGAATTTGGATACGGTTATAAATAATGCCATTTTCCATGAAGACTACGAAGAAATGGTCACTGTAAAAGAAATTGATTTTTTTAGCTTATGTGAACATCATTTGCTACCGTTTTTTGGTAAAGCCCATGTTGCCTACATACCAAGTGGCAAGGTTATTGGACTATCAAAGATTCCCCGAATTGTTGAAATGTTTGGGAGAAGGCTTCAAGTCCAGGAAAGAATGACCCAGCAAATCGCCAAAACCTTAAATGATGTGCTATCACCAAAAGGAGTTGCAGTTATCTTGGAAGGGCAGCATATGTGTATGCAGATGAGAGGTGTTGAAAAGAAGAATAGCTATGCAACTACATCATACATGACGGGTGAATTTCGTAGTGACGCTCGAACCCGGAAGGAATTCCTGGATATAGTCGCGTTAAAGTTTAACTCTTAATCCGTTTGTAGGTAATTGTATTCTGCAAGAATAGTATGAAAGTTTAATGATAATGGAAAAATTTGATATTATAATAATCGGGGGAGGTCCCGGTGGTTATGTAGCTGCTATCAAAGCCGCACAATTGGGAAAAAAGGTACTTGTTCTCGAAAAAGCAGAATTAGGCGGCATCTGTCTGAACTGGGGCTGCATCCCAACTAAATCCCTTTTAAAAAATGCCGAAGTATTGAATACCATCAAAAATGCCAGGAAATTTGGAATAAATATACCGGAATATACCGTCGATTGGTCAAAGGTCATAAAGAGGTCAAGAGATACTTCCAAGAGATTAAGCAAGGGTGTTGAATATCTATTAAAGAAAAATAAAATTACACATGTCAACGCCAGAGCAATTCTAAAAAACACCACCACGATTGAAGCACAAATGGATGACGGTGAAATAAAACTCTATTCTGCTGCTAACATAATTATCGCCACTGGCGCCAGGGCAAAGTGGTTTCCCGGAATGGAGCCTGATGGTAAAATCATAATTACCTCGAAGGAGGCTATGGTTTTAGAGAAACAGCCTGCAAGTATGGCCATTATCGGCGCCGGAGCCATAGGCGTTGAGTTTGCCCATTTTTTCAATCAGTTTGGGACCAAAGTGGATATCATAGAAGCGTTACCTCATATTTTACCCATTGAGGATGAAGATATTTCAGAAGAGCTAGAAAGAATTTTTAAGAAGAGAAAAATCAAGATGCATCTAAACTCCATGGTGGAATCCATCGAAAATGGTAAGTCATCTGCAACAGTGATACTTAAAAGTGGTGAAAAAATTGAAGCTGAAAAAGTTTTGGTGGCAGTAGGTGTTAGAGGGAATATTGAAAACATTGGTCTGGAAGAATCCGGTATAAAAATAGAGAATGGTTGGATAAAAACAAATGGTAACATGCAGACTTCTAATCCTAAAATTTATGCAATTGGAGATGTAGCAGGACCACCGTGGCTTGCCCATGTTGCATCCGCAGAGGGAATTGCTGCAATTGAACATATTTGTGGTGAAGACCCCATCGAAATGACCTATGATAACGTTCCAGGCTGTACTTACTGCCATCCTGAAGTGGCATCGGTGGGACTCACCGAAAAAGCTGCCGTCGAAGCAGGATATAAAATCAAAGTTGGAAAATTTCCTTTTAGAGCTCTCGGAAAATCCATGGCATCCGGTGATACGGATGGCTTTGTAAAAATTATTCTCGATTCAAAATATGGAGAAATTCTCGGTTGCCATATAATTGGGGCGGAAGCGACAAATCTCATCACAGAAATCGGAGTGGCACGTAAATTAGAATCTACCTGGGTAGAAGTATTACAAACAATCCATCCGCATCCAACATTATCCGAAGCGGTAATGGAAGCCACTGCCGACGCTATGGGCGAATCAATCCACATTTAATGATATTATTAAAGTTTTGACGGAAACATTACTCCAACAAGAAATAATTGAATATAAATCAGTATTGTCAGAGGATACTGCGGAAAATACATTTAATTATTTTGCATCAAACTTTCAACAGCCGCTGAATTTTATCTGGCTTGGCAGACAAGACTTCGATTCCGTATGGTTATTACAGAAAATGATCCATGAGGCTATATCTAAACAGGAATGCGCTGAAATGGTTTTATTTGTCGAGCATGACCATGTATATACATTTGGCAAAAATGCAAATCAGGATCATCTACTTCCTTCATATCCCTCAAACGCTAAGGTAATTCAAATTGACAGGGGAGGAGATGTTACATATCATGGACCAGGTCAACTTGTCATGTATCCCATTATTGATTTACATAATTATCGGTTGAGCATCTCGTGGTATATGCATGCCCTTGAACAAACAATAATGAATGTATTATTTGATTTAGGAATTCAATCTGAAAGAAAAGAAGGACTCATAGGGGTTTGGGTTGACGATGAAAAAATTTGTGCCATGGGTGTGAGGCTTGCAAAATGGATAAGTATGCATGGCCTCGCCTTAAATGTGAGTCCGACTATGGATTATTTTAACGGGATGATACCATGCGGTATATTTGAATATGGAGTTACATCTATACAGGAATTAACGGGAAACGAATATTCACTTTCTGATATTGTACCCATAGTTGCAAATCATTTTGGAATGTTATTGGATCAGGTTCAAAAATCAGGTGGGAATGAATAAATGAAATTATATGGGTTAACAAAAAAAGAATTACTGTCATTTTTTCGGAATATGGCATTATCCCGCCGACTGGATGAAAAGCAGTTAATCCTGTTAAAACAGGGAAGAGGTTTTTTCCACATTGGCGCTTCCGGCCATGAAGCAGCTCAGGTGGCTGCCGCATCATGTTTCCAATCAGGAAAGGACTATGCATATCCATATTACCGTGATCAGGCATTTTGTATTCAATTTGGCATGACTTCAAAAGAGATATTATTAAGTTTTCTCGCCAGAAAGGATGACCCAAATTCCGGTGGTCGGCAGATGCCTCAGCATTATGGACATCGCACTTTAAACATTGTCAGTCAGTCAAGCCCAACTGGCAGCCAATATCTCCAGGCAGTTGGATCGGCATTTGCATGTAGACGCAGCGGCAACAAACAGATCGTATATGTATCTTCTGGAGAAGGAACCACCAGTCAGGGTGATTTTCATGAAGCTCTAAATTGGGCCAGCCGTGAAAAAGCTCCAGTGATTTTTCATATTGAAAATAATGGTTATGCCATTTCTGTCCCGATCGAAGATCAGACTGCTGGTGGATCAGTTTACAAAATCGCCGCCGGTTATGATTCCCTATCAAGATACTCGGTAAATGGCACAGATTTTTTTGAATCTCAAATCGCCTTTAACAAAGCCGTGGAGCGGGCTCGTCGAGGTCGTGGTCCAAGCTTAATCGAATCGAATGTCGTTCGATTATTACCGCATTCCTCTTCTGATGATCATCAAAAATATCGTAGCAAAGAAGAATTGGAAAACGAACAGAAGCAGGATCCATTGATTGTCTTTGCCGGGAAATGTCTTGAGACTGGTATATGCAGCCATGATGATTTTGATCAAATTCATGCCGAGGTAAAAAAACAGGTTGATGAGGATACATTATGGGCAGATGCACATGCTGAGCCTGAGGCAAATTCAGTAAGTTTGTCTTTATACAGTTCAGAAAAACCCATACAGCAGACCCCATCAGAATCAGATTCGCCGGGAGAACGAATTGTCATGGTGGATGCAGTCAATCATGCCCTTGCTGAGGAGTTGGAATATAATGGCAATATGATTGTCTATGGTCAGGATGTAGCCGGTGAAAAAGGGGGTGTGTTTACCGCAACCAGAGGACTGACAAAGAAATTTGGAAAATCCAGGGTATTTAACTCACCACTTGCGGAATCTTCTATAATTGGAACTGCTGTTGGAGCATCTATTTGCGGTATGAAGCCAGTAGTTGAAATCCAGTTTGGAGATTATATATGGACCGCCATGATGCAATTGCGAAATGAAGTTGCAACCATGAGATATCGATCCAATAATACATGGTCATGTCCCATGGTGGTGAGAGTGCCTGTGGGAGGATATATCCATGGCGCTCTTTGTCATAGTCAAAGTATAGATGGTTATTTTACACATCTGCCTGGAATTTATATTGCTTATCCTTCAAATGCAGCAGATGCAAAAGGATTACTGAAAATGGCCTGTCGGATGGATGACCCAGTTATCTTCATGGAACATAAAGGACTATATCGGCAAGGTTATGCCGCCCGGCCTGAACCAGATGAAAATTTCCTTCTCCCCTTTGGCAAAGCACATTTTGTCTCGACAGGATCTGACCTAACAATTGTCACCTGGGGCGCTGTGGTCCAGAAATCCATCGAAGCAGTTAAAAAAACAGGTATCTCAGCCGATATAATTGACATACGAACTCTGAACCCGTTGGATATGGAATCCATCCTTGTTTCGCTTAAAAAAACAAATCGCCTAATCATCGTTCATGAAGATAACCTGACGAATGGCTTTGGGGCAGAGATTGCTGCCAGAATTTCAGAGGATGGGTTTGAATTTCTGGATGCTCCTGTGAAACGGGTAGCTTCTAAAGATATTCCTGTGGCTTACTCACCAATTTTGGAAAAGGAAATCCTGGTGCAAACAGATTGGATTATCGATGCAATCAATTCAACAATTGAATATTAATATTGAAAAAGATGGAGATGTAATATGAAATTAAAAGGTCTCGATTATTTAAATATTTCAGAGCATTTTTCTGATGAAGAAATTTTGGTTCAGCATTCTGTCCGCGATTATGTCGATTCAGAATTGCAGCCGATTATCGAAGAACATTTTAAGAATGGAACCTTCCCAGCTGAAAAAATCAAGGAAATGGCTAATCTGGGTTTATTAGGCATTAATCTACCAAATAAATATGGATGTGCCGGTTTATCTCACACGGCTTATGGATTAGCCTGCCAGGAATTAGAAAGATGTGACTCCGGCATAAGATCATTTGTGTCTGTACAGGGATCATTGGTTATGTATCCAATATTTGCATTTGGATCAGATGAACAAAAAGAAAATTGGCTGCCAAGGCTCGCCAGTGGGGATACAATCGGATGTTTTGGTCTCACCGAACCTGATTATGGATCAAACCCGGGAGGCATGATTACCCGAGCCGTAAAAACAAAAAATGGTTATACTCTCAATGGCTCCAAAATGTGGATAACTAATGGCTCTGTCGCTGATGTGGCAATTGTCTGGGCTAAAACGGAAGATGAGGTTATCCATGGATTTATTGTTGAAACTGACAGAGATGGATTCGATGCTCCTGAAATGAAAAATAAATGGTCACTAAGAGCATCAGTTACAGCAGAATTGATCCTGGAGAATGTAGAAATCCCAGAAGAAAATATGCTTCCAGGTGTATCTGGATTAAAAGGTCCCCTCAGCTGTCTCACACAGGCAAGATATGGTATTGGCTGGGGAACCATCGGGGCAGCGATGGCCATGTATGAAACTGCATTGAAATATGCCAATGAGCGTATACAGTTTGGTAAATCCATTTCATCCTTTCAGATGACCCAGGAAAAACTGGTATGGATATTATCTGAAATTACCAAGGGTCAACTGCTTGCCATGCAGGCAGGTAGAAATAAAGATCGAAATGTATTACGTCACCAGCAGATATCAATGCTCAAACGAAATAATACATGGGTTGCGAGAGAAACTGCACGATTGGCACGGGAGATTCTCGGTGCAAATGGAATCTCGGGAGAATATCCGATTATGCGGCATATGATGAATATAGAAAGTGTTTACACATATGAAGGAACTCATGATATGCATACTTTGGTACTTGGTGATGATATAACAGGAATTCCTGCCTACAGGTAAACTTATGAATCTGGCAAATCTAACAGTCAAAAAACTTGTGCCTAAGGGTGAAGATGTCACTTCAACTCAAAACCGGTCAAAGGTGGGCATTTTTCAGGGATATGTTTCAATTACTGGAAATATCATTTTATTTGGGATAAAAATAGTTCTGGGATTGGCTTCAGCCAGTCTGGCCCTCATTGCCGATGCTTTTCATACCCTATCAGATGTTGTTTCGAGTATGGTAGTGATATTTGGTTATCACATTGCAAGGAAACCGCCAGATGAAGAGCATCCTTTTGGACATGGACGGGCGGAAACGATAGCTTCCCTGACAATAGCATTGCTCATCGGCTTTGTTGGATTCGAGTTTTTTAAAGTAGCTATAACCAGGTTAATGAACCCAGGGATCATAGAAGCAAATTGGGTTTGGATAAGTGCAATTGCATTAACAATTCTCATAAAAGAGTGGATGGCGAGATATTCATTTCAGTTGGGTGACATAATACATTCTGACACCTTAAAAGCCGATGGAATGCATCACAAAAGCGATTCATATTCATCTATCCTGACAATTGTAGCAATGGTAGGGGGAATGTATGGAATCGTTTGGTTGGATGGTGCCATGGCAATTGGCGTAGCATGCTTTATGTTATATACCGGGTATGAAATTGCCAAGGATGCAATCAATGACCTTCTTGGCACAACTGAATCTCCTGAAATGATTATGAATATTAGGGAAACGGCATGTACTGTTGATGGCGTATTCAATGTTCATGACATTATTGTTCATCGCTATGGAAACCATAGTTTTATATCATTGCACGTAGAAGTGAGTAATTTACTTTCTTCAGAAAAAATACACCATATTGCCGATTCAGTAGAGAAAAAAATTGGTGATCATCTGAACGCTCAGGTAGTGACCCATGTAGATCCAATTACGATTGATGGGGATACAATAAATGAAATCAGGGGAATAGTTCAAGATTCTATGAACTCATTTGGGATTTCAGATATCGTTCAGGATCTAAGAATTGTCAGAAATGACAAAGTAGAATCAATCTTATTTGAGATCCCTGTAAGCACAGATTTTAATAAAGAGGAATCGCTGGATAATCATGTAAAGAATTCGTTGCAGGGTATGTATCCAGAAGCTAGTATTGTCGTCGATTTCAAAAAGAAATTTAATTAATAAAATTTAGGATCAGGAGTAATAATGATAGATGTAGTCATGCCCAAGCTGGGAGAGTCCATTACCGAAGGGACTATCCTGGAATGGAAAAAGAAAGTTGGCGATACTATCGAATTGGATGAAAACCTATTGGAGATATCCACTGATAAAGTTGATTCGGAAGTTCCGTCTCCGGCCGGTGGTTTCGTTGCCGAATTATTATATTCTATTAATGATGTGGTTGAGGTAGGGGAGGTAATTGCCCGTATTGCATCAGATAAAGATGATATAAATATTGAGTCAGAAAATATTGAAAAATCTGAAATCGTTAAAAATGAACAAGATGAAACTCTGAAAACAGGCCAAGAACAATCTGAGAAGATTGAATATGTAGAGGGTGTATTTCTCTCGCCATTAGTAAAATCCATTGCCAGGGAAAAGGGTATATCCTCAGAAGAACTTAGTTTAATTACCGGCTCTGGAAAAGGAAACCGAATTACCAAAAAAGATATATTGAACTATCTGGAAAATCGGATTTCCACAGAAACTCAAACTTCAAAAACTGAAACTGATAAAAAGCAGGTTATTGCGACGGATATACCAATCCAAAGATCGCCACTGTCTGAAAGTCTTGAAGATAATAGAATGCCCATGGACCGGATTCGGAAGAAAATTGCCGCCCATATGTTATCCTCACAACGAACAAGTGCTCATGTCTATTCTACTTCAGAAGTTGACGTGACGAATTTAGTTGATATCCGTCAAAAATATAAAGACCGATTTAAAGAAAAGTATAATATCAGCCTGACATATACGCCAATGATTATGGATGCCGTGATTAAGGGTATTCAGGAGTTTCCCCTCATTAATGCCTCCGTTGAAGGTGAGGATATTCTCAATCACCGGAATATAAATATGGGTATTGCAGTTGCACTTCGGGATGATAATCTCATTGTCCCTGTCGTCCATAACAGTGAAGAATTGAACTTTCTTGGAATGGCAAGACAAATTTCCCAACTGGCATCAAAAGCAAGATCAAACAGTCTTGATCCAAATGATATTTTTGGATCGACCTTTACGATTACCAATCCCGGTATTTTTGGAAGTCTAATGGGCATGGCGATAATTAATCAGCCAAATGTTGGAATACTCAGCGTCGGTGCCATTCAGAAACGGCCAGTTGTGAAAGAAACTGAATATGGTGATGTTATTGCAATTCGCCATATGATGTATCTCACCTTAGGTTATGATCATCGTATTATCGACGGAGCATATGGGACCCGCTTTTTAACCAGGTTATGTGAGATATTGGAATCATTTAATGAGAACCAGGTTCAATAACTCAAGATGATAACTGAAAAAAAACCGATGACCAATGCAACTCAATTGCGACGACCGGATTGGATAAAAATCCGTCTAAAAACAGGTGAGAATTTTTTGCAGACAAAAACCCTATTGGAAAATCAGGGATTAAACACAGTTTGTGAAGAAGCCAGATGTCCAAATATATATGAATGCTGGGAACGAAAAACTGCAACCGTCATGATCCTTGGAGATATTTGTACCAGAGCATGTAGATTCTGTTCAGTAAAAACAGGTCGACCTGGGGTAGTAGATGAGGATGAACCTTTGAGAACCGCTGAAGCTATTAAACGGATGGGTTTAACACATGTGGTTATAACCTCTGTTGATAGGGATGATCTGAAAAACGATTACGGTAGCCGTATTTGGGCACTGACTATACGGAAAATTCATGAAATTGTCAATGAATGTACTGTTGAAGTGCTGACCCCCGACTTTAAGGGATACAAACCAGCTTTAGATAATATCTTTTTAGCCGGACCGGAAATATTCTCACACAATATAGAATGTATACCAAGGATATCAAAAAAAGTAAGGTCGCAGGCAAATTGGGAAATATCCAAATCTGTACTTGAGTATTCGATTTCAAATAATATGAATACTAAAACTGGTATGATGGTTGGTTTGGGCGAAACTGATGACGAGGTATTGGATGTCATGAAAGAAATAGCAGAATTAGGTGTGAGTATATTTAATATTGGACAGTATCTCCAACCAAGTTTATCGCATATAAAAGTAAGTCGATATGTCCATCCTGATACATTTGCAATGTTCAAAGAAGAAGGATTAAAAATGGGATTTAAAGTAGTAGAATCAGCACCTTTAGTCAGATCATCATATCATGCTGACGAACAGGTGATTAATTACATGATGTTAAAAGGAAACACATGAAAAAAGAAACATTAGTTTTTGTCATAATTTGCTTATTTGGATTACTATTCGTTTTCACAATATATGAGCAAGAATTTATGAGCGCTTTTTCTAAAAAGGAAATTATAAATGAAAAGCCTGCACCGCAGTTATCAGATCTATTTTCTGATCGACCAGATGGTCCACATCAAAAGTTTTCAACCAAAGAGAATTGTTTACGATGTCATGAGACAGGTGTAGAGATCCCAGGGATGGGTAAAGCCCCTAAGATTCCACACGAAGTGAGACCAAACTGCATCTCTTGTCATAAACTTCCGGCCAATTAATGTATAACGAAGAAAAAGACAGATATCGTCCAAGAGACCGGGATCGATCCTCTGAGAGAAGGTTTGATTCTCAAAAAGAAGAAAAATTATATACTCCTGGTTGGGTTCGTCAATTACGGGTGAATCCAATTCCGTTATTGTTACAGTCAACTAATCCGGGGATCATTCTTGATACATATCGATATGGTTATGGTCTTCCTTCGAAGTATACCGAAGTTGAAAAAGCACAACGGGATGTTGATCGTAATCCATCAACGATTCGATTATTGAGTATAGCTTCCGATGAGGATATCAAGTCATCAACAGAGGCGGAGAGTGCTTATGGTTTAGAATTTCTTGAATCATTAACCCGTATGGAAAAAATCATCAGGGCTGGTGTCAATAGAAATCATAATCTGATACAGCCCCATGTTGTCAAATTGATGAAGTTTGCCCGGGAAGACGGTAGGTTCCCACTATTATATCATCATCATGCCCATGCCTGCTGGGTACTATTAAAGTTAGGTCTGTCTGGCAATCGGATGTTGGATAAGTCAATATTTTGGCTTCTCAAAAGACAGCGAGCCGATGGTGGCTGGCTTCACAGAAGTCTGGTGCCTGATTCAAAAACTTTTGACGAAACAGCATCATGCCTGTGGACCACTGCGGAAATATTACAGATGATAGTATTGCGTAAATCACTACTTCAAGAGATAGATTATGAAAAAGCAGTAAAATTCCTCCTATCGAACGTTGAAATGGAAAATTCATCCATCTTGATGCAAAGTAAATCATATTGGAATAAGTTGGCATCTGGTGCGGGAAACGAAGCAATGTTTTCGGGAGGAACCTTAAAAGTGCTTGAAATTGCCGCAGACTTTGGTGTTCATAAATATGATCCAACGGTTGATAAATACGTAAAGTGGCTTAAAAATTTACAAATGGATAATGGATTGTTTCCTATGGATGCTGGGAAAATGTCTATCGCCGACGAATCTGTCACAGTTAGAGTCATTTCTGTGTTTAGAAAGTTTGCAAAAAATGAACGAATTTCTGACAATTCTGCATGAAAGGATACAAAAATAATTCAACATTGCACGATTGTTTGCAGGCATGGAATTTGCCCAAGACCAAAAGAATCAATTTATAGAAAGATTATTATATGAGTGACCTGGTCAAGACTGATGACAAAATATATCCAATATTACCTCTTAGAAATACAGTTTTATTTCCTCAGCAAATTATCCCAATTTATATTGGCAGAAGCCAATCACTAAACCTCATTGCAGATTTACCGTCAAGCGGAAAAAAGATGATAATCGTCGTCGCCCAGAAAGATGGATCTGTAGAGACACCTACCAGTGATGATCTTTTCGAGTGGGGAACTCTTGCAATTGTCATGCGCGTTTTCAATATGCCGGACAAACAGAAATCGGCTATTGTTCAAGGCATTGGACGTGTTCGAATTACCCAATTTACCGAATCAAAGCCCTATTTCAAGGGCAATATAATGCGATTTGATGACCCTGATGATTCATCAGTTGAACTAAAAGCATTGATGACCAACTTACAAGTTGTTTATGAAAAATTAGTAGATGTAGCTCCTTATTTATCAAATGAGCAGTTCAAGCAGGTTACCAGTATCTCGCATCCTGGTAAATATGCGGATCGCGCTATTTCCGTCATGAATATTGCCACCGAAGAAAAACAGAAGATTCTTGAAAATATCAATATCAAGGATAGGCTGGAAAAAGCAACTGTGGTGATTGGTCGTGAACTTCAGCGCATTGAACTCAGTGATAAAATTCAATCCAATGTCCAGGATGAAATATCAAAATCACAACGTGAGTATTACCTGCGTGAACAAATGAAAGCGATTCGAAAAGAATTGGGGGATGATGAACCGGCAGTAGAATTGATAGAAATTGAGGAAAAGGTAAAAAAAGCCAAAATGCCTGAGCCCATTGAAAAAGTCGCCTTGAAAGAGATGGAAAGATTAAAACGAATTCCAACTCAGTCTCCTGAATACACCGTTGCAAGGACTTATATTGATTGGCTAGTTGATCTACCATGGAGTGTTAGCAGCGACGATAATGAAGATATAAAAAGTGCCCATGAAGTTCTTGACCATGATCACTATGGACTGCAGAAAGTGAAAGAAAGAATACTTGAACATCTTGCCGTGAGAAAATTGAAAAGGTCAAGATCAAAAAAAGGGGAACGGTTAAAGAGTCCGATCCTATGTTTTGGAGGTCCTCCTGGGACTGGAAAAACATCGATGGGGAAATCCATTGCAAGGGCGATGAATAGAAAATTTATTCGTATTTCTCTTGGTGGTGTTCGCGATGAAGCGGAAATTCGAGGTCATCGACGAACTTATATTGGTGCCTTGCCTGGTAGGATAATCGCCAATCTTAAAAAAGCTGGGACAAATAATCCGATATTTATGCTGGATGAAATTGATAAACTTGGCATGGACTTCCGAGGGGATCCTTCGAGTGCACTCCTGGAGGTTCTGGATCCTGAACAAAATTTTGCATTTAACGATCATTATCTCGAAGTAGACTTTGACTTATCTAATATTATTTTTATTACAACGGCAAACCGAGTAGATAAAATACCTGGGCCTCTTAGAGATAGAATGGAAGTATTGGAATTTACCGGTTATATCATGGATGAAAAATTAAATATCGCCAAAAATCATCTTGTTGACAAACAGGTAAAAGAACATGGATTAAAAAAGACTGAACTACAATTTAAAGATGATGGATTAACTTGCCTTATTGAGTCTTATACTAGGGAAGCAGGTGTGAGAAACCTGGAAAGACAGATTGCAAATATTTGTCGAAAAGCCGCGATGGATATCGCTACTGGAAAACATAAACGTATAAAGATAATTCCTGAAACAGTAGAGAGATATCTCGGACCCATAAAGTTTTATCCTGAGGTAGCAGAAAGAGCAGAGATACCAGGTATAGTCGTCGGTCTTGCTTGGACTGCATTTGGCGGTGATATTCTGTTTGTTGAAGTTTCAAAAATGCCCGGTAAGGGGGAGTTAAAACTAACAGGTCAATTGGGTGATGTCATGAAAGAATCGGTTCAGGCGGCCTATAGTTATATCCGTTCAAATGCTGAGGCGTTGGGCATCGATCCAAAATTCCATGAAAAAATAGATCTTCATGTTCATGTCCCCGCCGGCGCTATTCCAAAAGATGGCCCATCAGCCGGTATAACAATGTTAACTGCCATAACATCGCTATTATTGGATATCCCCGTTGGCGAATTTATTGGCATGACTGGCGAGATCAGTTTAAGGGGAAATGTATTACCGATTGGTGGATTAAAGGAAAAATCAACAGCTGCCCATCGAGCTGGACTCAAGCATATTATTGTCCCCAAATTAAATAAAAAAGATCTTCTGGATATTCCTGATAAAGTCAAAAAAGATTTAAAAATTACCTTTGTTTCCGATGTAAATGAAGTTCTAAAATTGGCTCTCGGTTTAGAGGTGAATAATGAAAATATTACTGAAGGGAAATGAACCGAAAATCTTGTATCATGGTCGATTAACTCAGTTGGTTTAGAGTGCCTGCCTTACAAGCAGGTGGTCGCTGGTTCGAGTCCAGCATCGACCACATAAAATTAACCCGTCAAAGACTATTGTTTTTGACGGGTTTTTTTTTATTATAATCCTCAATTAATATCTTCTCAATCTGGACAAATGCCGACAATCACGGACAAATAATACCACATTTGGATACAGAATGAATGGATACCTGAGTTACATCAATATTCTGGTAATATAGGCTTAGGCTAAAAGCGGCAAATTTTACCCCAAGTCCAAAATAATGTTGATTAAAACAATAATATCCAAAATATTCACATTATTATCCAGATTGATATCCACCAGAATATCATAATCGTTAGAAAAAAGTGTATTCAACATCGTCATTATATCTAGAATATTTACAGATTCATCGTGATTAACATCACCGGGTAAGAAATCTGCTTCAATCCAAATTTCATATGGATAGTTCTGATTACTTGTATATTGATTAGGGACTGCTGCCACAATATATTTAATCATTTCTGTTTCGGGAACGATATCAATTGCGATAAAACCAGCTTGATCATTAATTTGATTTAGAGAGTATATGTCAACTTCATTATCGGTCTGGACAACTATCCTACTTCTGAAGTGAGCAGTTTCTGCATTGGAACCCTGGAAATAGAAAGCTACTTTTCCACTATTGATATCCATAAGATCATATACATTATAAGACCAACCACCGGGGAACCAATCCTCCGGTGGAGTAAACCATTGTCCATTGGTGCCCTCAGCTCCTATTACGTCAATGATTGGATTCAGATCGTTCGGATCTCCGTAATTCTCTAATTCTGTCCTTGCCCGATTTAGTTGTTCCAGAGTAATATAATCGAAATCTGCCACGTTGTGAGAAGCCCAATCGGCGAATATCTCCCGAAAATCTGCTACCCCAATTTCTGTTGCCAGAAACTCCTGTGGTAGTAATTGTGTGCCACTATAAAAACCTGAAGAGATGAGCGTGGCTGGGAAACCAGTGTTCTCAGTCAAATAATATAAGAATGCATTCATGGCATAGGGATGAACGCCTCTTTGCCAATTCTGAGGATCATCAGGAGGGGCGTTCCAGTTATCATACCACATTGGTAGTTGGGGATTTGCCTCAATAGCAGCACATTCAAGAAATGCAAGCTCTTCATCCGGTAGCACCCATGAAACGAACCAATTGGCTGAGGCTTCAACAAACCAGGCAGAATCTCCATCATAACTAAAGCCTGGTGAATTTGCGTTATATTGGAAAATGTGAAATCCTTCATGATATTGATAGATGGGTTCCAAATGAGCACCTATAGCCAAGGTAAGATAAGGATATCCAAAACTGTCAGTCCCTTGCCCAACTGCCCAGCCGTCAGGAAACAGATCTTCATTCCAATTCCCAATATATACATTATAATAATAACCATCACCAGGATTGGGAGGATCTTCCATAAACAGCTCATCCAGACATATAAGGCGTATCCCATTTAAGACCTCTAGTAATTGCTGAGCATCATTGCTATAATCATATTCTGCATCCCACCAAACTACAAATATTCCTCCAGTTGAGAACTCGCATGAGGTACTATCACAAAATTCATTTTGGAAGGAAAGCTGCCCTAATAGCCATGGACATGATAATACAATAATGAGAAAATAATAGAATAAATTTATTTTTGCTTTCATGATTTAAAATTTGATCCTTAACCATCTATATTATTATTTGACCATATTCCCAGGTCAATTGAAACTTATTTTCATAGTAATCTACAATAAATTTCGCCTCAATCCATTTACAGTGTTTAGATTGTTTATGATGGAATTTACATAAAATTCAGAATGCCCCCATACTTGAAAAGTACAAGAAATTCCCATCCGAATACCGAGCCACTGAATACCGGAGTGTTAAAAATTGCAGTTTCATGACGTTTCTTCTTTTTTTAAAGTCTATCATCAATCTTCCTAAATAAAAAATTTGTTAAATAATTCATATTTGGAAAAAATATTCAAGTATTGAAACTTAGATCAATTATTTAAATGCTGAACTGTAATATCCGATTATGTATAGTCTCTTAACATGAAGTCGTTTTAGATTCATGCAGGCAATTGAAGATCTATTCACAATTTAAAGATATGAATATTATTTTTAATTATTATAAGTTATATTTTTATCCAACGCCTTTAGTTTTTATTGTTTTAAGGAGAAAAAATGAAAAATAAAATAAAATTGAAATATTTTTTGTCAATATTTGTATCAGTACTAATTGGAAGTATTATTGGGATGATAGCTTATCACAAAACTGTTGTCGCTCCAGTTATTCTTATTTACAAAGGGGAAACAGCACAGCAGACACTCAGCGATATGGATGCATTGGAATATTTATATCACAACGATTGTGAAACGGCTGTAAAACTAATTGAGCTCAAAGTTAACAATAATTTTCTTATTCTTAATCGTATGCAGGTTTTTAATGAAACCGATAGTTATATTCAAAATCTCTCAATGGGTATAATGAATAAAAAAGAAATAATCTTAAAACAATTCGTGGATAAAAGTTGGGTATTTGACATCCCAGATTGATATATAATAAAATTTTTGCCTCTACAGATGATCCAGAATATCTTTTTATATCTGATTGCATTTAAAAATGACCACTAAATGAAAGTTGAAAACTATGGAAAATCTCACATTATTTGTAATTATCGGTATAATTGTTACTCTACTATTACTTGCAATAATATATTTAAAAAACAAACATAAACAGCCAACAAATTATAAAGCATTTTTCATAATAGGAATTACCTGGATACCACTTGGAATTTCTACTGAAAATTACATTTTCTCGATTCTTGGTATTATTTTTATAATAGTCGGTGTCATGAATAAGGACAAATGGAAAGAGAATAGTTTTACGTGGAAGAACTTATCACCTGAGCAGAAAAAAATCAAACTGTTAATGGGACTCACGTTATTAATTACATTGATTCTTGGTATTATTTTTTATAAATTCAGATAGATATTGATAAAACTACTAATCACAGACATTTGTCATCAGTAAGACTTGTCTGCTTGAATTGTCAAAATTCACAATAGGTACACATGAATATAAAAAAACTAAATACAATTCAAACTCAAAAAGTAGAGGCAGGTGACAAAACAAAGTTCCAGGTACTGATCAGTCCTGATGAAGCCCCTAATTTTGCAATGAGAAGATTTATTATTGATCCTGGCGGCAGCATGCCTAGACATACCAATACAGTTGAACATGAGCAATTTGTATTGAATGGTAATGCAGAAGTTAGTATTGGTGATAAAATATATCAGGTTGAAAAGAATGATATTGTATTTATACAGGCAGGTAAAATCCATGGTTATGTGAATACAGGAAATCAACCGTTTGAATTTCTTTGTATGGTTCCAAACAAGGAGGATATTATTAAGATATCAGGTTAATAATATTTAGATGCCTGAGATAAAATTATCTGAGATGAAAAAAGGGACTGTATTGAATGTACAGTCCCTTTTTAATATTCGATATTCAGTTTGTGAATTTAAGGGGAGAGGATTATGCCTACAAGAAGGACAATATCGTTAACGTCAATAGTACTATTTCCATCGAGATCGCCAACAAGTAGTTGGTAATCATCAGGAGCACTAAAAAGAATTATATCAACCATCTCAACAACATCAATTACATCGACATTGCCATCCATATTAATATCACCCATAAGCAAATCATCACCTTCATCAACAATACATAGCTCTACATTCACATCCCATTCACATCTTTCGTCAGCTTCGCAGCTTTCTGGATCCTGATAGGTAGGGCAGACAAGATACGGATCTGCAGGTAAACAGAACATGCCATCCCAGAAACACTCAGTATTTTCAACACAGTCCTCTTCATAATCAAATTGATCACAAACTACCGGTTCGATAGTAACAATAAAATCATAAAATCCGCAATCACCTTGAACAACAGCATTAGTCCCGGTAAACCAGAAATCGACCCTTCCAGAACCTGTAACGTTGAGTTCATCAACCAGAATGGGATCACCTAAATCTTCATCGATATAGGCGGTACCAAATCCATTAAAACTTGATCCCAAATAGTCAGTATCTCCTGTGAATACAATGTCATGAAGAACAAGGACATCCATGCCATTTAGTGATAAAAATATATTTCCACCGAGATAGGTTCGATGGTCTCCCCATGGAACCTCATTACAGAAAAAGGAGTCTACATCCAGCGTTAATCCGCCCATGGTCATAAGCATGTTATCTGTATTTTCAAAATACTCAGTATTTTCTCCAATACAAACACCCTCTGTAGCAGCGCTACAGCCATCAAAAACCTGCTCCATATACGCAAAAGCTTCAAGTCCGCACATTTGAGGACCTGTAGGGTTTGAAAAGACTATTTGACCCATGAATTCAAGAGTAGGGGTTTGTGATAATAATAAAGATCCGATTGATATAATTGTAGTTGATACAATAACTTCTAATTTTTTAAATGACATATTGGTTCTCCTTTTCCAGTTTTAGATAAAATGGGTTTGTCTGTCCGTTTATCAATTACAATTTAAACACAATGATCTGTATCACCAAACTATTACATTGCCAATATTTAGTGCATCT
>Ga0233443_1000033_pt1 | contig 168052 bp, 148 predicted proteins | sample SI_123_September_2_FD_182784 | JGI IMG/M metagenome (GOLD analysis project Ga0233443, IMG submission 182784) | Seawater microbial communities from Saanich Inlet, British Columbia, Canada - SI_123_September2016_200_MG | ecosystem: Environmental > Aquatic > Marine > Inlet | place: Canada...
CTAAGGAAGTTTTTCCAAGTGATGAAAAAATTAAAATTATTAAATGAATACTAGACACTTATTATAACGAGGTAAAGATTGATAGATATATGATCAAAGGTGATATACTTATAGTAGTTTGAAATTTTATAAGGTATGAGAATCTCATGTTAGAAGTAACCATAATAAATAAACATGTTATAAGAGAACATATATAAGAAAATAATTACTCCTTAATATTTGCAATTGTAAAGAAATTAATTAATCTATATATACATTCACAGAAACTAGTTTAGGTATAATAATGGAAAAAATAATTGCTCAATCTACAATTCCATCTTCAGCTTATTTAAGTAAATTGAAAAAAATTGGTATTAATTTTGATTTGTTATCTAATGCAAAAACATTAGGCCAGTTAACAAGTTTTTGCACAGGCTTACTTGCAAAAGTAGATCCAAAATACATAGGCTTAGATAATTATGGAAATCCTTTTATTATTCTTAATAATTCTAGAATTAGCCTAGCAGCAGCTATAAAAAATAGCAAAAGTCTGTTAGTTAATCATCGTAAAGATTATCCCCAAGAATTCCAAAATGATAAAATAGATATTATAAGCTCAGTTGGGTTTGGTTTATCAACCTGGAATTCCAAAGTTCCTTCTGGCTTTAATAAATTTAAAATAAAGGATATTTATCTTGCCGACTATCTTTCAATAGAACATGCTACAGGAGATTTTGGAAAAATAATTATACCTGTAATTATTGTTACGATAGATGATGAACTAGGAATTCATGGAATGGAATTATTAAAAATTGATTACGAAATGATTACAAGTAAAACTCGTGCATTTCTTGATTCATATTCTTAATAAGTTAAAGAAGAATAGCTGACATTATTTGTCGGCTATTTTTTGTTTGTAAATAGTCTTGCAACTAAAAAAATATTATTATAATTAATAAAACTTAATAAATACAACAAATATGAAAGTAAATAAATGCGAAGAAAATCAAGTTTTTGTAAGAGATCATTTTTGGTATGATATCCAAAATAATTCTAATAAATACGCCCACATTATAATGATAGCTACAAAGCCTGATATAATTAAACAGGCTCCACTATACCTAGAACTTAAAAAAAGATGAGAATTAGTAATTCTAGTTCATACAGGACAACATTATGATTATAATCTAAGTAAATGAGTCTTAGCAGAATTTGGAATGGATGTAGATTTAAATCTAAATATATTCGGGAAAATTCATAAGAAATTTAGTCTTGTTATAGATAGACTAGGAGATTTTTTGCTTGATTTATCGGAAAACTATAAAAAAATACCAGTACCTTACGTTCATTGAGATACAATGACTGCTACTACAGCAGATAAAGCAGCATTTCTAAATAAATTTGCAGTTGTTCATGTAGAAGCAGGAATTAGGACTTTTACTCCGAATGAAGAATTCTATCATAAATTATTTAAAGATTATTCAGACTGAAAATTTGACTGGAACAAATATTATGAAAAACTACAAAAATTTAATATATATGAAACAGGTAGTATAGAACCATATCCAGAACAGTTTGATACAAGATGAATAGAAGCAAGTACTTGATTATTTGCTGCACCAGTTGAATTATATAGGAATACATTAATAAAAGAATGATTTCCTGAAGCTCATATTAAAGTTGTAGGGAATACAGTAGCCGATGCAATTGAAATTTCGAAAAAAAAGATATGAAATTCTAATGCATTTGAAAAGTTTCCAAATATGAAATGAAAAGATTTCATATTTATCACTATTCATAGAAGAGAGAATACAGAAAAAAAAGAAAGATTTCTAGTAATATATAATGCAATAAAGAAATTAATAAAGGATTGAGTATATGTATGTTTTCTAGGTCTTTATGCTTCGGAATTTGCAATTGATAATTACTGACTAAGAGAAGATATAGAACATTTAAAAAAGAAATATAGTGAGAATTTTGCATATTGACCAGCCTTAGCCCACCATGCAGAAGTTATAGAGATGATTAGTCAAGCTTGAGCAGTAGTAACTGATTCATGAAGTATGCAAGAGGAAGCTAATATTGTGTGAGTACCTTGTGTGACAGTTAGATTTTGATCAGATAGAACAGAAACAATATTAAATTGAACAAATATAATAGCTCCGCCAATAAATTCAAATTTGATTGCAGAAATTGTAAAATGAGCAATTTGAAATAAAAAAATGATTAGTAAAAGTCACTTATATTGAAAAAATGTATCTTCAAAAATAGTTGATGAAGTACTAAAAATGCTTAAGAAAGACTGAAAATTATTTAAGTATGATGATGAAAGATTAAACTTAGAACAATATTTCAATTGGAATATAAAATAAAAAAACCTGAGCTAACTCAGGTTTTTATTTTAAAGACCTTATATAAATAATATCTATAAAGCATTTTATATAAATTATATTTAAAAAAATTCTAGTTTAGAATACTTTCAAAAATAATATCTATAAATGATTTCATTTAAATTATATTTATAAACTCTCTTGCCAAACAACTAATACACAAAATTAACTATATTAGATTTAGCACTTTCAATATTCATACTATTATAAGCAGTCATAGACACATAATATAATTCACTCTTAGTAAAGAATAATTTACTTTCAGGAATTGTATAGAGATTTATGTTAGGGTCACTGATAATGATAACATTATCTAAGTAAGATTCAGAAACCCCGTAATATATCTTAAAACCCATTAGGTCTAACAAAGGGGAATTATCAGTATTCTCAATAGGTATTTTCCAGGATACAGTTACAAGTCTATCATAATTCGTATTAAATGTTTGACTTTCACCACATCCAGATAAATATACAATTGGAATAAATAATATTAAATATTTCATTACATTTTTAGCTCCGTTTTGTTTTGACAATAAAAATATAAAGATAAACAAATAAAAGTCAATGGTAAAACAAAAAAAGAAGCTTAATGAGTGTTCTTTTTTTTGTTTATTTTAGAGAATTTCTAAATTCTTCTAATTTTTCAACAGCGATATAATAAGTTTGTATCTTTTTATCCAATATATTTGAATTAGAATTAACTATAATTCATGTTCATGAATTATTTAAAGCTCATGATCAATTAAGATTATTAGAATCCTCTAAATCATTTAATTTTAATTTAACCTTATCAATGGTCTTATTTAATACTTTAATTTTTGATTCAGTATTTAATACTTTGAATGTTTCATTTTGATTTAAATTTGTTATTTTTTCATCTAATTTAGTTTCAATAACAATTTTTATACTCTCATTTAAATAATCCTTGTGTTCTTGAATTTTATTCTCTATAATTTCGACTTTGTTACTAAGTATTTCTTGTTTAGAGATAATATCAGTACTAACATCTTTTTGCTCATTAAATATCTTTGCGTCAGTTCTTATATAGTCTAAGTACTCAGCTTTATACCTAATATTAATATAGGGAATTAATCAACTGTATAGTTTTCTTTTTTCCTCTAATAATAGTCTTCTTTCAACTACAACTGGTAGCAAATCTTTTGCTTTTTGAAAAAGCTCTATTTCTATTCTACTTTTATTTGTATTATAATTTCCTACTAATCTTCTTATTTTATTAAACTCTATTAATGTTAAGTCTCTTCTTAAAAAAGCTTTTAATTCATAATCAGTATTTAATTCATCATACTCTTTGATTAGACTAGTACTAGTTTCATCTAATAAATTAATATTATCTTTTAATTCTTTTATAGTTTGTGAATCATCAAAAACAACCAATTCATTAAAGTCTGAATTAGTGATTCAATATGGAACATATGCTAATATAGCAATAATTATTATAGAAAAATTTTTAATCATATTTTTAAATAAAATTAGGGAAATTTAAATGGTAATTTGGCTTTAACCTTATATATTCCCTAACTTGTAAATGTATAATATTGATAATATATAAATATCCAAATTTTTAATGTGAATATTGTGTGAAGATATTAAAAATATATTTTAAAACTAAATCACTTATCCTTTTCGGTCCTTATTTCATACTTCCAAGAATGAGAAATAATTATTTTACTTATGATACTTAATCAAACTCAAATTCATCTAGACTTAATATTACCAGATTTTTCAATATTTCATTGATAAAATTTTTCTGTTAAATAGGGAACCTCGCTACTCCTAATTCATACTCCATCATCATTGAAATCAATAAAATTTTTAGTAATATTAATTTTTAATAATGTATTTTTTCAAGAATATTTTAAAAAGTTTCAAATTAGATTATGAACAACTTGTTTAAACAAATTTATATCTATATTTAATTCTAGTTTATCATCTCAAGTTACCTTAATTCTTTGTTTTCATTCCTTTAATTTCTTCTTATGTGTTTCCGCAAGTTGCTTAACTAAATCTGATATATTTTGCTTTTCGAGTATTAAATTAAGTTTTTTTCTATCATTTTTTTCATAATCCATTATTTTATTAACCAAACTAATTAATCTAGTCATTTCATCTGTAATCGAATTAAGATTTTTTTGGTCAAGTTTAATAACTCAATCACTAATTCATTCTAAATAACATTGTATGGAAGTTATAGGAGTTTTTAATTCATGTGAAATATCAGCTAATAATCTAGCCCTTATTCCTTCTTGAATATTCAATTTTTTATTTAAATTATTAATTGCCGTGATTAATAATCAAATCTCATCTTTCTTATTATGATATTTTATTTCCAAATTATCTTCTCATATTATATTTTTTGTGCTGACAGCAGATTTTATACTAGCAGTAGCTTCCTTTATAGGTAAAATAGTTTTTCTAATAAAAATTAATAGTCAAAATATAATAATAGAGATTGCTAATATATTTGTAATTAAAATAGAAATAGCCATTTTATTTACAAATTTATACTCAAGAGAATCTTTATCCCTAAGAGCCTCTAGGACTTTTCAAAAATTATCAGTTGGGATTATTTCCTCAATATATTTTGGGGCAATCCCACTTTTAACAAGGTAATTAATTACTACATCTATATTTTTTTGCTTAGTTAACGGTATTTCACCATCATTTAGTTCCAATAATTCAAAAAACTCTATTTCTGTATCGGTAAATATACTATCAATATCATCAATAGTTTGTTTTTCAACAACATTATTTATATAATCAATTGTTATACTATCTCTTGACTGAACATTTTCAGCAATATAATCTTCTAAATTTGAAGAATAAAATAGGTAAAAAGCGGTTATATTTATTCATGCAATAAATATAATACTTAATACTAAAGATATAGTAAATTTTCTCGATAAAGTCATTATTTATGATTAATTATTAATTCTATATCACTCTCAACGTATTGTCAGAATGAAATCTTTCTTTCATATTTTTTTTCTAAGATTTTTTATATGCGTATCTATTGTCCTATCATAAATATACTTATCATATCAAATTATTTCTTTCATTATAATTTCTCTACTAACCAATTTTCAATTTTCCTCAATTAATTTTTTAAGAATATCATATTCATTTCATGTTAAAGTTATTTCTTTTCAGTCCACTTCAACAATTTTTTTGCTCGTGTTTAAAACTACTCATTGACACGATAAATGTTCTGAATTATCATTTTGATCTCAAAGTCTTCTTATTATTGTATTTATTCTAGCCAATAATTCTCTTGGAGAAAATGGTTTTGCTATATAATCATCTGCTCATATATCTAATCAATTAATTCTATCAAGCTCGCTAGATCTAGCAGTTAACATTATAATAGGAGTTTGAGAAAATTCCCTTATTTCTTTTGTTATCTCAATACCATCTTTTCATGGTAAATTTATATCAAGAATAAGTAAATCAGGATTTATTTGTTTAAATTTATTTATGGCATCAGCTCAATCAAAATGAAGCTCTATTTTATAATTAGAATTCTCCAAATATAGTTTAAGTGATGCAGATATTCATTTATCATCTTCGATTATTAAAATTTTGTTCATATTTAGTATAAAAAATAGTTAGATTTCGCTTATAGTACGAAAAAAAACTTTTTTTTCAAATTAAATTTGCATTTTATTAAAAAAAAAATAAAATCCATCTGTAAAAACCGCTCTTTATTATATAATGATACTAATTATGGCATTTTGACCAAAGAAAAAACATTCTAAAACTAGAACTAATAGAAGAACTACTAACTGGATAAAAATAACAGCTAGAAAATTAAAAGAAAGAGTTATGTTAAACAAAGAATGAACAGGTTTAGCACACTTTGCTGCTGAAGATGGAACATACAACGGAAGAGACGTTGTAGCTCAAAAAACTAAAAAGAATACTACTACTAGAATATAGTAAACTAAAAAATAACATAGATTTTATTATCTATGTTATTTTTGTGCCCTTTAAAATTAATCATTATATAAATGAAAAAGGAAGAAGCCATTGTTAAAGCATCATCAGATGAGCCAATAACAAAACATCGTAAAAAAAGTAGAAAACTACTATTTCAAGAACTATATGCAATGAGTTACAATAAATTTGATGCTCAATTATTTAAAGAATCGTTTTTTGATAATGTTTTTACGTTCAATCAAGATGAGGAATATATTAATGAAATGAAAAAAATAATTACATTTTATGAGAAATTCTTCATATACATCATAAAAGAGTATACACCTAAATTTAAGATAGAGACAATGAGTAAATCATATATTCTTCCTATATATATGTGACTTGCAGAAATGTTTTACCTAACTGAAGAGATACCAGCAAAAGTATCAATAAATGAAGCAGTAGAAATGGCTAAAGTATATTGAGATGATTCATCAAAAAAAATAGTAAACTGAGTACTTAACAAAGTATTTCAAAATTATGATGAATTAAACAAGAAAAGAGAAGAAGATTTTAAAGAAATTACGGAAACTTGCTTTAAAAATTAATCATAAACAATAGTATAAATTAAGAATAAAGAAAAACTCTCCTAAAAGGAGAGTTTTTCTTTACTTTTACTACAAAAGATATAAAATAAAAATGCAAAAATAAAAAGTTATGAGCTCATGAAATATTATTGGTTTTAAATTTTTTATTTTTCATATTTTACTACTTAAGTTATACTTAATGGTTATTAAAAAAAAGGCGGTAGAAAACCAAGCCTTTATAGAAAAATTTGAAAAATTATTATTATCTTTAGAAATAAAACATAAAGACATATCACTATATATACTAGCCTTTATTCACAGATCAATTGTTAATGAAAAAAATGATTTCGCACCAGAACATAATGAGAGATTAGAATTTTTATGAGATGCGGTTTTAGAGTTAGCAATTACTAACAATTTATACAGAAATTATCCTAAAAAAACTGAGTGAGAATTAACTGATATTAGAAGCGCAATTGTTAGATGAACTAATTTATCAAAAATAGCAAAAACACTAAATTTTTCCGAATACTTAGTATTATGAAAATGAGAGGAAATGACATGATGAAGACAGAATGATTATTTGTTAGCAAATGTAGTTGAAGCGTTACTGGGAGCTATATATTTAGATCTATGAAATGAGGTAGCAACCAACTTCGTAGAAAAATATATTTATCCCACGGTAGAAGAAATACTAGAAAACAACTTAACAAAAGATTTTAAGACCTCAATCCAAGAATATGCTCAGGCAGAATTTGATATAACTCCTGATTACAAGGTAATATCTGAGGCATGATTAGACCATGATAAAACATTTGAGGTATGAGTTTACTTATGAGAGAAACTTGTATGAAAATGAATTTGATCAAGCAAAAAAAAGGCACAAGAAAAGGCAGCTAATGACTGATTTAATAATTTAAATAAATAAACATGCAATTCTGAATAGCACTAATAATATTTTTTCAATTAATTATATACCTAGTTTTTTTAGACGTAATTTTATCTTGGTTGATGGTGTTTTGATTCAAGTTTAGACCAAAATTTTTAGCAGATGTTATAGACCCACTATATAAATATGTAAGAAAAATTATTCCTACATCTATTTGACCTATAGATTTTACTCCGATAGTAATTATTATTTTAATTTTCTTTCTTAGGTGAGTATTATTTATTGTATTTCCTGAATTGCAACTAGAGGCAAGTAATCTTAACCTACTTAATTAGTATTATGAAAAAAAACAATGTTGATTATAAATTATTTTTTGCAGTACTATTATTAGTTATATTTTGAATGATAATGATATCATCAGTATCAGTTTATTCGTCATTTAGAGTAACTAATATAATGGCTCAATCATGATATATTTTAGATGCATATAATTATTTTTATGTAATTAGAAATATATGACATGTCTTAATTTCAATGATATCACTATGAATATTGGTTAAAATACATTATTCATTTTTTGAAAAATATTCAAAGCATATATTTTGAGTAGCGATAATACTATTATTAATAGTACTCTGAATATGACTTAGTTTTAAATGAGCAAGATGATGGATTAATATTCCATGACTTCCATTTACTATACAACCAACAGAATTCTTAAAATTAGCCCTGATTATATTTTTTGCAGCATTTTTCAAAAAATACAAATGACTACTTAAGTCATTTAGAGAGTGATATCTACCCTTTATCTGATTATTATGATGAGTAATTTTGCTTGTCTGATTACAGCCAGATTTCTGAACAATAATGGTCATAGTACCAGTAGCGGTAATTATGTATTTCTATGCGTGAATAAATATAAAACATTTACTAGCAACAATATTACTTTGATTTTTTCTAATACTTTCAGTTTACACAGCCTGAGATTACGATAAGCAAACATGAAAAAATATTAATTCTCTATGATATATTACTCAAAGAATAGATAACTTTCTAGCTGATAACATAGAATCAATTAATAATAAAACAATTAACTATCAGACTGAGCAAGCATTAATAGCGATTTGAAGCTGAGGATTTACTGGGATGTGATTCTGATGATCAATACAAAAATTCTGATATTTACCAGAAGTACAATGAGATTTCGTTTTTTCTGTAATTATAGAAGAATTATGATTCTTGTGATGAGTTGTATTATTGTGATTTTATATGTTCATATGATACAGGTGATTTTATATAGCATCAAGGGTCTCTGATCTATTTGCAAAGTATTTTGCCATATGAATGTCCTCACGGATATTAATACAAGCATTTATTAATATATGAGTAAATTTAAATATAGTACCGCTAACATGAATTACACTTCCGTTTATTAGTTATTGATGATCATCTTTATTATCACTTATATTCTGATTAGCAATTCTTTTAAATATTTCTAGATATATAGATAATGATAAACAATATGCAAGAGTAAATAGAAAAAAGGTAATGTTTTAATAATAAAAATAATATGAATCTAACACCAGCAATGGCACAATACTATGAAATGAAGGAACAATATAAAGATTGTATCTTATTTTTTAGAATGTGAGATTTTTATGAAATGTTTGATGAAGATGCTAAAATAGCCCACAAAATATTGTGAATAGCAGTAACTACTAGAAATAAAAACGCAGATAATCCAACACCTTTAGCGTGAATACCATTTCATGCTAAAGAAAAATATCTACCTATATTAATAAACGCAGGTTACAAGGTTGCATTTGCTGAACAGGTATCAGATCCAAAATTGAAATGAATTGTAAAGAGAGAAGTTTCTAGAGTAGTAACACCATCAACATTAAGCTTGGAATGAGAAAATTATGAATGAGAACAAATAAGTAACTACATAATATCAATTACTGAGAATGACTGATTATATTGAATAAGCTTACTAGATTTATCTACAAACAAATGGTCAGCATGAGAATTTGATAGCTTTGAAAGTCTACAGTCTGAACTTTATAAATTATCTCCTAAAGAGGTTGTACTAGAAAAAAAACTATTTACTAACGAATACATAAAAGATATATTAGAAAAAAAATATTCTCTAAATATATATTACTTCGAAGCTAAAAATAAGGCTAAAATAAAATTACAAAATCACTTTTGAGTAAAAACTCTAGATTGATTTTGATTAGAAGGGAAACAACTAGCACAATCATCATCATCAATGCTGCTAGAATACTTAGAAGCAAATCAAAAATCAGAATTAAAATTCCTAAATACAATATCATATATAAGTTTTAATTCATATATGAATCTAGATGAATCAACAATTAGAAATCTAGATTTAATATACAATTTTCATACTAAATCATCTACAGTTTGAACATTATTCTGAGTATTAAATAAGACCAAAACTCCAATGTGACAATGATATTTAAGAGAACAGATACTAAAACCTCTCACAAATATTGATGAGATAAAAAGTAGGCTAGATTTTGTAGAAGAATTTACAAAAAACAAAATATTACTAGATAAAACAAGAAAAAAATTAGAATTTGTCTCCAATATAAACTCTATATTAAATAGACTCGCACTTAATAGAGCAAATCCTAAAGATCTAATAAATTTAAAAAAATCATTACAATCAATTTTAGAAGTATATGAGCTTATAAATAAAGAATGATCTACTAAATTAAAACAAATAATAAATTAATAATGTTATACCTATTTACATGAAATTCTGAGTTTTTGCTAAAACAAGAAGTAAAAGCATGGAAAGAACGCTTTATTTCTAAATACTGAGAATTCAATCTAATACACATAAAAGATATAGAATCTGTAGATAATAATTTTTTAAATACAAATATAACAGCTTCTAGTTTTTTGGCTGAAAAAAAACTAATTATTATTGATTTGTACAAGGAGAAAAAAAAGACAGATAAAGATGAAAAACAATGATCAGAAAAGGAAGATTTTTTATTAAATATACTATCTAATATTGCATGAGAAAATATTGTACTTATAAATATAATCAATCCAGACAAAAGAAGTAAATTTTTCAAACAACTATCAAAGATAGCAGAGCTAAAAGAATTTAACACTAAATGAGACGCAGATATTTATTCTATAATAAATAATAAGTACAGCTGAAAAATATCATCTGATGCTATAAATACAATAATTAAATACAAATCTTGAAATCTATCTAAAATAGTATCGGAACTTGAAAAATTATTAATCAGTGTTGATTTTATAGACACAAAATATATAACAGAAAATATATCAGCAGAACTAGAAGAAAGTATTTTTCAAGTAATAGACGACTTATTAGCTAGAAAAAAATATAATTCTATACAAAAGATAGACACAATATTAAATGATACAAGTATTTACGCATTCTATAATAATCTAATTGCAAATATAAGGACTAGTATGTATATTGTTACTATGAAAAAACTATGAATTGCTAGCAATAAGATAAGCTCAACTCTAAATCTATGAAATAGGTCTTTTTTAGCAGAAAAAAAATATATAATCTCTTATTTAGAACTAAAGAAATTATATATAGATTTGGTGAATATAGATAAAAAAATGAAATCTTGAAAATTGAATTGAACTGAAGATAGAGATTTTAGATTTGAACTAGAAAAAGTAATTTTAAGCTAATTAGCTAGTTCCACAAATTGTACTTTTGGTTTTATATCTTTTAATGCTCTTTCATTAAAAAAACTATCAAATTTTAAAGCTTTGTCCTTGTCTTCATGAAGTCCGTAAAATTCAAATATTGAAGCTAATGACATAGAAAGGCTAGTATAGTCATCTGGCAATAGTTTAATAGCTTCTACATTACTACTCTGCAATAATGCATTATCTAAACTAGATCTTGCAAATTTAATAAGTAAAAATCTAAATCTTTCATTTAATACAACTTTATCTTCTAGTAACATTTTTTTTATATTAATTTCTGAATTAAATAACTCTACATCAAATAATTCATTTTTCATAAGTTCTTCTGATAATGTGATTCTTTCTAGACAAAATGTAATTATATTTTTTATTTTGTCATTTTCTCCATAAATTCAGCGTAAATATTTTGAAATTAATATTAATATTTTATCTAGATATAATATAAAACTAAGTTTTTCATATTTTCAAAATAACAATATTAAGATTTTACTAACACCTTTCTCATTATCATAGGAATCAACAGTATCGCTAAACTTATCAAAAAATATAACGTCATCATCATTAAATTTATAATCATAATCCTTTAACAAATCTATATATTGATTAAAATAACTATCATTAAATCAATTTAACGTAAATTCTTCTCTATAAAAATCTACTAATAATTTAGCTGAATGTGGATAGTTTTCATTTAATCAATTCATATAAAATATTTCTCTATCGTCTGCATCAGTGAAAGATAAAGTATCTCAATTATCTAGATTCCATTCTGAATAATATTTTGATGCTATTTTATAATTTTCAAGTACTAAATAACAATGAATAAGATAATAATATGAATCTGAATTTCACGACTCCAATCATAAATGAGCAAGCTCGATTACTTCATATATATCAGCTCATTCTTTAATACTAATACCAATTAATCTTTCGTAATAAAAAGACTTATCATCCAAATAATCATCTTTACTTATAGTAGAGAATCTGTATTCATTCTCTACTATATTCAAATAGCTACTTAATAAATCCTTATCTCACTCATCTCAATTTAGGGCACTTAAAGTTATTGCCTGCTCAAGCATTTGTTTATCTTCAGTTAACTCCTTTGTTCATAATGCTTTAAGTACAATATTATAGGCACGGTTAAATTCTTGTCTAGAAAAATAAAAATAAGTTAAAAACCTTATAGAATTATAATCTACTCATATCTCTAATAAATAATTATATATTGAATTTGATAATCATTCATTTCATATTAACTCTAATTCTATCAAAGAAAATACACAAATTTTTTCTACAACTTCTTTTGATCCTGAATTAATACAAAAATCAAAAAACTCTCAAAATCAAACTCATCAGTTTATTAGTGAATAAAATTCATCCATCCATGCAAGTCAAAAATACTCCTTTAAATTATCATAATATCTTCATCTTGTCTCTTCTATATAATTTGAGTGTTTACTATTATTAAAGCCTAAATGTTTTTTAATTAACGCTCAGCTAGGAGATTGACAATAATCCAGTGATGAAATGTCAAAGTCATCATCTAGGCTAAAATTTAAACTAGCATTAAAATCATCTAAGGCCAATAGTGCCTCCTCAGCAATATCTGTTTCATCAATAAATGTACGTCAGTATTTATTAGCTGCAATTAAAGGTAAATCATCAGATTTTTTAGTAACTATATCTCTTCTTCATCACAATTGTAAATGCTCTATTATTCCTATTTCGCTTTTCAAACTTATTTTTATTTTAATTATAATGACAATATAATAAAATAAATAAACTCTAAGTCAATTTATATTTTTTATGAGTTTTCTTCAATACCTAATCAAACTAATTTTTTTCTAAAAAATTCTTTATTTATTAAATAATAAATAATTCATCAAATAGCTCAAAATAAATGACCTAGTAAACTTATTCAAGGAACAAATCAAATTCATATATTTATAATAATAGCAGTGATTCATCATTTATATTCTGGGTCATTTTTTGATTTTAACTCTAAAGTATAATAAGCGATTAAAGCCATAGCAAATCAACTGATTCATATAGTATTTCAAGTAGAAAGCAAAGATAATAAAATACCATTAAACAAAACAATAAACAAGAAAAATATCATATATTTTTTCCTTCAAATAATTAACTCAACTATATTTCAAAAGAAAAATATAAATATAGAATTAGCTAATAAATGCATTACAGATCAATGAAGAAATGTTCAAGTAAAAAACTGTATTACATATATATGATACAATCACAAATCCAAAAAATAATTATTAATACCAAAAGCATATATACCTGGGACAAAGAAAGCTATAACAGTAACAATTAATGATACTAATACAAGCATATTAGAAAATGTAAATTTTAATTCCATACTATTTCTTTAATTTAAAATAAAAATACACTCAAAACACAAACATTGGAAAACTTAGAATCTCTCACATAGTAAAATATCATAATATATATCAAATATGAGAATCAGGAGTTCTAAAGAAAAATTCAACAAATATCCTAAATATAGAATAAAAAATCAGAAATAGTGAAGCAATCTGTCATTTAGAATGCTTTTTTTTGTAAAAAAACAATAATAGAAAATACAAAACTAATCATTCTAGTAATCATTCTAATAGTGGAGAAGGGAAGTATCAAATTCAATCTTTATATACAGCCAAAAATCAATTATATCCTGAATATCAAAGAAGTTCTCCATTTAGGTAATTTCATATTCTTCATAATCAAAGTCATATTGGTAATATTAAAGTAACTTGATCGGCTACTTTATAAAAATTAACTTTATAAATTCTAGAAAAAATCATCATAGAAATTATTACTCATAATACTCATCCATGAAAACTCATTCATCACTCCCAAACTTTCAAAATACTAAGAGGCTCTGATAAATAACTAGAAAAATTATAAAACATTATATATCATAGCCTTCATCAAACTATAACTCATAAAACTATGTACAAAAAAAGATTTTCTAAATCATTTCAAGATATTTTTTTTCTATTCTTTATTATTTGATATCAAACTAAAAAAGCTATTGCATACATCAATCAATAGTAACTAGGTGCGATATGTATTCACAATATTGTTATCTCAAATATAGTCATAATTAGAGTTAAGTACTATAATAATAAATATATTACACATTATTTGTAATATTAATCAAGTTTATACTTATTACATGACTATTGCCTAAAAATAGGGAATACCATATTATAATAATAAAATAGATTAATTTTTATTGTCAAATATTTGACATCCATAGTTATATGTGTGATAATATATTTGTAGAAGTAGTTTAAGTATACAAACTTTAAATTGTCAAGTAAGCATAATTTTATTAATTTTATATCTGCAAATATAAATATTAAATGAATTATACTAAAAACTCTTCAATTTAAAATAAATTATTTCAAAAATAAAGTTATTATGAAAATTACTAAAGACTTTAAAAGGTTTTTATCAGAAATGACTCTAGGTGTATTTTTAGTGACATCACTAAATCCGGCACCAGCATTAGCTGCAAGTGGTTCTGATAAAATTATTTATCCGTTAAAGCAAATATCTAAACTTGAATGTAGATTTAGTGATTTCAAAGATCTAACATCAAGTTGTAAACAAGACTTACCGGTCTTGAATACAGATGATTACAAAAAATATGCCTCTAAAGATTGAGGTTATAACGATTTTACCAGAATATATACAGTATTATGGTGAGCTAGTTATAAGTATTGATGGGATATCTGAAATGGTGGTCATATCTGAACAGATATAGCTACCTCTAGATGAACTCCCGTATATTCTATGGCAGATTGAAAAGTAATCAAAGCAAAAAATGATATTATGTTATGAAATCTTGTTACAATAGAACATAATATAAAATGAAAAAAAGTAGTTTCTAGTTATGCGCATTTGTCAAAAATTGATGTAAAACTATGAGAAACTGTAAAGGTTTGAAGAAAAATTTGAGAAGTATGATCGACATGAAATTCTACATGAAATCATCTACACTTCCAAATTGATTTAGAATCAAAGTTTTATCCTTACTATTATGATTATAATAAATGTCCTTACAGTTATTATAAAATTAGTGAAGAAGGGATATGTATAGATGAGCTTAAAAAACATACAGTAGATCCTCTATTATTTTTAGAAACTTCTGCTGCTATACTAGATAAAATATCTACTACAACCATAAGTAGTGACATAGTAAGCACATCCGAAGATTTAAGTATATTTAATAGAACAGTATACATAGGTTATTCAAAAACTGATATCAAAAGAGTACAAGAAATTTATAAAAAATTAGGTATATATAAATGAAGTATCTCTTGAGATTATAAAGATATAGAAAATACAATAATTGCATATCAAATATCAAATAAACTGATAAAAGATAAAAATGATTATTGAGCATGATGGTTTTGACCAAAAACTAGAGCTGAAACTAAAAAAGATTATTTAGTATATCTAGAAGATTGAACTAAAACAACAGATGTTGAATTCGTTCATGAACAAAAAGAAATAGAAACTCAAAAAATAGAAAGAGTAAATCTAATGTCTAGAGAAGAAATAGAAAAAAGAGAAGTAGATGAATTCCTTAGATATCACAATATATCTCTAGATTTTGTAAACAAAGGTTGAAATGTAAAAGTATGAGATACAGAAACATTAAAACTTAATATTACAACTAGAAAAGGTAAACCATTTAAATGAGAAATGCCTGGTGGTATGACATTTATAGTTAACACTGAAAATGTAAGCGTATTCCCAGAAAGATTATTCTATTTTACAGATTGAAAGAGGGACATAAAAATATCTTGATTAAAGGAGTGAAATACAAATCTATATATAAAGATATGAACCCAAACTATTAAAACAATACCAATAAAAATATTCTCAGCTGATAAAGCGATTTACCCAACAAGTTCAAGAATATTATCACCAACAAAAATAACACTCTGAGAAAAACAAACATGAATAATAGTATTTGAAGATTCAAGCTGAAAAAGCTTAATAAACTTAAAATATTGATCAACATATAATATTAAAGCAACAGAGGAAAACTTAATATGTATAAAAGAAGGTAATATAGCTAATATATTAAAAGTATATAAATCAACATGTAGCGAAGATGAATACAAAAATGAATTCAACTTTACATATGATGACACCGTATGATGATTATTAATATTTGATTACAAAGCTACATCTAAAAATTTCTGAGTAAGCGTAACTAATAATTATAATAGTGAACTATTATCAGAAAAAAAGATTCTAGTATCAAATCCTAAATGATTAAATAATACATATGCATATACACAAGATGTAATGACAATGTTAGAAGAGTGAATAGTAGATTGAATAAATAAATGATATTTTCTAGAAAACAGATGATTAACTCAAAGAGATGCAATAACATGGATCGAAAATGCATTAATCAAAATGAATGACAATGTTTATGATAATGAATCAAAAAATATAATAGAAAAAAATCTAAAAGATATCGAAAAAGTTAAACCATATTCAAGTAGAACAAAAGTTTTATCTAGAGAAGAATTTTTAGATTTAAACTATAAATACTTGGTAATCGAAGATATAGATACATGACAAGTTGAATATAGAGATATAGATACTGACACTAGTCAAAAGCTATCAAAAATCTTTGATGAAAACACAACATGGAAAGATCAATTCGGTGAAAAATACTTCAGACCAGAAGCAAAAATCACAAGATGAGAATGAGCATTCTTTTTATCTAAAACATTAGAAAGAAATGCAAATACTTATCTTACACTAAAATAATATTTAACAATTAAAATAATAAAATGAAAACTAAATTAGACTCAGTTAATTCTGAAATATCAGGAAATGATAACACAAATACATTAGATGCACAAACAGTTGCATTCTATAACAAAATAGAACAAATACTAAATTAATTCACAAAAAAAAGGAGAAATTTAATTACTAATACAATGATTATGAAAACATTAGAACAAAGGACAAGTAGTGATCAAAATGAAAAAATAGTATGACTAACACCTGAACAAAAAATTAGTGAAATATCTAAAACAACAAGTGATAAGCTAGCTACACTATTTTGAATAAAAGATAACCCAGCTGAAAATATTGCTGAATTAGCTGATAGCTATGAAGTAACTCCAGATGAGGTGGAATTATGATATAAACTAAGACATGATAAAAAGATATTGGAGCTCTTAGGAAATAAACAAATATCACTTGCAACTGTAATGCAAGACTATGATACATATGAAGAAAGCCTTCAAGCTACTTAAAACATAATTAATGATTATAATAATGCAGATAAAAAATCATTAAAATTATAATAGTTTTACATTTGAAATAAACCCAAATCAGACAATTCAATTTGTCTCTTTTGGGTTTTTATTTTTAGTTCAAAATAAAAATGAAATATGTAAAGCTAAAAATTTAAAATTTTTAGCTTTCTTTTCATAAAAAAATATAATATAAATACAATTATTTATAATTTTTCAAAATAATATGAATAAACAAAAACAAGCCTTTACACTAGTGGAACTAATAGTGGTAATAACAATATTAGCAATACTATGAACAATAGCCTTTATATCACTACAATGATATTCAAAAGATGCAAGAGATTCTATTAGAATTTCTGATATTTCTAATATAAAAACTTCACTAGAACTATTTCATCTAAATTCATGAAAATATCCATTACCTGATGATAATGAAATTGTAGATTATTGAACAGAAACACTATGGTATCAATGAGATTTTTGATCTACAGTTATTTCTAGCTTATCAAGAAGTATGTCAGAAGTACCAACAGATCCACTAACAGATAAGAAATACGTATTTTCTGTAGCTAATAATAAGAATGAATTTGAGATATTAAGTTTATTAGAATGAGATTGAGTTGCATTAAACCCCTTAATCCCCTTATCAGGGGAGATAGCTACAGCGGCAAGTTTAGTAGTTACTCCAAAAATAGACTGAACATATAATAGAGTATTTATAAAAACAGCTAGTTTTATTGTTCCTGTACCAAGTATTGTAACTTCTGAGATTTTATCATGAACTATGACATTAGATTCTAATAATATTAGTTCACAAGTAGTTAATGGGTGAGAGAATATTCCAGAACAATGAAATGTGATATCAAATACATGAGCATTGACTTGATTAGTATTATCAGTTTATACATGAAGCATTAATATAAATACATCTAATTCAGAAAAAGAAATAGTAATAGGAAAGATTAAGGATGCATATACAGCTTCAGTCTTAGCTAGTAGTGATATTTATGAATATATATTAGCTACAAGTTGAGAAGAAGAGATAGTAAAAGTATTAAATTCTATTGTACTAAATAATGATACTACTGAAATTACAATTAACCCAGATCCTTATGCCTCTTGTACATGAGTTAATATCCCAACTCCATTTAATACAACATCAACTTATGATTTATGCGATATTCCAGATATAGTAGTTTGCAATTGATTATGAATATGAATAACAATTGCATGATGTAATATTTGAGCAACAGCATGAAGTGAATACGATTTATGCGTAGATTGAGCAAGCTGTACTACAGCAAGAGTTTGATGATATTTTCAGTTTGGTAGAAACACACCTTACCCAACTTGGACTAATGGTGTATTATGAAATTCTTGGGATTGGGAAAGTGGATGATGAACTGATTGATGAAGTGCAAATTATTGGTGAGTATATGAAGCAGACAAAATTACAACAACATATAATAATCCAATATGAGCTACTAATATATGATTAATGCAATGATTATGCCAAAATGATTATCACATACCCACAGCTAAAGAATGGTCTGATTTACATACAGCATGAGGCTGGTCAGTATGAAATAATGTCAAAGATGATTTAAAATTACCTATGGCAGGACAACGTCATTATAGTGATTCAAATTTAGCCCAACAGGGAACTAACGGGCATTACTGGTCTTCATCACCATCAACAAATAATGCATATGAATTAACTTTTGATTCTGCTAATATTAGTTTTACTAATATAATAACTCGTTCTTATGGTTTTTCTATTAGATGTTTCAAAAACTAAAATTATTTACAATTAATATTATATGAACCCTCAAAAAAACGCCTTTACACTAGTAGAACTAATAGTAGTAATTACAATACTAGCAATACTATGAACAATAGCTTTTATATCACTACAATGATATTCAAAAGATGCAAGAGATTCTATTAGAATCTCCGATATTTCTAGTATAAAAACTTCACTAGAATTATTTCATCTAAATTCTGGAAAATATCCATTACCAGATGATAAACAAATAGTAGATTATTGAACAGAAACACTATGGTATCAATGAAATTTTTGAACTACAGTTATTTCTAGTTTATCAAGAAGTATGTCAGAAGTACCAACTGATCCATTAACAGCTAAAAAATATATATTTTCAGTAGCTAATAATAAAAATGAATTTGAAATATTAAGTTTATTAGAATGAGATTGAATAGCATTAAACCCCTTAATCCCCTTGTCAGGGGAGATAGCTACAGCTGCAAGTTTAGTAGTTACACCAAAGATAGACTGAACATATAATAGAGTATTTATAAAAACGGCTAGTTATATAGTTCCAGTACCAAGTATTGTAACTTCTGAGATTTTATCATGAACAATGACACTTGATTCTACTAACATTACATCTCAAGTAGTTAATGGGTGAGAAAATATTCCAGAACAATGAAATGTAATTTCTAATACTGGAGCATTAACATGACTAGTATTATCAGTTTATACATGAAGCATCGCAATAGATGATTCTAATTCAGAGAAAGAATTAGTAATAGGGAAAATTAAGGATGCATATACATGAAGTGTATTAGCAAGTAGTGATATTTATGAATATATATTAGCTACAAGTTGAGAAAAAGAAATAGTAAAAATACTTAATACAATAGTATTAAAAGATGATACTACTGAAGTAACTTTAGTAACGAATACTTGTAATGAATCTACAAAACCAATAGATAATGGGTATATTATATATTCTGAAATTCCAACAAGTCCAAATCAAATATACGTACAAGATAGTTTAGAGTGTTGATATGCTTGTACATGATGATATACATGAGTAAATTGTGATACTCCAAATCCATATACAAATTGTACATGAGTAAATGCTCCAGTAATATGAAATGCTAGTATACTTTGAGTGACAACATATTGAGCATGAACTTGAAATGAATGTAATACAGCAGATATAATAGTTTGTACATGATTAAATACATGAATTACAATATCTGCATGTAATGTATGAACAACTACTGCAGCAACTACAGTAAATGATACTAATTGATATGGTGATTACTTTCAATTTGGTAGAAATTCTCCTTATCCGACATGGATAAATTGAGACGATATAAGATTACGTGACTGGGAAACTACTGGTTGGGTAGATTGAACTGATGACTGAAGTGCAAATTACTGGGGAGTTATAAATAGTGAATCCCAAACTACAACATATAGTAATCCTCAATCTAGTAATGTTATCAGCATGCAATGACCATGTGAAACAGATTATCATATACCTACAAATAAAGAGTGGGTAGATATATATACAGCTTGATGATGGTGATTTGGTTGAACAAATATGGCAAATGATCTATTATTACCAATGGCTTGAGTTCGTTTATGGAATGACGCTAGTTTGTTATGACAAGATTCCTATGGATTATATTGGTCAGCATCACCTAGTGCAGATAAAGCATATATGATGTATTTTTATAATATTCATATTGATGCTAGTTATGAATATGAACGTGCACATGGTAATAGAATAAGATGTTTCAAAAACTAAAAACAATAAAAAGAGATTTTTCTAAATAAAAAATCTCTTTTTATATTGATTAAAAATAAATAATTAGTATTATTAAAATCAGAACATTATATGTTAACTTAGGGAAAAGTGCCTGTAAAAAGAAAATATACAAAGAAAACAAAATTCACAGTAACTCCAGATATAAAAAAATATGCAGCAATTACAGTGTTCGTATTCTTTTGAGTACTTGCTATTATTGCGGATGATAAATCGACTATTTGATATTATATAAATGAATATCTAAATATCTTGTTTTGAGAATATTATAAATATATTTTTTCTCCTGTAGTACTACTACTATCAATATTTCTTACAAAAGATAAAAACCTATATTTTAATTTATATAGATTTATTTGATTGTTATTTTATTTTGTATCAGTAACAACTATTGTTTGATTCTTTTATACTGAATATCCATATTCGGCATATTTTAATCTATATTCAATTTTTAATGAAATGCTTTGAAGGGGAGCAACATGATTTTCAGCTTTTATATTACTTTTATGATCACTTATAATATTATTTAGGTTTAATCCTATAAATTTTTTGCAATGATTGTTTTCACTTACTCCAAATTTAAAAAATATTAAAAATACCATCAAGTCAGAGTTACCAAAAATGACAAAAACTCAAGCAAAAAAAGAAGAGAGAATGCAAAAAAAACAAGATAAGTTAGATGATATGATGCAAAAATTAAAAGAGGAGAAAAGAATGCTGGCAACCAAAAAACAGAGTAAACAACTAGATCTGAATGATGCTCCCAAAAAAATAAAAATAGAAAAAAAGAAATCAAATGTAGTTTGAGGATTGTTTAATAAAAAAGCTAAAGAAGTAGAAAAAGAAATTGCTATAGTTAGAAATCCTGAATTCAAAAACTGGCAATTTCCAGAATTAAATTTGTTAGATCAAAGATGATGAAAAATTAAATACAATGAAAATGAAATCAGAAGAAAAGAAATTGAAATAGAAGAAAAATTGCTTCAATTCAAAATAGAAGTAAGTATGGAGTGATATCAAGTATGACCTACTGTTATACAATATAGACTAAAGCCAAAAGCCTGAGTAGCACTTAAAAAAATTATAAATCTAAAAAATGATTTAACACTTGCTCTACATGCTAAATCAATCAGAATACAAGCTCCAATTCCTGGTTTAGGAGTTGTTGGTATAGAAGTACCGAATTCTAACAGACAAACAGTAGGTTTAAGAGAATTATTAGCTTCAAGACAGTTTAATAATAAAAGATTAGAAATTCCAATTGCATTATGAAAAGATGTTAGTTGAAATTTTATAGTATGAGATTTAGCTAAAATGCCTCATTTACTTGTAGCGTGACAAACTGGTTCTGGTAAATCAGTATGAATGAACGGTTTCTTAATATCTATGTTATATAAATTCTCTCCATCAGAATTGAAAATGATAATGGTTGATCCTAAAAGAGTAGAACTATCAGTTTATAATTGAATCCCTCATTTACTTACTCCTGTTATAACAAATCCAGACAAGGCATTAAATGCATTAAAATGGTGTGTTGCTGAAATGCTTAGAAGATATGATTTAGCAACTCAAGTAAATGCAAGAAATCTAAAAGAATATAATTCAAAAGTAGAAAAAGATAAAAAATTGCCATACATAGTTATGGTTGTTGATGAATTAGCTGATTTAATGATGAGCTGAAATAAAAAAGAAGTAGAATGATCTATTGCTAGAATAGCTCAAATGGCAAGAGCTGTTTGAATACATTTAATCGTTGCAACTCAAAGACCTTCTGTAGATGTAATTACATGATTAATCAAGGCTAATGTTCCATCGAGAATTGCATTTACTGTTGCTTCTCAAATAGATAGTCAAACTATTCTATGAAACAAATGAGCAGAGGATTTACTAGGTAGATGAGATATGCTATATTATCCTACAGGAGCAGTTGAACCAGAAAGAGTGCAATGAGTACTTGTAGAAACAAATGAAGTTGAGGCAGTTGTAAATAAACTAAAATTAACTGTTGATCCTGAGATGATAGATAACCTACAAATACCTGAAATAGTAAACGGTAAGTCAAAGCTAGAATGAAGTATTCTAGAAAATTATAAATGAGATCAAGAAGAAGATCCAGAAATTATAGAAAAAGCAATACAAGTCGTAAAAGAGGCTAAAAAATGATCTACTTCTCTAGTACAAAGAAAGCTATGACTATGATATGCAAGAGCAGCTAAAGTATTAGATATACTAGAAGAGTTATGAGTAGTATGACCATCAAATGGTAGTAAGCCAAGAGAAGTATATGTTGATTAAAAAATATGGACAATAAAATAAGTGATAAAAGAGCAATTCATCTCCTAATTTCAAATACATTAGTAAATTCAGCTAGAATAGTATTCTATATTTTTCTAAATATCTTTATTTGGAAAAATACATTAGATGTACAAATCATAGCTCTATTTAATATCGTTTACTTAACTATTCATTTCATTAGTTATCCAATTTTTGCACCAATAGTTAAATTATGATATAAAAAAATAATTAATTATATAAGTATTTATTGATTAGCTCTAGTTTATTTATCAGTAGTAATTTTATGAGAAAATTCTATTAATTACATATATTATATAGCATGAACATTCGGTTTTTTTAATTGAATGTACTGGATAAATTACCACACACAACAATTTGAAGTAACAAATTTTCAGAATAGGTGAAATTATACTTGAATGAAAAAGTCTTTGCATACTTTGTCACATATAATTACGCCAAGTATCATAGGTTATATTATATGAACTAATACATTTTGATATTGATTTGAATCAGCTTTCGCTATATCCATCATTATGCTTTTAATTGCAGCCTACTACTGAGCAATAAAATTAAAAAAAAGAAAAGTTACTCAGTTTCAATTTAAAAAATTATTTAGAAAAGCCCATAAGGATAAAGATATATTTAGATCATTATATACTTATTTATTGACATGATTTGCATTCTGAAATACTGTACTTGAAGTAGTTATATGAATAGTTATATTCACATACGTTAAAAATGAAGCAGATTTAGGTTTTATATTATCCTTACTATCAATTATATCAATTATTTTAATGTATTTATTCTGAAAATTTGTTTCGTATTCAAAATACAAGTATGCAATTATAATCATATGAATATTATATTCATTTATACTTATTTGATTTATAAGCTTCGAATCAGTATATTTAATAATATTATTTTCAGCATTAATAAAGACATTTGCGACTTTCTTTTCGATACCTCAAAAAGTAATTAGTGATAATGTTTTACATAAAATAAAAAATTGTGATGACTACAGAGCAGAATATGTGCTTTTAAGAGAGCTTTATCTATATACAGGTTGGATGATATCATTTATAATGCTTTATTTTATTGATTCAATTGAAGCAAATAAACTTGCATATATATTTGTTGTATCAATCATTTTTACCCTAATAGCTGCCTTTTCACTTTCAAAAATAGATTTAACTAAAATAGAAAACACAAATCCGTCAAGTTAAAAGTGTATAAAAAGATTTGCATTTGTATATAATAAGTATATAGTGTGTATATAAATAATATATACTCCTAACTACAAGATTATGATGACAATACAAAAAGTAACTGACTGAAAATTTATATTTGAAGACAACAATTTAACAGTGAGAACTATGTTCAATATGTGAAAAATATGGTTAACAAAAAAAGAGATTGCCGATGTATATTGAATAAAAAAATCTGAGGTTAAAAAAATAATTAATGAGGTAATTCTTAATTCTGACATTGACTTAGTAGATAATATTCAAAAAATTTACAACAAAAAATTATCTAAAAAAGAGACTTTTTACAGTCTAGATATTCTGTTACTTTTATGATATAAATCTAAACATTATAGTGAAACTAAATTCTTAGTACATACTAATAAATTAATTAAAGCATATACAAAAACTAGAAAATATAGACTAAATAATTTCTATTCAACTTGAATAGTAAAAAGTATATTTAATTATTTTGACCCAGTTATTAGAATAGTACAAAATTAAAATAAAAAAATAGTAGTTATAACTACTATTTTTTTATTTTATCATTCATAAATTCTCATAACTTTGAACTATCTACTTCCAAAGGAGCATCTTTTCTAATCAAACTAAACTCTTCAGGCTTATCTTCCATATTTATCCAAACCTCATATCAACCACCATGAGCAGACTCAACTATCTCAGCTAAATCCTTATTAAAATTCGTTTCTCAAGTAAAAATTGTATTTGCTTTTTTAGTTCAGTGATTTATTTTAGTTTTATATATTTTTTCTACTTTTAATTTTTTAATTCATGTAGGGGATACTAGTTCTATTTCATCTCATAAATTAAATTTATTCTTCACCTCAACTCTTACAAGTTTTTCATTTTCATCATACTCTCTTAATATTCATAAAAATGATTTAGTACCGAAACTTCAATTTCTTTCATAAAATTGAGCATTAGCATTAGTATTACCAGCTAAAAAACCTGGTATATATCATCTATTAGCTATTCAAAATAATTCTTCTGATAATTTAACTGCATCATACTCTTCTCATTTAGATACAGCATCAATTGCTTCTCTATAGGCTAGTCATACTGAAGCAATATAATTAACAGTTTTATTTCTTCATTCAACCTTAAAACTTATAATTCAAGCATCTGCTAAATCATCTACATAATCAATTGCACATAAATCTCTAGAGTTCATTAAATAAGTACCATATTGATCTTCATCTATATCCATTATTTCTCCTGGTCTATCTTTTTCTTCTAAATAGAAATTTCATGTTAATTCATCGTAATCTTCTGGCCTACCAGTTACTGTTTCAAGTTCTTCTTGAGTTCTTCCATCCTTAAATACTTTATATTCCCATCTACATGAATGACTACAAGTTCATTGATTTGGGTCTCTATTTGATAAGTAATTAGATATAAGACATCTTCATGAGTAAGCCATACATATAGCTCAATGAACAAAAGCCTCTAGTTCCATTTCTGGAACATGCTCATGGATTTCTTTCATTTCTTTAATTGATATTTCTCTTGACAATATTATTCTTTTGATACCTAATTCAGCCCAAAACTCAGCTTGTGCCCAATTTGTATTATTAGCTTGTACTGATAAATGCACCTCTACATCTGGGAATTGTTTCCTAACGATATGTATAAGACCAGGGTCAGCCATAATAAAAGCATCTGGTCACATTTCAGCCATTTTCTTAAATTGTGCTAAAAATGGTTTAATTTTTACATTATGAGCATATATATTTGCTGTAAAATAAATTTTCTTTCATCTAGAATGAGCATACTCAACAGCATCATTCAATGTTTCCATAGTAAATGCATTTGTTCTAGCTCTCAAAGAAAACATAGGAGCACCAACATAACACGCGTCAGCACCATATGCATAAGCAAATTTCAATTTCTCAAAATCTCATGCAGGCATCAAAAGTTCTAATTCTTTCATGTGTAAAATATTTAAAATAATAATAACTAGTTGCGCACTAGCCCTTTTACAAAGTAGATGCATTTTATATATTTGTAGGGAATAGTCAAAAAAGAATATAGTATTGACAATTGTATTATTTTATATATTATATTCGCAATATTTAATTATACGAATATAATATATGGAGTACATAGATTACTATGATTATGATGAAGAGAAAAAGGAAAAGATATTTTTAGCAGCTTTGAGCTCAGAATTTACTGAAAACATTTCTAAATTAATAAATAACTACGAAGGCGAAAGATCCAATGATCAAGTTAGAGAATCAATAACTAATATTAGGGAACAAATTAAGGATATTTGATGAATTATTAGTATTATTTGAAGTGATTTTTTTGATGAAATATATTGAATTTCTGAAAACTGAAACTCTAATATGAACCTAAATAGTGCATCAGAAGACTATGATAATCAAAAAAGTTTAATGCTATTTTATAGAAATAGAATTAAAATCATATTAATAAATAATAATGAACTAAAAAATGAAAATACACCTATAGTACAATTTGGTTCTAAAAATGAGGAAATCACTATAATTAAAAGAGTAGATATCTCTAAAGCTTGATTCCGCGCAAAAAAGAGAAAATGAAAACAACGGAAAATGTGATTTTTATCTCATGAGCGTGATTTTGCCACACCTTATAATGAGTATGATATTATAAAGTCTTCAGAAAAAAATTCTATTGATATTGATAAGTTTTTTGATGATAAAAATTTTAGCACCAATATTCCATTTGAAATAAGAAAATTCATGGAATTAAACGAATATACATCAGGTGTTTGTAGCTACTCACAAACTTGAATAATAAAATTCTTATATAAATATTACAGAAAACAGTTAAGAGAAAAGGTTCTTAATTTTTTAAATGATAATAATATAAATAGTACTGGTGATTTATTAAATTTTATAAAAATAAATCCTAGAGTTAGTTTTCTTTGAGATATATCGTTTTTTAGCCTAATTAAATGAATATCATTAGAGAGAAATGATGGATTAGATGAAAATACTAATTACAATAGTAGTTTACTTAACAATTTTAGTAGTTACTTAGGAAAACAATATATAAAAAGGGGACAAAAAGCTAAAATAGAAGATTTTTTTAATGACAAACAAAATCTATTCGCAATGCGTACTTGAACATTAGTATCATGAATTTGAGAAAATGGTAACTTTGATGCGCAAATTAAAACATTAATTGATTTAAATAAAATAAACAGTATTTTTGATTTATTTATTTTTTATGAAGCTCAAAGAGCAAGCGCTCAAGGTAATGGAGATGCTCCAGCTAATAGCTTATTTATTTTATCCGAATCAATAGCCTCATTTAACTACTTTATAACTTTATGAGCTTGAACCGATATTAACTCCAGACATCCAAATAGATCAAAAATTAATAATTTTGCCTCTAATATGGGAATAAAAAATTTAAAAGACAGTATAACAGAATTTTTAATTAATCAAAATATTAGTAATATAGATGAATTTAGAGTATTTATAGCTAAAGCTGATATTGAGATGGTCGTACATACAAGAACTATAAAATGAAATGACTATACCCTAACATTAAAAAATATAATTTCTTATTTAAGCGATTGTAGGCAAAACACTAATTTACAAACAATGCTATCAAAATTTGAACTTGAGATGTATTCGTAGAGTATCAAAACTAATTTTAATAAATAAATAAAAATTATGAATACAAAAAAGTCTGAATCTGAGAAAATCATAGACTTGGGAGATAAAAAATTAGATTGATCAAACATTAAAGCAGATGATTTGAAAGATAATCCAGAAATGAATGAAGTGTACCAGTTTGTAGGAAAAGCATGTAAAAATATTTGAAAACCTTGAATTAAGGAAAATGTTCCGATTATAGACATGACAGGTGTTGATTTTAAAAGTACAGTAGAACAAAATATAAATCATAGTGATCTATTACAAAGAACCTGAAATTTATCTGCTAATTTTAGTCATTGCATTAAAAGGACAGATGAATGTAAATGAGTAATAGGATTAATAAAAGACATAGTGAACACATTAATAAATAAAATGAAAAAATAGTTATATATTTTATAACTATTTGTTATTATTCAATAAACTATTGCAATTTACGTAATATACATATAATCCAATTATTATAATTTTAATAAAAAATATGCAAACTACATTAATATTGCTAAAACCAGATACAGTAGAGAGAAGTCTTATAGGTCAAGTTATCGCTAGAATTGAAGCTAAATGATTAAAAATATCATGATTAAAAATGATGCAATTAGATGACGCTATCATCTCAGAACATTATGACTTCTTAGCTGATAAACCTTTCTTTCCATCTATACAAAAATACATGAAAAGAACTCCTGTAGTAGCATTAGCAGTATCAGGAATTAACGCAATAGCTACAATCAGAACTCTTACTTGAGCTACTAATCCAGCAGAGGCTCTACCAGGATCAATTAGAGGTGATTTAGGTTTAACAATTGATGGAAACATTATCCATGCTTCAGATTCTGAAGAAACAGCAAAAGTTGAGCTTGAAAGATTTTTCAAATGAGAATGAGTATTTGAATATAATAAAGTAATTGACGAAGTACTATAATTAAACTAAAAATAAAAAAGACTTAATATTAAGTCTTTTTTATTTTGTTTATATAATCATATCATAAATGAACTTCTTTAAATAAATCTGCCCACTTATTTTCTTTTAATGTATAAGTATAATGAGAAAGATCTTTAGTCTTTTTAATTTGTTTATCAATTTTTGTTGTTCTTAGTTGTAGTTCTATTTTTAGTTCTCTATCTTCATATGGGCTTAAATAAGTATAATGAATACTTTTATATCAATTTTTTTTAGGCTTCTTTATATAGTCTTTTTTCTTTACACAAAAACATATATCCTCAAAAAATCATGTGAAAATATTTATTTCATCAGTATTGGAAAATATAACTCTTATTCAAATAGAATCATCTATTTGTTGAGTAGCTTTTCTTATTAATTTATTATAAACACTAAAAAATGATTTTTTTCTAAGCTTTATTCTTCATATCACTCAAGCCTTTGACATTAAATCAGAGAGATTATTAACTACATAAACCAAATATTCTCATGGAATAATTGTATTATTTATTTTTTTAAAATAATGTTTTTTTGTGTAGCTAAATTCCTTTGGATATACTTTTTCAAAATATTTATCTTGAAAAAATCACAATAAGTTAATTTCCTTCAAAGTTAAATAGGGAATTATATATCATATAGATTTATAATAATTTCATATATTAGGAATTAAATCTATGTATTTATCTTCAAAAGATAATATTGTATATTTAATAATCATTTTTAATAAAAATAAATTATTACTCATTTTTAAAACTGATGCTAAATATTTTTCTCTATCTCATCATATTTCATAGCTAAATGATTCTGACAATATAATTAATTTTTCCCTATCACTATCCTCTATACATTTATCATTTATATCTAATCCTTTAAAAAAAACTAAACCTCTAAGTAATGCTAGCAATAAATAATACTCATTAGTAGAATATTTTTTATAATGTATCATTATAATTTTTATAAGTAGATATTGATCATCTGTTAGTTTTTTTGACTCTACATATAACAAATTATCGAATCTTTCCTGATATTCTTTGTTCTTGAATTTAATTTCTTTCATGCTTATTTTAGTAACATATTATGTCTATATAATATATTATTTTACAAAAAAGTAAATAAAAAAATATTTTATAGTTATGTAAAGCTAAAATAATAAAAATTTTAGTATTATTACTATAAAAAAATATAATATAAATACAATTATTTATAATTTTTCAAAACAATATGAATAAACAAAAATACGCCTTCACATTAGTAGAATTAATAGTAGTAATTACAATCCTAGCAATACTATGAACAATAGCCTTTATATCATTACAATGATATTCAAAAGATGCAAGAGATTCTATCAGGATTTCAGATGTATCAAATATGAAAACATCTCTAGAACTTTTTCATCTAAATTCATGAAAATATCCACTACCAGATGATAATCAAATAGCAGATTATTGAACAGAAATCCTATGGTATCAATGAGATTTTTGAACTTCAGTTATTTCTAGTTTATCTAGGTCTATATCAGAAGTACCAACTGATCCATTAACAGATAAAAAATATGTATTTTCGGTAGCAAACAATAAGAATGAATTTGAAATATTAAGTTTGTTGGAATGAGATTCAGTAGTACTAAATAATATATCACAAACAAATGCTGCGAGTTTAGAAGTTACACCAAAGATAGACTGAACTTATAATAGAGTATTTATAAAGACAGCTAGTTATATAGTTCCAGTTCCAAGTATAATAAATACAGAAGTTTGAGCAACAACTATGACTCTAGATTCTAGTAATATTAGTTCACAAGTAATAAATTGATGAGAAAATATACCAGAACAATGAAATGTAATTTCAAATACATGAGCATTAACTTGATTAGTATTATCAGTTTATACTTGAAGCATTGATATAAACACTTCTAATACTGATAAAGAGATAGTAATACAAAAAATAAAAGATGCTTATACTGGTTCAATATTAGCAAGTAATGATATCTATAATTATATTCTAAGTTCTAGTTGAGAATTAGAAAATGTAGCATTAGTAAATTCAATTGTTCTAAAAGATGATACTACTGAGATAACTGTAGTTCCAGATCCATATTCAAGCTGTACAGGAATAAATACACCAACACCTTTTAGTGCAACTACTATCTATGACTCATGTGATATACCAGATATAATAATTTGTGATTGACTAAAAAGCTGAATTACAATTTCATGATGTAATGTATGAGCTAGCACTTGAAGTGAATATAATTTATGTGTTGATATAGCTAGTTGCACTATTGCAAGATCATGAGAATTATTTCAATGGTGAAATAACACAGGTTTAAAAAACGCCTCTACAAGTTCTACTCAAATATGAGCGACAACGGATGATAGTACATATAACTGATCAATATTTATATCAGGCCCTTTATCTCCACCATATGACTGGACATCAATTCCAAATGATGAATTATGGTGATATACTACAGATACATTTACTTCTAGAAAATGACCTTGTGTATGAGATTATCATGTACCATCAAGTATTGAATGGTCGGCTTTACATACTACATGATGATGGGGGTGAGCATGATGAACTGCAATGTCAAATGATTTAAAGTTACCTATAACTGGTAGTCGTAGCTGGAGTACAGCAAACTTTGATTATACAGGTCAGCGCTGATATTACTGGTCTTCAACACCAACATGAGTATCTCCAAATTCTCGTTGAATAAATATGTATTTTCATCCTACTCTAATAAATCCTGTTGATACAACTTATCGTGCAGCTGGTTTTTCAGTTAGATGTTTTAAAAATTAATGCAGCAATAAAAAAGAAAGCTAAATTAGCTTTCTTTTTTATTGACTAAAAACAAAAAAAACTATAATAAATATAGTAGAAATTAAACAAAAAAGATGGGAGCAAGATTTTATGATACCTTGATGTGAGAATATATAAAAAATCCAGGGATTAGATGATTATCTCTTGATAAACTATCACAAAAAGAATTTCAGTATAGGATGATAAGTTATGATGAAATAACTAACAAAAAGAAAGTAAATTTTGTAGATGTAGATTTAAAAGCTGCAGCTATTTATTCTGGTGAAGATGTATATATTACTAATAAGCTATATAATAAACAATTAGAAGAAAAAACAACAGAAAATAAAGTATTAAATGAAATAGAGATTCCTTTAATAGAGGTTTTAAAAGAAATGGAAATTTCATGAGTCTACGTAGAGAGAGATAAATTAAAATGAATTGCTTTATTATTAGATCAAGAAATAGAAAGACTAGAAAAAAGTATTTATGCAAAAGTAGGAGAGGAATTCAATATAAAATCCCCGAAACAAGTCTGAAATATCCTTTTTGAAAAATTAGCATTACCCAAATGAAAAAAAACCAAAACTGGTTATTCTGTTTCAGCTGAGGTATTATGAGAATTAGCACACGAATATCCAATAGCGCAAGAAATAGTTGATTACAGACACTATACAAAGCTTAAATCTACATACATAGAATGACTTTTGGATTTAATAGATGATAATTCTTTAGTACATACAAGTTACAATGCTTCAGTTACAAGTACCGGAAGACTATCTAGCACAAGTCCAAATTTACAAAATATACCTAGTTCTAATTGAATAGCATGAGAAATAAGGGGAGCTTTTATCTCTAGATTTGATAATTGAAAAATTATAGCTCTAGATTATTCTCAAGTAGAGGTAAGAATATTAGCAATAATGTCAGAAGATGAGAATTTACTTTCAGCATTTAAAAACTGACTAGATATCCATCATAAGACTGCAGAATTTTTATTCCCAAATTCAACAATAACAAATAGTGAAAGAAAAATAGCCAAAGCTGTTAATTTTTGAGTAATATATTGAATAAGCTGATTTTGATTAGCTAAAATGATATGAATAAGTATGAAAGATGCAAAAATCTATATAGAAAAATTTTATGAATCATATCCAAAAGTTAAACTATATTTAGAAAAGACAATAGCGTCATGTGAAGAAAAAAAATATGTAGAAACAATGTTTTGAAGAAAAAGATATATTAATGGAATAAATGACTTAAATAAAATAGTTAAGTCTTCAGCTGAAAGGGAAGCTACTAATATGCCTATTCAATGAACTAGTGCTGATATAATTAAGATAGCTATGATACAGGTTCATAAATATATGCTGAATCATAAATTAAAATCAAAAATGATTATGCAAGTTCATGATGAACTAGTATTTGATGTATTTCCGTGAGAAGAAGTTGAACTAAAAAGGGAAGTACAAAAAATAATGCAAAATATAATTAAAGATTCTCAAATAGAATTAAAAGTAGATATTTGAGAATGAAATACTTGGAAAGAAGCTAAATAAATATTAACACAAAAAAATGGAATTAATTACATCTGATGAAAAAATAGATTATATCTACAAAGAAATGAAAGCTCATAAAAGAGCTAGAATATTTAGTTTACTTACTAGACTAATGTTCATTTGAGTATTAATATTCTTATATTTTACTTTTATCTATTGAATAGACCAAGAAGTTATAATCGAACAATTAACCCAAGTTGTTTCTGATATTGCAAAACCAATTACTGAAAACTTAGTTAATGATATGCTGAATCAAGATAGCACTTGAACTGTAGATGATATATCACAATGACTTATGGATAAATTAAAAGATAATCCTGACTTACTTGATAATTTTAGATAATATGATTATAAAAATAGTATATGCTATACTCTTTATAAGTTGATGATTATGACTTATAAAATATAGAAGAACTGTGAAATGATGGACTTGAAATTTCATATGGGCAGAGCAATACCTTTGAAGATGATGAACATATTTAATATTAATATTTATAGGTTTGGCTATGATATTTTTATGAGTATTATATCCATTTTGATGATTAGAACTTCTATGATGAAATTCTGGCTTTGAAAATAATTAAATTAATAAATAATAAAAACATGAAAACAAAAATAAGTATATCAGTTATTACATCACTTATATTATTAAGTATAAATTTTTGATCAGCACAAGCTCTACAAATATCTTGATCTAATCTAACAATTGTAAATACATCTAATGAACTAAAAATCACTAGATGAAATATATTTAATTTTTTTGCTGATTATTATAGCTGACAAATTCCGGAAAGCTACAAATATATAAAAGTAAATTATTTAGATATTGATTCATGAACTGAATTAGAGGAATCACTTCAAAAATTAATATACTTAGACTTAATAGAAAATCCGCTTAAGTCATTCGAGAAAAACAATGAATTAAGTGCTTGGGCTTTTTATAGATTATCTGAAAAAATTCTTTGAATAAAAGTAGAGGATATCGAGACAGAAGAAGCGTTACAAAATAGAAATACAGACAACAACGATATTCAAATAATGACTAATTTTTTGTGAGAGCAAACTATTGAAATTGAAACAAAATCAACAAATAGTGAAGTGAAACAAAAGATAGCAATATTAAAAGATATTTATGATACTATTATTTCAAAGCATTATAATAAAGATAATTTTGACGAATGAGAAATACTTGATTCAGCCATAAATTGAATAACTGATTGAGTTGATGATAAATATACGGTTTACTTTCCACCTGTAGAGAGCGAAAGTTTTCACGATTCACTTTCTTGAGACTATGAATGAATTTGATCATATGTAGATATGGAAAAACCTGGTTTTGTTAGAATAGTTTCTCCAATTCCTTGATCACCGTCTGAAAAAGCAGGTTTAAAGTGAGGGGATTTAGTGATAAAAGTTGATTGAAAAGAAATAGGGGAAAATAATTCGTTGAGAGAAGTAATAACTTGGATTAAATGACCGGCATGATCTACTGTCATATTAACCGTAGATAGGGAATGAAAGATATTTGATATAGAAGTAACAAGAGAAAGAATAATAATTACAGATATTGAGGCAGAGGTATTAAATACAACAACATATTATATTCACATTAAAAGTTTTTGAGAACATGTAGCAAAAGACTTTAAAGAAACTATTACCGAAATAAGTAATGATAAAAATATAAACAAGGTTATAATTGATTTGAGGAATAACTGATGAGGTTACTTAACCGAAGTAGCAGAAATGTTATCATACTTTGTAGAGAAATGAGAAACTACTGCAGTAGTAAAATATCATGATAGTGAAAAAACTTTTACATCTAGATGATATGATTTAGTTGATTTTAGTAAATATGATTTAGTAATACTACAAAACTCATGAACTGCATCGGCTTCAGAAATATTAATATGAACTCTAAGAGATTATTATCCAGATTTAGAATTAATCTGAGAAAAAACATATTGAAAATGATCAGTACAAATAATGAAAAATTATAGAGATGGTTCGCTTCTAAAATATACTATTGCTAAATGGTTTACATGATTAACTGAAACATGAATAGATCAAATATGAATAGAACCAACAATTAAAGTAATATTTGATTTAGATAATTACAGAAAAAATTGATTTGATAATCAATTAGATAAAGCAAAATTTATAGATTAATAATATAGATATGATTAAAAAAGTATTAGTATTTTTTATATTTTTCATAATACTTAGTCCAACAAATATTCATGCAAATGAGGAAGTATGATCTGTAGCAAAAAACTGGTTTTCTACATTCTCACAAAAGATTAGTAAGAAATATTCAAATAACAAAGAATTGATTTATTTTAAATGATTTAGTGATAAATTAGATCTTTTATTAGCAACAAAAAACTTTACAGAAGTTCAGATAAATCTAATAAATGACTTAATAAAATTATCTAATGAACATGTAAATAAACTTGAAATTTCTGATAATGAATCTTCTGTAAAAATTATTTTAAATACTAACAATATTGTAAAAAAATTTGATAAGATTTCATATAATGAAGACCATATTTTTTTAGAAAATTGAATATGGTACACATATAGATTTAACACCCATCTAAAATTTCCAACATGAACAAATATTAGAATAGAAGACTTAGAATATAATTGAATAAATACATCTACTGACTTAGTATTTTTAAGAGAAGATAATTTACTATGATTTGCAAATGAGTATGAAAAAGTAAAGTTAATCTCTGATTCAATAATATATTGAATTCCAGATAAATATAATTTTTTAAAAGAAATAAAAAATGATAAGAAAGTGCTTAATTATGAAACAGATGATATATTTAAAGAATTAAAAGAAAAATCGTTAGAATTAACTATCTGAAAGAAAGCAGAAGAAAAAATAAAAATAATATATAATTATGTATTAGATAATATTGAATATACAATAAATTATTCTCTAAACGATTATAAAATATTTTCATGAATAGATACATTCTATAATAAAAACTGAATATGTGAAGGGTATACCAAAACATATATGTACATGCTTAATTTTTCCAATGTAAGAGATGTAGAATTAATTAGATGATACGTACTTGATGCACAAGATTTTCCAGAGGTATGACATGCATGGATAAAGATAAATGATGATTATTATGATCCAACTTTTGATGATCCAATTTGATGAAAGGAAACAAAGAAATTTTCAGAATATAGATATTTTGAATTACCTTATGATCTTTTTTATACGAACAGGTATTCATTAGAAAACTTGCCTGATGAATTAAAACAAAAAACACCTGAATACTTAGATAGCTACATAGTAAAAAGGATTATACCGCTTGTATCCAAGTATAGGTATTCATGATATAATATATTAAAACCATTTACTTTAAGACTTGATTATTGAATAGATTTAGAAAAAAAATTAGATATAGAAGATTTAAAAGAAATAGTACCTTATTATGAAGTGGATAACTTTAAATTCACTAAAAATTGAGAAGTTAAAAATATAAAAACACTAAGATATTACTGATTATGAGATCTCGCTATTGATGATATAGTTGAAATATTAAATTTCTCATTTCATTGATACTACTTATTTAAATGGAAGTTAGAAGATTGAAGTTATGAATATAGGTTAGCTTATGATGTTAAATTTCTTTAATATTTAATCCCGTACTTATTATAAAGTACGGGATTATTTTTCCTCAAAAAAAAGGCGAATTCCGAAGAATTCACCCTTACAACACACCTCCTTATGCGTTTAAATGTAACTTAATCCATTACAGTCAGCCATGTTCCAAAAGCTCCACATTATTATCGGCTAATGACGACAGATTCCCATAAATATTCTCAGCAGAACTCAATGATGCAGTCGCATCTTTGTCTGGCAAAAAGTTCAGAGCGGCAGTAGTCAGGCCAAATTTCGCGTCTTCAGCTTTTGCGAGCATGGTACGAGTTGTAACTTTAGAATAGATCCTCATTGGTTCAGTTTCGGTTTGCATTTCTGTTCTTACCATAATCAGCAAATTATTGCTGTCTAAACGATCTGATGAATCGAGTAGAGCTGGTTCAAGCAGTCCAATTCCTGTCTGGTAAAATGCAAGAGTGTTATCAGTATAATAACTAACTTCACTTTTAGCACTTACTGTCCAGGAGAGCATTACCATAATTAAAGATAAAAATGGTAACAAAAAGGTTTTATACATACTTCTTTTTCTCCTCTAAGTTGGTTAAACATTACTTCAAAAATATACGATATTTTGTATACTCACATATATATTTATATTAATTTAAAAATTATTGTCAAAATAAATATTAATAAATAACTATTAAACTTGAAATTGTATTTATATTAATATAATAAAACTCTCATTTAATTACAATAATATTAGGAGGTGTATTTTGAATGACGATAAGGTGATAAAAAAATGCAATAAGTTTGGTGAATGCCATCCGTATATATTTGGTTTTTTATGCTTATTTGGTTCTCCAGTTATCTATGTTTGGGGATTCGTAGGTAGTGCTACTAAATCAGTGGAAGCGATAAAACCCAAAAATAAATAAAAGAGAGCTGTTAAGACAACTAAGAACCCTATGAAAATAGGGTTCTTGTTTTATAAAAATAATAGACAATTTGTCAAAGCAAAATATTAAATTTTATTTAATATTTTGCTTTTTATTTGTATAATAAAAGAGTTATCTTTAAAAAAAAAGAAAATGAATAAACAAAAAATAAACAAGCAAGCTTTCACACTAATAGAATTAATAATAGTAATTACGATACTAGCTATTTTATGAACAATAGCATATATTTCTATGGTATGATATATAGAAGAGGCCAGAGATTATACTAGAATGTCAGATATGCACGTAATGGAAACCTCATTAGAAATTTTTCAATTAAATGCATGAAAATATCCTGAGACAACTAACGGTTTTACTGTTACTTATTCATGATCAGAAGTATGGTCACAATGAACATTTTGAAAATCTACAAAAACTAATATAGGTAATTGGGATAGGGGACCAAATGACCCACTTACTGATAAAGAATATACATATTCAGTAACAAAAGATAGACAAGAGTTTTTACTATGATGAATATTAGAATGAGAACCATTAACTAGACTATGAATACTTTCTAGAACAAATGCATGAGATATAATTAGAAAAGCATTAGTTTCATGAAATTATAATTGAGTAATACTTAAAACTCTATCATGAGCTAATTGTGAGATCCTATCTCTACCATCAATAATATCATCACTACCAGAAACTACTACTAATTTAAGCAATATATTAACAGCTTCTTGATTAGTTTATACTTGATATAATAATCTACCTACAAATTATAGGACAAGCAAATTTAACGCTGATGGTTGATTTAATTTTACATCAAATAAATTAATTGTATATTCAGATAATAATAATTGTAGCGATTTACTTAGTTCAGAATCTCAATGAACAAATGCTAGAGCAACATTAATAACAAATATTCAAACCGCATATAGTTGAACTGTGATTTCATCTAAATGAAATATATGAAAGTATACTAGTGTAGATACTAATGATTCTAATGCAGTAGCTTTATTAGGTAATAGTTTAGTTAATAATAATTTAGGTGGTAAATTAGACTTATTAGCAAGTGATAGAATTATAGTATTATCTATACCATCGTCATGTAAAGAAATACTTGATAATGGCGATAGTACTTGAGATGGAATTTATACAATAGATCCAGGAGTAGATTGAACATGATTTGACGTATATTGTGATATGACAACAGATTGATGAGGTTGGTTATTATTTGCTAACCATTGAGATGGGATTACTCCTACAGAAGTTTCAGCAGTATCTAATTCTTCATACTGAGTAATGGAAGCAACTAAATGGTCATTAATTTCAGGAAATTACACTGATCTGTTATTTATAGATGAGAATGATTTAATATCTAAAATATCTCAGATTAAATTAGAATCATGAAATTGTTCAAAATTAAGTGATGTAATAGATTTAACTATTTGAGCTAGATTAATACATAATGAAGATTATCAATGTATTTTAACTGGTCTGGATTACTCGATTATAACTTTAAAAAATTCATTAAATACATGAGCTTCTATTGCTCAATTGTCAGCAGTAAAATTTGATACATGGAATTATTCAGATGATCAGTCATATGATGAGCAAAATGAATTAATGTATTTCATTCGTTAATTTGTATATAATACGTATATAATTTTGACTTTTGAAATAAATAAGTAAAATAGGATAAATTAATTTTTATCCTATTTTTTATGCAAGAAGATTTCTTTAAAGAACAATTACAAATATTAAATAAAGCTCAAAAAGATGTTGTTGAGCAGATATATGGACCAATAATGGTAGTTGCAGGACCAGGAACAGGTAAGACTCAAATAATAGCTCTTAGAACTGCTAATATAATATTAAAATCATGAGTTAATCCTGAAAATATATTAATTACGACTTTTACTGAAGCATGAGTTATTGCTATCAAAAAAAGGTTAGTAAGATTCATATGAACTGATGCTTATAAAGTAAAAGTATCAACCATTCATTCATTTGCACAAGATGTAATTACAAGTTTTCCAGAAAAATTTGCAGAACAAAAAGCATGAAATACTATTGATGATATAGAAAGTCTAGAAGTGTTAACCAAAATACTTGATAATAATATCAAAAACTGAACTATAGAGCATCTTTTTACGCCTTTTGATAGATATATGTATCTAAGAGATATAAAAGATAGAATAGGGAAGTTAAAATGAGAATGAATTAATTTTTCTAAGTTTGAGAAAATTATATCAGTATTAAGAGATGAATATGATAATAAATTAGAAGAGTTAAAGACAAATAAAAGAATTAGAGACTTAGAAAAAAGAACAAAAAAAGATTCAGATGCATATAAAAAACATATAGCAAAATTAAATGAGTTAAATTTTGTTTACAAGGAATATCAGGAATATCTTAAGGAAAAAAGTTTATATGACTTCTCTGATATGATAAATTTTGTAGTAGAGAAATTCAGAGCTGATGAGAATATGAAGTCTTTCTATGCTGAAAAATATCAATTTATAATGCTGGATGAATATCAAGACACAAATAACCCACAGAATGAAATAATGGATTCTATCCTAGAAATGGGGGATGAAAAAAATATAATGGTAGTTTGAGATGATGATCAATCAATTTATAGATTTCAGTGAGCAAATATAGAAAATATGCTTGATTTTTATAATAAATATCCAGAAACTAAATTTATAGTTCTGGAAAATAATTACAGATCAACTCAAAGTATACTAGATTTTTCTACAAAATTAATAGAAAATAATAATGAAAGACTTGTAAATAGATTAGATTTTTTGGACAAGAAACTTATAGCTCACACTGAGTACAAAGATCTAGATAATAATAATTACTACATACTAGCAAACGAACAAACAGAGAAAATATTTATTTTAAATCAAATAAAAAATAAAAAATACAAGAAAAATATAAATGAAAGTTTTGCAATTATTGTAAGAAGCAACAGAGAAGTAGAGGAATGGACTAATTTTATGCAGTCAGAATGAATTGAAGTAGAATCAAAACTAAAAACAAATATATTAAATAACAATTTTGTAAAATTTATTTTAGATTTTTTAAAATTAATTGATAATCCAAGCTTTAATGATGAAAAATTTCTAAATATATTGAGATCCAAGCTAGTAGATATTGATAATTTAGATGTAATTACATTATCTAGAGAATTATATAAAAAGAATTATTCTAAAAATTGATTTAAATATACTTTATGGGAATTAGTTAAAAATATTGATAATGCTAATATTAATTCTGGTAAATATAAAGAAGCTGATACAAAATGACCTTCTCAGTGAATTTATGAATTAGAAATGGAAGAGAAATACAGATGATACAAAAAAATATTATCCTTTAGAAACCTTGTGCTAGAATTGAATTCTGAACACTGAACTTATTGAATAATAAAATTATTTCAAAAAATATTAAATGAGTTAAATATAGTTGAGCTTGTGGAACTTAGTTGAAATTTTTCAGATTTAGAGGATATTTTTACCTTATTTAATAAAATTAAATCATTTACAGAAATAAATAAAGATATTAGTTTAAGTTCATTATTGAATAAACTTGATCTACATAGTAAGTATAATATTGCAATCTCTAGACAAATACTTAAACAATCTAATTCAAATATTGAAATATTAACAGCTCACTCATCTAAATGACTAGAATATGATTATGTATACATAGCCTGAGTTTATTGATGAAATTGGGAAAATAAAAGAATGACTGATAAGTTAAAATTACCACTATGAGTTGCATGACAATGACTTCAATTTAGCTGATTAGATGAAAAAGAATTAAAAAATCTAGAAAAAGAAATGGCTAAACAAGAGGATAGAAGATTATTCTTTGTTGCAATGACAAGAGCAAAAAAGGAATTAATGATTACAAGACCTGCTTGAAAAGACAATAAACCATATATTGATAGTCCTTTCATTATTGAAATATGAATTGATAGTAAGTTAATAGAAGAAAATTTTTCAGAATCAGATTTTAGTGATTCACTAAAAAATCAATTATTATGAGATGGTACTGAATTAATAGAGACATCTGAAGAAGAGATAAATTATATTAGTGGATTTCTTGAAAATTATAAATTAAGTCCAACTGATTTAAATACATTCTTAGAAGATCCTAAAATATTTTTAAAAAATGTTGTTTTTAAATATCCATTTGTAGATAATGAGTTCACGATATTTGGTAAAGTCTACCATAGGGTTTTAGAACTAGCTACTCAAAAGAAATTACATGGAGAAGAAATCGAGTTATGATATATGACTGAAACCTTTTCTTTATTATTAGATAAGCAATTATTAACTCATGAAGAAAAAAATAGATTAACTAAAAAATGAATTGAATGACTAACGTGATATTATGAATATTTTCATACTAGCAAAAGATTAGCTCTTTCTACTGAATATAATTTTAGATCAAGAAATGTGGTTTTTAATTGAGTACCAATTACCTGAAAAATAGATAAAGTAGAAAAAATAAAAGATTCTATAAATAAAAATGATACAAATTGACAAGCCGCATTATTCGTAGAAGATGTTGCAGTAGTAGATTACAAAACATGATGAACTAAAACTGAATGATTTATTAAATGAGTAGATAGGTATTGAAAAGCAAAACCGGGTTATGAAAATGGTAAATATTATAGACAATTATTGTTTTATAAGCTATTAGCTGAGAATGATAGCGAATTTCACTCACAATACAATATAACAGAGTTAGCTTTAGATTTCGTAGAATGAAAAAATTGAGAGTACAAATATATGCCTATTAGTTTAGTTGATGAAGATTATGAGGATTTTAAAGATTTAGTAAAAAATAGTTGGGGGGAAATTAATAGTTTAGAATATTGGGAGAAACTTTTATCTGAATAATTATTTTAATTACATGAAAATTTTTCTATCATACAAACAAACATGACTTAAAATAAATAAATTAAAACTAGAATTAGATTTCATTAAAGATGTAGTAAGTCAATGCTGACATGAAATATATATACATTTATTTGAAAAAAATAAAAATTCTAGTTCAAAATATATACTAAATAAAGTTAAATTAGAAATTGAAAAATCTGATCTAATTTTATGATTTGTAAATAATTCAGAAAAAAGCGAATGAGAATTACTAGAATTATGAATTGCCGAATGAATGAATAAAAAAATATTATTACTAGTAAATGAAAAATATAGAGAAAAATTTTTCCTAATCTATTGACTTAATACTTCTATATTATATTATAGAGAAGTAAAAGAAATAAATAACTTACTAACTAATTTTTTATCATGAAAATAGTACTAATTTGAGCATCAAATGATCCTGAAAAATATTGAAACAAGATATTAAAAGATTTAATATCTAAATGACATACTGTAATACCAGTAAATCCCAAAGAAAAAGAAATTGAATGAATTAGAACACATATAAACTTATGAGTTATAAAGGAAAGCTACGATATTATTGATTTTGTAGTAAAACCTGAAATAACACTACAAATATTAGAAAAATATAGAAAAAATATACTGAAGAAAAAGATATGGTGTCAACCATGATCTAGCGATGATAAAGTAAAATTATTCTTGGAAAATAGATGATTTAAAGATTATATAACAGATAGCTGTATAATGATCGAAAAAATAAACTAGTAAGTTATACTTACTAGTTTATTTTTTATATAGTATTTGACTTAATAACTCATTGAGCTAATATTCATCACACATATCATCATATTTGTGCAACTCATATATTTATTGATTTATTATTATTTCTAGAAATATTTCAAACAACAACTAGAAAATGTTCATATATTTTTCATTCTATTTGCTTATTTGTGATATTATCAGAAATAGCTGAAGCAAACCATATACACATTGCACTAGACTTAATAGTATTAAGTAATGGAATAACTTCATAATTTATTAAATCATACATAGCAGATGAATCATTTTGTCATTCAATAAATCTAATATTTAATTCTGAAAATATAGTATTTAACTCAGCTTGAGTATATACAATCTCATCTTGAACTTTATTTAAAATCATTTAAATTATAATTAATTATATTTAATATAATTAATTATAATTTAATATAGTAACTTGTCAAGTTAATTCTTTTTATAAACCCAAAAACTATAATCTATAGAATTTTCTTTCTCAAGATCAGTGTAAGATTCAGGAATAAAATTTGAAGGAACTCCATCAAAGAATACATCGCAGTTATAATCTCAGACTAGCTTAGTTATATATATTTTATCAAGCATAGGATGATCTAATACTTGATTATATAAATTAGCTCAACCTATTATAAATATTTGTTCAACATTATCTTTAGATTCTAACTCAGATAAACAATGTTCTAGTGAATTGAAATATAGTGTAAAATCATCTATAGGAGATCCTATATCATTATTAGTTATACTTCTTGTTAATATACAATTAATTCTGTTTGGCAATGGCCTATATTTAGAAGGAATGGATTCCCATGTTTTTCTTCACATTATAACAGCATTCATTTTTCACAAATCTGTTGTATTACTAGTTATATTCTTAAAATACTTCATATCAGCTGACAATCTCCATGCTAAAGTGTTTTCCTTTCATATTCAGTTTTTTTCATCAACTGCTAATATAATACTAAATTTCATAAATGATGGTTAAAATATACTAAACAGCCACGGGAGCCCTAATCTTTCAGTGAGATTCATATCACACTAATTTAAAATCTTCCCATTCTAAATTCTCAATATCCTCCAGAGTCTTTACATCTTTTAATATTTGTAATTCTGGTAATTTTTTAGGCTCTCTAGACAATTGCAATTCAACTTGTTCTACATGATTATTATATATATGTGAATCTCCCAAAGTATGAGTAAATGTACCTGGTTTAAGTCATGTTATTTTTGCAATTAATATAAGAAGAGTCGAATAGGATGCAATATTAAATGGTACTCAAAGAAACATATCCGCACTTCTTTGATATAATTGTAAATTCAAAACGTCATTAGTTGTATCAACATTAAATTGGAAAAAGGCATGACAGGGAGGTAATAGCATTTTATCAAACTGAACAGGATTCCATGCAGAAACAATTATTCTTCTATCAGTTGGATTATTTTTAATTTTTTCTATAGCATTAACAATTTGATCAACTCAATCCTTAAGTCAATTATATGGATGTGTACCATTAAAATTTCTCCATTGATGTCAATATACAGGCCCTAAATCTCACCATTTAACCACAAAATCATCATCTTCTTTTAAATCTTTTATTTTATTTATAAAAGCCTTCTTTTCATCCATCCATTCTGCTGAATATTTTGGGAATTTATCTCATAAGTTATTAGAATCAATATAATTTTGAAATGGCCATTCATCCCAAATGTGACAATTTCTATCAACCAAATATTTAATATTAGTTTCTCATCTAATCAACCATATAAGCTCAACAATAATAATCCTTAAGAATGTTTTTTTAGTAGTAACTAAAGGGAATCAGTCATCTAAGTTATATTTTGCCTGCATACCAAAAAGTCACCTAACTCAAGTTCAAGTTCTGTCATCCTTTCAAATACCGTTATCTTTTATATCTTTAAGTAGCTCTAGGTATTGTTTCATAAAAATATGTTATAAAATAATTTACTGATAAGTATATATTTTTGGAAGAATTAATCAACACAAAATAAACTAAAATTCTTTTGCAAAAAAAACATATATTAATAAAATATACAAGCTTATATATATTAGATAAACAAATAAATGACAAACAAGAAATTACCAAAAAAACCTATTGTAAAAAATATAAATTTAAATAAAAAAAGCTATAGATCTATTTTATTTCTAATTGCTATTTCACTAATAATTGCATTATTATTACCTTATATAAAGGAAAAAGAAACATACATAGACACAAATATATGATTAAATCAGTTAGAAGAGAAATATCTTAACTGAGAATACAAAGATATCCTTATAGACTGAAATAAGGCCATAGCTACATTAACGTGAGCACAAATACAAGAATGAGCATATTTAAAAACGAAAAGAGATATTGTTATACTACCAAAAAACGACTCATTAAATGAACTGTGATTAAAAAATCCAGAAATAAACACCGTAATAAGTGTGAAAGATAAATCTAGTGAAGAATTTTGGAATGAAATGTTTCCAACAATTATTGCATTTGTTCTATTTTTCATAATATGAATAATTTTAATTTCTAGAATGTGATGAGTAGCTAACAATGCGATGACATTTTGAAAATCTAGAGCTAGATTATACGATAAAGATAAAGACAAGGTTTTATTCAAAGATGTCGCATGAGCGGAAGAAGAAAAAGAAGAATTAGCTGAAATAGTACAGTTTTTAAAAAATCCTAAAAAATTCAAAGATATTTGAGCCAAAATACCAAGATGAACACTTCTTGTATGACCTCCAGGTACAGGTAAAACAATGTTAGCAAGAGCTGTAGCTTGAGAAAGTAATGTTCCATTTCTAAGTATATCTGGTTCAGAATTTGTTGAAATGTTTGTATGAGTAGGGGCGTCTCGTGTTAGAGATTTGTTTACAAATGCAAAAAAAATAGCTCCTGCAATCATATTTATAGATGAAATAGATGCAATAGGTAAAAAAAGGTGACCTGGTACATGATGATGACATGATGAAAGAGAACAAACTCTAAATCAAATATTAACAGAAATGGATTGATTTAGTAATGAAACTAATGTTATAGTGATGGGTGCTACAAATAGAGCAGACGTTCTAGATAAAGCACTTGTTAGACCATGAAGATTTGATAGAAAAATTACAGTAAATTTACCAAACTTATTAGACAGGGAAGAAATACTAAAAATACATGCAACTACAAGAAAAATAGAGGAAAAAATTGATTATAAATCAATTGCATCAAAAACAGTCTGATTTTCAGGTGCAGATTTATGAAATTTAATAAATGAAGCAGCTATTATCTCAGCAAGAAATAATGAGAAAAAAATAAGCGAAAATAGAATCACAGAAAGTTTTGAAAGACTTGTTATGTGACTTAGAAAAAAATCACAAGTAATGAATGAAGAGGAGAAAAAAATAACTGCATATCATGAAGTATGACATGCATTAGTCTGAAAATTATTGGTAAACACTGACCCTGTTCACAAAGTTTCAATAGTATCAAGATGATGAGCATTATGAGTAACTTGGTTTTTACCAGAAAGAGACAAATTATTAGTATCAAAAGCTAAATATATTGATGAATTAGCTACTCTATACTGAGGAAGGGCAGCAGAAGAAATATTCTTTGGAAAAGATAATATTACTACTTGAGCATCAAATGATATAGAAAAAGCAACCAGTATTGCTCGTGAAATGGTTATGAGATACTGAATGTATGAAGAAATAGGAAGAGAGAATTTTGCATGAGATAGAAGTTCTTGAAATCACTTATGAGTTTCAGAAGAAAAGCATATTTCTGAAAAAGCAAAAGAAAAAATAGATAAAAAAATAAAGGAGATACTTGACACAGCTTACGATACAGCGATTTCACTAATCACTAAAAATAAAAAGCTTCATGAAAAAATAACTAGTGAATTATTAAAAAAAGAAGAATTATCTAGAACTGAATTTAGTGCATTTTTTGAATAAATTATATTAGATATAAATAAAATACTATGAATGAAATAATAACTGCAATTGTAAATTTTGCATCAGAATTAGGTTACACATGAATTTTTATAATGATGGTAATTGAGTCATCTTTTTTCCCTTTTCCATCAGAAGTAGCCATGATACCTGCATGATACTTAGCAAGTATATGAAAAATGGATTTTTCCATTGCATTATTAGTTTGAACATTCTGAGCAGTAGTTTGAGCTACAATAAATTATATATTATGATATTACTTATGAGATAAGCTAATTCGTAAATTGATTAAAAAATATTGAAAATACGTATTAATAACTTCAGCACATTACGATGCTACTGAAAAATATTTTGAAAAACATTGAGTAATTACTACATTTTTAGCTAGATTCATAACTGTTGTTAGACAATTAATAAGTCTTCCTGCATGAGTATTTAAAATGAACTTTGCAAAATTCTTCTTCTATACATGACTAGGTGCGTGAATATGGAATTTGTTGTTAATGATAATATGATATGTTGCTTGAGAAAATAGAGAATTAATAGAAAAATATTCATTTGAAATATTATTATGAGCATTATTCTTTATAATTATTACAGCAAATATATACTATTACTTACATAAAAGAAAATATGGAAAAATCTAGGACAATATTTATTTGAGATATTCAATGATGTTTTGATGAACTTAAATTACTTATTAAAAAGCTTAACTTAAAGCCTAATGATAAGGTTTATTTTGTATGAGATCTGATAAATAAATGACCTAAAAGCTATAAAGTCTTAAAATATATGTACAAAAATAAACATAGATTTTACTCGGTTAAATGAAATCACGAATTAAATTTTCTTAGATGGCTAAAATGAGAAACGTATAATAATGATAAAGATTTCAAAAATTTAAAAAAGAAAATAGAAAAAAATAAAACACATTATCTTATTAAATATATTGAAGAATTACCACTATATATAGAAAAAAAAGATTTTTTATTAATACATTGAGGACTCATTCCGAATAAAATAGTAACGGAATTAACTGAGGATGAAATAACAAGAACCAGAGATATTAAATGAAAACCATGGTATAAATATTACACGTGAAATAAAAAAATTATATACTGACATTGGGCTGAAGATAGTTTACAAATAAATAAAAAAACTAAATGACTAGATTCTTGATGTGTTTACTGAAAGGCATTGACAGCATATATTTTAGAAACTGAAGAAGTAATTCAACAAAATGCATTAGATGTTTATATAAATGTTTATAAAAAAAATTGGTGAATAATAAAGAGAATTTTTAATTAAGTACTAATGAAATTAGGAGAGCTAGAAAAATATAAAAACAAGCAAATTGCAATTTTAGGATTTTGAAAAGAAGGGAAGTCAACACTCAATTTCTTAAAGGATTTTTGAATGCAAAATATTACTATCCTAGATAGTAATATAGATATAGTTAAAGAAAAAAATCATAAATATATATTATGAGGGGGGTATTTAGCGGATCTATGAAAATATGATCTAATTTTTAAAAGCCCTTGAATCAGCCCTTACAATAAACAATTATCTAAATTTAAAAGTAAATTAATTACCCAAACCCAAGTTTTTTTTGATAATTATAAATGAAAAGTGATCTGAATTACTTGAACAAAAGGGAAATCTACCACCTCAACTTTATGTTATGAAACATTAAAGGAAATTTGATATGATGTAAAATTAGTATGAAACATAGGGAATCCAGTATTTGATGAAGTAGATATATATAATGAACAAACACATGATTTTATTGTATATGAATTATCTAGCTATATGTTAGAGTGATTAAATCTTAAATTATATATATGAGTAGTAAATAATATATATAATTGTCATTTAGATTGGCATTCATGAAGAAAAAATTATGAAACAGCTAAATTTTGAGTAATTAAGGATGCTGAAAATAAATTAATCAATTTTGAATTAAAAAATTATTTTAATAATTCAAACTCTCAAATTAAATACTTCTGAGAAAACTGAGATTATAGTTTTCATAATCTGTTGTTCTATATTAATGAACAACAGATTATGAAGGATGAAAATATAAAATTAAAATGAGAACATAATAGGAAAAATATTTGCGTAATTATTTGAGTATTAGATATAATAGATAAAGATAACATGAGTGAAAATTTACTAGCACTAGAAAAAGTATTATCTAACTTTAAATGATTATCTCATAGAATGGAAGATATATGAACATATAATTGAATACAATTTATTGATGATGCTATAGCGACAACACCTGAGTCAACAATAGCAGCAATAAAAACTTACGGAAACAATATATGAACAATTTTATTAGGATGAGAAGATTCATGATTTGAATACAATAAACTTAGAGATGTATTGAAAGATAATAAAATATCAAATATAGTATTATTTCCAGATACCTGAGAAAAAGTATTTTGAAACCTTAGTAAATTCAGTTATGAAACTGAATTTAATTTGGAATGAGAATATAGTCCATTAATATTGAAAACAAAAACTTTAAAATCAGCAGTAGCTTTTGCTTATAAAAATACTCAAAAATGAAAAATTTGTATTTTATCAAATGCCGCACCAAGTTTTAGTTTATGGTCATGATTTATAGCTAAATGATTAGAATACCAAAAAGAAGTGAAAAATTACGTTTTAGATTAATTATTTTAGTTACAATATATCCAAAATATAGTTAAAAGCTCTTAAAACGTCATATTTTAACTTTTAGGCTAGTAATAGCTACACAAAGCCATTACTCATAACGGTAAATTTACATTATCTGAAAAGACTACTTAAATTACAAAGATAGTCTTTTTTTTGAACAAAATTGTAAATAGGTAATTCTGAATATAGAATCAATTTTAAAATTTATATTCAGAGTAGAAATTATTAAATGACTAAATATTTAATTTCTATTAATTTCTAAAAAAACTAAATAAGGGAGTTATTCGGACTTAGTTGTATTACATCACATAATGTAACTTATGTGTACTTAAGTATATACAATTATAGCTATTAGGTGCTAACAATAAAAAAAGACTTATTATTAAAATAAGTCTTTTTTTATAATTTTAAGTTCATTACTGAATCAACCCCATGTACTCTTAATTTTGATTTTCTTCACCTTAGTGTTTCTATTCATAAGTCCTTTATAGAAAATTCATCTGGTCTTTGGATATTTTTAAATGTAGTTTCCGATATGATTGTATTATTTGGAAACGACCTAGTTAGTCATTCAAGTCTTGATGCAATATTTACAACATCTCATATTATAGTAATTTCCATTCTATCTCTAGATCAAACTGTTCATAATATAACTTCTCAGGAATTTATTCATATTCACACTCAGATTTTTCATCAAATTTCCGATACTTGTATTTTATCTATAAAATTTTGAATTTCAACAGCCGCCTTAACTGCATTGTCTGATTCCCTACTATCGAAGATTATCATTATACCATCTCATAGAAACTTGTCAACGTATCATCAATTATTTTTAATTATTTCTACTATTCAGTCAAAATATACATTTAATAATAATAAGGCTTTGTCTGATGGTATCTTTTCTGTTATAGTTGTAAATCATATAATATCTAAAAACATTACATTTAAATATTTCTTTACTGATAATCAAAGAGAGATTTTATCAGTTCCCTTTTCTCCTATTTCTTTTAGTAATCATTCGGGGATAAACTTATGAAAAACATTCTTTAGGTCAGCGTAATCTTTTGCTAGTATATTTTTTCTAATATACATATTTTTAAAAAGATTATAATTTTCTTCATTCTCTTTATAAAAGGATTTCTTAAAGAGTAAGTCCTTTACTTCTGAATCTTTTCAGCTTAATAAGGTACTACTAATTGTTTTTATATCTCTTTTTTTATCATTATATTCTAGTTCGTATCTCTTATTCAAGATATAAAATAAAATAAGTATAAAAAGATTTATTCAGAAAAATAGTATTTTAAAATCTCTTAAAGTTTCAGACATATAAAATATTGTACTTATATATATGATGAAAACGAATAGTAGATAATTAATAGCTTTTATGCTTTTATTACTTTTTTTTGTTATATCAGTCATTTGTCTTTTAAATTAAGTAAACAGCTTTCCATGGTATACATTCAATCTCAAGCTCCGGTCTCGATTGAAGAGCCTATTTGATGAACAATACCTTTTCTAATCATATTTGAAATACTAGTATTATTAACTAATAATTCTGACGCTAGTACTCTTCCCTTTCAATCCTTAGTTTTTATTAAATCTTGCCATATGACTCAAATCAAGGAATCAGATAATTGTCATCTTATATTTTCCTTGTCTTCAGCTGGAAACATATCAATTATACGAGATATAGTTCTAGCCGCACCAGAAGTATGTAGAGTTGCTAATACCAAATTACCTGTTTCAGCCGCTCTTAACGCTAATCTAAACGTCTCAACATCCCTCATTTCTCATAACATAATTACATCACTCGCTTGTCTTAAAGCATATTTTAATCAGTTATCAAATGATAAAGTATTTACTCATACTTCTCTTTGTTCTATTAGAGACTTATCTGCCTTAAATATAAATTCTATTGGGTCTTCTATAGTAATTATATGTCTAGATTTGTTTTTATTAATTGAATCAATTAGTGATGTTAATGTTGTAGATTTTCATGATCATACACTTCAAGTAACAAGTATTAATCAATGTTTTATATTAGTTAAATCAAGTAATTTATTTGGTAATCCCAATTCTTTAAAATCAGGTAATTCACTCTTTATTGGCCTAAAAACTATTCAAATTCAATTATTAGTATAAAAAACATTAGCTCTAAATCTAGAAAATCATTTTAATTCTATAGAAAAATCAAGTTCTTTATTTTCTTTAAACGATAATTTTTGCTTATCATTCATTATCGATCATATATCTTTTATAAGTGAAGAATTGTTGTATATCTCATAATTATCCCTATAAACAATATCTCCATTAATTTTAAAACAAGGTTTAGATCATGCGGTTAAGATAATATCTGATACATCTGAATTAAGTGATTCTTTTAAGATTTCAAATAATAACATATTTATGTGTGATTTAGTTGTAATATAAGCTAATTTTAACATATTAAGTTAGTATTTACAAAAAATAGCTATAATTTAAAGTTTTTAATTTAAATTATTAAATTATTAATTAATAATTATAATAATTGAAGAGTAATAATTTTAATAATATGAAAAAAAATATTCCTTGATTTACATTAATAGAAGTAATAATAGCAACATGAATAATTACAATTGCTGTTTTTTGAGTATATAAATTAATATCAGAAAATACAAAAATTATTTCAAATTCTACTAATTACACTCAGTCAATATTATTGTTCCCAGTATTAGAGCAGTGTATAGAAAATATATGAATAGATAATTTTTTATCTAGTAGTTTAACTGAATACAGATTTAATTTTTGAAATTCATTACTTCTAAATGAATGTTATACTGGTAGTGTAAATCCAATACTTTTGGATAATATTGAGTATATAATTGAGTGAGAAGTTTTAGATGTAAGTATTAATTATATAGATTGGGAATTAAAGATTAGTTCTGAAAGCAATAGTAGTACTTGATTTTTTAAGCAAATAAAAAAATAAAAAGAATACTGCAGTACTCTTTTTATTTTAAATTATCTGGACTAATTCCCTTTTTTCTGAATTAGTCATATATCAGATATATTTTAAAAAATTTAGTTTTTCTTTATTTGTTAATTCATTTGAGCCTGATATCATGTTGAGCACAAATGGATCAATTATAATTTTACTTTTTTTCATATTTTTTTATATTATAAGTATAATATTTGTTATTTGGAGTCTAAAAAAGTTAAAACTCCATAGAAATAATTTAAGTATACATATATATTATCCCATATAAATATAATATTGTCAAATATCTATTTACTTTTAAATAATATAATTTATAATAATGATAATACTTTGAATTGATCCATGAACTACAACCACTGGTTTTGCCCTAATTAATAAGAATAAAGGTACTTTTACTATTATTGATTATTGAGTATTCTCGACAACTCCAAAAATAGCTCTTCCTCAGAAGATTTTAGAAATTTGAACAGACATAAGTCAAATAATAGAAAAATATCAACCGGAGATAATATCGATTGAAAAGTTATTTTTTCAAACAAATTTAAAGACGTGAATAGATGTAGCTCAAGCGAGATGAGTAATATTATACGAATCTATTAAGCAAGGTAAAATAATACAAGAATATACTCCTTTGCAAGTAAAAAAAGCAATAACATGAAATGGTCAAGCTAAAAAATTACAACTACAGAACGCAATAAAAATGATATTTAGGCTTGATTCAATACCAAAACCTGATGATGCTGCTGACGCTATATGATTAGCATACATGGGGGCCTTAAATTCAAAGAATAGTATAAATTAAAATACTTTAATATATCATTGATTTTTCCTAGATATTACTATAATGAAGAACAATATAAGGACCTAGCTTAATTCGAAGAGTGCTCGGATTCCGACCCCGAGAGGCCTAGGTGCAATTCCTGGGGTCCTTGCCATAAGAATAAAAAAATAAAAACTTGACATTTAATAATAAAAACATATTATGAGATTAATCATTATATGTAAATATGTTTTATCATATATATGAAAAGATTTCTTTTGCTCATTTTTGTAAATGAGTACTCCTGTACGAGAGCTAGTTTGCTCTCACTCTTGCCAGAAGGATCATCCGTCTATTCTGGTATTGTGTCTCCCTCCCCAGAGACACTTTTTTATTGATTTTATATTTAATACAATATAATATATGTAACTAAAAAAAATATTATGAAAATAGCAATATATTGATGAGCATTTAATCCTCCGACTCTTTGACATTTACATGTAATAGAGCAAATCTTTAAGAATAGTGATATAAAAAAAATAATAATAACACCTGACTGAGAGAGATGAGATAAGAACTATAATATAAGTAATCTACATAGAGGGAATCTAATAGATTTATTTATAGATGACTTAAAAAATAAATGATTAAATATTGAGCTTGATAAATATTTTTTAAACTGAGCCAATAAATCTAATACTACAACTTACGAAGTAGATAAGTATTTTATAAAAAAAATATGAACTCAACCTTTTCATATATTTTGAACAGATATAGTAGAGTGAATAAGTGATTGGGATTGAAACCCTAATATGTATATACAAAAAAAACTTAAAAAAATATTTATTCCTAGAAAATGATACAGTTTCAACAATTCAGAGCTAAAAAACTACATATTAATTGAAACTAATTACTTGTCTGATATTTCAAGTACTACGGCTAGAATAAGGATTAAAGAATGAATAAATTTAAATCAAATTTTAGAAAGAAATATTCTAAACTACATTCATAAAAACAAACTCTATACATAAAAAAAGACCTTATTAATAAGGTCTTTTTTTATGTATTATTCTTCAATTCATTCAAAATCTAATAATGATTCAAGATCTAATTCAGTATCAGAAGAAAGGTTAGCGTCTAATTTTTCTTCAATTATTTCTTTTAAAGCTATAATTTTAGCTTGAATTTCTTGTTTTTTATCATCTGAAATATTTGCTTTTTCAAATCTCTCAGATATTTCATCTAATTTAGCGAGTAAACGCTCTAATTTAGCATTATCAGCGTTATCTAGTCAAAATTTGATTCTATCTAGTAATTTAGTTTTTTGTTCAGATACAAGATCAGAGATTTCTCATCTATATTCAACTCTAGCTTTAGCGTTTTCTCTTCTTAATTCCTCATTTTCTAAAAATACATCTTTTCTTTCAGCTAATAATCATAATGCATCATCATTATCTCATAGTTTCTCTTGAGCATCTTCATAAAATGCTTTTCTAAGGTTTTGTAATTCTTCTAATAATTCTTTCCTTAATTCATCATCAGTGAAGTTTTCTTTTATAGAATCTCTAATAATTTGTGACTCATTCTTGAATTGTTCTTCTAAGTCTCTTAAAGAATCTTTGGTTTCTTGATCAAGCTCTCAAAGAATTTCTCTAAATTCTCATTTATTTTCATCTCTGAATACCTTTAAATTTTCTTTAGCTTGTTCTTTATTGTTTTTAATAAGTTCATTTTTATTTTTTCTTACTTCTTTAAGATTGTTTCTAAAATCTTCGATTTTTTCTTTAGACATTGCTTTTATATTATCCCTCTTAGTTTTAGCGTCCTCTTTAATTTTTTCCATCCTTTCCTTAGAATCTTCTCTCAATTTTTCAGCTCTTTCATCGAGCATTTCTTTAGTCAATGGTTCTCTCATTTCTCTCATTCATGCAGCATTAAAAGTAGTCCTTATTGGTTTCACTTCTAAAGGTTGTACATTATTGATCCCTACCGCTGTTACCGTAGCATCATCATCTCATTCAGCATGAGTAAAAGACACAATTAAAGATAACAACATTGAAAGTACTACTATTTTTCTCATAAACAAAAAATTAAAATATAAGTTTAATAAGTATAAAATATAATGCTGAAAAATCAAAATAAATAACTAATTACAACTTGCCAATAAAGGAAAACATATTCTAATATTTTTTCTTTTATTTTTTCTATTTATGAATAAAATAAAAGAAAAAATATTAAATAAAAAAATAATTTTGAAACATCTAAAAATTAAAATAAATTCATTAGAGTTTAATTGAGAATTAATATTAAAAGACATTGATTTAACTTTAAATAAATCGGATAGAATATCTATTGTATGATCAAATTGAGCATGAAAAACCACCCTACTAAAGGTTTTAACATGAGAAATAACAAATTATGATTGATTTATAGATAATGTATGAAATTTATCCTTATGATATTTACATCAAATATATACAGATCATGAAGAAGTCTTAGTAAAAGAAGAATTGAAAAATTGATTCAAGGATATAATAAAAATGGAGGGTAAATTGCATCAATCTGAAACAAAAATGAATAAAGACCCTCAAGATATCATATTAATTGAAGAATATACCAATATTTTAGATCAATTCAATAATATATGATGACATGACTATAATAATAAGATACACCAAGTAGCTAGTTGAATATGAATACTTGATTTATTAGATAAGAAATTATCCGAAGTAAGTTGATGACAAAGAACTAAGATAGCATTAGCAAAAGTATTACTCGAATCTCCTGATATTTTATTCTTAGATGAACCTACAAACTTCATAGATATGAGTTCTCTTGAGTGGCTAGAATCATTCTTACAAAATAAATGGAAGTGATGATATGTTATCATATCTCATGATAGAGAATTTTTAGATAAAACTTGCACTAAAACATTTGAAGTACAGCCTAAAAGATGAATTACGTATTACCATACAAATTACTCTAGTTATTTAAAAGAAAGAGGTTTAATAGAAAAAAAGAAAATAGATAATTATAAAAGACAGGAAGAGTATATAGATAAACAAGAGAAGTTAGTTAATAGATTTAGAGCATGATCAAGATCATGATGGGCTAAATCAAGGGAAAAAAGTTTAGGAAAATTGGAGAAACTAGAATTACCATACATACCGAAAAAACCACGATTCAAATTTAATTTTTCATGAGATTTACCTGATAAAGTATTGTATTTCAAAGATTGTTTTATATGAAGAAAAGAACCTCTCTTCTATATATCAGAACAACATTTATATAAAAGACAGATAATATGAATAGTTGGGGAAAATGGTGTTTGAAAATCAACATTTTTAAAGACAATTATGAGAGAACTCGATGTTTTGGATTGATTATACAGTAAATGAAAAGCTGTTAAAATATGATACTACTCTCAAATGCATGAAGAACTAGAAAAAAATAAGACAGTTAGAGAAAATTTTGAAAAACATTGATTTAATTTTTCTGATCAACAGTTAATTTCGATACTCAGTAACTATTTATTTGATAAGAATATTATAAGTAAAAAAGTTTCTGAATTATCGTGATGACAAATATCAAAACTCTTATTCTCAATATTATGACAAAAAGAATGTAATCTGCTTATATTAGATGAACCAACTAATCATCTAGACTACGATACTAGAGAATCTTTAGAGGAAGAATTGAGAAATTTCAAATGATCTATATTATTCATATCTCATGATAGATATTTTGTTAATAAGTTAGCAACTAATATATGGTTTATAAATGACTGAGAATTAAGTATTAGTTATTGAAATTACAAAGATTACAAATTTAAACTAGAGAATAATATAGAAATGGATATTAATATATTCGATGAAGAAGCTGAATTAAATTTAGTTTTAGAAGAAAAATTATGAGAAAGACAATTTAAAAAACTAAAAGATAAATTCTGAAAAGCTAAAGATAGAAAATCTAGAGTTAAACATAAAAAATAAACTTGAAATTTGTTAGATTAAAAATAAACTTTAGAAACCATTAAAAAATAAAATACACAAAATAATGATAGATATAAAAGTAATAGGTCACAAGATTCCAGATACAGATTGTACACTAGCTGCGATTTTATTAGCAGATTATTTAAATAAAAAGTGAAATTATTCTGCAAAAGCTTATGTACAATGAAAGTTGAATAAAGAAACTGAATATATTTTAGAATTATTAAATATTAATACACCTGAAATAGCTACCAGCTTCCCTGCATGAACAAGTGTCGCTTTAGTAGACCATAATGAAGAGTTCCAAACATTAGATAATCTAGCTGAATTAAACCTAGAATACTTAATTGATCATCATAAAATTGATTTTTCGACATCAAATCCTGTAAATATTAGAATGGAGAAATTATGTTCTACTTGTTCTGTTATTTACAAAATGTATAAAGAACAAGTGTTTGAAATAACAAAAGAATTATGAAAAATAATGCTTGCAGGAATATTATCAGATAGTCTATTATTTAAATCAGCTACAACTACTAAGGAGGATGTTGAGATAGCTAAAAATTTACAAGAAATAACATGAATAAGTGATTTGGAAGCTTTTGCTATGCCTATGTTTGATGCTAAATCTGACTTATGAGATATGCCTGCTGAAGAATTGATTAAATATGATTACAAAGAATTTCAATTTAACTCGACAAAAGCTGGAATAGGTACACTTGAAACTACAAATCCAAGTTACGCATTAAATAGAAAAGATGAAATCCTAAAGGCTATGCAAAATATAAAAGAAAAGGAACATTTATCTTTTATATTACTGTCAGTTGTTGATATTATTTGAGAAAAAAATACATCAATAGTACTTGATTGAGATGATTCAAGAATAATTGAAGATGTATTTAAGTCAAAAGTAGAAAATAATTTAGTAGACCTGAAGAGAAGATTATCGAGAAAAAAGCAAATTGTACCTGATTTAACTGAGTATTTTAAATAAAAATTTGCATTTTGTAAAAAATAGTTATAATACGTCTCGAGAAACAATTGATTTCATTTTCATATTTGTGCTAGAGGTCCAATGTTAGGTCTATAATACTAAGTATTAAAATAAACTATTTTCTCAAAATTTTATTTAATTATATTTTTATTATGGAAACTAATAAATTATTCGTTGGTGGGTTATCTTGGAATTTAGATTGGCAAGAAGTTAAAGATGCTTTTAAAGAATACGGTGAAGTTACTTTCGCTAAAGTTATAAAAGACAGAGAAACTGGGAAATCTAAAGGATTTGGTTTTGTAGAATTCACTAGTGTTGAAGAAGCAATTGCTGCTAAAGACGCTATGGATGGTGCTGAATTAGATGGTAGAACTATCAAAGTTGATTTTGCTCAAGATAAAACTGAAGCATAATTATACAAAAAAAAGAAGAAGAATATTAATATTCTTCTTCTTTTTTTGTGATTAAAATTTCCTTATCATACCGTTCATTATAATAATTAGAACCTGAACTCCATACCCACCATGAATTAAGTCATGAATCCGATACAGCATTTACTTGTCATCTAAATTTTTCTCTATTATATGGCTGGTATCCTTTACACCATGTACAAGAAAATCATTGCAACCATGGTCTAATTTTTTTTAAAGTTATTTCTTCCTTATTATTCTGATTATCATATGTTAGATAATCATTTAATTTTATATCCCTAAATTCTATTCATGCATTAGTTATTTCAGAATTAAGTTTATCTATCCTTAACTGAGCCTTATCTAAAGAATTCTTAAAAATTTCATAAGGATGATTATCTGGATAAGTAAATCATAAGTATCATTGTGAATAATGAGATGGGTAAATCATTGGTCCTACATAATCAAATGAAAGTAAAAATGATTCTAGATTTTGTCATATCTGAAAAAGATTAATATTGGTAACTAGTCAAAATACATCAGCTGACAATACTATATTTGGATCATGTTCTCTTACTTTAGTTGTTATATAATTAGAGAATTTATCTATAACCATTATTTTTCACCATTTAGGATTAGTGGAAATAACTTCTTTCGCAAAAGGATAATAAGTTTTAGAAATATATCAATCAGTTGGAAATCTAACGTAATCAAAATTTACTTCATCAAATCATAGTTCATAAGCCGCAATAGCTAATGAAGCATTATAATCCCAGGCCTCTTTTGAATAAGGATCGATATAGCTGTTTCAATTATAATCAGTCCAAACAGACCAATCAGTATTCCATTTAATTGCTAAATCAGGTCTTACTTGCGTTAATCTTTTATCTTTAAAGACTGATATTCTTGCAATAGTATAAATGCTCTCTGAATGCATTTTTTCCAGTATTTCCTCTATATTTTTTATTCTGTTGTTAGAATGAGGCTTAATATTTCAAAAATAACTATCATCTAACTTGAAATTTGTATATCAGTCAACCTCTTTTAGATCAATAGTTATAGAATTAACCTCTTTAGTTCTAGCTATTTCATAAAAAGCATCTAATTTAGTCTTATTATTAATAGAATGCGCTGAGAAATAAAGAGATTTTATGTTTTTTGGGGTTTCTATATGACTGATTTTATTTTCTTCTATATATTTAATTTCTTCATCTATATATATATCTAATATTTCAGATATTAAGTCAATTTCAGATTCAACTTCTTGAGTATAATCAGTATTATCAATAACGATATTATTTCATTCTCAAATTAATTCAGTCTTAGAATAATCTCAAAAACTTAACACATTAATTATATGAAAAAGCGATATTGAAAATAATGCAGCTAATCAAATTATAATTTTATTCATTTTTTTATCTAATCTATCATTTAAGTGCTAATAAATATATATAAAAATAATAATAAATCCAAAGAAAGAAAAATTACAGCTAGATTAATTCAAAAATAGGTGTTTAATATAGTTATTTATGTGAAAATATACGTTAAAATGATGAATTTTAAAAAAATAATTTGATTTTAATTTAAAAATAGTAATATATATATGAGATAAGATATTATTTGTTTACAAAAATGACAATAATGAATATTTCGAATTATTTTATTATTTATTTTTCGTATAAATGGAAACAAATAAATTATTTGTAGGTTGAATTTCTTGGAATTTAACTGAGCAAGATTTTGAAGAGGCTTTTGCTGAATTTGGTGAAGTGGTATCAGTTAAAATCATAAAAGATAGAGAAACTGGTAAATCAAGAGGTTTTGGTTTTGTAGAGTATGCTAATACTACTGATTCATCTGCTGCTAAAGAAGCTATGGATGGTAAAGAATTAGATGGTAGAACTATTAAAGTTGATTTCGCACAAGAAAGAACTTAATTAAAAATTATAAAAAAAGAACTAAATTATTTTAGTTCTTTTTTTTAATGATTCTATTATTTGACATATCCTATTTTAGATATAAAATATAATTCCAACTTTATCTGGAGTAAGAAAAATGGTTAGCATAGGTATGATAAAATATATATATGAAAATCCACGGACTATCAAGTGTATGTTCGAGAATGTGCGTACCGCAGTATTAGGTAGTTTCTTATTGTTAGTCGGCCTAACAGTACATGAAACAATCACCTATACCCTATATCACTTCCTAGGAGCTTTAATCTTAGGGCTTGTGGTGTATTTATTTACATTCTTTTTGATCTACAAAAAGATTGAAAGTGGTAAGATTGAGGGTTTTTGCGATTAGCAAAAAAAATGAATCCTGATGCTATGTACGCATTAGGATTCTTTTAATTATATTAATCTAATAATTCTACTATTACATCTACAACCTGAACTGGTGTGTAATAAGATTTTCTTAGGTATTTCGTAGCTCATAAATCTAGAGCCTTTTTTTCATCATCCACTCAGAATAAATTACTATTTACTACAACTAATGTTTTTAAATCGGAATGTCATTTAATTGATTCCAATACTTCAAACCCATTAATCTCAGGCATCATAATATCTAAAATAATTAAATCTGGCTTATATTCTATTGCGGAAGTCAATCAATGTAATCAGTTATATTCCAATTTTACATCAAATCATTTAGATTCAAGTACAATTTTATACATTTCACATATCTCTTTATTGTCATCTATAACTAATATTTTTTTAGAACTAGATTCTTTTCATTCTCAAAAAACTTTTTTTATTTCAGCTACAATTTCAGCTGGAGTAAAATCTGCTTTTCTTAGAAATTTTACTGCTCATAGATCTAGAGCCTTTTTTTCATCATCATCACTCGTTAAGTTACTATTTATTAATATAGTAGCATTTAAACTAGAATGCATATTAAGTGTCTCTAGGACTTCATATCAATCACATTGAGGCATCATGATATCTAATAAGATTAAATCAGGATTAAACTCAACAGCTAAATTAATTCATTTTAAGCCATCATGTTCTATTTTTACTTCATATCATTCATTTTCAAGAACTGCCTGATACATTTCACAGATAACAATGTTATCATCAATTATTAATACTTTTTTGTTCATAATATATTTTTAAAGAGTTATTATTTATTAATTTTTAAACTAAATGAAAATTTACTTCATTTTCAAATTTCACTTTTTACAGTAATCTTACTATCCATATGCTCCAAAATTGATTTTACGATAGGTAAACCTAATCATGTTCATTCTGAAGTACGCTTCATATGTCATCAAACCTGTTTGAATTTAAGAAATACATCGTCAATATCTTCTTTAGAGATACCTTGACCGTTATCGGTAATGTCTAAATCAATTACTTTATTAGTCTTTTTTACTATATTTATATCAACTTCTCATTTTCAGGAATCAGAAACAAATTTCAGCGCATTTGAGATTAAATTAATTAATACTCTTTTTAATTGTAAAGGGTCATATTCAATAAAAACATCCTCTTTAGGTAGATTAATATTTATAGTTTTATTTTCTGATTTAGATTGTAGGACAAAATCTTCATAAACTTGCATTATTAATTCTCTAATGTTTATTCTTTCGGGGATAAAAATTGTTTTTCAACTTTCTAGCTTTGTTAAATCTAGCATATCATTTATCATAAGTAATAATTTATCACTATTATTTAGTATTTTTTCTATGTATGTTATTTGTGATTTATCTAAATTTCAAGAATTAGTATCATTTAAAATCGAAGCGAATCATTTTATTATTGTTAGCGGTGTTCTAAGTTCATGTCACGTAATTCAAATTATATCATCTTTCATCACATCTGCCTTTTGTAATTGTTCATATGATTTTTTAAGTAATTCATTTGTGTCATGATCCTTGCTAAAATCTTCAATCCATCCATCAAAATAAATCTTTTTTCATTCATTAACTGTTCTTAATCATATGTTAACCCATATTTTTTTTCAGTTATTATTTTGGATTTGAATTTCTTTTCTATCGATATTTAGTCATTTCTGAAGACTTAAAATAAAATCTTCTCACTCATTTTTGTTAACAAAATAATCAATAACATTAATTCAATTATCATAGGCATCATCTTCAGATATTGACAATAATTTAAGTAAGGCATTATTCCACATAGATAATTTTCAATTAGAAATACGAAATATTCATATAGGTAAATGCTGGATTATTGATTCAAATTTTCTTTGATTATCTCTATTATTTCTTTCTATTCTAGATCAAAAGATAATAACAAAACTTAGTAAGAATAAAATGATACATAAATTTATAAGTGTATTTTTAATTATTTCAAAAGTAATAATATCCATACTATCCTTTATATCATCTTCAATGAAGACTGTTCAGATTATCCAATCCTGATTTTGTATTTTAGAAAAATATAATATTCTAGAAAAAGGACGTTCCGGATTATCGGGTGAAACTAATGTATATGAAATATATTTATTATTTTCCTCAAGAAATAATCTTTTCATTTCTACTCCATCATTTATATTAAATCTAGTAATCATTTCTTCCATATTTAATCATACGAAATCAGGGTAGGTATGTCATAACATGTTTAATTCCTTATCCATCAGAAAAAAATATCATTGATCATCAGGTCAGTAATTTATGTTAGAAATAAAATTAGAAATCTTTATTTTTTTGCAAGATAAATCACAACCTATCATTCATTCTTGATCCAATCTATGTTCAATATTCTTTTTCATAACTCATGTTATTTCGGACATAAGATATTTTTTATCATCTAGTAGTTTTTCTTCAACTTCTGGTATTTGAGAAAAACTAACTATAATAATTATTCAAGCAGTAATTATTATGGATATACTAAAAAAATATAGAACAAATTTGTCTTCTATCTTATTTCCGAATCATCTAAAGAAATCTCTCATATTTATAAATTAAATTATATATTTTATTCTATTATTGTATCATAATTATTAGAAAATTACAAATATGAACTATAAAAACTAGCTGATTAAAAAAAATAACTATTCTTTGATAGTTATTTTTTTAATATTCCAAATCAAGTACGTCATCTATACTCATTTTTCACTCTAAGGATTTTTTAAATCAATCAATATAGTATGGTACAAATCAGCTAGTAAGTAACGCTTCTTTTATTTCTGTTTCACCAGTATTTTTAAGTAAGAGATTATATAGCTTGTCATCAATTTCTATTACTTCTCAGACTAAAATAATTCAATTATATCAATTAGTACATTCTGAACATCATGCTGCATGATTTTTATATACCTTAACGGAGTCAGTATTTATAAATTTTTGAATTTTTTCAGAAAAATCTCATTTAGAAATATTTACTTCTTCCTTGCAATGTGGACATAAATGTTTAGATATTTTTTGAGAAATTATATATTTTAATCAACTAGCAATTAAATATGATTCAATTCAAAATTGCCTAACTCTTGTAATAACTGAAACTGCATTATTAGAATGAATAGTTCATAATACTATGTGTCATGTATTAGCGGCTTCAAAACACGTTTTAGCTTCTTCTTCTCTTCTTAGTTCTCAAATCATTATAATATCCGGGTCTTGTCTAAGTATTCAAATTAAACCTTCTTCAAAGGTATAAGATTTTGAAGCATCTCAGCTTCCTTTTAAACTACGTATTTGCGACTGAATATATCACTCTACTTGATATTCTACTGGATCTTCTAGTGTAAAAATTCACTTTTTACTCTTATCAAATGTATTTAATAGTGAATAAAGAGTGGTAGTTTTTCAGCTTCATGTTCATCAACAAACCAAAACTAGTCATTCATTTAAATTTGATATATCTTTTAATAGGCTAATATTACCTGGAGAATATCATAAAGAATCTAACTCTAAATACTTACTTTCAGCTAACAATAATCTCATTACAATATTTTCTCAATGCAATACAGGTAAACTTGATACTCTTAAGTTAACTCATACGTTTTTTCAGTTCATATTAATTTTAAAAAACATTTTTCAATCTTGAATATGGTTATGCTCACTAATATCCATTCCAGATTTCACTTTCATTGCATTAATAAATTTTGAATATAATTCATTAGAAAAAGTATAAATTGGTCTTAATTCTCATCAAATTCTAAATTTAACTGTTACATTATCCAGTCACGGAGTAATATGTATATCTGATGCTTGATTTGTCAATCAAATTTTAGCTAAGTTATCTATAAAATCATTAGGATTTTCAAATCATATGTTTTTTACAGTCATTTTTTATTTTTATGATAATAAATATATATAATATATTATCATAATTTTTGAATAATAACAAAAAAACACTATATAATAGTGTTTTAAAATCTGATTAAATAAAAATACTATGCATACCTTCTAATATCTTCATCTATAGATTCGTTTTGAAATACTCAAGGATACATTTCAATAACTTGTGCTACATGTTGTGCTTCTGACTTCTCTCTTAAATATAAATGCAAATTCAAAGGAGATTTTTCCATAGCAGATAAACTATTAACAATTGATGCATTATTTTCTATTCAACTTTTTCATCATCAAATCAGAACGCTACGAACAGGATGCAGTATTTCATTTAAGGCTTGGTGTGAAATTTTAAGTAATTCATCAATACTTTTTTTGAAATCATCTTCAGTTCCATGAAGACCACTAACTGCTTGCGTTAAATTATTAGCTATCTTATTCATATCTAATATGTTAGCTCTAGCATAATTTTCAAATATAGATTGGTATCAAGTAGCTAACGCCTCTGATAATTTCCTCCAATCTCTTGATGATTCTAAAATACCGTTTACTGAATTACAAACTATAGCGATATAGGTATCACTTATTTCTTCTCTAGCATATATATCTCATATATTCTTTGCTCATTCTGGAAACTTTCTAAAATCAGGAGAATAATTACTTCATATAATTCCAGCTACAGATTCTGGAGCTCATCTATTATCTCACATATCATTAGTACCACATACTATAATTTTTCTATCCTCTCAATCTATTTTTGGATAAGTAAAAATATCATCATTAAGTATTCTTGAAATTGTCATTTATTTATTTGTTAAATATTAAAATCTACATAATATTATAAATAATAGAATAGTAGTGTCAAATTATTTTTGAAAATCTAGTAAATCTAATATTTTTAATAGAGTTTCTCCTATAATTTTATCCAAATCAATGTTTTTTCACTGAATTAAGGGCTCCCAAAGACACTCATCTCACCATACATATTCTCAGTTATTAATTTTAATTAACTCACATCATCATTCATTTTTCATACTATCATTTACTTCAACTATATTCTCATCCAAATCATAATACAAATCTTCTTTTCTATATAATCATAGATAAATTCAATATTTTCAAATTTTCATTTCTGATTGAATAGCATTAGAGTCAAAACTAATAAAAACCAAAAAAGGCTTACTGAAATCAATATTATTTTCTGATTTCAAGACAAGCCTATTATAGGTAAATTCATCTAAGTTATCAATTGGGTTAGTTGTATTTATTTTCATAGCATAAGATTTTTCAATGCTTCTTTCATTGTTTCTTCAGTACATTTAATATCATTATCAGCGTTAGTTCTAGGATTATTTCTTATACTATTAGCTGTACGACTACTAACGAAGTCTTTAAGATGCACTTCTAATCATTGACTAAATGTTGCCGCATCATCAGGTTTATCTAATTCTATTTTAGGTCATTTAGTGTATGTATGCTTTGCATTACCTATTCTTTTTGCTATATTTGCATCTATAGAGTTCTCTACTCAATATAATTCTTTTAATAATTGAATTGATTCTTTTAGTGCATCACAGAGTAAGATTTTATCCAAATCATACTTTTTTTCTAGCTTTGTATTAAATCTTCTGTTGACTATCAAAAAGGGCTTACTATTTATGAATACTATCCTAAATCACAAAATTCAATTCTTTGAAATACTACTTGTGAATATCTTCAAAGCAGACTTATTTTCTTTAGCCAATTTTATTTCTTTTAATCTTATGATCGCTTTAATGAAAGCTTCTCTTTTAGATAATTCTACTCCTGGTTTATATGAAAATGTTTCTCTACTATTTCTAGAACCAATTACATATGTTGAATTTCTTCATTTATTATTTGAGTGTACTATATTATCTACTTCTCAGTTTTCAATAGACTCTTCTGTTATATCGTCTAGTAAATCTAGAGGAAGTCATAATTGACTAATGTATTCTAAGTTTGGATTATCAGGATTATTATTGAGAACAAAAACATTATCATCCGCAGTTTTAGTAATGGATTTTCATGAAGTATTCATATAAATTTATTAAATATTAATATTATAAAAAAAATTAATCACTATTTTTTATTTTTGTTAATTCTGGTAAATTATCCAATAATAGCTTATCTACAGCATCTACATTTTCAATAATTCACTGAACAATTATTCTTCAAAAACAAAATGGATTATTTGGTATTTCCCTATCTCTACTTCAAGTTAAGATAACACAACACCCATTATGCATATATGTATCAGAGACTCATTTATAATCTAATAAATCTAATAATTTAGATTGAAACTCTCTTAAATCTCATTAAACCAACCATCATCAACTAATTACATTTCACTTAGTATAATCACGATCAGTCCTATGGTCATCCAATAAAAAATCATGATTGTGTCTAACGTAGTTTTCTTTACTCATAAATATATAATTAAGTTGAAAATAAAAAACTTATATAAAATATTATATAAGTAATACACTAATTGTCAATAGATTAAGATGATTAGTAAAATTGTTATTTTTCGTAAAAAATACACACCTTGCTTAATGAATTAAAAAAAGAATAATTATTTTAATTATTCTTTTTTTAATTCGACATCTATTATCCTTTCTTTTTTCTTCAATACTTTTTTTGTTCTACATTTCTAACATAAATTAATTTATGGCGAGATTTTAAATTATCTCTTTGTTCTATTTCAAACTTTCAAGTTGACTTAATAAGTGGTGTAAGTTTCTCGAAACCATAGTTTCTAGAATCAAAGCTCGGTTGCTTCTTTTGAATTAGTCATCAAACATCTCATAGAAAAGCCCAGCCATCTTCATCAGAAATATCATTTATGGTAGATGATATAAGTAGAATTTCTTTTGAGCCAATGGTGTCAAAATTTGATGAAGTTTCTCTAGATTCCTCTGTTTGTTTTTTAAGTATTTCTATATAAACAAATTTATCACATGCAACTACAAAAGGATTTGGTGTCTTTTTTTCTCATATTCCAATAACGAGTTTTCCAGCTTCTCTTAATCTGGTTGCAAGTTTAGTGAAATCGCTATCACTTGATACTAGACAAAACCCCTGTACTTTCTCACTATAAAGTATATCCATAGCATCAATAATCATAGCTGAATCTGTAGCATTTTTTCAGGTCGTATATCCATACTGTTGAATGGGTGTGATAGCATTTTCTAAAAGAAGATTCTTCCACTTAGTAAGTCCTGGACGAGTCCAATCTCCGTAAATTCTTTTGATAGTAGGATTTCCATACTTAGTTATTTCTTCTATCATTTCACCAATGTAAGCTGATGGAATATTATCTCCATCAATTAGTACTGCAAGATTGAGATTTGTATCCATATGTTTATATTTATATAATATCATTTACTTCTTCATTATCACCTTTTTCTCAATAAAATCAATTCTGGTTGAAATTTTTCAATATCTGTTTAGTAAATATACAAGACCTACATTCATAAAATATAATACTAATAATTATTTTCTATTTTTAAACATAAAAATACCTAACATAAATATAAGTGATAAAATCAATACTATAAGATAAGTAGACATATTGAAGACTGATATATCTTTGTTGATTAAATCCATTGCACTTAGAAATATTCAATAAATAGATGTAATTTGAATAAATGCAATAAAGCTTAATGAATAATTTAAATACTTATTTGTTATTTCTGCATTTATTTGATACTGTTTAGCTAAATAGCTTTCTTGCATAACAATAGCATGATCAATCAGAACTAAATCATCATCAATATTCCACTTAGATTCAATTAAACAGAATTCTGCGTGAATTTTTGGAGGAAAGCTTGATTTGAGTGTTTTATAGGTAAGTAGAATATTATGATAAATAATGGTCATTTTATTAAGATTTTTAATCTCTTTTAAATGTACTTTTCTCTTTTTAGCAGATATTCTCAATCTATCCCTAAAGTAGAGCTTATAGAAACGAATCTTGTAATAATTCATTTGAAGGACAGTTAACATACTAACTATGTTAGAATTAAAATCTATAGTATTATTGAGAGATAAACCATAATTCCATCATAGGTGAAAAAATCAACCATCAGATTTTTTCTCACTAATTTTTTCTAATTTTTCATCCTTTAAAAATATATTTTTTGGATTCTTTATATTTAAATTATCAGAAATAATCATAGGCCAGTTTGAGCCTGATGTAATAAAAAAACTATTTATATGTTGATTTCATAAAATACTCTTTGAAACACCTTCGCATATATCTATAAATTTATTCTCAATTTTGTTATTTATTTTAGAAATTCATAAATTTTTTATTGCTTGGCGATCATCAAGGATTTTTATTAAATCCTCTTCAGATAATTCAGTTGACGTTGAAATTTCACTTAGTATTAGTAAATTAAAGTCTTCATCTATTATTAACTGTGATCTAAATGTATAGTTATTTTTGTCATAGCTAAATTTAAAAGAATTATCATCATTATATATATAACATTTTAGATAATTGGTTTTCATTATATTTTCTATAAAAACTCACTTTTTATCATCTAGAGAAATTGATGATAAAAATTTATCATCAATGTATTTCTCTAATCAATTACAATGAACATTTTTTAGAATACTTTCGTATTCTTTTCAGTTATCATCATTAAATTGAACAGGTGTTAGCAATAAAATATTAAGCATAAATAATAGATAAAAAATAAATAATGGGCCGATTATATAGTTAAAAATAAATATGTAAATAAATACATTAAAAAAAAATATGATAATTTTTTTATTACTTATCTTCCCTTATTTTATCAGAACACTAAAAAAATAGCATTAGTTAAGTAAAACTTAACTAATGCTATTTTTGAAATATATCATGGTGGTATCATCAGTCCAGTAGTAAAACTTTTAACGGTATAAAATGTATTTGAAACCCAATTGAATACGCTAACAAAGAGAGTATTCAAGGTTTAATTAAATTGTGTGAATTATTAAATGAGATAAATAAATGAATTTTTGTGAGTAAACAAAATTTTTAATAATAATCCTTAATTCTATCTATATCATGATTTAATTTATTATTTTTATGATAAATTTCTATAAATTCTATTCTTTGAAATTCAATCTTTCAGGTTTTTTCTTCATATAAATATATTATTCTTAATCAACTATCCTTAGAATTTTTACTAATAGAAAAACACCTCATTTTCTTCACCTTATAAATATCAAATTTTATATTTTCTCACAATCAAGCAACTTTTACAATTCACGGAATTTCACCTCAAGTAGGATCTATTTTTAAAGCCATCAAAAAAATATCAAAATCCTTTTCTAATGATTTATATTTTTTTGTTAATCTTTTAAATTCTTTATTAAATTCATCTAAATACTTAATTTCCATATACTATCATTCAGTTATAGAATAAGTCGAAGTTCTATAGAAAACAAGTTCTTTAGGAATAATGTCTCAAATTTCTTTTGTAGCCTTATATGGCATATCACCATGCGAATATTCACTTATCCAGGTAGCACTTTTATCTCAAAATTTACTTATAACATTATCAATTAATTCTAATTTATCTTTTCATAAATCAGATAAATCAATTTTATCTACATTTGATAATAATTTATACTGTAAAAATCATCTAAACCTATTCATGATTTCATCAATTTGTCATTTTTTCTCCATATCATTAAAGATTTTATGTGCATTTAATGGAACAGGTCATTTAGGCCATTTTATAAAATCAATACCTAAAAGAGTATCTCAATATTTTTCAAAATGATTAAATTCAATAAAATATAATAGTTTATATAAAACTGTTTTTCAAACATTTTTTTTATCTTTTACTTTATTTAATACATATAACAAAACTCTTTTAAAGTTATATAAATCATCTGTTTTATTTAATTTAACTATATTAACTTTAAAATAATTAATATCATCTATTTCAAAAATTTCACTCAATATTTTAATTTCTTCTTCTTTTAATTCTCTTTCTCAATTTTCTATAAGAGATAGACTTACTCTATTAATTCATAATATATTAGCTATTTCTCATTGAGAATATTTTTCTCAGTTTTTTATTCTTAGTTCTTTAATTTTCTTACCAATAGTTTTATTATTTGACAGCATAAATATTAAATTAAATATTATTTTGTATCAATATTATATTAATTTTAAAATTAAGTCAAATTTTTTAACAATTATTTAACATTATTTTGTAATAAAATATTACAAAATAACTTGACATAAGTGTAATTATTGATAATATATGGGTATTAATTCTTAATATAGACAAATGAAACTTATTTTTTATACAAAATAAAAATCTCCAAATACAAATATTTAGAGACTTCTATACACAAATTTATGTGTCTGTGGTAAACACAGTGTATAGTTAAGAGGAATATTTGCAAATTTATTTTTTTATAACAATACTAAGTATGGTACCTAAAACTAAATGTAGACCAACTAGAACTACTGCTAAACCTTGACCAAAAACTGTAAAAGTTAAAACTCATTCAAGAAGTACACCTAAAAGTTTACCTAAAAAATGTAAATAAATTTTAATTTTTAATAAATAATTATGGCTGAATTACAAAATTTAGTCTGATTTATAATATTAATACCTATATTAACTTGAATTTTTGCTATTCTAAATGAAAAAGCTGAATTTCAAATGTTCATCTGAATAATTTCACTTTTAATATGAGGTATTAGTTGAAATATTTTTTGAACAAATAACATTAGTTCATCATTATTAATTTGATGATTAATTATTTGAATTATTTGATTCAAAAGAGCTTTCAAAATCAGATTCTAAAAAAAGAGCAACTGATAGATTTTATCTAACAGTTGCTCTTTTTAAAAAATGTTAATGTAATACTGGTAGTCCAACTGAACGAAATAGAAAAATAATCTTTTATAAGTAATAGAATTTTTTAATTATTCTTTTAATTTTCTAACTTCCTTATCAAATTTATTTTGTTGTTCAATACATATACTTTTTAAATCACTATCTGAAAAATTACAATTTCATAAATTAGTAAGCAATTTAGTGCTAAACCAATTTTTTTCTAAAATATCATATAACCATACATCTCTTGTTTCTTTTTCATATAAAGTCACAATTCAAATACAAGTATTTTTATTTTTACTATAAAATACTTCATCTATACTATAATCTTCTGCAAAATTTCACCAATTATTTTTAATATCCTTATCAATATTCATTTTTGAACATTTGATTTTATTTTCAGATGCTTCATTTGTACTTTTTTTATTTTCCAATCAATTATTCTCTACTTTTTCAGAATTAAAACATCCAGTTAAAAGAAAAGATACTATTATTAATATTAATATTTTTTTCATATACATATAATTAATTATTTAAATTTATACTTTAATTTACTATTTTTGTTCTATTAATTCAATTCATTTTCATTTATAAAATCATTTAAGATGCTCTATAAAGTTTTGATTATAATTATCATCTAATAATCAATATAATTCTTTTCAAGCTCTAGTTAAAAAATATAATCAATTTATTGTTTTTTTTCATTTATACTTTAATCAAAATACTTTTCAATTATACTCAAATGCAGTAATATTATTTCAAATATCCATTAACCATCTTACAGAAGAATTCATCGTAACTAAATTTAATGATGCTAACAGTCATAATTCATCATAACTAACATTAAATTTGCTCATTAAGTCTATATCTCTAAATATAGATTCAAGTATTGTATCCTTCTCAAAAATAATTCATTTGAATTTTTTGAAAAGTTGAATTTCCTCTTTTGATAAGGTTTTAATAATATCCATTGTTTGTAATGAATATGTTCAAGATTTATTATATTCTCATGCAAGTATTTTTGCAATATAATCTTGCATTTCATCAGAAGAATATTCTTTTGCTAGATTTTTCAATCTTTGCATTTTATCAGGATCAATATTTCATTCTGCATTTTCATTAATTTTTCATTTAGCTTTTTCCATTACAGAAATTAAATTTTTATATTCTACTTCCTTTTCTGCTTTTTCTAAAGCTAATATATAATCATTTCATATTTTTTCTCTATTCAACTCAAATTCTCATTTTGCTAGAACTTTTTTACTTTCAACTTCTGCTTCAGCTTCAGCAATTGCTTTTTCAATAAAAAATTCTTTACCAAACATTTTAAATGACATATAATCTGTAAATCATTTAATATGTGGTCCTGCTATATCTAAAGCTTTTTTAGTTATAATAGTTGCAGTAGTTGGATCCATTATATTTTAAATTAGTATTAATATTAATTTAAAATATATTTAAAAAATATAAAAAGTCCACTAAAAGAATGACGTAGTTAATTTATTTCGGTCGACCCCCTTTCCAAACCTCAACAAAGACAAAAATTCACTATTCTCTATATTTGGTCTACTCAAAACCTCAAACTTCCCTATTTTGTCCGAACACTAAAAAACACCATCTCTAAGCTAAAAAGTTAGAAATGGTGTTTTTGAAATATGTCATGGTGGTTTGACTGGTCTAAAGGAAGAACCTACAAAGATACCTGTTTAATCCCATATATGATAAATAATCAGTCAGAGGTCCTTAAAATTTATAAGAAAATAAGAGATATCGCTATTGATATTTGATTTATAAAATTTTAATTTTTACTTTAATTTTTTAAAAATAAATAAATGCTCATGCATTATAAGTAAAAAATTAAAATCTTTTGATTTTTTAACCCAAAATCATGTAGCTTTACAATTATGTTGAACTTTTATAATATCTTCTTTTAAAGCAAATCATACTTTTATAAATCTCTCCATTACTTTGAAAGCAAGAGGTTGATACATTTTTTCTCTTCTAGTATCTCACATTAAAACGGCACAATATTTTCAAGGTTTTAAAACTCTAAAACTTTCTTTAGCTACTTTCTCTATTTCATCACAAAATTTATCTATATCATGTATATTTGATAAATCTTCTTTAATTTTTCATTCACTATATTTTACTATATCAGCATATGGTGGGTGCATTAATACAAAATCAATACTCTCCTTTTTTAAATTTTCATTTTTTATAGTTGCATCATGATGTAAAACTTTAATTTTTCACCATTTATTCTTTTTTAGATCATGCTCTTCTAAACACTCATTTATTTGCTCTAATCAAATATCTTCAAAATCTAGTAAACTTTCAGTTAATTTTATAGCTTCAGGATTAATATCATAACAAAGTAAGTTTCTACCCATAACTTTGGATTCAATAGCAGTTGTTCCTCAACCAATCATAGGATCTAAAAGATTATCTCATTTCTTTGAATATCTAGTAATTAGATTTCTTACTACCTCTGGTGACCAGTTCCCTCTATATTTACTATTATGTGTTAACCAATTCCCTCTTCTAGGAAAAGACCAAACAGTAGAGCATTCTTGTTCAAAATCAATTGGTGGTAGTTTTTGTTTTTTTGTCATAATTTTTAAATAAAAAAATAATATATACTATTTATATCTAAAAGTATATAAATAATATATATTATTACAAATTTATTTTTATTTACTATATCTTCATGTAGCAATAGAAATTATTTTATAAGGATTATATTCATCATTAATAACTCATTCCAACATATTTTTAAACATATATGCATCTGAACGATTATTTTTTTCTTGTAAAACCATTAGATACCAGAATAATATAAGAAAAGAGTTTGGAAAATATCAATATGTATCAGATTCAGTATAATTAGAAATATCATCACTAATATCATTAAATAATTCTTCTAATGTTTTTTCTTTATTATGTAATTTTATTAATTCTGTTGAACAAAAATCACTAGTTAAAGTATTCCATTTATTTAATAAAAACCTCATAAATGATTTTACTTCTTCTGATTTATGTTCTTTTTTTATCATAATATCAAAAATCCAATGAATATGTTTTGGTGTTTTCCAATAATCACTATCATTTAAATCTTTATAGTTTACTTTAATATCATAATCAGATAAAGTTCATTTAGTAATACATAAAGATAATTTATCATTAAAATCATATATTCACAATAAGATGTCTTCTTTAAAATTCTTTGTTCACACGATTTTATTTAATTAATTCATTTAAAATACCACCTTTCAACATTTCAATATTATAAATATTTCATTCCATTTTATTATAAGCCTCTTCCAATGGTTTAGCAGAAGTTCACCAACCTAATCAGTCTGTAATCCAATAAAAAGAAATATCTTGCTCTTGCATAAATTTATATAATAATGTAAATTCTCAAGCAACAGCTTTTAATTTACTTCAACCTCATCAATAATAATTAACCTCTATTAAAAATACTTTATTTTTATTGCTGTCAAATATAGCAAAATCAAATCTTCTACTAGATTTATCAGATTTAACATCTATATTCCATTCTTTCTTCATAAAACTAACAGTTGCTTGTTCTTTATATTGAAATCAAGGATTCTTATTACATAAATCTTTGATAAATTCTTCAACTAAATTCTCCATCAAATCTCATGTTCTATTTTTTCTAGCATTACTATCTAATCCAGTTTCAACTCAAAAAACATAGTCATTTAAGTTTGAAATATATTTATTTTGAAAAACTTCTTTTAATCATGAAATATCAAAAAATAATAACATATCATTATCTATAAAATCTTTTTTAGGATTAAATAAATATTTTACTTCAGAAACTAACATAGTATCTCTATCTAATATTTGCTTATCAAAATCTCTTACTGCTATTAATATTGGTAATACTTTTCTAGTTTCAGGATATTCTTTTAAAATATCTAAGAATTTATTTTCAATATTTTCTTCTCATAAAAGAGAGTTCAATATATTTAATTGAATTTTAATTTTAAAACTATTATCTTTTATTTTTTTGAAATTAGAAAAATAATCCCATGAAAAAATAGAAGTTTGTAATGTTTGTATTAGATTTTGGAAATTTTGCATAAGTTTAATTATTTTTAATTATATCTAGAAAAGTTATTATTTCATTTTTTTTGACTCAATCTAAGATTTCTCAACTTCAAGTAAAATATTGTTCAAAAGCTCATTTCGATAAAATAAAATAATTTTCTTCTTTTAAGTTATTAATAATTTCACTTTTTAATATTTTTTGTTCACTATTCAAATTTTCATCTAATAAATCTTCAGGTCTTTTTTTACTACATTCAATATTTAATTCTAAAATTTTATTTTTTATGTCTAATAAAAATCATCATTTAGCTTGAGAATTTTTAGAAATAACATCAATATCTAAAATAAAATAGGGAATAATTCAAAAATACTTACATAAGTCTCTAAATTTATGATGAGCAGAGCATGATCACATAAAATAAAAATTTGATTTTAAATCTGAATATCAATTTAACTCACTAAATATTGGATAATTATCCATATCATCTACTCATTCTAAAAAAAATAGCTTTTTTAGTAAAAAAAAGTTTATGATGATGAAAAAAGAAGTTTCTATTTTCATTAATATTAATATCAAAATTTCTAATTGATTTTATTATAGTACTATCTCATTCTTTTTGGAACTTATATATATTTTCTATTGTATCTAAAGAAATAAAATTCTCTGAATGTGAAGATATAAAAATTTGATGATTCTTAGATAATATTTTCAATGCATCAAATAATTTTTTTTGAGCTTGTGGATGTAATCACATTTCAGGTTCATCTATAAATAAAAAATGTGGTTTTAAATTTATATTTCAATCACCATCATCAATCTGAGTTATTCTTTTTGCATAGACTTGTAATAAAGATAATATTATAGCTCTTTGTAATCAATGTCATTTTTCTGAAATATCTGTTTCCTCTCAATCATTTACAAGTATTTTAATATTCTTAAATAAAATATTAGGTTCTGGATTATTAAATTTAAATTTCAAAGAAGCATTTCAAAATTGTTCATTTAATATTTGCTGTGTTTCATTTGCTACATTATTTAAATCTAATTGTAATCAAGAATCATCATCATTAAACATCTTATTAAATTCTACAAGAAAATCATCAAACTCCGAATTATCAGTTTTAAATTTATCAGAAATTTCAGATAATAAATTTCAACAAATTGTAGAACTTCAAAACTTACTTTCATTTTCAGGACTTGTATCTGCCCAAATATTACTTATTTGAAAGAATTTTTGAAAAACTCAATCAATTCAAGAAACATTACTGTAATCTCAATTATTGAAAAATAATATTTTTTTAATATCACTATCATTTTTAAATTCTCTTTTTACTTTGAAATATTTATTTCAATCTTCTTCGTATAAACAATTTCTAAATGATTCTTTTTTATTTTCCTGTATAAAATTATCAATTACATTATCAATATTTCATACAAAAGTTTGTTCAACAAAAAAATCATTTCAATCATCATTAATTCAAATTTTTTTTATATTTTTAGTACTCTTATTTCTTAAAAAATGTATAGCTTCAATAAGTGAAGATTTTCAGCTATTATTTTCTCAAACTAAAATATTTAATCAGCTTCAGTCTTCTCAGTTTGGGATAGAAAAATCTATATCTAAGTCACTAAAACATTTAAAATTTTTTAATTTAATATTTTTTATAAACATAAATTATATCAAATAATAAAATATTAATAATTCCTAACCACAATTTCCTCAACTTTACCTCTTCAGTTTCCCTTACTATTAATCATTCTAGTGGCTTTTACAATATTAAAATTGAAATCTTTATATAATTCTCTTATAAAAGGTGTATTATGATTAGAAAGCATAACATTTACTCATTTTTTATTTAATTTTTTAAAAACATCAGCTAATTTAGTCTGCATATCTTGTCAAAATCATGAACTATCATATGAAGTGAAGTTTGCACTAGTCGAAAGTACATCATATGGAGGATCAAAATAAACAAAATCTCCTTTTTTAGCTTTAGTTAAAACTTTTTCAAAACTTTGAAGCTTTATTTCAGCTTTAGTTTTATTTAATAATTCTGATGTATTTAATATATTTTCTTTTTGAACAAAATCAGGATTTGTATGTTTTCCAAAAGGAACATTAAATTCTCATCTTGAATTAACTCTATAAAGACCATTAAAACAAGTTCTATTCATATAAATAAATCTTCCTGCTCTTTCAATTTCTGAATATTTTTTTAATCCTCACTCGCATCTATCCCAAAATCTAATTTCTAAAAATTTTTCTTTTGAATATTCTAAAGATTCTAAAAAAGCTATAAGTTTTTTAGGTTTAGTTTTGATTGTTTTATATACATTAATTAATTCCTCATTTACATCTGATAAGAAACTTTTTTCTCTTTGTAAATTAAAAAATACAGCTCAACCTCATAAAAATGGCTCAAAATAGTTATTGAATTCTTTTGGATATAATTCCTCAAATTGAGAAATAAGTTGCCTTTTTCATCAAACCCATTTTATAAATGGTTTAGCTTTGATAATTTCAATATTTTCTTCAAAAAATACTTCTCATGATTTAATATCATTGAAAAATCATCTTTTAAACCAAGATTGTACTACCTGTAAACTAATACCAAATTTATTAGCTAATTCCAAGTTTTGTAATGCTATTTGAGTCATATATTTTTATAAGGTTATATGTATCTAAAATATATAGATAAAACCAAAAAAGTCCATCAAAAAAACATAGTAAAATTATTATATATTTATGGTAGAACCTTTATAAAACAATAAAAAGGCTCTACATAGGGATAAACTACTATATAAAGCCTTTAATGTTCGTATTTTTACTTATTGGTGGATTCACCGGGGTTCGAACCCGGGACCTACCGCTTAAGAGGCGGGTGCTCTACCAGCTGAGCTATGAATCCTTATGTTTGCGAGCTACAGTTTATTTATAATGACTAAAAAATCAAATATTTAATTGATTTTATCAAATATAAAAATAAACTAAAAAATATAAATACTTTTTAATAAAAAAATATGGATTTAACAAATGTTGCTTGAATAGATTTAACATCATATATAGATATTGCGGTCCAATGATTTATAGGATATTTACCTAAAATAATTGGAGCCTTATTAGTTTTATGGATAGGTTTCAAGATAATAAATATATTGGAAAAAGGTATTACTAAACTTATGGATAAACAAAAACTTAATCCTATGCTTAAGAGTTTCGTGACTAGTCTTTCAAATATGTTGCTAAAGATAATGGTAATTATCGCAGCGGCCTGAATACTATGAGTACAAACAAGTTCTTTTGTGGCTATGTTAGCTGCCGCATGATTTGCTGTTGGTATGGCATTATCTGGTACACTTCAAAATTTTGCTTGATGAGTAATGATTTTAATGTTAAAACCTTTTAGAATAGGTCATTATGTAGAAATTTGATGATTTGCATGAGTAGTTAAGGAGATAAGCATATTTAATACTACCCTATTAACTCCAGATAAAAAAAGAATTATTATACCAAATTCAGATATTTCAAACTGATCAATGACTAATTATTCGGCTGAACCAAAAAGAAGAATTGATATGGTTATATGAGTTAGTTATGATGATAATATTGAATTAGTTAAAAAAACTCTATTAGAAATTGCTGAAAATCATGAAAATGTATTACAGGATCACAAAATAACAATATGATTAAATGAATTTTGAGATAACTCTGTTAACTTTAACTATAGAGTATTTGTAAAAAGTGAAGATTATTGGGCTACTAAATATAATATATTAGAAACAATCAAAACCACCTTTGACAAAAAGAAAATATCTTTTCCTTTCCCTCAAAGAGATGTGCATTTATACAATGAAAAATAAAAAAAGAAGTAAATTTACTTCTTTTTTTATTTTTTTAAATATTTACATAACAGTTCTCTTTCTATATTTTAAAAGATCTGGAATACGGGTAGCTACAGTACTTCAAACATCATCTGAAAATTTGGTAAGTAGATCTTGCATACTCCTATCGAGATTTTCTAGTGGTATATAACTAATATTGTCATCTAATGGATGCACTATTTCTTCGCTAATTTTTGCCTTATCAAATTCGAGAGAAACAATATCATCTATTAACTTTTTAGTGTCTGTTGATAATTTATTATACAAATTCCCAATTTCTATTCTATCAATCTCTCTTTTCTTACGATTAACCCAAATCAATTTTATCACAATACAAATATCTCTTTAAAAGAATAATTGTATATTTTATAAGGAGTTTTTAAAGAATGTCAAGTTAATTATTTCAATTCAGATCTTTTCTGCTTTTAGTTTTTTACTTCACGCTTTTTCTCATGCTAATAAATAATCAGTATTTTTAGATACAGTTGATATGAATTCTCATCAAACTTCTTCTAATAATTCAACAAGCTCATCTCTTGCTATTTTATTTCAATTTTCAATAAAACTTCCTGTTATACATACATTCTTTCAATTAAATATAGAATTTCCTACAACTATTTTCTCTTTATAATAATTTATATTTAATATTTCAACTAATTCTCATAATATTCTTAAATGAGCATCTCATCAAAAATAATCTATTACATTTTTAGCTATTTCAGGTCAAATATCTTCTAAATTCTCTAAATCTTCTATGTTATCATTAAAATTTAATAAATCATCCTTATTTTTAAAAAACTTTGATATTGTCCTAGCTGTTTTTTTACCTACTCCAGAAATTCATAATGCTGTTAATAATACAGAAATCTCTACATTTTTAGCTTTTTCTACTCATATAACTAAATTATTAACTGATTTTTCTTGAAATCATTCTAAATCTAAAATTTCTTCTTTTTTTTCTGAAATCTTAAATATATCTGCTAAATTATGGATTATTCATTCTTTTAAAAACGTTTCTACTTGTTTTTCTCAAAATCAATCAATATTAAATCATTGTTTTCATACAGCAAAAGATAGTTTTTCATGATGTTTTGCAGGACAATCAATATTATTTGGACAGTAATATCTTACCTTATTATCATCTTTTTTTACTACTGTTTCGCAACTAGGACAAAATTTTGGAGGAAGAATTTTTTCATAAGCACTTCTATCACCATCTTTTACAACAGATATAATCTTTGGTATTACTTCTCATGCTCTTTTAATAAAAATAGTATCTCCGATTCTTGCGTCTAGATTTTCAACCTCTTCATAATTATGAAGAGTGGCTCTTTTCACTATTACTCAAGCAATATTTATAGCTTCTAGATTCGCTACAGGAGTAATGGTTCATGTTCTTCATACACTATGTTCTACTGATAATATTTGTGTAGTGAAAACTTCCGCAGGAAATTTATAAGCTATAGCATATCTTGGGTGATGTTCTGTGAATCATATATCCTGCCATAGGGAAATATTATTTACTTTTAACACGAGTCAATCAATTTCAAAATCTATAAGTTTTTTTGTATCTCAAAAATTATTAATAGCTTTAATTAATTCTCAAATTCACTTATATTTCTCAAAATAACTTGAAATATCAAATCAAAGATTTTTCAAATCTATAATAACATCATAATACTCCGTTATATTCTCATTTATTCTAAATTCATCAAAATTAGCTAAGTCATATGCAAAGAACTTAAGTTTTCTTTGTTTTGTAATTGAAGCGTCTTTCATTCTAAGACTTCAACTTGCGGAATTTCTAGGATTTGAGAAGACTTTTGTTCATTCAATTTTAGCTTTTCTATTTAATTCATTAAAAACAGAGATAGGCATAACTACTTCCCCTCTTATTTCTAAGTCTTTTTTATAATTTATTGTTTTAGGGATATTAGTTATTTGCATAACATTAACTGTAACATCTTCCCCTTCTATACCATTTCATCTTGTAATAGCTTGAATTAATCTTCATTGTTTATAAATAAGCTCTACTCACAAACCATCGAATTTAAATTCTAAAGTATATACTTTTTTAAAATTATCATCAGTAAGTTTATTAATTCTAGTATCAAAATCATTTAAATCATCTTCATTATAAGTATTCCCTAAGCTTATCATTGGTCTAGAATGTTTCACCTTATTAAAAGTAGATTCTAATATTTCTGATCAAATAGAAACAGATTGCTTATTTTTTATATCATATTTGTTTTCCAAAATTGATAACTTATCTAATAATTCATCATATTCTACATCACTAATTATGGGATTTTCCTTATTATAATATAAATCTGAGTGATATTTTATTAATTTTTGTAATTCTATTACATTTTCAATAGAAAAATCGATATTTTGCATTTTTAAGTACTTTTTTGATAGTTTTAGCACGCTTTTATTGTTAAAAAATATCCTTATTATAAATAATTCAAATAATATCTATGTTAAAATATGTTATTTTTTGTTTATTTAGAGAGAAATATAGCCTAAATTAACTATTTATTAACATTTATTAAAAATATAATTTATTGTACACAAAAATGTAACAAAATAGCTATTTAATGAGCCTAATTTACTACTCTTATGTATACATTTTTTATACAAAAACACAAGTTTTTATTTAAAAATAAAATTAAATACATAAAGCATATTGGCTATTTTAAAGGCAAAATTGTCAACCCTATTATTTTTAGTTAAAAAAAGTTATTTTTTCTTGGCGCTATTTTAAAGAAACTGATATACTTATTGAGTAAGTTGTTACAGCTTACAACGATCATTAAAATAATTTATTCTCTGTTAGAATGGTGCTTACAAATATCCAGTAAGATTACCTAATAAAAATTTAATTAACTTCGGTTAATCAAAAATAAAAACAAAAACGGCGAATAGTTATATTCATTTAGAAATTAAATGAAGTCCAAAGAGATTTAAAAAATCGATTTGATGACTAAATTTATACCGATTTATCGGTATACAACAATTTAATTCTTGGATGAATATAACTATTACCACAACAAAAAAAGAATTTGAAAAACAATTCAAAAAATAAAAACAAAAAAGAATGGTGAATTGCTTTTAAAAAACTACCCAAACAGGGTTTAAATTAGAGAACTGATTATTCTCACGAAAATCAAGGATTAGATCTTCAAAACCGATCTAGTTTCCCTTAGACAATAAATTTATAATTTGTCTAAGATGTGAATTCTAGACAAATTATAAATTGAGCCCCTATTACCCAATACGCTCAATTTTTTTTCGTCTAAAATTTTCAAGCTTTACAAATAAGTTATTAATATTAAACTATAGAAAAGAATTCATTGATAACAAGAAAACCTCTCTCTTGAATTCTCTCTCTCCTTATCAGGAGAAAGAGGCTACAGATTAAAAAAAATAAATGGAAGAAAAAATTAAAAAACTATGAGAATTAATAAGCACTTCAAATAAAATATTGCTAATAAACCATATTAGGATGGATATGGACGCATTTTGAAGTCTTTCTGCTTTATTTGATATATTAACTACTATATGAAAAGATGTAAGAGCTGTAAATGATGAAGAAGTAATAGATAGCTTTAGTTTTACATGATATAATCAAATAATTGAAACAAATTTAGATATAAAGGAATATAATCCTGATTTAATTATAAGTTTAGATGCGGCTAGTTTAGATCAATTATGAAATAGTTACAAAAATAATGTAGATATTTTTAATGGAGCTAATTTTGTAGTAATAGATCATCATAAAACAAATAACTGATTTTGAAAAATTAATATAATAGATATAAATTCTTCATCAACTTGTGAATTATTATTCAATATATTAAAAGAATTGAGTCTTGTACAAAATTTAACAGCAAAAAGCGCTACCGCATTACTTTCTGGTATATACACAGATACTAATATATTTTATAATTCAAATACGACTAGTAGTACTCATCATATAGCTTGAGAATTGATGGATTTAGGTGCAGATTTTAGGATGCCATATTTTGAACTATATAAGAAAAAAACATTTTCCGCATCTAAATTGTGGTGAGAAGTGCTTTCTAGTAAAATGAAAATATCAGATAATTGAAAATTGATTTGGGCTCTAGTTGATAAAGAATTATTCAAAAAAACTAATTCAAATGATAGAGATTTAACAGGATTAATATCAGAATTTTTTGCAAATATAGAATGAGTAGAAGTATCATTTATATGTTATGAAACAAGTAATTGACAAGTTAAAACTAGCTTTAGATCTACGCCAAACTATGATACTTCATTAATAGCTCAAAGTTTTGGATGATGATGACATAAACAGGCGGCTGGTTTTATAAGTGATATGAAATTAGAAGAAATTGAAAAGGATATATTAGAAAAAATAAAAAAAGAGTTTAGTATTTAAGGTAGTTTATAATAAAAAGATGGAAATTTACAATGAAATTGTTACTAGACTAACTAAAAATAAAATAAGTAAACAGGATGAAATAAATAATACTGTATTTAAGGAAGTAGCCCACTTGTATTGTTCAAAATTAATCAAGAAATTACGAAGCCTTTGAAGTGTAAATTATAATACCAAGATTTATTTTCCTGTTATTATAGGTGAAGAATATGATCGTAACGCCGCCAATATTTTATATAATAGTATGTTACCATTTTTAGATAAGTTATATGATAAATATTTTAGCTTATCAATCATTAGTGCATGAGCTATGGGAAGATGAAAAGTTGTTTTTTGTATAGAATTAAAGGATTTAATAAAAAATAACTTAGATGATTATTTGATTTTTAATTCTGAAAAATCTGACGCAGATCAATTACTAACTACTTGGATGCAGGAAATTAATAAACATACATCTTTTAGTTTATTAAAGATACACACTAAAGAAAGTATTGAAAGTGCTTTTAATACTCCAGAAAATCACGGTTCTATAATTAATTCATATTTAAATTCATTCCACAAATGACTGATTATTATTAATAAAAATAAAAATATTCCTATATTTAAAATATCTGTAAGAATTCAAGATAAACATTTAGATAAGTCAGATAAAATATTAGAATTATTAAATGATAGACTTAATCCATATTTTATTATCATAAAAAAAACATCTGACGGAATTCATTTGTTTAGATTTGAATGATATATTCATTTTTTAAATATATCACATATTGAAAATATTTGAAAAACAATATTGCTTAAAATATTAAAGTTAAAATAATTTCTCAAATATATCATAACCTGACTTGATTATTTTAAAGATTTAAATATTATTAATTTTTAAATTTCAACATATTATAAATATGAAACAACTCAAAAAAACAAAGATCATAACTACGCTATGACCATCAGTAGATGACGAAAAATGAATAGAAAAATTATATAAAAAATGAGCTAATATAGTTAGAATGAATTATTCACATTCAAACTATGAATATTTTTCAAAAATTATTAAATCAGTTCAAAAGCTTAATACTGAATGAAAAACAAATCTTGGTATATTAACAGATACTAAGTGACCAGAAATAAGAACAAAATCAATAGATGAAAAAATAAGTCTTAAAAAGGGTGATATTTTTATATTCACTACTTTTGCTAATGAAAAAGATATAACAAATAAGAAGAAAAGAAAGGTTATAGTTTGTGATTATGAGTACATAGTTACGGATTTAGAAGTATGACATATTATTGATATTGATACATGATTACTTAAGGCTAGGGTTATAGAGAAAAAACCTTGAGAATTAATATGTAAAGCATTAAATAAGCATTCAATATGATCTAGGAGACATGTAAACCTACCTGGTATAAAAATTCATTTACCATGAATTACGGCTAGTGATAAAAAAGATATAAAATTTGCAGTTAAAAAGTGAACAGATTTTATAGCTCTTAGTTTTGTTAGAAATAGAGATAATATTTTGGAACTAAGAAAATATCTAAAGAGAATAAAAGCTCCAGATGATATACAAATAATATCAAAAATAGAAAATCAGGAATCATTAGATAATTTAGATGAAATAATTGAAGAATCCGATTGAATAATGATAGCTAGGTGAGATTTATGAGCCGAGGTTCCATTTGAAACTCTTCCAATGATTCAAAAAATTATTGCCGATAAATGTAAGGCTAGTTGAACTTATTTTATTGTTGCTACTCAAATACTTGAATCAATGCTTGAAAATCCCATTCCAACTAGAGCAGAAGTTACAGATATATTTAATGCTGCCATGCAAAAAGCTGATTGTACTATGTTATCATGAGAAACAGCTGCTTGAAAATATCCTTTTGAGGCAGTAAGAACAATGAAAAATGTTTTAAAATATTCAGAGACTCAAGTAAAATATAAACATGATTATTTTACAAGAGACTTATGAAAACATGAAAATAAGAAATTATTAATAAAGAATGCAGTTATTACTGCTGAAAACTTAAATGCAAAAGCTTTAATGATTTTTACAGACTCATGATTTATGGCAAAAACAGCTGCTGCATTTAGGCCAAATATTCCAGTTCTTACATTTACATTTACGGATTCTATACTAAAGAAATTAACAATTTTATTTTGACTTAAGACATTTATAATTAAAAAGAAAAGTGATGAAGAAAATATAGAAAATGCATTAAAAATATTAAAGAAGAAATGAGTATTGAATAAATGAGATGAATTAGTTACAGTCTATTGAATCCATAAATGAAAGCATGTAGTACCAAGTATTCAGGTATTAAAAGCTAAATAAAAAAAGTTCGAATTAATCGAACTTTTTTTATTTCTTTTTTTCATTTTTTCTTAACACTACTTCATAATAAAGTGAAGGTATTACAAATAATGTCATTGTAGATCAAGCAAATAATCAAAATACAATAGTAAATCAAAGTCATGCCCAAAATTCATCTTGAAGAGCTAATGGCAATACTCAAAATACTGTTGTAAGTGTTGTTACTATAATAGGTTGCAATCTAGACTTCCCTGCTGATATTACAGCGTGTAAATCATCAATTCATTTAGCTAAATTTTTATTTATTCTATCAATTAATATAATAGCATCATTTACAACTACTCATGTAAGAGCTATAAATCAAATAGCAAATGTCATAGAATAAGGGTTTCAAGTAGCATATAATCATAAGTTAACTCAAAGTAAAGCAAGTACAACAGAATATAATACAATAACTGGCTGCTTAAATGAATTGAATTGGAATACCAGAATAGAAAATATTAGAAATAATGCTATAAAAAGAGACTTCACTGTAGATAAAATTAAATCAGCATTTTCTTGATTTTCTCATCAAGCTACAAATGAAATTCATTCAGGATAAATATAATCTTCTGCGTATTTAGTAAATTCTGGTTGAACATCACTTGGAAGTTTTCAAAACTCAACATCTGCATCAATAGTAATAGAAATTTTTCATTTTTCTCTACTTATTGTAGATACAGCCTTTGTGAATTTGTAATCTGCAAAATCTCCTACTCTTATTTTTCCAATTTTTGTATTAACAAGTAAATTATTAATATCATCAGGACTTAATTCTTCATCAAAATCTTTAATCTTTAATACTATATCATTATCTTCATATTCTGATTTAAAGCTTCAAGCCTTAACTCAAGATGTATAAAAATACACTTCTCATAAAATATCATCTGGAATTAATCAAATTTCTGCTAACTTAGATCTATCAAATTCAAAAATAAATTGTCCAGGTGTTTCTGTTGCAGATGTTCAAGCATTTTTTGCTCCTTCAATACTCTTAAGCTTATCTTTAAATATATTCGCTACCCTCTTTAATTCTTCTACTTGTTTAGTGTTATTTGCAATTAGTTTTATTCATACTGCTTTACCTGTTGGTGGTCATTCTTTAAGAGTTTCAAAGGATACGAAAAATCATTCTGATTCAAATTTTTTAATATCTTTGATCATCAAAGCTTCTATCTCAAATACATTTCTCATTCACTCCTCTTGCCTTATTCTTGATTCTAGTAGTTCTACATAAATTTCAATTTTATTTCATGCTATACTCGTATAATATACTTTTAATTCTGGATATTTGAAAAGTATATTATCTAGCTCTGGTAAATATTTTTCTAGTGATTCTTCAGTAGTTCATTCTTGAGCTTCAATCGTACCGGTTATAACTGCGTTATCAGCTGCTGGAAACAATGTAAAACCTATTTGTGGAGATATATATAAAAAAGTAAAAACTAGTAAAACAATAGGACTTAAGATTAATAATATTCTTTTTTTTCTACTAATTAATATATTTTTTAGTAAATTATAAAATCTTAATCACATTCAAATAAGTAACTTATCTCTTAATCAAGATTTATCGTGTCTAAGAGGAGCTTTTCACTCTCTTTCTTTATCTAAATATATTTTTTGTTCTTTTGTAAATGTATTTTCTAGTTTTTCATCTTTATGATAACCCTTAGAATCACTCATAAACTTAACAAATAAGGCAGAACTAACTGTAAGTGATAATATTAACGCGGCAACTAATGTTGAAAAAACCGTAATTGGGATATAGGCTAAAAATTTTCACATTACTCATGGTAAAAACATAAGTGGTAAAAATGCAACCAAGGTAGTTAATGTTCAAGCTATTAATGGAGCCTTGAAATCATGTACTGCTAATAAAATAGCCGAACGCTTATTATATCATAGCCTCATTTTTTCACTGGCTCATTCTATAATTACTATTACTGTATCAATAGCAATTCAAAGAGTTAAAACAAGGGAAAAATTTGTTAAGAAATTAAGTGAAAATCAAATAATATCTAATACTATAAATGTTACTAAAAATGCAAGAGGGATAAGTCACGATGCAATTAAGGACTCTTTGAATCATACAAATATTAATATAGTTAAAAATACAAGAATAATCGTTTGAATAGCTGTTCTAGATAGATTATTATAATCCTCTATAATAAGCTCCGACATATCCTTTGTGTACTTAACCTCTAAGTCTTTAAGATTTGGGTTTTTTGCAATAAATTCATTTAAAGAATCTTTAGCCGTGTCTGACACAGTAAATACATTAACTCAAGCAGCTTTATTAAATACAAGTGAAGTATAGCTATAGCCATTTTCATTATAAAAACCAAGCATTTTTATATCGTCACCCTTATATTCTTTCTTTATTTCTGCAATATCAGAAAGTAGAACATATGAACCATTAGATCATTTAATTACTATATTTTTTAAATCCTCTATACTAGATAATTCTCAATCAAATCTAAAATCATATTTTAAATTTCAAATTACATAATTTCAAATAGGGGTATTTTTATTATAACTTTTTATAGTACTAGAAATTTCTCTTAAGCTTAAATTAAGTAATTCTATTTTATTTTTATCTAATAATACCTTTATTTCATAATCACCTTTTCATGAAGTTAAACCTCATTTAATATCTACTCACTTTAAGTCAATAGAAGCAATTCAATTAGATCATTCAAGAGAATTTTTTATAAGTTGTGATGCTTGCATTAAATCAAACTGAGTGTATTTATTTGCTGGTCAATATAATAATACTTCAAACATTAACTCATTTGTACTAGACATCTCAATTACACTAGGTTCTTCAGCGTCTTCTGGTAAAGAAACTTTATCTACTCTGTCCTTTATATCTGTTAACACATCTCTTGTATCAACATTATTATAAAGCTCAACTACTGTTGAGCTGATTCAAACAGCTGATGTTGAAGTTATTTTCTTTATTCACTCTATATCACTAATTTCATTTTCTATTTTTTCTGTAATAAGCGAGTCTATATCATCAGGATTAACTCAAATATATACAGTATTTACAGCTATAATACCAAATTTTATATCTGGGCTTGATTCCTTTGGTATAGTTATTAGTGAAAAAATACCAGCAAATAAAATCAAAAATATAGCAAGAAAAGATACTTTATATTTCCTTACCCAAAAACCAAAAAATCATTCTTCAATTTTTTTGTTAATTTTTTTTATTATTTTATTATCTTCTTTCATTCTTATATATAATTAGTGCTCTTATTTAATTTTACTATATTATAACATACTTTTCTGGTAAAAGTCCATTAATAGATAAAATAAAAATTTCCTAGTCCTTTATTTTTAATATAAATTTTTCTTCATCAAAATTATCTACATAATTTGTAACTATTTCTAAGTCACTATTTAGTACAGTTAAAACTTCAATTTGATTATTATAAATATTTCATAATTCTATATTTTTTTGTTCAATTAGTCATCATGAAAATATATTAATTATTCATTTTCATGAATTATCTATCTTAATAATATTAATTGGCAAGACGTTTTCTCATGTCGAGAAAGGTATGCTCACATTGACAATGTCTCATATTATATTAGATCATTCTGGAAATGATATTTTAGATAAATATTTTAAATTTGAATCAGCAACTCCAGAAATTGAATAAACTGCCCCAGTAAAAACTTCGTTATTAAATTTTATTAATGCAATATCTCATGATTTAATAAAGTCCAATTCTTTTTTACTAAATGCTACACTTATTTCATTATTAGAATTGTTTGAAATATTAAATATTTTATTTCATGGTCACACTTCTTGTCATACATCAGAAAAAATTCATCATATAGTTCAATTTATTGGGGATCTAATAACTAGCTTATTATAATTATCTAAAGCTTGCTTATAAGAGATGTTAGCATCAGTGATACTAGCATTTAATTGCCTAAGTGTTAAATCTTTATTTAAAATAGCTTCATCAAGTGTTGATTGATCCAATTCTAAATTAATATCTAATCATTTTACATATATTTTCTTGTCAGATTCTAGTAATTCAATTTGTTTTAATAAAGATTCTTCTGTATTTCTAAAGGTATCTAAAAAAGAATTAATAGAATTTTTTAGAGATATAAATCATGCAGTATTTATGTTATAAGTTCATTGATATCAATTTATACTAAGCTTATATCAACTTATATCAGTTTCAGACAAAGCGCCTAAACTAGGGATAGAATTATCAAAAGTAGTATCCAAACTAGATAATAAAATATTTATTTTTGAATACCCATTAGATATAGTAGATATATTTGTATCGAATAAAGTATCGCCGTCAAAATCAAAATTAACATTTAACAACGTACTATTCCTATAAGAAATTAAGTCTATTAATAAATTCTCTACTTCTTTTAATTGAGAACTATTTTCAGCTCATAAATAATCTTCAAACGAATCATTTTCGTCTTTATTTTTTACTGTTACTCATAAAATTCTATCTGAAAAATCAATTACATCATCTATATAAGATATAAAAGTATTTAAATCCTTTCACATAGAATTTTTAAATCATTTAATTGATTGAGAGTTAGCAATTTTTAAATTATCATAGTCTAGTGCCAATTTTTTTATAGAATTATCGATTTTTTCCAATTCCAATGACGATCTAGAATTATTTTCATCTATTTTTAAGTTAGACAAACCTATTTCTATATCTGATATTCTTTTATTCAAACTACTTTCACTTGTATCATAACTAATATTGGCCTTATTTAAAGCATTTTTAGCCTTTTCCAAGGCAAATCAATAATTTGCAACACTATCACTTAATTTTGCAATAATGTCACCAGATTTTACATAATCTCATTCCTTTACATATATATTAGATATTCTTCAAGAAGCTTGAGAATTTAAACTAATATCTTGACTAGAAGTTAATTTTCCTGTTTTATTCAAAAATAAAGAATCTCAAAATTCCATTACAGTTTTAGTTTCAACGAAAAAATCTTGTTTCTTAGATTCTTCTATAGATTCATCTTCAGAGCAAGAGAATAAAAATAAAGAAAACGTGATAATAATTAGTATTTTTTTCATATTTTATGGGTAATTTATAATATTATAATAAGTATATTTAAAAAAAATTATTTTCAAGGAATATCTACTCATTCAGAGGTAACAAATTTCATTAAATCTCAAATATTATCATTCTTAACTAGTCAAACATATTTGTTATCCTTCATTAAAACTACCATATTATCTCATGGTTTAATATCAAGAATGTCTCTCACCTCTTTTGGAATTACTATTTGTCATTTAGGTCACACAGAAGTTGTTCAAACAACTTTTAAATTTATCATTTTTTTAAGCATAATTTAATTATATATTATATAAGTTAAGAATTAAGTAAGAAAAGTTATACTTATAATACTTATAAGTAATCAATATTCAAATGATTAGCTATTTACAAAAAGCAAAAAATATTCATAAATAAAATTGACTTTTAGTAGATACTTGTATAATTTAGTTTTAAACTTAAGTAAATAAAAGAATGGTTGGTCAAAATAGATATAAATGAATGGAGAATGTTGATATTGTATTAATTGAAAAACTATTAGAAAATCTAGATTTATTAATAAAAATTTGAAGCTGAAATAAAGACGATGAAACACTGAACGTATCAGAGAATGAGTCAGTTAATGATGATGAAGAAGTTGATAAAAATATTAGGAATTGAATCACGGTAAATATGAAAGTCTCAGATGATTTGACTTTATTTTCTAGTATATGAAATCTAATTCAAAAAATATTAAATTTTAAAGAAGAAATAGTAAAAGCTTTGGATATGGAAATGGATAATTTTAATCCAAATGATTATTCTAAATTAAGCGATAAAGTATTTTTTGATTATTTAATGGCTTATTTAAAATCAACGACAAACACACCTGAATATATTGATGAATTAGAAAGAAGCTATAAAGAATATATGATAAATAAAAATAAGGATATATTTAAATCAAAGGTAGAGAATGAAATAACAAACAAAGATAGAAAAAAAATTAATAAAACAGATATATTCATCCTAGAATCAAATACTAACAATCCTCATCAATCAAAAGTATTAGTAGATTATATTGCAAAATACCCTAAGAATTCTAATTTTGTTATTACATTAGTAGAAAAAGCATGAATAGATAAAGCATGTAAATTTTTAAAATGAGTTAATGAAGATAAATTAAGTGAATTATTAGAGGATGAAAATAGTATTAAAAATTTAACTGAGCTAATTAGTGAACTAAAAGATGTTAGAAGTATAATAAATTTAATAGAAGATTGTAAAATAATAAAACTAACTGAGAGTCTAGTACGTTACGATATATTAATAACACTAATTGGACTTATAAATAATGTTTCTAATCTATCAGATTTTTTAAATGAAATTAAATATGCAAATGTATATATCAGAAATATTTATGAAGAAGATTTATCTGAATTATTAAATAGTGAAAAAAACAAAGAGAGAGTATTTCATATGTTCGGTGTAAATAGTAATCCAAAACTACTAACTGCGGTACTTAGGAATATAGAAATATTAAATTTTATTGGAATAATGCAATCTGTAGGAGATATAGATACTTTCATATATTTTATAACTTCAGTAGATACAGATTTAGTTACAGGTATTATAAATAATGCTAATCCTCTGTTTCTTACTGAAATGTTAGATAAGGCATATAATATAGAAGCTTTTAGTAGTAAGTTAAATGAATTAGATAATTCTAAGAAATTTAATGAACTTATAGAAAAAGTTGATTTAGGTAAGCTTATAGACCTGTCATTTTATTGAAACATATTCTTGTTTTTAGAAATGTTTCCAAGTGCAGGTAGTTCATCTGATTTTATTAATAGAACAAATATTAATGTATTAATTAAATTAATATCTCATACTGAGTTATATGGAAAGTACATAGTACTTATCCACAATATTTGAAGAACTAAACTTGATAAATTATTAGAAAATATTGATTTAGATGATTTTATATCATATTTAGAGAGTTATGCAACATGAAATGATCTTATGATTAGCTATATAGGAACAAGTACTAATACACAAACATCAATAGATTTTTATAATATAGTATGATGAAAAGATTTTTATAACTTATTATTAAATGTCGGTGATGCTGCAAAATTAAATAATTTCATTTCTGCTTATAGTGAAACTATACAGTTTATATCAGACTTGGAAAGAGTAGACGAAATTTGAAAAATAATTGCAAATTGTAGAGAATCAAGATTATGAAACTTGATTAATAATATTAAGTCTCTTCCAGATACTCAATCTGATTATGAATTCTTTTTAGAATTAATAAATGAAACAACTGATCCAATATGATTAGCTTTAAAAATTAATACTATTCCAACTACTATACTTTGAGCTATGATTAACAAATGAAAAGGAAATAATATTAAATTAAAATTTTCTGAATTTTTACACCATGTAGATAAATTAGAATTGAATGAATTAATAAATAGTCCGAAATTGATTGATAAATTAATGGGGAAAATTAAAAGACACTGATGAATAGAAACTGCTATAACTATAAATAATAAAGGAAGACTCCCTTATTTGTAGGATTAAAATAGTAATAATTAATAAAATAAAAAACACTTCGAATTTGAAGTGTTTTTTGTTTTTAAAACTCACTGTATCCCTTTATTTCAATTCCCTCTTGTCCATTTAATACATTTAATGATTTGATGTATAACATTGCAACTTTTAAATCATTTATCATTGGGATTGATGAATCAACAGCTTTTCTTCTAATCAAATAACCTGATTCTTCTTCTTGTCTTATCTTTGTATCAGATGGAATATTGATAACAAAATCTATTTTTCAGTCTTCCATATATGTTACAGCGTTCTTTTTAGGATTTTTATGAACTTTATCTACTATTTTTACTTTAATATCATTTTTTTCTAAAATATCTGCTGTTCATTTTGTTGCAAATAATTTATATCACATTTTTGTTAATCTTTTAGCTGATTTCAAAAAACTTATCTTATTTTCAAGTCATCAAATACTAAGGAGTATATTTTTCTTTGGAGCTTCTATTCAAACCGAAATCATTGATTTCAAGAATGCCTGATATATATTAGTTCAAAGACATCAAACTTCTCAAGTAGATGACATTTCTACTCATAATTTTGGATCAGCTCATTTAAGTCTATGAAAAGAAAATTGTGAAGCTTTTATTCAAACATAATCCAGATCAAGAGTATTATATCTTCATTCTACCTTCATTCATAGAATTGCTCTTATCGCTATATCTATAAAGTTGTACTTCGTAGTTTTTGATACAAATGGGAAACTTCTAGATGCCCTCAAATTACATTCTATTACCTTTATTTCATTCGCTTTTGCTAAAAACTGTATATTAAAAGGTCAAGTAATATGAAGTTCTCTAACGATTTGTTTCGCTATAGTTTTTATTCTTCTAACTGTTTCTACATATAGTCTTTGTGCTGGTAGAGCTATAGTAGCATCTCAAGAGTGAACTCAGGCATTTTCTATATGTTCTCATATAGCATATATAACTAAATCTCAATTTTTAGCTACTCAATCTATTTCAATTTCTTTTGCTCAGGTCTCAAACTTTGAAATTACCGCCGGATGATCAGCAGATATATCCCCTACTCTTTCAAGAAAATTTGTAAGTTGTATTTCATCAGCACATACTTTCATATTAGCACCTGATAAAACATAAGATGGCCTAATTAACACAGGATATTTAACCTTGTTTGAAAATTTAACTGCATCCTTTATATTTGTAAGTTCTGCCCACTTTGGTTGATCGACTCACACTTTATCAAGTAATGCTGAAAACTTATTCCTATCCTCAGCCGAATCTATATCTATTGGATCCGTTCATAATACATTCACACCAGCTCTTTTTAAGCTCATAGCTAAATTATTTGCTGTTTGTCATCATACAGAAACAATTACTCAGTGAAATTTTTCTATTTCGTATATATCAAGAATTTTTTCTAAATTTATTTCTTCAAAATATAGTTTATCACTAACCTCAAAATCAGTAGATACTGTTTCTGGATTAAAGTTTAAAACAAGGGTTTCATATCAATTATCCTTAAGTGTTTTTAATGCGTTCACTCAACACCAATCAAACTCAACTGAAGATCATATTCTATAAGCTCACCCACCTAGAACTAATATTTTTTTCTTATTTTCTGTTTTACTTACTTTGATATCATTTTCTATTCCATGATAAGTCATATATAAGTAATTTGTTTGGGCTGGAAACTCTCAAGCTAAGGTATCAATTTGTTTAACAACAGGAATTATATTATTTTTGATCCTAAAACTTCTAATGCTTTCTTCTTTTATTCAAGTAATAACTCAAATTTGTTTATCAGAAAATCATTGTAGTTTTGATTTTTTTATTAAGTCATAATTTTTTAATAATAACCTAGAATTAGTGCTTTCTATAAGTTCATTTCTAGTATTTACTATATTTTCAATTTTTCTAAGAAAAAATTCATCTATTCATGTTAATTTATGTATTTTTTCAACTGTTTTTCATTTTTTTAATGCTTTTACTACTGCAAATATTCTATTAGGAGTAGGATTTTTTAGTTCTTTTTCTAAATCATCAAACTCATGATTATTTCATACTAATCAGTTGGCTCATATATCCAAATTTCTAATAGCTTTTTGAAAAACTTCCTCCACATTTTTTCAAATACTCATTATTTCTCAAACTGACTTCATTTCACTTCAAATAACCTGACTAACTTTATCAAATTTAGCTAAATCCCATTTTGGAAATTTCATCACAACATAATCTAAAGCAGGTTCAAAGAATGCTGATGTTACTCATGTTACAGCATTTTTTATTTCATCTAAATCATAACCTAGTCATATTTTTGCAGCAACATAAGCAAGTGGATACCCCGTCGCTTTTGATGCTAGAGCTGAACTACGAGATAGTCTAGCATTTACCTCTATTACTCTATATTCATAAGATTTTGGATTATAAGCATATTGAATATTACACTCTCAAACAACTCATAAATGTCTGATTGTTTTTATAGCAACATCACGAAGTAAATGATAATCTTTATTAGATAATGTTTGACTAGGGGCTATAACAATACTTTCTCATGTATGAATTCACATTGGATCAAAATTTTCCATATTACATACCGTAATACAATTATCATTTGCATCTCTAACCACTTCGTATTCTAATTCCTTCCATCATTTTAGACTTTCATCAATAGTTACTTGATTAGAATAAGAAAATGATTTTTTTAATAACTCTTTTAATTCTTTTCTATCATTCGCAAATCAACTTCATAATCATCATAGAGCAAATGCGGCTCTTACTAATACCGGATATCAAATTTCTTCAGCTATACTTATAGCTTCTTTTTCATTAGATGCATGTCCTGCTTTTGCATATTTTACTCATATTTCATCAAGTGCTCAATTAAATTTTTTTCTATCCTCTGTTAAATCAACCACTTCAGTAGGAGTTCATAAAACTTGAACTCAATATTTTTCAAATACTCACATCTTCTTTAATTCAAGTCAACAATTAAGTGCTGTTTGTCATCAAAATGAAAGCATTACTGCATCTGGTTTTTCTTTTGCAATTATTTTTTCTACAAAATATGGAGTTACAGGTAAAAAATAAATTTCATCTGCAAATCATGGATCAGTTTGGACAGTTGCAATATTAGGATTAATCAAAATTGTTTTTATTCATTCTTCCTTTACAGCCTTAATAGCTTGACTACCGGAATAATCAAATTCTCAGGCTTCTCAGATTTTCAAAGCACCAGAACCTAGTATTAATATTTTTTCAATGTTTTTCATGTTTTTAAGTATTGATTTATAAACTATTAACAAAATTTTCAAATAAATAATCACTATCATTTGGTCCTGGATCACTTTCTGGATGAAATTGAACACTTCTAATGTTTTTATTTTTATACTTTATTCACTCGTTTGTGTCATCGTTTATATTTTTAAACCAAGCTTCGATAGTCCTAGGTAAACTAGAATTATCAATTGCATATCAATGATTCTGTGATGTTATAATACATTTTCATGTTTCTAAATCTTTACAAGGCTGATTTTGTCATCTATGACCATATTTTAATTTATATGTTTTTGCTCAACTCGCTAATGCTATTAATTGATTTCATAAACATATTCAAAAAATATTTTTATCCGCTTTTATTGCTTTTTTTAGCTCAGTAATCGTTTCCTTATTTTTCTCTGGATTTCATGGTCAGTTTGATATAAAAAGACCATCAAATTCAATAGATCAATCCATAAATGGATAATTATTTGGCACTACTGTAACTTGTGTATCATAAGATAATAAGCTTCTTATAATATTATTTTTAACTCACATATCTACTAAACATATTTTTTTCTTTCATTTTCAATAAATTTGTATTTCTTTTCTAGATACTTCGGAACATAAGCATCTAATGTTTGGATTTTTTATTTTTTCATCTAAAATATCATTTCAAACAATTAATTTTCAAAGCATAACTCAGTGTTCTCTAAGTTTTTTAGTTAATGCTCTTGTGTCTATTCAGGTAATAGCTGGAATTTTTTGAGATTTTAAAAAATCAGCTAAAGATTCTTTGGCTTCGAAATGATTATAATTTTCAGAATATTCAGAAACAATTAAACCTGACATATGTATACAATCCGATTCAAAGTATTTTTTTAGTCAAAAAAAATCCTCTTGCGAGAAATCTGGAATACCATAATTTCAAACTAGAGGATAAGTTAATGTCAAAATTTGTCCTTTATAAGAAGGATCTGTTAATGTTTCTGGATATCAAGCCATTCAAGTATTAAATACTACTTCTCAAGTAGTAGATGCTTCATATCAGAAGCTCTTCCCCTCAAAGACTGTTCAGTCAGAAAGTATAAGTTGTGCTTTCATAAATTTTTATAGTGTTTTATGTATTAAGATTTACACTATTTAGCAATTATAGAAAAAAGTTTTTAAAAGCAATTTTTTTATTGCAAAATCATAAATTTTCATATAATAAATCAAATAAATTAACGAAAAATATGGCAAATATAACACAATTAGACAATAAAATAGAAATATTAGATAATCTATTAAAAGTTTGACTAGAAGCATGTAAAAATGATCCTAGTAATTTTACTAAAGAAGATTTTCATAAACTAAAAAATAATATTTATAGAAAATACAAAATAGCAAAACCTTTTCAAAGTATAGAATTAATTGAAAGATATAACGAATTAATCGCTGATTGAACCCTAGAAGAAGACTTATTCTTTAAAAAAATACTTAGAAAAAGATGAATCAGGAGCCTGAGTTGAGTTACGGTAATATCATTATTAACAAAGTTTTTTGGATGCCCTGGTCAATGTGTTTATTGTCCAACTTTTGAATGACTCCCTAAGTCATATATCCCAAATGAACCTGCTGTGCAAAGAGCGGTTTTGAATAATTTTGATCCTATTATGCAAATACATAATAGATTAAGAGCCTTAGAAATAACATGACATAAAATAGAAAAAAATGATATTAGAATAATTGGTTGAACATGGTCAGTATATCCTATAGAATATCAAGAGATGTTCATAAAAGCTACATATGATGCTTTTAATACATATGATGATATGAAACAATATCTAGAAAAAACTGATCTAACAAATGATAAATTTGCTACTTTTAAATTAAAAGAATGATATAAAGCAAAATTATCTAAAAATCTGGAAGAGGCAAAAAAAATAAATGAAACTTCTAGACTTAGGGTTATTTGAATAGCTATTGAAACCAGACCTGATTGGATAAATTTAGAAGAGATTAAAAGACTTAGAAGTTATTGAGTTACAAGAGTAGAAATAGGTTATCAAACTACAATCGATGAAATAAATACATTAAATAAAAGATGACATTGAAATAAAGAATCAATAGATGCAACTAGATTACTAAAAGATGCTTGATTCAAAGTAGTAGCACATATGATGCCAAATTTATTGTGATCTACTCCTGATTTAGATAGAAAATCACTAAAAGAAGTATTTGATAATCCAGACTATAGACCAGATGAATTAAAAATATATCCAATGATGGTAACAGATAAATCTGAACTAACTGATGTTTGGAAATCGTGATGATTTAAAGCCTATGATGATGAAACATTGATAGATTTAACTGCAGATTTACAAATGATGATACCGGAATATATTAGATTAAATAGAACATATAGAGATATTCCTGCTTCAGAAATATTAGAATGATCAATAATCGCAAATTTAAGACAAATAGTAGAAAAAAGAATAAAAGAAAAATGAGTAAAATTACTAGATACTAGACATAGAGAAATAAAAGACTGAAAAAATGATCCGAAAAAAGCTATACTGCATAATTATGAATATGAAGCATCAACATGAAAAGAATTTTTTTTAACATTTGAAGATCCTGAAGATAGGACGATTTTTAGTTTACTTAGATTAAGATTGCCTTCATTAAATAATAAGATAAAAGATATTCTCCCCGAATTAAAATGATGTGCAATAATTAGAGAAATACATACATTTTGAGATCAATTATCTATATGAGAAGCCTGAACAATTCATGGACAACATTTAGGTTTTTGAAAGAAACTTATCACTGAATCAGAAAAAATAATAAAAGAAAATTGATACAAAAAAATTGCCGTAATAGCATGAGTTTGAGTTAGACAATACTACGAGAAAAGATGATACGAATTAATATGAGAATATATGGTTAAAAAAATATAGTTCTTACATTGTTCTTACAAAAGCTAAATAATATAATTTTAATATTTTTTAGCTTTTTTCTATGTCTCTAAATATTAAATTAAAAGAAATTACGTGTGAAAAAGAAGATTTTGAAATGGCTTTTTATTACCTAAAAACACATAATGCCAAAATTGATTCTACTCAAAAATCAGTAAAAAAAATTGTATTATGAATAATAGAATTAGCAGAAGAATTTTGAATAGAAACTAATGATGTATTATTAATAGAAAAAATATATAATTCATTATTAACAAGTTGAAATTTAGAATACTATTGATTAGCTAAAAAGGTAGAAGAAATATTAAATAATAATGATACATTAGAGGATACATTATGGAGAAAAAAAATAGAGAATATAGACGAAGATAATATAGTACCTTTTTATCAAGAAATTATAAATAATGAAAAGTTTGGTAATAAAGAAATAAAAAAATTTGAGGCATTAATGAGATTTTATGACTGAGAAAACTATTATCCACCATGATTGTTTTTACATTTAATAAATAATCCCAGAAGACTAAAAGAGATAACTTATATAATGATAAAAAAAGTTATTCAAGAAATGTCAAAACACGAACATTCTTTTTCTATAAATATTACAGAACATGATTTAGAAAATATATGATTTGTTGAATATATATTAACTCAACTATCTGAAAATAAAGTAGATAGTAGTAGGTTAACACTTGAAATATTGGAGGATATAAGCTTATGCAATAACACAGTCATAGAAAAAATTAAAAAACTAAGACAGTCAAAAATAAAAATTGCTATAGATGATTTTTGAACATGATATTCTAATTTTCAAAGAGTATGTTTAGTGAAGCCGGATTTTTTAAAACTTGATTGAAGTATAGTAAATTGGTGTGATTGAGAAATATCTGAACCTAGTATATTAAAGGCTATTATTGACTTTTCTCATTCCATATGAGCCAAAGTTGTGGCTGAACACGTAGAGGATCAAGAAAAACAAGATGAACTTACAGATATGTGAGTTGAATATTCTCAATGATTTCACTTTTCTAAGCCAGTTCAATATATATAATAACTATCTTTATTTGAAAATATAGGCGATATTTTGCTTATATAAGCAAAATAAGGTACAATTTAATCAGTACCTATTTTTTAAATAAAGATCTATAATATGGCATCACTTATAAATACTCTATCAGTATCAGATATAAAACAATGTAGTAAGGAAGAGCTTCATACTGCTTTTTTGAATTTAAATACAGATAAGCAAGATATTAGGAAGTTACCTAGCAATATTAGAAAAATAATCATTTGAATAACTGAATATTCAAAAAATAACGATATTGACTTAATAAATGAAGAAAATCCAAGAGAAAAAATATTAAGTCAATTAATGGAATCAGAAAACTTAGCAGAATTATGAATATGAAATTTAGTTAATGATATATTAACAAAAGATTCAACTTCAAATGAAAGTGAACTAAATTATTATAAAAAATTAGCTTATTGCGATAAGGAAACATGATTAGCTAATAAGGCAAAATTTTTAGATGATATTGCTAGTGTAGAATGAGATAAAACAATTTTATTGCTAAAAATAGACTGATTTTCAGAATTAAATAACATTTATCATAATAGTTGATGAGATGTTATATTAAAAGAGATTTCTAATAAATTAAAAGGTACTTATTGAGCTAAGGGGTATGAAGTATATAGAGTATCATGAGTAACATTTTGATTACTTAAAAAATGAAAAGAAAATAACAATTTTAATATTGATAATTTTAGTATAAATGATAAAGAGTTATGAAATGTTGATATAGAAATAAGAACATGAATAGCTTCAGGTAAAAATGTAACATTTGAAAATGCAAGTATAGCATTATCAAATACTAATAAGACCTGAGAAGTTAAAGAATATAATCAAGAATTAGAGGATGAGTTGCATAGTAAATGACTAGATTATTTAGAATGGAAAAATAAAGTAAGAGAGGCTATAAAAGAATGAAGAATAGTGCCATTTTTTCAATGAATAAGAGATAATGTTAGATGAGAGATAAATAAATTTGAATCATTAGTAAGGCTTAAAGAATGAGAAAAAGTATTTACTCCATGGTTTTTTCTGGATAAAATAAAATGAACTGGATTAATGAAAGATTTAACTAGAGCAATGGTTTCAGAAACAATAAAAGCTATGCAATGAAATAGTTATAGTTTATCAATAAATTTAACTGAGCATGATATAAATGATGCACAAATATATGACTTAATAAAGAATGAATTAAAAAAATATGGGATTGATAGTTCAAGATTGATAGTTGAGATATTAGAAGAAACATCATGAACTAATGAAAAATTTATAAAATCTATTGAGAGATTGAAAAAAATTGGTATAAAAATAGCTATTGATGATTTTTGAACAGGTTTTTCAGGTTTTTGAAGAGTATATGATGTAAAACCAGATTTTTTCAAAATAGATTGATCACTGATAAAGTGAATTACTGAAGACTCAAGTAAACTTGAGATGGTTAGATGAATTATCTCATTTGCTCATAATATGTGAGCAAAAGTTATTGCTGAATTTGTAGAAACAGAAGAAATACAAGAGCTTCTTATTGAAATGGGTGTAGATTATTCACAATGATACTTATTTTCAAAACCAACTGAGGAATTAGAAATATAGTTTTATATTTCTAATTTTTTTATATACTAAAGCTATATAGCTTTAGTATTTTTTATTTATGGAAAAAATTATAAAAATATTACTTATAATATTGTTTATTTCAATAGCTCTTATTAATTCACATTTATTTGATTTATTATGATTCAAATGAGGTTTTTATGTTGAATGAAATTATGAATTTACAAAAGTAATATTTTTTAATATTTTTTCTTCAAGCATATTAATACTTTTTTTTATAGACTCATTATTAAAAAAGAGAAAGATTAAAATACCTAAATTATTATTAGTAATACTAAGTATAATAATATTATCAACTATTTTTTCAGACCAAACTTTAACATCTTTATTTTGAAATGCATCAAAATGACACAGCTCCCTAATGTATTTTAATATTGTATGATTATTTATATATTTCATAAATACGAATATTGTAGTTCTTAAAAATTTACTAAAAATAACAATATATAGTTCTATTTTAGTGTGAGTAATTTGAATAAAAGAATATTATTACCCTTCATTTGATTATTGAAATTTACAAAATAGAGCTGTATCTACATTTTGACACCCCAATTATTTAGCATTATATATATTGATAATAATTCCTTTTATAGTAAAAAATATTAAAAGGAATTATAATAAAGTACTATTAATTATATTAAGTTTTTTATTGATATTAACAAAATCTATATGGTGAATACTTATATTATTTATATATATTTTTTACATAATATATATAAAAAGTGAGAAAAGCATTCCTAAAAAATACTTAAGTATTTTTATAATTATTTCTATGATTTGAATATTATTTATAGTTTATAAGTTTTGATATATAACAAAATTGAATTCTTTTCTATCACGCTTTTATATTTGGGAAACAACTTTAAATATAATATTTTCAGACATAAAAAATCTAATAGTTTGATCAGGAATAGCAACTCTATGAATAGTCTTTGATTGATTTAAGTCTCCAGAATTATATCTATATGAAAACATATGATTTCATGCAGATAGGCCACATAATTTAATATTATACCACTTCTATAGCTTTTGAATAATATGATTATTTTTAGTTATTTATTTTATATATAAAGTAATAAAAAAATATAAATTTAACCCTTATTATGATTCACTAATATTATTCATATTATTCACAATATTTAATTATCCATCAATAAGTCACTACATAATAATTACTCTAATTTTATGAATAATATATTCAAAATATTTATCAGTAAAATTACATCAGTACACTATGCTCACATTCATTTTAATTTCATTATTATCTATTTATTTATCAGTAAATTATTATTACTTCGAGTATCAAAAAAACATTAATTCTAGCTATATTACAAATAATTATTTCATTAAAAATATTCAAAATGAATCGTATGAAAAAATATTATTTCAAAGCTGAATTTGAGATTTAGAAAACACCTGTAGTAAATTAATTTTATATCAAAATTCTGTAGAAAATAATTTCTTTTGTTGAAATATTTTATGGAAAATAAACAATGAAAAATCTATATATTATTATAATAAATGATTACAAATTTTACCAAATATGTGGAATGAAAATTCTAAATGGTATAGTAATTATTTTGTAAAAAATTTATTTGTAAAAGAAAGATTTTTCTCAGAAAAATTTTCTAACCTAAATGAAATATTAAAAAGAGTTTGAAAAAAATAGACAAGTCTTTAATATATAAATATTAGTTCTTAAAAAATATATTATGAAAAAAATATTAATACTAATTATCAGTTTAACTATTCTTGCTTGAAATACTTTTGCAACAAATTATAAACTAACAAGTTCGGATATATTAGTAGTAAATAAAATAAGTTCTAAAATTCAATCATTATTAGATAAGAATACACTTCAATTTAGAGAAACTCTATCTAGTAAAATATTTGAGATTCAAGAAGAATATAAAAGTAATTTAAAACTATTTACAATATTTGAAGAGATTAAAATAAATACTCATTTAAATTCTTATTATTCAGAATACACTGAACAATTTAATAATTATAATATTGATTATGGACAAGTTAGACAATCATGGTTAGATTGGCATAATTCAGCTAGATCAGAACTAAATTTAAATCTATATACTTATGATAAGAGACTGGATAATACTGCTTACGAGTGGTCAAAAGAACAAAAATGAAAACAAATAATGTCACACAAAAGAAGTCCTGACTGACCATTTTACGATTATCATGAAATAGAAAAATGGTTTACAGATAGAGGTGTGAGATGTCTAGTAAGATGATGAGCTACATCTAGTGAAAGTATATGAAAGTTTTGATTTGATTGTAATGATTGAGATTGTACTCAGGAATTAACTGACTCAATAAAAGTAATATTTGATATATATATGGCAGAAAAAACACTTCCCTTTAGTCAAAATGCACATTATAGATGAATAGTTCACATAGATTTAACAAAAATATGATTATGAATATCTATTAGAGAAACTAACGAAACAAATTATTACGAATACTATATAACAACACATTATTGTACTGAATTTAAAGATTAAATATAAAAAATGAAAATAGCAATTTGAACAAAATCTCCACCAAAAGTAAATGCAATAGAAGAAGCAATTGAAAATTGTAAATATTTTGAATGAGAAAATATTGAATTTACCACATTAAAGGTAGATTCATGAATATCAGACATGCCTACAAGTCTAGAAGAAAATATGAAATGAGCAGAAAATAGAGCAAAAAATTCAAAAAAAGAAATAAAAGCTGATTTATATATATGAATGGAGTGATGAATGCACATTTTAGGAGAAAAAGCATATCTATTTTGAGTTGTATATGTTTTAGATAACAATTGAGAATGACATTATGGATTTTCAAATATGATGGAAGTTCCTAAATTATTTAAGCATAGAATATATGAAAATAATCAAGAATTATGACCCGTTTTAACTGAATTATCTTGAGAACAATGAGCTAGTCAAAAAAATTGAGCTTTTGGACATTGGAGTGATAATTTATTAACCAGAAAAGATCAATTCATGTTTGCATTCTTAAGCGCCATTCCTCCCTTTTATAATAAATACTATAAACTAAAATAAAGATGAAAAAATACCTAATATTCGATCTAGATTGAACGCTTATAAAGTCAAATAAAATATGACTTAAACAAATTTTACATTACATAAAAAAAATAGATAAAAATTATTTAGAAAAAGCCAAATACATTTTTACTACAACTATGTGAATGAATATCTTTGATCAACTTAAGCTTATTTTTGATGATAAAAATATGTCTGATAAAGAAATTAAGCATTTATGAGAAAAAATGTACAAAAGAATAAGGTCAAAAGAAGATAAAATGCATTTTTTTAAATGAACAGAAGATAAAATTAAAAAATTATCTAAAAAATATAAATTATTTTTAACTACATGAAATTCTACACAATTTGCAAAAGATATATTAAAAGAATGATGAATAATTAAATGTTTTGAACTTATCTATTGAAGTGATGAAATAAAAAAATGAAAACAACACTTGGATATATTTAAAAACTACTCAGAAAATGATATATTTTTTAAAGAAAGTATTTATTTCTGAGATGGTGATATGGATCAATTATTTGCAAAGGAATCTTGAATAGATTTCGTTAGAATATGAGATTTTGAAGAAGAAGAAAATTATGTATTAGAAAGTATTGCTTATATAGATAATATTTTAGATAAATATAATTAAAATAAAGTTTGAATTAATAGTTTTTTTATATAAAATAAACAAAAGCATTTGAGTTAGCTATCAACTAACAAGCTGGAGGAAGAAAAGAGTAAAATCTAACTAGACCCTCCCGAAGTCGAAAATCTTCGAAATAAAATAAAATTAAGCAAAGCTTTAGGTGGTAACTTTCAGAAAACTGAACCGAAAGCATAAAATTAAAACATTCTAAAAAAATTAGAATATTATGATTTTATGCTTTTATTTTTTATTAATAAATATATGAGACTAGCTTGAACTTGAATTATAATAGATGAAAATAAAAGAATATTATTACTTAAAAGAAGTAATTATACGTCAGCTTTCCCATATCATTGGACAATGCCATGATGAAGATGAGAAAAGTGAGAAATTACAGAAGAAATAGCCATAAGAGAAGTTAAAGAAGAAACAAACCTAGATTTTATACCAAGTAAACTTTATAATGAATATAAAGTAGAAAATTCCTGAGAAATGACTCATTCTCATAGGTATTTATGAACTTATTCATGAAAAATTGATATACAAACTGATGAGGCTGATTGATATGCATGGTATACTTATGAAGAAACTAAGAATTTAAAAATTGCATTTAATTATGCAAATGTAATAGAGATATTACATAAGGATAATTTAATATAGAATCAATAAAATTATGGATACATTAACAATTGGAATTATATGATTTATTGCAGCTTTCTGTACGACTATAGCATTTTTACCACAAACACTAAAAATAATCAGAACAAAAGATACTAAAGCATTATCTTTAGCTATGTATATTTTATTTACATTCTGAGTTGCAATGTGGTTAATATACTGAATTATAATTAACTCTCTTCCTATAATAATAGCAAATTCAATAACGTTTATATTATCATCTATAATACTTTGCTACAAAATCAAGAATAGATATTTTAGGAATTAAAAATTATTATGAAAACCTTCAATTTTAAATACTACATAATATGAATAGCAATATTACTTATATGAAATCTATGAACTATATTATTAGTAGTACATTCAGTTCTTATAATTCCCTGAATTATGTTAATAATATTATGAATAAATTTTAGTTCCATATTATTCTACAAAACACTAGGTGTAAAAAATGAAATTGTTAAATTTATCTTCTCAGCTATAAATCTAGTGGTTATATGAATGATTATATATACAGCAATTCAAACAATAATACAAAAAATATTTTAATAAAAACTAATTATGAAAAAAATAACAATTATACTATCAATACTTTTTTTATATTCTTGTTCTAATTCATTAACAACTGAAGAAATTTATTATTTAGAAATGAAAAAACTAGCAAAAGATTGATGTCAAACAATTCAAATAGATTGAGATTGAAACACTTGTAGCTTAGAAAATTGAGAATACAATATATGTACTGAAATGTTAACTACTAAGCTTATAGAAAAACCTATATGTTTAGATTAATAGAGATAACCCTTTTAAAAAAATATGAAAAATATAAATTTTAAAATATATGCACTAGCTTTCTTGTTCTTCTTTTTATGAGTTTTTACTTATTATATGATGACTTGAAATCATGACTATTTTATAACCGTTTTCATTTGAGCTATATCGGTAATTTGATTTTACAACACAAGTTCTATATTGTTTTATAAGACATTAAATACAAATGATGAAATCCTAAAATATGTATTTTCATTTTTACATATAGTATCACTCGCATTTGCAGGTTATATGATATTAGTTAAAATTATGTAATTCAACCTGCATATGTAAGAGTAAAAACTAATTTAATATATAAAATTATAACTATGAAAAATATAAATCTTAAAAATTATCTAATTTGATGGTTAATTAGTGTATTATGAATATTATCATTTTCTTTCGTGAACTGACAAAATAATTTTTTAATTGTAATGATTTGAATAATAATTTCAATATTATTAATAAACCTTAGCTCAATATTATTTTACAAAACATTAAAGGAAAACAATGAAATATGGAAATATATATTTTCAAGTTTTCATATCGTAACAATAGTATTTATTACAATATTTTCATAGACACTAAAAATATGTCCGTGAAGACATAAAACTAATAATTAAATATAGATAAACTCCTGGAATTTATATTTAATTATAATAAAATGAATACATTTGAGAAATGGAATAAATTAAAACAGAAATTACATTACTCTGTAAAAAAGAATTTTTATGTAAAGAAGAGAGAAATATGGTATATAAATATATGAACAAACATATGACACGAAAGTATTTGAAAATGAAATGATTACAGAAGACCTGTTTTAGTAATTAAAAAAATATGAAATATGTATCTTGTCATACCTATGACTAGCAAATGAACTGAAAATAAATTTAAATATAAATTACCAGAAACATATTTTTCTAATAATTCATTTTTAACAATGTCCCAATGAAAATTTATTGATCACAAAAGATTTATAAAAAAAATAAGTATTATAAATAAAGTTGATTTTGAAAAAATAAAAAAAAGACTTATTACCGATTGGTTCTAAATCTCATAGTTATTCTTAAGGTTTCAATAATTATATAATATATATAATTTCCACCCTAAGAGAAGTCCCGAAGGAAATTTGTACTATTATTATATCACTTTCTCCCAAAAATCAAAACTTTTGTCCGCAAAGACATAAAACTAGCTCAATCAAAATTATTTTAATAAATAAAATTTTAGTTATGAAAAACATATTAATAATATTTATATCATTAGTAATTATAAAATTTTCAATAAATTTAGATCAAATAGCATTAGAAAATAGATTATATCTATCTATAGCAATTTTAATGATAGCCTATGTTTGATTCGATACATGAAAAAGATATAAAGAAAAAAAACTTAATACAACACATAAAGAATGAAAAAAGACTATACAGTCAAAATGATTACAAAAACTTCAGAAAGAATTACTTAATGCAAAAACAGAAGAAGAAATTAAGGAAATATCTAAAAAAATAAGAAATAATAAAATTTAACTCTCAATTAAAACCCCATGAAAAATTTCGAAAAAGTAAACCCAAAACAATCATTCCCTAAGTTGGAAGAAAATATTCTAAAATTCTGGAAAGAAAATAAAATCTTTGAGGAATCTATAGAAAATAGAAAAGATTCTGAAGAATTTAATTTTTATGATGGTCCTCCATTTGCAACTGGAACTCCTCATTATGGACATATATTAGCAGGTACTATAAAAGATGTAATACCTAGATATCAAACTATGAAATGAAAGAGAGTTGATAGGGTTTTTTGATGGGATTGTCATTGATTACCAATTGAAAATATAGTTGAAAAAAAGTTAGACATTTCTGGTAGAGATGATATTGCAAAAATATGAATACATGCTTTTAATGAAGAATGTAGAAGTAATGTGTCTTGATATACTGATGAATGGGAAAAAACTGTAAACAGAATGTGAAGATGGGTGGATATGGATAATGCATACCAAACTATGGATGCTGATTTTATGGAATCAGTTTGGTGGGTATATAAAGAACTTTATGATAAAGACTTAATATATGAAGGTCACAGAGTTGTCCCTTATTGTCCTAGATGTACAACTCCCCTTTCAAATTTTGAAGTAAATCAAGGATATAAAGATAAGCAAGATAAAACTGTTACTTTAAAATTTAAAGTAGAATGAAATAAAGATAAATATTTATTAGCATGGACTACTACTCCATGGACTATAGTATCTAATTTATGACTAGCTGTATGAGCTGATATAACTTATGTTGAAATAAAAGATGCTAAAACTTGAGAAACTTATATTCTAGCAAAAGATAGACTTGGAGATTATTATAAATCTGATGACGATCATTCTATAATTAGAGAATATCTTGGAAGCTGCTTAGAGTGAATTAAGTATGAACCTATATTTGATGATTTTCAAATCCAACTTAAAGATATGTGATCTGACTTATGATCAGAAATAAAATTAGGTAAAAATGTATTTTCAGTTGTTATAGGTCATCATGTAAGTACAGAATCAGGTACTTGAATTGTTCATATGGCACCAGCTTATTGAGAAGATGATTTCATGATAGGTCAAAAAAATGATTTAGGTTTTGTAAGTCATGTTGACGATAGTTGAAAAATAATGAACACACTTTCAGATAATGGGAAATATGTATTTGATTATAATAGTGATGCTCTAGAAAAGCTTAAAGAGAAATGAGTAGTACTTAAAATATCTACAATTGATCACTCATATCCTCATTGCTGGAGATGTGATACACCTCTGATTTATAGAGCAATTTCTGCATGGTATGTTGCTGTAGAAAAAATCAGAGATAAAATGGTTGCAAATAATCAGAAAATTAACTGGACCCCAGAAATAATAAAAAATGGTAGATTTGGTAAATGGGTTGAATGAGCAAGAGATTGGAATATATCTAGAAATAGATATTGGTGATCAGCTATTCCGGTTTGGCAATCAGAAGATAAATCAGAAGAAGTCTGTATTGGTTCTATAAAAGAAATGTATGAATTAAATAAAGATTATTCTCAAATTGAATTAAAAAATAATAAATATTATTACACAAATACAAATCAGGAAGTAGATATACATAAACATTTTGTAGATGAAATAAAATTAAAACACCCAAAAACCTGAACTGAATTATCTAGAATTCCTGAAGTCTTAGACTGTTGGTTTGAAAGTGGAGCTATGCCATATGCTAGCAAGCACTTCCCTTTTGAAAATGAAAACGAATTCAAATTTCCTGCAGATTTTATAGCAGAATGACTAGATCAAACTAGATGATGGTTTTATACTTTACTAGTTTTATGAACAGCTTTATACGATAATGCTCCAATGAAAAATGTAATAGTGAATGGAACAATACTAGCGGAAGATGGTAAAAAAATGAGTAAATCTCTAAAAAATTATCCAGATCCATCAATAGTATTTGATAAATATGGTGCTGATGCTATGAGGTTTTATTTAATGAATTCTCAAGTAGTTGAAGCTCAAGATTTCAGATTTGCAGAAGCTTGAGTAGAAGAAGTAGTAAAAAAAGTAATACTTCCATTATGGAACACCTACTATTTTTTCACTACTTATGCTAATATAGATAATTTTAAACCTAGCTGAGACAAGACAAGAAATAATAATCTAGACAAATGGTTGATTTCTGAATTAAATGAATTAACTAAAGAAGTTACTGAGTGATTTGATGAATATAAATTAAATAATGCTACTAAACCTATTGTTAAATTTATGGATAATTTAACAAATTGGTATATCAGAAGATCTAGAAAAAGATTTTGGAAATCAGAAAATGATGGAGACAAACTTGAAGCATATGAAACTCTGTATACAACCTTAGTTGAATTACAAAAAATTATAGCTCCTTTTATGCCATTTATTTCTGATCATATATACAAAGAAATGACATGAGAAAAATCAGTTCATTTAACTGACTTCCCTACATATGATAAAAAATTAATTAATGAAAAATTAAATAGTGATACAGATTTAGTACAAAAAATAATTACACTAGGTCTTGCATGGAGAGCTAATCAAAAGATAAGAGTTAGACAACCATTACAATCAATAACAATAACTGAGAAACTAGAAGATTATTATATAGAAATAATAAAAGAAGAATTAAATATAAAAGAAGTATTAGTTGTAGATGGAAACACTCTAGCAAAACAGATTTGTAAACCAAACGGTAGAGCTATCTGACCAAAATTTTGAAAAGATGTTAAGTTTATCATGACTGAGGCAAAGTCTTGAAACTTTGAAATTTTAAAGAACTGAAATGCAAAAGTATGAGAGTTTGAATTAGATATATCTGATTTTGAATTAGTATTTGAAGCATGAGATACAGAAACTTTAATAGAGGCATGATTCTGAATGGTAATAGCAATGGATTCTAACATAACTAATGAGTTAAAACTAGAATGAAATGCTCGTGACATAGTTAGACAAATTCAAGAAGCTAGAAAAGAAGCTGACTATCAAGTAGATGATAGAATTGAAATATCTATTAGCTGAGCAGAGGAAATATTAAAAGAATTTAGTAGATATATCGAAACAGAGACTCTTTCTACACTCGTAGATGATATAAAATTAGCTGATGTAGAAAAATATATAGAAGAATTAAAAATTAATATTAAACTAAAAAAATAGATAATGAACCCCGAAAAAGAGTTAATAGAATTAGAAAAGAAAAAAAATAAACTAGAACAAAAAGATATAGATTTAATTATATCTGATTTTGATGATACTATTTTTTCTACTAAGAAATTAATAGATAGAGATTATAGAAAATGAAGAAGATGAGCTGAATGAAATACCTTTATAGTTGAAAATAACTTAATAGATAAAATTATTGATGAAATATATAAAGGTGTTAAATATCCAAAAGATATTAGTTCAAAACTAAGAAAAAATCATGACTTAATTTTGACAGTATGAATAGATGAATTCCAGATAAAGAAAATAAAAGCTACTTGACTAGATTATATAAATAATGTAATAGTAGATACTGCAGAGAAAAAAATAATTGAAACAATTAAATATGTAGTAAATAATTTAAAATTTATTCCAAACAAAATTACTATATTCGAAGATAGACCTAAATATTTTTTAGAAAATAAAGATTTCATTGAAAAATTTTTATGAACTAAGCTTGAAATCATGTTTGTTGAAATGACTAGTAATAATAAGGAACCAAAAATAAAAAAAATAGACTAAAATTAGTCTATTTTTTTTATTTTGATTATTAATTATGCAGATTTCTTAGATTTTGTAGTCTTTTTAGTATCTGAATCTTTCATTTTAATTAAAGCTAATTTATTTTCAGCTATTTTTTCTTTTTCATTCTTTAATTCAGCTAATTTAGTTTCTGAAGAATTTAATTTATTCTTTAAAGATGTAACATTTTCTTCTTCAGTATCAATTTCATCAGAATTTGAAGTTTCTCTTATTTCTAGTTTAGAAATAGTTCATTCCAATATTTGAACCATAGATTCTCATCATAAATCAGTAGATGAAGAAATATCTGTATTTATATCAGTAGTTTCTGCTAATGAATCGATTTTTTCATTATTATTGGGTGTTAAATCTAATCATCAACTTAGATCTAATCATGAATCATCTACATCTAAACTTTCTGTTTGTTTTTCTTCTGTTGCTTCAACGACTACATCTGTAGCTAATTCTCATAAATCAAGAGAATCAGATGTATTATCATCTAAATTCAAGGTTCCTGAAGGTATTTCAGTAGTTTCTTCTGATAATTCTAAAGTATTATCAGTATTATTGTCTGATTCAATAGTTATTTCATCTACAATAACTGCTTCAGTAGTAGAATCATCATCAAACGATATTAATTCCTCAGAATCTAAACTTATTGATTCTTCACTTTTTTTAGTTTCTTCTAATACTGGTTCAGTTGCAGTAATAGTATCTGTAGGAGCATCATCATCAGATAATATTAATAAATCTGAATCATCATTTGTAGTAGTAGCCATATTATTTAATTTATATTTTAATATACTTATATATATTAGCATATTATTTTTTTAAATGCAAAAATTTGAAAAAAAACAATTAATATATATAATATTTTCACATAAATTTAATACTTAAATAATGAATATGGACTTTTCCAAAGCATGAGAAATGATGAAATTGCAACAAGAAGCAATGAAGGTTAAAAAAGAATTAGAAAATACTTTTATTGAAGCGGAAGTTGGTGGTTTAGTTATAACTATTAACTGAGAAATGAAAGTAGAAAAAGTTGATTTTGAAACTAATGAATTAATAAAGGGATTATCAGACTCTGAAAAAGAAACTCTTCAAAATGCTATACTTGAAGCTGTTAATAAATGAGTTAAAAAATCTCAAGAAGTAGCTGCTGAAAAAATGCAATGAGTTATGTCTCAAATGTGAATGGGAAATATGATGGGATGAGGTGGATGAATGGGATTACCAGGTATGTAATAAAAAAAGAAGCTATATGCTTCTTTTTTTATTACCAATCTTTTTCTGAACCTCTATCGAAAAAATTATCAAAAAGAGAATTACTAGATTTTTCCTGTATATTATTATAAAATTCTCTATTATATTTTTCCTCAGCCTTTAATTTATCAATATAGTCCTGTATTTTCTTAAATTCAGAAGAAGATATAGGTATCTTTTCAGTTTCACTATCTTCAGTAATATTATCTTCAGTTTTTCATTCTAAATCACTATTATTATCTTCTTCATTTTCATCTTTTTGTTCATCTCATTCAGATTGTTCTTCTTGTTTATTTTCTTCTTCTTTCTGATTTTCTTGTTCTTCACTTTCAGTTTGTTCTTTTTTAAGCTCTTCTAGCTTATTTTTTACAAATTCATAATTAAATTTTGTATCCTCTACATCTTTATGATTTTTTGTCAGCTTATTATCTAATATATTTTTATAATTAGTAAGCGATAATTCATAATTATTAATTTTTTCATCTATATTTGTATTATTTTCTCATATTTTATAATAAGTATTTCACAAATTATAAATTAATTCTGATCAACTGGAATTAATATTAGATAAACTATATAAAGATAATGCACCTGAGAAATTTTCATTTTCATAGCTAATATTTGCAGTGGAAATTAGTTTAGAAAATAAAAAAGGCTTGTAATTAAATATTACAAAAAATAATAATGAGACTACTATCAATAAAATTAATACTATTTTTTTCTTCATGAAAAATTACTAATAAATAAATACGAAACAAAAAAACAAAAGGAAATAAATATAAAGACTCTAGTGAAATCAAATCTATAATTAATATTTTTTTCTAAATTAACTAAATCAATATTATCTGAAATATAATTAATTGTTTTTTCTATACTATCATTGTTGGATACTTCCGTATATCCAATATCTCATTTTGATCTTAGACTTTTTAAAATTCTTTTATTAAGTTTTGAAACAACATACTCTCAATTATACTTTTTATATATTTTTCTTCAGAAAAAATCTGTTCAAATTGGAATATTTCATCATGACTCAGTTGCAGTTCAAACTAATACTAACTTAACTCATTTATCTATTAATGAATTTATTAAATCTTTTGAAATATCTATTTCTTCATCTCATCAATCAGTAAAAATAACTGCTAAACCTCATTCTCCATTTTCAGGAAAATAATTATTTAAACTCTCAAATACACTATTTAAATTTGTTCAATACTTACTTACATTTCAATTATTAATTCAGTATAATACAGTTTTATAAGTTCATATATCACTTGTGAACGGTAATACTTCTAATGCTTCTCATGCAAAAACGATGAGTCAATATTCATTATTTCTATAATCAGTTATATACGAATTAATTAGTTCTTTTACAGAATCAAGCCTAGAGTTAAATCATCTACTACTTTTTATATCCTCAGTATTCATACTTTTACTTACATCAATTGCAAAAACAATTTTTCATCAATCTACTGTTTCTGTTTCATTAATAAATGATCACTTTATTTCAAATATATTAATTAATATAAAAAAGAAAGAACAAAATAGTAAAATAACATTTATCTTTTTCTTATCTCTTTTAAAAATTCACCACAAAAGAAGTCATCAACTTAAAAGAAGAATAACAAATACAATTACTAGCAGATTATTTAAATTTCAAAATACCATATTTTTTTATTAAAATCTTTTTAAATATTTAATTCACAAAAATCATAAAAATACTATTACTAATAAATATATAAAATAATCATATTTAACTATATTTACTTTTACTAGATCAGATTCAATTTCCCTTTTTTCTAGCTTCGATATTTCTAAAAAAATCTTTTCCAAATCATCTCTTGATCATGCTCTAAAATATTTTCCATTTGTTCTTTTTGCAATAGTTTTTAATGTTTCTTCATCTACTCACGCAATTGGAACATTTATATTTCTTCAGAAATTATCTTTTATTGTTATAAATGTTTCATCGTCTCATCAGATTCAAATAGTATATATTTTTAAATTAGAGTCATAGCTCTCATTAATATAATTTAAAGACATTATTGGATCCACTCACTTATTAGCCTCTCAATCAGTTACTAAAATAATAACTTTTTCTCTATTTGTATCTCAAAATGAATCAGTTGCCAAAATTATCGCATCTCATACGGCAGTACCCTGCATATTCATATATCTCTGATTAATAGTTTCAGCACTTATTTCACTAGTTATTTTTTTTATAATATTGTAATCGAAACTTAAAGGTAGAGATGTGAAAGTTTTTCAAGCAAAAACAATTATTCACACCCTATCTGATTCAATTTTATCCAAAAATAAAGAAATTACATCTTTAGCTACACTTAATCTATCAGGCTTTAAATCTTTCGCTATCATTGAATATGAAACATCTAAAACTATCTGTATATCAATTCAATTTTTATTATTTTTTTCTAAAATATTTTCTTTTACTGGCTTAGAAAAAATAGAGATAAAAATTACAAATATTAAAAAAATCAATATATAATAAATCTTGAAATATTTAGAATTAGATTTAAAAATAATTTTTAAATCTGCTAATGGTCAAAAGTTAGTATTTTTTCAATAATTAAAATATAATATTATCAAAATAAATAATATTGGTATCAAGAGTACAAAATATATTGGGTGTAAAAAAATCATGTATTATTTTATTGTTTTTATAAGCTTGTCTATTAACTCTATTTTTTCCTTAATTAAATCTTTTTTGTTAGAAAATTCATTTAAATAGCTTTTTTCAAATAAACTAATCAACGATTTATTTAAATCTAATTCCTTTATTTCAGATAAAGTTAATTTATCACTATTTCTTATTCATAATATTTCAAAATATTCTCTAAAATAAGAGTTAAGCAATTCATAAAAATTAGACTTACTATATGCATCAATATTCTTTTTAAGTTTCAGTAATCACTTAATTATTTTTTTCTTTTTAGTTAGTATGGCATCTTTGTCATTATGAATAGATTTAGATTTTTTATTTAGAAAAAAAGCATAATAAATATAGACTCAGATTAGTAAGAAAATTATAAATAATTGAAGTAAAATAAAATTATAAAATCTAGAGTTGGGATCTTGAATTCACCTTATATCATTATCTGAATTATTTATTAGTTTATCTTTATTTTCATACTTTATTTTACTATTATTTAAGTTATTTAAAACTTCATTATTAATTGTAATATTTAAGACATTAGACAATATGATTTTGTCTCCTATTTGTAATTTAGCTGGTCAAATCACATAAGTTCATGTATTAGATGCAACTAAAGAAATTCATAACTTAAAAGTATTTAGTCTTTCTCAATTAATTACATTAATATTTTTTGATGACTGTTGTCATAAAGTTTGAAAACTATTTAATCAATCTATATTAACGATTTCTAAAGATCAAGTTGAATCCGTTTCTATATCAACATTAATATTAAAATTATCTCCAAATTCTAGGTTTTCAGTATCTCATGAAATTACAACACTTGTTTCAGCAGAAGCGTAACTGTATGTAAGAAGTAATAATACAAGCAGTAATAAATTCACAAATTTATGTAACATAGTTTAATAATTAATAAATATTTTATTTTTGAAATATCTTATATATTTCCCTGTAAACATTTTTTGTTTCATCTAATAATAAATGTTTAGACCCCATTTTTCTTATAGCTTGTTTGTATTTTAAAATTTTTTCCTTCCTTAATTTTTTGTATTCAGATTTCTTCTTTTTATTATCCAAATCTATATGTAATCATTCATTTATATTTCATAAACTTGATAATCATTTTCAGTCTAAAGTATTTTCAAATGAATCAAATATATTACATACGATTAAATCATTTTTTATACTCAATATCTCTAAATCTTTTTTTTGTATTTCTAAACTATCTGTAATTAAAAAAACAAGTGAATTTTTTATTTTTAATGAATTAAAATAACTTAATCCATTATTCCTTTTTTCTTCAAAATTATTATGTCTATAATGAGACTTTATTTTGTCTATAATGGAGTGTTTTATTGTTATATTTTGCGCTCAAATTTCTTCTATATTTTGTACAATATTAATAAAATTTTGTTTTCATTTTTTAGCATAATGAAGCTTCCTTAATTCATTATTATAAATAAATGCTCAAAATTTATCTCAACTAGATATTGTAGATAATCAGATGAGATAAAATAGCTCATAAAAAATGTCCATTTTAAAAGATGAGATAGAATTAACATTGAAATTTTCATTAAAATCAAAAACAAAATATACACTTAATTCTCTTTCTTCCTCATAAAGTTTAACTAATGTTTTTCATTCATTAGCAGACCTAATAAAATCTATATTTTTAACATTATCTTCTGGTCAATATTCTTTATAATCAACGAATTCAATTCATCTTCATTTATGCTTTGTTTTATAGTTTCATATAAATAAACTATCTACCAAAATAGAAGTTTTTAATTCAAGTAATTTATGTTTTTTATTTAACATAATTATTTTATTTCTACCTTATTTAATATTTTTTCTATAACCATATCTGGAGTAACTCATTCTGCAATAGCTTCATAACTAAGTATAATTCTATGTCTAAATATAGGTTTTATCATTTCCTTTACATCCTCAGGTATAACAAAATCCCTTCATTCTAAAAATGCTAAAGCTTTAATTACTTTTATTAATGCTATTGATGCTCTTGGTGAAGCTCAGTATAATAAAAATTCTTTAATTTCTTTATCATTTCTGCTACAAAAAGTTAAATCCTTTACATAGTTGAAAATATTGTCATCAACATGTACTTTAGATATTTCATCTTGTAATTTTGTTAAATCAGTTTTCTTAAGTTTCTTTTCTACTTTTAATACTTCATCTACTGAATATTTTTTCATTATTTCTAATTCTTCTTTTTCTGTAGGATAATCTATAATAGTTTTAAGCAAAAACCTATCTAACTGAGCCTCGGGTAAAGAATAAGTACCATCTTGTTCTAATGGATTTTGAGTAGCTAACACCATGAATTGTTTATCCAATTTAAATGTTTCATCTCAAATAGTAACTTGTTTTTCAGCCATAGCTTCTAGTAATGCAGATTGTACCTTTGAAGGCGCTCTATTTATTTCATCAGCTAGAATTAGGTTTGAAAAAATAGGTCATTTTTTTGTAGTAAAATCCTTTTTGTCAGGATTATAAATCCTATTACCTATTAAATCACTTGGTAATAAATCAGGTGTAAATTGGATTCTATTAAAATCTAAAGAAACTGTTTCTGCTAATGTTGCCACAGAAAGCGTTTTAGCTAATCATGGTGCTCATTCTAATAAAATATGTCATTTACATAGTAAACATATCAATAAATCACGTATAAGTAGGTTTTGTCATACTACTTTCTTAGAAATTTCTCAAATAACTTTATTTATTCTTTCCATAAATAATATTGTTTAAATTAATTAGTAAAATCTTATTTATATAGTATAAAAAAATATTAAAAACAAAAATTTTTTAATATTTTTTTATTGACAAGATAACTTTATATAATTCATATATTTTTTTATAAAAAACTCTTGTAAAATATCTTTTTATTTATAAAATACTCAGGTCCTTTAGCATAATATATTGATACATGTGATTTAAAAAAAGTAATTTAAAAAAAGCATCCCCTGTAATTCCTAATACAATAGGAATATTAGCCTTATGTCTTATTTTTTTATTATGATTCATTTTAATTAAAAATATAGATTTTTTTAATTTAAAAGCAGATAATATTAATAGCCTTAATCCGTCTCAAGAAGAAATCACTACTAATATAAATGGAAATGTTGATGAAAACACTACTATTGAAGTAACTAATAATAGTAATCAACCTAAAGTAACGGACAAAGTGAGTAAAAATAAAAGTGACAAAATTAATGTATTAATCGTTTGAAGATGATGAGGTGATCATGATGCTCCAAACTTAACTGATACTATTATTTTGGCGAGTATAAATACAAAAACTAAATTAATTAGCCTATTATCTATTCCTAGAGATATTTATGTAGAATATCCAGGTGAAACTAATGGAAATAAGATTAATGGTTTATATGCTAAGTATAAATTTGAAAGTGGTTCTGATAAGATTTGAATGGATATATTAAAAAAGAAGATTTCTGATATAACCTGAGAACAAATTGATTATTACGCTAATATTGATTTCGATTGATTTAAAGAAATAATTGATACAATCTGATGAATAGAGATTACTATTCCTGAATATTTTGTAGATAATCAATACCCTGATTGAAATTGGTGATACAAAACTCTAGTTTTTAAAAAATGAACTTGGATTTTTGATTGAGAAAATGCTTTAAAATATTCAAGAAGCAGGCATTCTACAAGTGATTTTGATAGATCTATAAGACAACAGCAAGTAATTAGGTCTATAAAAGATAAATTAACTGGTAGTTATTTTTTAACATCACCACTAAAGATAAAAGAACTATATAACGTCTTTATTAACCATGTATCTACAGATTTAACACTATCAACTATTATTAAATTAGCATATCATTTAAATTCTACATGAGATTTCACTATTCTATCATCAAATCTGAATGATTCATGTTTTTATTGAAGTGACACTTGTGAAAAATGATGATTTCTATATACGCCTAGTAGAGAATTCTTCTGATGAATGTCTGTATTACTAATAGATTGAACTGATTATAATAATCTAAATGATTATAGTGAAATACAAGATTATACTGATATTGTATTTAATTATCCTGAAATATTTACAGAAAATTATGAAATAAATATTTTTAATTCTCTAAAAATTAATCATCTAGCATGAGCATTAAGTAATGACATAGTGAGGTATGGTTTCAATGTACCGGCAATTAATTCTATATGAAATACTAGAGAAATATATAGTAAATCAACTATTTATTACAATAACGTTGATAAGAATTCAGTAACTCTTAGGCTTTTAAAAACCTTTTTTAATTGAGAATTTAAAAAAGTCGAATCTCCTATATATTCTAAAAGTTCTGCTAATTTTGAAATAATTATCTGAGAAGATTATTTATGAGACAATAATACATTTAAGTTTTAATATTAAATATGACTATAACTAGAAAACCTCTTGCTAAAACAAGACTAAAGACTAAATATACAAAAAAAGATTTGAAGAAAAAATGATGAAATATTTTTCTGAAGATTTTAGTTTATACAATTTTCTTTTTTGTAATATTTACATTCATACTAACGGCATTTTTATATAATAAATATATTGTATGATTACCATCTATAGGAGAATTACAAGACTTACAAATTGCAGAATCTTCTATAATTTACGATAGAGAAGGGAATGAGTTATATAAAATATTTAAAGAAAAAAGAACTTATGTTCCTTTTGAGGATATTTCTGAAAATATGATTAATGCAATCATAGCAATTGAAGATAAAAGATATTGGGAAAATCCATGAATTGATATTAAATGACTATTTAGAGCTTGAATAAATTATGTATTATGAAAAACTGATACCGTTAAATGAACTTCAACGTTAACACAACAGTTGATAAGAAATACAGTAATAACAAACGAAAGAAGTGTTGAAAGAAAAATTAAAGAAATGTATCTTGCTTATCAATTAACTACTAGTATTTCAAAAGAAAAAATCTTAGAGTTATATTTAAATAAAATATCATACTGACATAACGCATTTGGTATTGAAGAAGCTGCAATGACATTTTTTGGGAAAAGCTCCAAAGATGTATGAGTACTAGAATCTTCTATTCTAGCATCTCTTCCAAAATGACCTACTTTTTACTCTCCATATAACCATCCAGATAGAATAGTTTGATATCCGTATGTATACCCTTCAGTTAATGAGGATGATATAGTAAAAATAATTACCCAAAAGGATAGAGCATTAAATAGTGAAAATATATTAAAATTAACTAGTTTTATTAGTAATATAAAAGCGAGTAGATTAGAATGAACAAACAAAACTCTTATATGTAATATATCAAATAAAGATTTTAAAAATCAAATTAGAATAGATAATGATTGATGTGCTGTAATACAATATTCAGAATTATTACATATATTAAATAGTATAAGAATAGAATGAATTAATGATAACTTTATAGAATACCAAACTTGAAGAAAGGATGAAGTATTATGAAGAATGTTAGAAGATTGATATATAAGTTTTGAACAGTATAAAGAATCAATAATTAATGCAATATGATATAAGTTTAGTCAGTCTAGAGAAAATATAAATTCTGCCCATTTTGTATTTTTTGTTAAAGAATATTTAGAAGAGAAATATTGAAAAGAAATTGTAAGTGTCGGTTGATTAAAAATATATACTACTCTAGATCCAAAATTACAAAATAAAGCTGAAACTCTAATTGAAGAGCAAACAGAAATTAATTCTACTAAATTTGCTGCTGACAATGCTGCGCTTATAAGTATAGATAATAAAACTTGAGAAATTCTATCAATGGTTGGTTGAAAAGACTACTTTGATAAAGAAAATAAGTGAAATGTTAATATAATTACATCTAAATTACAACCATGAAGTACATTTAAACCTTTTGTATATTCTATGGGTATATTCAATGAAGAAATATGAACAAAGACACCTATTTATGACTTAGAAACAAAATTTCCTAGCGGATACACTCCAGCAAATTTTGATTGAGAATTTATGTGAAAAATGGATTTATCAACAGCATTAAATAATTCTAGAAATATTCCAGCAATAAAAATGTTTTTCTTAGCTTGATGAGAAGCTTGAATAGTTAGTTTTATGAAAAAAATATGAGTTGATTCTTTAAAAACTCATTGAATGTATTGAGCTCCATTAGCTCTATGAACCTGAGAAATGACTCCATTAGAATTAGCTACAGCCTATAGTGTCTTTGCTAATATGTGAGTAAAAAAAGACATTACTCCTATTTTAAAAATAGAAGATTCAAAATGAAATATTATCGAGGAGAAAAAGGAGATAAAAGAAAAAGAAGAAAAAGTCATATCTGAAAGTCAAACATATATAACAAATCATATGCTTAGCGATACTGGTTCTCGTCCAGAATTTTGGAATATGTATCTTAGTCTAAAAGATAGAATAGTTGCAGCTAAAACATGAACTTCAACAAAACAAACTGTAAGAAATGGTATAAAAGATATTTATCCTGCAAATCTATGGACTGCATGATATACTCCTCAAATTACTACTGTAGTATGGGCTTGAAATACGGACTGAACAAAATTAAATTATATGTGAAATTGACTTGAATGAGCTTGACCTATATGGAAAGAATTTATGGAATTTGCTCATATATGAAAAAAATCTGAATGATGGAGGCAGCCTGCATGAGTTAAAAATATCAATATTTCTGAAATATCATGATTACTACCAAATCCAGAATCCACAAATGGTTCTTTAATAAAGAAATCTTTATTCATCAATAAACCTACCGTGTATGATAACAGTTATAGTCAAGTAGAAGTAGATACACTTTGTAATTGAAAAGTTACAGCTAAAACTCCTATTGCAGCTATAAAAACAGTAAATTTAATACAATTTAATTCACTTAGTCCATCTAATCCAAAATGGCAAAATCCAGTAATTGAATGGTCTAAATCTGAGGATTTTATTGAAAAATATTGAAATATTACAGATTTAATTACAGAAGTTAATCCTAATGAATGTGAGAGATCTGATATAAGATCAGATATAACCATTAGAACAACTACTAATAAACTGGATACTTTTACAGCTTGAGAAAATTACATAGAATTGGCGTATAAAAGTAGTAATCCTATTATAAAAATAGATATAATGATTTGAGATTTGATTATTGATACTATTGTAGTAGATAACAAAAACGACTGATCGTATGTATGAAATATATTTATTCCAGCATCTCAAACTGGTAAAAAAGCAGATCTTGTCTTTAGGGCTGTTGATGATCAGTATTATTCTGATACAGTTACAACAGAGGTTCTTATAGTAAAAAAGGATACTGTTGCACCTGAGATAATATTAATAAATCCTATTGATTGAAGTATAAAATTATATAATAACAACTTCTTTAATCTAAAGGCTAATATTAAAGAAGGTACTAGCTTAAGAACTATAAATATTAAAATTGATTGAGAAATAATTAAAACATGACTAACGGATAGAAGTATAAACTTCCCTATTAACTCAGAAAATGACTTATCTGTTTGAAAACATATTATTACATTAGAAGCTATTGATAAAGCGTTTAATAAATCTGAAATAGATATTAAACTTGAGGTTTTGGAAAGATAATTGAAGAGTCAAATTATAATAAGAATTATTCTCATTATAATTTGACTTTTTTTTATATTTTCATATTATCAAGGCTAGAGATATAATCTCTGTATAATTTACTTAAATAACAATGATTTATGGAAGATATAAATTTCCCTACTATTGCTAAAATTGATATCGAAGCACCTAGTTTTGATTTACCTTTTTATGATCCAAAAACTGATTCTGATGGAGCTATTAACTCTAATGATTTAAAATGAAAATGGGTAGTATTATTCTTTTATCCTGCTGATTTCACTTTTGTTTGTCCAACTGAATTAAAAGATATAGCTGAACAAGAAGCTAAATTTAAAGAATTATGAGTCGAGGTATTAGCTGCATCAACTGATACAGTCTTTTCTCATAGAGCATGGGTAAAACATGAAAGATTGATGGAATGATTTCCTTTTAAAATGTTAGCTGATCATTCTACTGAAGTTGCTTATGTTTACAATCTATTAGACGAAGAAAGTGGGATTTCTGGTAGAGGTACTTACATAATTGATCCAGATGGAATAATTAGAAGTATTGAAGTTACTTGAGATACTCTTCCATTAGGTAGAAATTCTGCTGAACTAATCAGAAAACTAGAGGCCTTACAATATATGAGAGAAAATCCAACTCAAGCTTGTCCTGCTAGATGGGTAGTATGAGATAAAACTCTTACTCCAGATATAAAAATTGCATGAGAAGTTTATGAAGCATTAAATGATTAATAAAAATAAAAAAAGACTAGATTATATCTAGTCTTTTTTTATTTTTTCTTTTAAGTCATTAACTCATTTTTTTATACCATCCTTTAATCAGTTTTTAATTTCTTTAGCTTTTTCTGGAGCTTCATCTTTTAAAGATTCTATTTCCGCTTTTTTTTCTTTGTATAACTTATCCAGATTATCAGATGCTTCAACTAAAAAATCTTTTCATTTAACTTTTAGTTCATCCGCAATCTCTAATCACTGTTTTTTATAGACATCTACAACATCAAGTAATTCTTTTTTCTTTTCATTAAATAATTCTTTATTTTTATCAGTAATTACGTGTTTTTTTAAATCTTTTAAGAGATTTTCATGAGTAACTACAAAATTATCTAACATAACCTTAAAATCCCCTGTTCATTCTTTTCTAGAATTTTCTAAATCTTTTTTTAAATCAGAAGGTTTTTGTTTATTGTATAAAGCTCAAATTATTCACCCTGCGACATATCATGCAGCCAGTAAAAATATATTTTTTTTAGACATAATATAATATTAAAAATTAACTAAAAAAGCATATCAGAAATAGTCAAAGACTTTTTAACATAAAGTGTACTATCAAACTTTGTCTCAAACTTTTTTATGATATAATTATTATATAAAGATTTTATATTCTTACAAATAATTTTAAAGTATGTCATATAACAATTTCTCTGATTGATACAAAAAAGCCCTAGTTAACGCTGAAAACAATATAAAAGAAGTCTGATTAAAAGAGCTTTGAGTAGAGGATGTATTTATAGAAATAATAAATAATTCGACTTGAGGTATTAAAGAAATATTTAATTTATATTGAATAAGTGAAAAATTAACACTAGAAATACTAAATAAATGAATTTTTAATGAAACTTATGGTAAAAGAGCGTGAGTTTATGCTTGAATGAACTCTAGGTTAAAAAAAGTTATACTATGAAGTGTGAAAATAGCTGCAACATATTCAAAACCAAAAGCTTCACTTGAGGATTTTTTATTATCAATGATTAAAAATGATTCATGGATAGTTAGTTTTTTAGATTATATCGGAATTACTCCTAGCGATATTGAAAAAAACTTATCTGAACTTAATAATTTATGAGTAATTGACTGAGTAAATAAATGAGCTGATTCTGAAATCAATATTGAATGAGATGATGATATTAATAAATTATTATGAACTCTTACTCAAAATTTATTCTGATGAAATCCAGAAGAAGCAGCAAGTACTCCTTTTGATATGAATAAAGAACAAACTACTAAAAAAAGTGATTCAACAACTCCAGCATTAGATTTTTTCTCTACAAATCTTTCACAAGAAGCAAATGAATGAAAAATAGATAATATAATCTGAAGAGAGCTTGAAATAGAAAGGTTAATAGCAATTTTAAACAGAAAAACTAAAAATAATCCTGTTTTAGTATGAGAACCTTGAGTTGGTAAAACCGCAATAGCTGAATGATTAGCTCTTAGAATAAAGGAATGAAAAGTTCCATTCTCTATGAAGGACAAAAAGATTTTATCTCTAGATATGTCTTCTCTAGTAGCATGAACAAAATATAGATGAGAATTTGAAACTAGGATAAAACAAGTTATAGACGAAGCTTCAAAAATAGAAAATGAAATAATACTTTTTATTGATGAATTACATACTATTATTTGAGCTGGTGGATGAGAATGAACTTTAGATGCCTCTAATATTCTTAAACCTGCAATGGGTAGATGAAAAATAAGAATTATATGAGCAACCACTCAGAACGAATATAATAAATATATAGAAAAAGATACTGCTCTAGAAAGAAGGTTACAAAAAATTACCGTAGAAGAACCTTCTAGAGTTATTACAAATGAAATAATTAATGGATTAAAAGATTCATTTGAGGATTATCATAACTTAAATATCTCTGATGAAGCTGTAAAAGATGCAGTTGATTTATCTATAAGATATATTACAGACAAAAACCTACCAGATAAAGCAATTGATCTAATTGACGAAGCTTGTAGTATAAAATCAATGAAATATAATTTTGATGAAACAGAAACTAAAAAAATTAGAGAAAAAATTGCAAAAATTAATAAACAAATTGAAATCGCTGTAATTGCCCAAGAATATAAAAAAGCCTCTAAATTAAAAGAAACTCAAACAAATTTAGAAAAAGAAATAAAGGAATTAAAAGAAAAATTCACAATTCCAAAAAAAGAAAGAATGACAGTTGGTTCAGATGATGTTCAAAAAATATTAAGTATTTCAACTTGAATCCCTGTATCTAGCCTAAGTAAAGATGAAATAGATAGACTAAAAATGCTGCCAAAATCAATAAAAAAGGAGATAATTGGGCAAGATGATGCTATTAAATCAATAGTTAAGTCTATTATGAGATCAAAAGCATGAATATCTAATCCAAATAGACCTTTATGAAGTTTTCTATTCTTGTGACCAACATGAGTATGAAAAACAGAATTAGTAAAAGTTCTAACAAAACATTTTTATGATGATCCTAATGCTCTTATAAAAATTGATATGAGTGAATACTCTGACAAGACTTCTGTAAACAAACTTATTTGATCATCTGCATGATATGTTTGATACGAAGAGTGATGAATGTTAACTGAAAAAGTTAGAAAAAAACCATACTCTGTTATATTGTTTGATGAAATTGAAAAATGAGACTTTGAGGTATATAATATGTTATTACAGATACTAGAAGAATGAATTTTAACGGATAATAAATGAAAAAAAATCAATTTTAAAAATACAATTATTGTAATGACTTCTAATATTGGACAAGAAGAATTTACAAAAAAAGCTGAAAAAATTGGTTTTGATATAAAAGATAAGGAAGAAAATAAAATACTAAATGATTACAGTGAAGCTGCTCAAAGCATAAAAGATAATCTAACTGAATATTTTTCACCTGAATTTATTAATAGAATAGATAAAATTATTGTATTTAATCCTCTAGATAAAAATCAAATTAGAAAAATCGTACAATTATGATTATCAAACTTAGAAGCAAGAATGCATAACAAAGGTTTAGATTTAAAATTTGATACAAAAGTAATTAATTATATTACAAAAAGAGTTTATAATCCTGAATTCTGAGCAAGAGAAGTTAGAAGATATATTGTTGATACAATTGAAGACTTCATAGCTGAAAAAATTATTGCAAACAGAAGTAAAAAACTTTTTAAGTTAGATATAGAAAAAGATGAATTAATTGTTAAATAAATAATTTCTTAAAATAGTAAAAATATTTAAATATTTTTACTATTTTTTTATACATATTTATTTAAAGTTATTTTTAGTACAAATCTTTGTAATAATAAGTTTTTTTTATATAATATATATGACTATTTTCTTTAGATTTATATGAAAAGATACATTGTATTTTTAATAATCTGAATACTTAGCATTTTTGGAACAACTAATGCTTTTTTTTGAAGTGCATCTTCACTGGATTTATATAAAAATATTGATACATGAATTAATGAATTGGATGATAAATTATTTGAATTTGAGATAAATGGATGAATAAAATGAACAAGCATCCTAGAGGAAATAAATGAACTAGCTATAAATGATAAATATATAGAATGTTTGGATGTTTCAAAAAATTTATCAATTGAAGAGTTTAAAGAAATAATACAAAAGGAAGATTTAGGAAAACTATGAACATACTTAAATAGTACTTGTAGTAAAGATGATACAAATTGAATGAAAATACTTGTAGATTACTTATTGTATTTTAAAGAATATGAGGACAAAATAAATACTAAAACAGAAACAAAATCTAAACAAATATATCAAATATCTAATATTTGACTTTATAGTGATTGAAAAATAGAAAATTCATGATTTGATTTAATTAGTGATATAGAAGAAATAGATAAAATAATATTTGCTGATGTAGTTGATTATGAATGATGAGATAATGTAGATTTAGGTGAATCTATATACTGATTTATAGAATCTATTGGGGAGTGAACAAGAGAATTATTGAATTGAAGTACAGATAGTATAGATTTAAATAACGATAGTAATAAGGAAGAAAATGATGATACTATTAATACTTCTGAAAATAGTGATGAATCAACTATAGAAACAAATAATACATATTTATGTTCTGACGATATTCAAACAAGCTGATTATCAAAAGATAATCTAAGTTTTATATTAAATAATATTGATACCAATTTAAATAATTGAATAATTGTAAATGATTCTGTAAATAGTAATATTTGAAATTGAGATACTGATAATTTAGAGGAAGAATGAAGTAATAATTGAAATACAGATATATGATGAGGATACCAAAGTATTACTGATTTATCTGAATGGCCATGTAATGAGTTTTTCTGTATAGATATAGAATACATTACATATGACCATAATCTTTTTTGATGATGAGAGAATATAACAATTGAATATTTATTAAATAGATCAAATGAACATTTAGGTAAATTTGCATCTACATCTTTGATCCCAGCAAGTATGTCTCAGAATAATTTTCAACTATGATTAGAGTGATTGAATTTACCAGATATTTTTCATATTTGATTTCAAATATCAACAAAACCTGTACCTATTTTAGATTTGGCTCCAGAAGATAAAAAAGATGAATGAGAATTTGCTTTAAAAAATATGTTAGAATCTTTTTATAAAAGTAAATGATTAGATTATAAGAGGAAAAATGATTTAACTATGCTAAATAATCTAGAACAAGACAAGCAATCAGTATTGAATGCAAAAGAGCTGACAGTTAGAAATGCCTTCTTAAATCAACAAGAATATTATAATGATTATCTAATAAACAAGGAAGAAAAAGCTAAATTATTTAACAAAATAATAGAGAAAAAAGTATCATATTGAGTACTCGAAACCTTTGAAAAACAGTACACAGAATTAGATAAATTTACATTAGGGATAAATAATTATGTTCAAAATATACATTCTATAATATTAAAATTAAACGCTAAACCAAAAGGTTAAAAATTATGAAAAAAATAAAATTACTCACATTTATTCTTTTATTATGTATGCCATCATATTTATCGGCAGCATGAACTTGTAGTATAAAAGATAAAAGTGCTCAGGTGTTATTGGATTACGTAAAAGATAATAAACAAGTAATAAAAAATATATCTAATGCTATAACGGAAAATAATAACAAGAAAAAGGAACTTGATACGAGTAATTCCGTATCTAATCAAATTAGTAAAGCAGTTAATGAAACCGTAAGCCTATTTAATCAATCATTTAATTTTAAATGATACTTTTCTTATGCGGAATATTTTTTAACTTTTCCTCTAATTTCTGAAATTCCAGTTCAGGTAAAAAGAGATTATTGAATATTAGACAAACAAAATAAGTTTTTACTTGAATATGTAAAAATGTTAGATAGCCAATTATATACTCAAATAGTTGTATCTGAGGCTTGTAAATGAGTCACAAGTAAGTGTAATTTAAATAATAAAACAGCAAAAGAAATAGTATCTAGTTTAATTTACAATAATGATCAAATATTAAATTTATTTAGGTTATCAATATTATGATACCCAGATGAGTTTGATTGAGTTGATTTAATTCTAGTAAATAATAGTTTTGAATTAGAAATAAAAAAAGCTTACTCTACAGAGTCTATTAAGGCGTGTAGTAAAGAAAAGTGATGATTTTTTGAACAAATATCTACAGCAATCAAGGATATAGAACTCTTAAATAAACAATGAAGAGATTGAATTGATATGTGGAAAGATTCCTGGGAGTTATTAATTTGAAATGATCCAAATAATGACGAGGCAAAAATAGAAAAAAGAGAGCTGTCAGAAGAGTTAAGTAGAAAATGAATATCAACTGAAAATAAAGAGATATTAAAATCGAACTTAGAAAAATACAACACAGAATGAATTAACCTAAATAGTAACTTTGTTTCTAATACTATTATATCCACCTACTGAAAAATAGAAGAACAATTAAAATTTTGGAATGAAGAAGTTGTATGAGATTTTTTCGATGAAAAAGTAGAAAAAATAAATATAAATGACTTAAATAGAGTTACAGATAATTCTGAATTATCAAAAGAGATTCAGGAAAAAATTACAACTCTTTATGAAAAAGAGGTCCCATTTGCTGCAATATGAGACGTGGTAACTGAATGATTAAGGTCAAAGATTATAAAAACCCATTTTAGTTTAGATGATAGTATAAATACATTAGAAAAAACAATAAAAGTATCGCAAAAGGTTTGTAATTCACAATCAACTTGAGATTGATTATGTAAATAAATAAAAATATGTTAACAAAAAAAGAACTCGAAATAATGAGAAATAATGCAAAAATTCATAAAAAAATTTTTGCTGAAATAAAAAAAATAGCAATAGAATGAACAACTACAAATCAAGTAAATGATTTATGTTGAAAAATAGCTAAGAAACATAATGTTTTATGCGCTTTTAAGTGAGCATATTGATTTCCCGATAATATATGCATAAGTATTAATGACGAAATTGCTCACTGAACAGCTTCTAGAAATATTAGATTCAAAAATTGAGACTTAGTAAATTTTGATTTTTGAATAAGAGATAAATGAGTATGAGTAAATACTGATACTGGATTTACTATGGTTATATGATGAAATAAATATAATAAAGTATGAGCAAAAATGATAGAGGTTAACAAAAAAGCCTTATATGCTTGAATATCTAAATGTAAAGCTTGAAACAAAGTATGAGATATAAGTTCAGCTATACAAAAAGAAATTGAAAAAGCTTGATTCAAAGTAGTAAAGGATCTAACGTGACATGCAGTGTGAAAAGAAATACATGAAAAACCATATATACCAAACTATTGAAAAGCTTGAAGTTGAGTAGAATTAAAAAAGGGAATGACTTTAGCAATAGAGCCTCTTATATGAGAAACAAGCTGACAAATAGTAGATGAGTGAGCTTGGGAGATTTACATAAAAGATTGAAGCTTATGATGTCAATTTGAGCATAATATACTAATTACAGATTGAGAGCCAGAAATAATCATATAAAAAAATAAACTATACTTGATATAGTTTATTTTTTTATTAAAATACATAACATAATATTTATTATTTCAATTAAATAAAATGCTATTTAAAGAAGCTCACTTAAACTTTTTAAATTATTTAGAAGTAATCAAAAATAAATCACCTAGAACTGTGGAACAATATGATAGACATTTAAGAAAATTTAATGAATTCATAATTGAATCCTTAGAAAAAAATATAGATAAATTTAAAGTAAAAGATATTGTTTTAGAAATTGCTGAAAAATTTAGAAGTTATCTTTACGAAAAAAACAAAAGTATCTCCATTAAAACTGCTAATGCTTATATGATAACTATTAGAAGTTTTTTAAAATTTTTAGAAAAAAAATGACACAAAAGCATGTCTGCGTCTGCAATTGATTTAATCAAGGCTGACGAAAGACATGTTGAATTTTTATTAGAAGAAGAATTAGAAAGATTATTTAGTACCCCTGATACAAAAACAATAATTTGAACTAGAGATTTAGCAATTATGGAATGCATATATTCTACTGGTCTCAGAATATCAGAATTAACAAATTTAAATATATCTGATATCAATTTAAAAAGAAGAGAATTTGCTGTAAGATGAAAATGAAGAAAAGTTAGAGTAGTATATTTAACAAAACATGCTGCCAAACTTATAGAAAATTATATAGAAAAAAGAAATGACCATCTATCCCCTTTATTTATAAGACACAATATAAAAAAAGAAAATATAGATACTCTAGAAAATGAAAAAGTAAGATTAACTAGATTTTTTATTACTAATATGGTTAAAAAATATGCTAGTAAAGCTTTTATATTAAAAAATATCTCAGCTCATACTCTCAGGCATTCATTTGCGACAACACTATTAAGTAATTGAGCAGATTTAAGGGCTATACAAGAAATGTTATGACACGCAAGTATTACTACTACACAAGTATACACTCATGTAACAAATAAAAAACTAAAAGAGGTACATTCGAAATTTATGAAATAAAATAATAAAATGAAATTAATTATATGACTATGAAATCCATGAGATAAATATAAAAAAACTAGACACAATATAGGGTTTTTATTTTTAGATTATTTAGTTGAAAAAGAAAAATTTAGCGAATTTAAATTAGAATCCAAATTTAAATGAGAGACATCTTCTTGAAATTTTAATTGAGAAAAAACTATCCTTTTAAAGCCTAACACCTTTATGAACCTAAGCTGAGAATCTATAAAAAAAGTAATCGATTTTTACAAGATAAATACTGAAAATATAACAGTAATATATGATGATTTAAGCATGGATTTTTGAAAATTGAGATTCAGAGATAAATGAAGTGCTTGATGACATAATTGAATAAAAGATATGATTAAATATTTATGATTAGAATTTAAAAGAATAAAAATTGGTATATGATTAGATAATAATTACGAGGTATCAGATTGGGTTTTATCAAAATTTACAACAGAAGAGCTAAAAGATTTAAATAATAAAATATTTACGGAAACCTATAGTTTAATAAAAGAAAAAGGATAGTATATTACTGTCCTTTTTCTTTATCTGATTCATTATCTGTACTACAGTGTTTAAAGCAATATTTATCCAAAAGTCTATTAAGAGTGCTATGTTTTTTTTCTAAGTTATTATCAATTTTTTTTAATAAATTAATATCAAAATCAAATGATAATTTCAATAAAGATATATTAAAATATAGATAAATAAGTATTACTAATGTCATTGATGTAGGTACAAGAACATATGTAACAAATTCTAATCAATTTAATTCAACTCAAAACACATATATATTCCTCATTAGGCTATCTTATTCAATAATTATACTTAATATAACATAAAAATTATTAAAACACCAAAAATAACATGTTTCTTGAGTTTTTTGAAAAATAAATACAATTAATATAATTAATATACTAAAAACAATAATATGCAAAAAGACAAAGTATACATAATCTGAATTTGATGAATATGAATATCCGCAATAGCTAGATATTATATAGCTCAATCATATGCAGTGTATTGAAGCGATATTTGTTCGTCTGAGTTAATACAAGATTTAACAAAGGATTGAGCAAATATTATTATATGAGAGGCTCCTGAATTAATAGACGAGAGTTTTGATTTAGTTATATATACAGAAGCTGTTCCAAATACGCAAAGTGAAATAGTTAGATCTAAAGAACTTTGAATAAAAATACTTAGTTACCCTGAAGCTATTGCAAATATTGCGAATACAAAAAAACTTATAACTATAGCATGAACACATTGAAAATCAACTACAACTTCCCTTACTAGTTTAGTTTTAAAAAACTCGGAAAATGATTTCACAAGTATTGTTTGAACTTTATTAAAAGAATTTGATAATAAGAATTTTTATTATAGAAGAAATTGAGTAGAAGATGAATATTTTATTTTAGAAGCATGTGAATATAAAAGAAGTTTTTTAAAATATAATGCTACGGTATGAGTAATAACAAATATAGAACTAGACCATTTAGATTATTATAAGGATTTAGAAGATTATATTTCTGCATATAAAGAATATTTAAATAATATAGTACCTTGATGATTCGCTATCCTTAATTTAGAAGATGAAAATTGTAAAAAACTATTATGATTAAGAAGTGATATAAATTATATAGAAGTATATGAAGAATACTTTAGTTATAATTGACAAAAAAATCACTTCCCTATTATAGACATCAAAATACCATGAAAGCATATATTATTTGATGCTAAAATTGCATATGTTATATGATTTATGATATGAATAAATGAAGTAAATATATTAGATTCTTTAGAAAGTTATACATGAGTTTGGAGGAGAATGGAGAGGATATGACAAACTGTCCACAATAACATTTTAATAAGTGATTATGGACATCATCCTACAGAAATTTGTCTAACATTAAATGCTATCAAAGAGTCTAATATGGACAAAAAAATACTGACTATTTTTCAACCTCATCAATATTCAAGAACCCTAGAATTACTTGAAGATTTTAAAACATGTTTTTCAGATACGGATGAATTAATTATTCCAAATATTTATGAATCTAGAGACTCTGATGAAGATAAGAAAAAAATTAATTCTGAAAAATTAGTAAAATTAATTAATCATCCAAATAAAAAAGATGGTGAATGATTAGAAAATACATTAAAGTTAATTAAGAACTTTGATAGTAAAAATACTGGAGCAATTATAATATTATTAGGTGCTTGAGATGTAGATAATTTAAGATATAAAATAAAGACTGTTTTTTAAAAACAGTCTTTATTTTATATCTCAGAACATTTCAAAATATTTTTTATTTAGTTCATTTTTTCTATATTCTTCCAATCACTTAATAACCTCATTACACTTTATTTTTTCATCAAGATTGTCTAATATTTCACATCACTCAGTAGAATTAAATGCAATTTCAAATTTGCATTGCTCAGTACTTGTTAATCAAGTAGTATTATCATCATACATTCTATATGACTCATTATTATAAAGACTACAATCTTCAATAGTTAATAATTCCAAACTAGGTTTTATATCAGAATATGATACATAACTATCCTCGCAAGCTAAGAAAAACTCTTCTACTAATTCTTTATCTTTTTTATTATACAAACTTGAATCAAATAATTCTCAACAATTATTATTTCACTGTTCTTTAAAATAGTCTTCATTTATCTGTCACAACATTTCATCTAAACAAAGATTTATATTTATCTCAGACTGGTATTCATAACAATTAATACCTGAGATATCATTTTTATCTATTACATAATCAATATTTGTACTTCAAGTAAATGACTTATTATTTAATAATTCATCATTATTTAATGTTCAAGATAAAGAAGTAATATCTATTTTATCAGCACCATTTATAGTAACAATTTTATCTTCATTATTATACAAAATATCCTCTTGTGGGTCTATAATATTACATGAAGATAATAATAAAAGCCCAAATAAAACTATAGTTTTTTTCATAATAAAATATTAAAAAATAATTAATCAACAAATGTTATATATCAATCATAACAAATTTCATAAGATCATCTGACATGTAAATAAAGGCTGTTTGATGTAGCTGCACCCGTATAAGGCCACCTCTGATTAACTAACCAAAACATATCATGTCATAAACCATCTGATGTATATCAACTATTTGCTCACGCAGGGTTTAAATCACTAATGGCTAAATGAGTAAAAGAATCAAAACTAGTACGTAAACTATAAAAAAATCAAATATCATCTCTATATCATTTAGTCAAGTGAGAAAATGTGTTTCATATCCATCAACTAGTAGCTGTATTATAATCTCTTATAGGAGTATAGCGAATCATACAACCATCATTATCATCACATATTTCTGTAAATAAAGACTTAACTGTATTTCTTGAACTTCATAATCAAGTTCATAATTCAGGAATTATTGACGTATTTAATAAATCAAAATTTTGCACCCACTGTTCGTCTGAATCACTTGTCCATAAATCACAATTTCATCACTTATAACTAAAGAAATTAATAGTTAAACTACTTTTTTCTGATACTTTACTATAAGTAGTTTCCCATCAATCTAAGTATGTATAATCATCAGCATTATCTAATAAATCTTCTGGTCTTACCTTAAAAGTAACATTAAAATTATCCGCAACCTTACTACCTCAAACATATAATTTTTCATTTATATATACATTTCAGTTATCATTTATTTCCATTCTCTTCAATGCTGGTTGATCATAATCTGTATTAGTAGGCTTTGTCCAAAAACTCAAATCTCATCATTTATCAAAATTACTATGGGATTCAGATGCGCTAGCTATAATAGCAACAGAAGCATCATCAGTACTTATGGCACCATCAGTTCAATCAAATAATATTTGACCAAGCATACTTCAATTATAAATAGTAGAATCTTCTCTTATAAATGTAAGAGTTCATCACAAGGCTCATCTAATTTCTTCTAAAGAAGGTAAATTAATTAAATCTATATAATCTCATGATAATGCAACTGCCGACAATAAACTATTCAAAGTATAGTCAGAACTATCAGTTAACTCTGCCACAGTAGTAGGTATTACCAAAGTAGATATATCTGTAGTATTAGTACTAATATTAGTAGTATTAGTACTAATATTAGTAGTATTAATTGCTATTTGATCAATTTTATTAGATAATGTATTATCTAATTTATTTTGAGATATTTCTCAATCCATAATATCTTCTCATAATATTGTAGAATTTTTAATATCTCAGGTTTCAATAGTTTCGTTCTCTATTTCAGAAGAATCAACTGTTTCATCCTTAATATTATCTCATATCAAATAATAATTACCTGTTATCTCTTCAAATAAAGATCATATAGTTCATGCTCAAGTAACTGTTGCATAACTAGTAAATCATATCATTCATAATCATAACACAATTCAAACCATTATATACTTAATCTCATTTATTATTTTCATTTATTTAAAATTACTTACTAAAATATTTTAATTACTACTTAATATTACTGGATTCAAGAGTTGTATATTTGAATTATATTCAATTATAATCGGGTTTTTCTTATCACTTTCTCTTAAATCAGGATCTTTTAGATCAGTTATGTAACAATTTTTTCATCAAGCCCAAGCATTTGTTATAAAATCTCAAAATCAATCAATAGGAGCTAATTCATTTTGATCATCACAATTTGTTAACGCTTCACCATAATTCAAATTAAATGTTCTCAAATTTCATAAATCATATATATTATCTAGTAATTCATTATTTACCATAGCCGGATTTTCATATAAATCTGTTCAATATACAAGAGTATTCGATCAAATATTATTAGAACTAATTATTGAACCAAATATCAATAGTTGTTTTCTTAAATTATTAATAATTCATACATCTCAAACATATTGAATTTCTCATGATTGCATACTTATAATACTTCCGTCTGAAATTAAAACTGCATCAATATTTGTTACAGATGGATCAATATAAATATTTCATCAGTTTCATGTATCAGAATCCCTCTTTGCGATAAGTAGCAACAATGAATTATTATCATTAGTATTATAAATATCATCAGTAATATGTATATTAGCATTCATAGCTATAACCGTATTTTTTCAAGAAACTCATATTTTACCAGCTAAACTATTTCAGATAGTAAGATTTTTTCATTTATTTATATAAGTATTTCAATTGAAAATAATATTTTCTGTTTGTCATATATAATCATAATAAAATATTTTTTCATCTGATCAAGAGTTATTAAAATCAAAAGATATTAAATCACTAACTGTTTCAGGAGTTAATCAATTAGTATATTTAACTATATTTTTATTAATTAAGGATTTTGATAAGACTTTTTTATTTGTATCTAAATAAATATCATCTATAGGATTATTTTCTCTATTCAAAATATTATTTTCATCTCATTTTATTGTAGTAATACCTGATATAGCTATTTTTTGTTTATCAAAATTATCAACTAAATTTCACTGTAGCATATTTCATACATCCTTTAATCATAAACTATCAGAATCAAAAGAAATATAAATATGTTGATTAGAACAAAAAAATGAATTAGCTTGAATAGTAAAATCTCACCAAGAACTCGAACTTATAAGTCAAGAAATATCATAAACTTCTAAACTATCTAAACATTCATTTGGAATAGCTTTAATTGATGAAGTTAATTCTAATTCAGTTTGAATTATAAATAATCAAAATAATTCACTCTCTATTGTTCAAGTAATTATTCACCTCTTTCACAAGTCATAATCAGCCGATAAACTATCTTCTAAATCTAATCTTCATAAAACTGACCATTTATCATTTGCTAGAGGATCAGTACTATTTGTATCCCAATTATCTCATCCAGGAAAAAAATTATTTAATGCAAAGACAAATCATATTCACAAAAAAAATAGTGTGATAAATAATGTAAAATTTCTCTTTTTCAAAACGCATTTATATTAACAAATAGTATTTAAGTTATTATATAAGTTTTATGAATTTATTCAATTAAAAAAAAGACTATTTTTTACAAAAAATAGTCTTTTTTTTATTAACTAATTAGAAGTCAAAACCTTTTGGTGGATCAATTTGAATATTAGAATTATATTTAATTAAAAATGAAAAATCATTTTCTGAATTACAAGTATTATCTACTTTTCTAACATAGTTTAAATCATAAGTTTCAGCTAAATCAAAACTATTAGTAATTTGTCATCAAGGTAATAAGTATTCACTATTAGCAAGCACAGCTCACCCTATGGTATTTCTAGTAAACAAACTACCATCAAATATTAATTGCTTATTTAAATCTAAATCTGAATAAGTAAATCAATTAGAATCTGAGCTTCTAAAAGTACCATCAGAATAAATTACAGCATTAATATATTCAACATTATTATTAACATATATATTTCATGAATTATTATAGTCAGATATTACAGAATAATTATCTTGTAAAACCATAATTCATAATTTATTATTTGAGAAATTGATATCTCAATCAATAATAACATTTCAATTTTTTACAATTAATGTTTCATATCATAAATCATCTCCAGAAATTGTAGTATTTCATTCTACATATTTAATTCAATTAACTATAGTATTATTAATCCTTCATCTGGTTAATATATAAGCATTTTTTCTTATTTCAGATCTAAGATTTCATTTTGATAAATCAGAAAAATTTTCATCTTGTCATGTAATATTAGATTTTCATTCTCATTGTAAATTTCATATAACTTTTAATCATAAACTTTTAATATTACATCAACTTATTCAGAAATCATCTAAATAATATTTAATATTCTTTCATCATAATATATAAGAAATTATGACATTATTCGAATACAGTTCAGCTGATCATAATACATTATCATTAGCTCCTATGTTTCAAATAAATCAAACATAATTAGATATAAGTGATCAAAAATTATTATCAATATTTAAAAAAGTATTCCAAAAGTGTCAGCTTGTAATATTAGTAATAGTAGTTTCAGAAATATTCAAATTTCAATTTGATAATAAAATATTTTTATTATCAACTTTTGATAGTTCGATTTTATATTTTTGATCTTTTCAAATTTCTGGATTATCTCATCACTCATCTAATACTAAAGATCACTCAATTGGTTTTTTAAATTCATTTATATTATTATTTTTTTCAGTTTTAATAATACTAGTTGTAGTCGCGTTATCTACATAAGTAAATCCCCAGTTATTCATTAGGATCTTAAATCTTTGAGTGAATAATCACGGAGCCAATGATTTAACTTTAAAAAATATATCTCATGAAGCATTAGAAACACTATTAGCTAATGATATCAATAAAGCTATATCTCCAGAAGTAGTACTTAACATGCTTTCATAAATAATTTCACTAGAAATATCAAAATCAAATGCTAATAAATCTACTTCTTTATTATAAATTTTATTACCATATTTATCACTTAAAGTTAATGTATATTCATATTCGTCATCATTATTTGCAACTTTATCAGAATTAGACAAAGAGACTATTTCAGATTTATCAGTATCTAAATCTCAAGGATAAATAGTTATTAATTCATTTATTTCGTTTATATTTCATACATTATCAATCGCACAAATATATAAAGTAGATGTTCATGAAATAGTACGATTAATAGAATCTCCATCATTTACTGAAGTTCATATAATATTTAATCAATCTACACAAGAACTTCACCATTTATAACTAGCATTATTCAATCAACTTAGAGTATCTGAAACATTAATTGTTATCTTATCTACATCATTTGCTTTAAATGTAAAAAGTCATGATAAATTTATTTCTGGCATAATATTATCAATCTTACTTATTTGAAAATGTTGAGTTAATGTATTTCAGGCTAAATCTTCAATTAATAAACTAACATCGTCTACATTAGTTGTCGATACTCATGTTACTTTAGATATAAGACATCAACTTCATCATAAATCATCTAGACACTCTAGAAAATAAGTTCTTTGATCAGAAACCCAAGGTTCATCAATATCAGAAAAATCACTTGTAGATGAATCTGTTTGAACAGATACACATTTACTGTTTCAAGAATTATCAAAAACACATTTATTAGAACTAGTTCATAATTGAATATAATGTACAATTTCTCAAGCATTTACACATCAACTTCATCAACTTTCATCACTACAACTAATTCATATTTTTTGTTTTCAATCAATTATCTCAGTATATTTATTAATAGCAATTGTCGGTTTTGTTTTATCAATATTTGATATATTATAATTTTTCACCAAAATATTACCAGCAGAATCCTCTATAGATAAACTTCAACTACATCCTCATTCAGTTTCACATAAAAAAGTAGGATTTGCTTCTCATACTAACCAATCTTGATTCCATGTTTCATTTCAAAACACCGTAGCACTTCAATTCAAAGTAACGCTTTTATTTGAATTAACCCATGTAGAATTATTTGGAGAATAAGATAAAGTTCAAGTAGGCAGAGTTTTATTAATTTTCCACACCTGAAAATCCTTCGTTAAAATTCTTCAATAATTATCAGTGATACTTAAACTTCAAACGGTATTTTCTGTTATCATAATATCTGAAAATGTATTTGCATCACACGCCGTACTCGTACATAATAAACGAACATTAATATCATTGTTAATAAAATTATTAACAGAAAATTCTCAATATACTCAACCAGGAACAGGTGATCAAACAATAGCCTCATTTGTTATATTAATTGGATTTCAAAATTCTTGCTCTATAAAATAAAGTTCACCTGTTAATTCTGGTAATACTTCTAAACAATTCTCTTCAACCAAGTTACATGATGCCACAAATCACTTAACCTCAACTTCGTCATACCACACACATGTATCATTGTTTCAAGTAGTTCAATCACATGTAGATTCAACAGAAGATTTTCATCAATCACAAATTCCTGTATTATTAATTAATGGACATTCATAAACAGCATTAACTGAAGCAACAGTTAATAAATAAAAAGAAAATAGTAATAAAAATTTCTTCATAATAAATTATTATAATATACTATATATATAATAGCATAAATAATAGCAAATAACAAAAAAAGGATTACTAAATTAATCCTTTTTTTATATTATTCAAAACCTCAACCTGAAACAGCTGGCACAGTAACATCAGTAAATTCTTCTGAACAAGTTGAATTCACTGAGTATGTTGATCTAGATTCTGATCAAGAAGTTCAACAAAAATAATAATCTCATCTAACATATCTAGTAGTTTTAACTCAACTACATGTTCTTTTTCAATCAATCCAATCTGTACAATTATTTTTATCAATAGAACAAGAAGAACTTGATGTGTAATTATAACAAAAATAATCATCATTAGCTAATGTAAAATAAGCTCAAGTTCAAATAACAATTAATCATGCAACAATTGAAGAAATAATAATATTTTTCTTTTTCATATTTTTTATTATTTAAATATATAAACTAATCAACATTATAATAAAGGGATTCTTTTAATCAACTTTTATTTAATAATTTTATACCATTATTTTCCCATAATCATTTTGTTCTATTAAGAACCCACCAAGGAGCAAATCATGAGATTCATCTCTCTCATAAAAAAGTATTATCAATAGGATATCATTCTTCTTTTGATTTTTCTAATATCATGTCTAATTGATTTTCTGTTAATATAGAAGTTCAGATTTGTAGATTATTTAACATGAATTCTATATCAGAATACTGTCTAGTAATTATTGGATTTTTCTTAGAAATAAATAATTCATTTCATTCTAAATCCTTAAGTGATAAATATGTCATTCAATTAGTTATCATCATATCTCAAACATATCAATATATTTCATCAAAACTATCTAAAGATAAAAAATTATCCATTCATGGTGTAACTCTATTGAATTCAAATATTTCTGCATAAAAATCATCATTGTATACTCTACCATCATTGTCTAATAACACTCATTTTTTAAATTCAAATTCATTTCACAAGCTAGATTTTACTATTAACTTATCAGCTTTATTCATCTCCTCAATATTGACTAATTTGCTAGTATCTGACTTATGTAAAGAGAAATTGATATCACTAGATGATTGCTCATCAGAATCAAAAATAATATAAACACCATTATATCAATCAGAAAGATTATCAAAAGATCATCTTAATCTCAATCTAGTTAATGGGTAAGCATCAAACTCTAAGCTATATTCTCATTTTTCATTTGTAAATGCAAAAGCATTATCATAGTTCAAAATTTCCACCTTAGCTCATTCTAAAGCATTTCATAAATTAAATACCCTTCATTCAATTTTATATTTAATTGCTTCAATACCTATTTCACTTTTTAAGTTAAGTGATTTTTTGTACTCTCAACTGAAATCATATAAATATGATAATTGCTGCTTATCATCGTTTGTTTTATTCTCTTTTGATTCAAGTCTATTTTTTGTTTCTAGAAAAGATTCTCACTTAAATGGTAATAAAAGATTATTATGTAATTGCATATTAGATGAAAGTTCATCTTCCTCTAATAATCTAACTCATGATCTAAAGTCATTGGCTTCTCAAAGTATGTATTTATCAATTTTATATGAATTATATATGTCCATAATTGCTTGATTTTTTACATTTTTGTCTACTATCTTGTCTATATTGAATATAAATTCCTTATTAAATCTAGTGACTATATATCAATTATCTGTATAAACATTTATATAAAAATTTTCCTCTAATAAATCAACATTTAATACAACTCAAGATCAGTTAACAAAATAAGTTAAAAATTCATTTACTGATTCATAATTATTTGGATCTATTTCATTAAATGATATATCAATTTGTTTATCAGACTCACTTATAATATTTTCATTATTTAGTAATCAAGATGAGGAATTTATTCAATTAATTATATCTGTATTTAAAATATTACCTGTATTTCAGAGAATAAAATATAATACTGTTGCAAGCAATAATATCACTGTGGTTAATATGTAAATATATTTATTCTTCATAAATTTAATTTAATTAATAATTCTTTTTAGTTTACATAAATAAACAATTAACACAAAAAAAATACTCCTAAAAAGAGTATTTTAAATTGACATATATTTAAACTATTTTTTAATTCAAATAAACTTTTCTTTTGAGTCCATTGTATCAGATAAAAGTATAAGTAAAATTCTAGAAATCCACATTACTGAAAATAAAGAAACAATTATTCATATAGCAAGCATTAATCAGAATCCTTTAATTAGATTAACACCAAATATAAATAAAATCAACGCAACTATAAATCATGTAACATTTGAATCCCATATAGCTGACCAAGATTTTTTAAATCATATAGTTGTCGCTTCTTGTATATTTTTTCATGATTTTAATTCATCTTTTATTCTTTCAAAAATAAGAATATTAGCATCAATTGCCATACCTACAGAAAGAATTAATCATGCGATTGATGCAAGTGTTAATACTATTCATAATGACTTAATAATAGTTAATATCAAAGCTATATACATAAGTAATGCGACTGCTGACATAAATCAAGCTAATCTATAAACTAATATTAAAAATACAAGTATTAATAAAAATCATGATATTCAAGCAAATATAAGTTTTTCTAAAGAAGATGCTCATAATTTTGAATCAATAGTTTTTTCTGATGTAAGATATATTGGAGCTGGAACAACTCATGTATTAATGTCTTGAGCTAATAATCTAGCTTCTTCAGGAGTATAACTTCATGTAATTACAGCCTTACCTCAAAGAATAGGTTCATTAATATTTGGAGCAGTCAATAATTCTCAACCTACAAATATAGCCATTTGTTGACCAACTAATCTAGTAGATAATTCTCAGAATATCTTTGCTCATTCTGAATTAAATGTAAGCTCTACCATAGGAGTGTATGCTTCATTAAATTGAACTGATGATTTTACAAAATATTTATCATTTAATATTCTTCATTCAGAATCCATAGCAGGCATCCAATTTGATGGAGCTTTTGAAATAAATATATAAGAGTATTTATTGTCTTTGATTTCTGATACAATTAAATATCATTCTTCTCAAAAATTAGATTTAGTATCTATAATTGTACTTGGTATAAATTCCTCTCATTCATACAAAGAAGATAAATCTTCTATTTCTCAGATAGAAACGTTTTCATATGATAATTTATATTTATCAGCTGTAACTGAAAAAGCAAAACTACTAGAATTTAATTCCTCCAAAGCTTTATTAGCCAAAACTTTTCTAGCGACCAAATCCTCTTCAGTAATTTCAGTTCTTTGTTCCTTGAATTCTATTTTTACTACTTTTCAAATAGCTTTTTTAGCTTTTTCTATATTTTCACTATTTTCAAGTGAGCTATTTCATTTCAATGGTATTTGAACAATTATATGCTGTTCTCATCCATAACTAGCAGAAGCAATAACTGAATCATTTATATTTAATGTTTCAATTCTTTTATCAATAATTGACTTTAATCATTCAACTATTTCTTTTTCCTTTTCTGTATTATAATCAGGATCTAATTTAGCTTCAACTAAGTCAACTTTATAATCAAGCTCGATTCATCATTGTAAATCAAGACCTAATTTATACTCTGAACCAGAAAATGGTACATCCATATTATAACTAGCCCATGGAAATACATAAGTCAAAAGTCCTACCCCAAAAAGTATAATTAGAAATAATCTGAAAATTAAATGTCTCATAGCTAAATATTTTTAAATTTAAATTTAAATAATTATATACTTTTTACTAAAAAGTAAAGATTTAATATATAATTATTGACTTATATATTATAAGGAATATATTATAAAAGTCATTTTTTTATTGAATAGAGGAAATTATAATGACCGATACTAATGTTAGGTACTGTAGATTTTGTGGAAAAGAATACACTCAAGAAGGAGACAGAACACCAGCCCATGATATTACCATAACAAATGATGATGGGATAAAATTCAAAAGGCCATGTGAGTCTATAAACCATGTACTATCAAGTACAAAACCTAGTTTTCTAGGTAAATAAATCTATATATTGTTGGCAAAACAAGCTATCCCTCGGATAGCTTTATTTTTTTGTATTAGCTAATTGTCAACAAGCAGCATCTATATCATCTCACATTGTAGCTCTAATAGTAGAAACTACACCATAATGTTGTAATATTTTTTGAAATTTTTCTATAATAAATCTAGGGGTAGTAGTGAATCCATCTGAGCTAGTTCCCTCTCATGCATTATATGGAATAAAATTAACATGAGCTAATTTTCATTCTAATAATTTTCATAATTCATGAGCTAATTTAATATCATCATTAACACCATTTATCATTATGTATTCATAAAATATTCTTTTATTTGTTTTTTCCACATAATTATCTAATGATTCCATTAAAGTTTTTAATGGATAAGTGTGATCAACTGGCATAATTTTAGCTCTAATTTCATCATTTGGTGCATGAAGTGATATAGCAAGACCTGTTTGAGGAAAGTCTTCAGTAAATTTATTAATACCTGGTACTATTCAACATGTAGAAACAGTAATTCTTCTATTTGCTAAATCCATTTTTTTCTGAGCATTTGCAAAATTTATAGTTTCTTTAACCACATCATAATTTAACATTGGTTCTCACATACCCATATAAACTATATTTCTAAGTTTATTTCATTCTTTATTAAGTAGTTTTGCAGCATAATAAATTTGTTCTATTATTTCATAATTAGTAAGATTTTTTAATAATCCTAATTTTCAAGTAGCACAAAAAGAACAAGCCATAGGACAACCAGCCTGACAAGAGACACAAAGAGTTACTCTACCTGTTAAATGCCTCATAATTACAGCTTCTATAAATTCTCAAGTTTCAGTTTTGAAAAGAATTTTTGTAGTTTGTCAGTTTGAGCTAGTTTTTTCTGTATCTACAACAAGTGAACTAAAAAAACAATTCTCTTTTAATAGCTCTCTTGCTTTTTTTGACAATGTTTCCATTTTATCAAAATCATCTATAAAGTTTTTATAAATAGCATTCTCTATTTGAGAATATCTAAAAGGTTTTTCTCAATTTTCTTCTAATAATTTTTTTACTTTTTTTTCATCGTGTATTGAAATTTTTTGCATTATTTAATTTATTATTATAATTATATTTACTTAGGAAAATAATAATTAACCTATCCTGAATCCTTTGACTTTTTATAAGAAAAAGGGGCTACAAGAAAGTATATGAAAAAATCAAAAAAAGCAACATCTATAGCAGAAGCAATGGTGGTTTTATTAATTGTCGTAACTTGAGTAACTTGAATGTACAAGATTTATGACGAATCTATAAAATTATCTGATGCAACCACAAATAAAATTCAAGCCATACAAATAGCTAAACAATGAATAGAAGCATTCACTAATATTAGGGATACAAATTGGTTATTATTTTCTAGTGATTATGAAAATTGCTGGAATACATTGAATTATGAACCTGCATGTATTTGAGATTCAGCTCCATTAAATAAAATAAAAGAATGATGATATTATAAAATTTACAGAGATCCTAATAATAAATGGTTATTAGATGCTGGAACAATTACAACTTCTGACTATACTAATCCACTTTATTTAACTTTTCATAGAGTATGGTTAGATAATTGAATATATACTCAAACATGAACAGTAGAAGAATTAAAACCAGCATTTACAAGGGAAATAAAAATAGCTTATTCAGCTTGAAATACAACTGATCCAAAAATGACAGTTACATCATTAGTGCAATGGAAGGATAAATCTACAAATAGTGTACATAAAGTAGAGCTCGATCAAGTATTGAGTAATTGGAAACAATAAAAAAAACTAGATTAAAAATCTAGTTTTTTTCTTTAAGCTGCTTCTTTATATTCTCATATAATATTATCAATATGGTTTGATACACCTATTGATGAAACATTATTTCAAGTTTGTGTATTAATTATATCATCTGCTAATTTACTAATAAATTGATACTCTTTTGTTCCTTTATTTAATTTTAAAATTTCTGCTTTATCTAGTCATTCTAATTTATCTAAATTAATTCAGTATTTATTAAAAAATGGTAGTAATTGTTTAGATCTTTGTAATGAAGCACTAGAGACTGCAACTATAGCTCAAATTAATCATCTGAGAGATTTCATAATTAATTTTTTTCTGTCTTTTTCATTCTTATCTTGTGATAAAAATGCATCGTTAATTATATTATTCATTTCAGTATCCATTTCATTAATTAATGTTGGAGCTGAGCCAGAATTTATATACGAACCTCAAGAGTTTACCTTAAGCGCATATGTTAATGTTTTATAACTATCAAATCAAGTCATTCAAGCACCCTTATGAGCATCATTCATGAATTCCTCCTTGTATTCATATTGATCAGCATTTGCTTGTAGCGTATCATAATACTTTTTAAAAATTATATTTCATTCAATTTTTCCTCATTCTTCATCTTCGCGATCATCCTTTTCTATATAAATAATATTATTTATATATGCATCCTTATCATCTTTATATTCTTCTGGTTTATTCAATCCATAAAGAGATTCCATAAGAACTTTTCAATAATTATCATAAAACTCAATTGTATCTTCAATTTTTTCCTTTTCTGTTTTCTTTGTACTATGCATATTATTAAATATCTCTTCAGCGTCTACTCACATTGATGAATATTTTCATCCTTTTACATCAGCAATTCTTTTTGATAATTCTAAGATTACGTTAGTTGCAATATCTATACCTGATTTATATCTAATTAAACTCACTATAGGTAAAATCATTCATTTCTCTGGCATTTTTCTAATTAAATCTCTTGTTTTTTCCTCCATACTATATGCAGCTCAAGAAAAAAGTAATACAAATGGCACCTTATTCATAACATCTACAGGTCCTCATCTTTCAACAACAACTTCTAATCATCATGCTCCATTTGGATAGGTTCATCCCATAATTTCGTCTAAAGCAAAATTAACAATATTGTCACACTTAGATATATCTCAACCATCTTGTTTTCAAGTATCGAATTCTTCTTCCTTTCATTTTGCTCTAAAAGCTTTAAATTCTTTATGTAATCTTGATCTTCTTCTTATTCATTTATATCATTCAGGTTTACATTGTTTTACAAGTAAAATATAAATAAGTTGTTCTTCTGTAAATACTTGATCCTTATCCTCCTCCTGTTTTTTTATATCATTATACAACTCATCTCCTACTTTTCATCATAAAGCTTGGTACCAAAGAAATTTTCATTTATATGGATATAATCATCATTTAGCATAAAGAACTCAATATTTCTCCATCATAAATATAAGTCCTGCTTCTTTTTTAGGATCTGATGAATTTTTATTTAATAACCATTTTCTTATCATTATTGTTGCTGGTCATGAATCAATTCATTTAAGTTTTTCCACATAACCATCCATTCTTTTTTTCTTTGCTGATTCTTCTCTAGCAATTAAATCAGCTTTTAGTTCTTCAGGCAACCATAACGCATTTGCTAATTTTGCAGAATTTTCTTCCTGCCCCTCCTTTATATAATTTTCTATTGATTCTACATATAGTTTTCATCATCTAAATAAATCCATAACAGATAATCTATCAAAAAATCTACTCCAAAAATGTCACTTAATATCAACAGATTCAATATCGTCTTCTTTTATATCTTTTTCCTCATCTAATGACCTAGGTATTAATGAATATTTTTTAATCCAAGAGTCTAAAAATCATATATTTACTCTATGCTCCTTTTTACCAACTTTAAAAGTTGATTTTTTTTCTTTTTTATCTTCTTCTATCTCTCAAAAACTAATCAAAACACTATCTCAATCTATAGAATGAATTTTAAGTAATTCTTCAAAACCAGATTCAGTCTTAGATACTAAATAATCATACTCTATATTATTATCTTGATCTCAATTTTTATTATAAATTCAAGCATCTTTATACTCGAATTTTCACCATTCAGTTCCTATATCACTATATCAAACTATATCAGCAAACAAGCTTTCGGCTTTAGTTAACTTAGATGTTCTTTTTGCTTCATTTATTTTCCATCAACTAAAAAAAGTATCAAAATTAAAGCTTTCTGAGGGGCCTCATTGTACTGGTATAATTGTAACTTCTCACATGTCTCAGGTATCTATCTCAATTATTGTAAAAAAATCTCAATTCTTTGTTTCAAATGTTGTTCATTTACTAAAACCATAATTTACTCAATCAATATCTAAACTATCAATTTTTTGCTTTAATATATCTTTATTAATTGAAAGTGCAGATTGGTATTCTACATCCTCAAGACTTAGTGATTTTTTGTAATCATCGTATAAATCTTTATATTCTAATTCCTCATTTTGTAAATCTTCATCAGATATATATTCAGGTATTTTATCTTCTTCAATTAATTTTTTCTTTATATAATTTTTTTCAATATCATAGCTTGACACTAAATTTAAGTCGTCCTCGTGTTCAGTAAATTCATTATTCTCATCGTTATAAAGTTCTGATTTAAAAGATTCTTTTGAAAAACATTTTAATTCAAATGATTTACTTGTATCAATATTAGCTAAATCAGATTCATTAACTATTTTTTGTTTAGGAGATTTTTTATTTTCTAAATAAAAAATTATATCTTTATGAGAACAAGTTACTATATCGTCATTTTTATTTTCTGTATATTTTCAATTAAGTGTTTTATTTAACAATTTAATTTTTCAATCCTCAATTCATAGATCTAGTATCTTATAAAAAGAAGTACCAATAACAAATCATTCACTATCAAATTTTTTAATAGTAAGTATATTATTATTTTTAAAATTTAACTCACCATATTTCCTTAATTCTCATTCAAAGTCATTCAATTTATTTTGTTGCTTTGAAACTTCCTTCATAGTATCATTATATGAAGTAACAAGTGAGTCTAAGGGAAGAAAATCTATATGATCATTAATAATATCATCTAGTTTTTTTGAAATAGATTCTTTAACAATGTAGTCTGAAAGATTAAATTCAATTGAACTATCTTTGATGCTATCAAGTAAGTATTCTTTTCTATCATAATCTAACTTATCATGAAAAGTATCCTTTATTAATTTTTCTTTAATACCTTTGATTAAAGAATTATCTATAAATCATAATTCTTTAGCTCTATTTAAGTCAATAATTAATGAAAATTTAGTCAATATTTCTTTTATTTTTTTTGGTCAAAATAATCAAGATTTTAATAAAGATAGAATTTGTGTTTCACTAACTTCTGACCTCAATTCACATTCTTCATCATAAAAATCGGATAAAAGGACTTTTTGCTCATCATTCAATTTTTTATACTCTTCCTTTATTTCAAAATCTACTAAAAAAGAATTGAAGTTTTGTGTTTTTATTTCTCTTTTTAATTCTTTTTCTAAAAAAATAATTCTCTTTCATTCTGAATTCAAATATTCATCCAATTCTTTTTCTGATAATTCTTTTACTGAATTTAGAATACTATTATTATAATCATTGTTTGTAATATCGTAATTTTTTATTACATGATTTTTAAAATTATTCCTTTTATTTACTAAATTTATTTTTTCATTTAACAAAGCGTCTTCTAAATCTATTTTTTTAATTTCTCTTAAATCAATGTTTTTAAATTTATCCTTTTGTCTCAAAGACTTTAATTGCTTTTCTAAGTCTAAATTAATAATATTTTTATCACTAAAAACTGAGTTTATAAATTCAGTTTTTTTATCTTTGTCCTTAGTTCACTCAAATATAAATTCCTTAATAAATTCTTGTTTTAAGTCAGCCTCACTTTTCTTGGATTTATTTTTAGTTTCAATATCCTCAGTTCAATTTTCTATAGAATTATTTACCATTAGTTATTTTTAATAAATATTTTAATTATTATAGCACTTAATAGCTAAAAATGCAAAAATAATTGTACTAAAATTAGACAAAACAAACTTGATTGATATTATCAGTATAATTGTTAGTTTTAATATATTATAAAATAATCACAAAATATGATTTTTATCTGAATAATTATATCAATAGTTCTCTTCTCTATAATCGTACTAATCCACGAATGGGGCCATTTTTCTACTGCTAGGCTTTTTTGAGTAAGAGTAGAAGAATTTTGACTATGAATTCCTCCTAGAGCAAAAAAGTTATTTATTGATAAGAAATGAACACTTTTTAGTCTAAATTGGTTGCCAATTGGTTGATTTGTGAAATTAACATGAGAAATGCCAAATACTTTTTTGGTTTATGATGAAAAATGAGAATTATATAATAATAAAGATCTAGAAAAAGATATAATTTCTAAAAAAGATATTTTTGACTGAAAAAATAAAAAAATTACTGAAAAAGATAAAGAAGAAATACTAAAAAAATTAAAGGAAAATTGAGCAAGTTATAATCTAATGAATAAACCTAGTTGGCAACAAGCTATAATTATTTTAGCTTGAGTTTTTATGAATTTTTTATTGGCTGCAATTATTTTTTCTATACTTTTTTTCACTTGAATAAAACCAATTTGAATCAATACAAAAATAGAAACTAATTTAGATTTAAAACTTATCCCAACTTATGAACAAGCTATAGAATCATGAATACTTTTCAAGGATGAATGACTGATTTTATCGCCAGTTGAATGAAGTATTGCAGAAAAAGCATGATTGATAGAATGAGATATTTTATTAAGTATTAATTCTATTAAAATTGATACAGCAGAAAGTATGATAGAAATAATTTCAGAAAATAAAAATACTAATGTAGATTTATCTATTTTAAGAGTTCCTTATTGTCCGATATGCCCAGAATGATCTGTATGTAAAGCTTGTGCTCCTCCAGAGAATATAGAGATAAAAATTATTCCTTCAGAGCTTTGAAAAATTGGTGCATACATATCAGAAAATATAAAATTAAATAAAGATTTTGAATATACATATTCAGTAACAGATTCTATAAAATACTGAACATTAGAAACATTTAATCAAGCTCTTCTAACATTTAAATGATTATGAATTATAGTTAGAAAAATATTTAATCCAGAAACTCCAGTAGAAAGACAAGAGGCTTTAGAACAAGTAAGATGACCTATTTGAATAGTAGATTTTATTACTAATTCTATGCAGGCAGGGTTTGTATTTTTGTTAGTTATATGAGCAATAATATCTATTAATTTATGAGTATTTAATCTACTACCTATTCCTGCACTTGATGGTTGAAGATTTCTTTTTATTACAATAAATTGATTAATAAAAAAAGCATTTTGAAGAAAAGCTATCAGTGAAAAAACTGAGTGATTAATACATATTTGATTTTTCATCTTTTTAATTGCTTTAAGTTTATTAATAGCGTATAATGATATCAGTAAAATAATTTCTAGCTAATTAATATGAAAGATAACAAAGTCTTACAAAGAGCGAAAAAATACGTAAATAAACTGTTAGTACCTCTAGAAAGACATTATTATCATAGTTATAATCATGCAATAGAGGTAATGGATAGAGCTATATATATTTGAAAAAAAGAAGGACTAAATGATGCCGATTTGGAAATAGTTGGCTTAGCTGGATTATTTCATGATACAGGTTTTATTATTCAATATGATAAAAATGAACCTATCTGAGCAAAAATTGCTCAAAATTATTTAAAAAGTGTTCTATATCCAGAAGATAAAATCAAAACAATAGAAAGAATGATTTTAGCTACTGATATAGATTATAAAGAAGCAAAAGATATTTATGAAAAAATAATAAAAGATGCTGATTTAGATAATCTAGGTAGAAAAGATTTTGTTGAAAAATCTCATTCTCTTAGAAAAGAAATAGAGGTAATAAAAAATATAAAAATAAAAGACCCCGATTGGAATCATTGATCAGTTGAATTATTAAAAGAACATCAATTCGAAACATTAACACAAAAAATGGAAAGAAATAATATTAAACAAGAAAATCTTGATTTAATGATAGAAGAATTAGAACATTTTAAATTATAAAAAAGTTATCAATAAATTGATAACTTTTTTATTTATTATTTTTATAAATTCAAATAATAATCTATCATATATTTTTTTTCTTTAACTGTTTTTAAATTTGAAAATCAATTATTAATTTCATCTAAATTATTCATCAGTATTCACAATTGAATTTGAAATTCTTGATTATTTTCTATATAGTAATCTATGCTGGCAATATAAGTATCAGAAATTATATTGTCAGAATTATTATATCATTCTAAATATAAATTAACTAAACTATTAATAAATTTATCATATTCACGATATGAATATCAAGAGTTAGAAAAATTTAAATCACTATATATCTTAAAAACAAATACAAAATAGTTTCTATAAGTATAACTGATATATTTTTTAGTTGTTCATGATTTTTTTTGAGTGTTTTCTAATACATGATTTCATAAAAATCATATTGGAAAATCATAACTAGGATTAGTATTAGAAATTATTGTATTTCTATAATTATCAAAAAATCACATAGCTAAATTTTCTAAAATATTAGAATTTATATTATACAAATTATTAGTTCAAAAAAATCATGTTTTTAAATAAAAGTCTCCCTCTTTATCTAAAACTTTTGTACTAATAAAATCATTAAAAAATCAAGTTATTAAGTTGTCTGAAATATTATCACGTTTATTGTAAATATTATTTAATCACCAAAATCATAAATCCATATCTATATATTTTCATGTAAGAGATTTAATAGAATCTATACTATTATTTTCAAATCATTCATTACATATATCAGAAACATTATTAGCACTTAAATTAATATTTCCAGAATCACAAATAGTAAATTCAGAATTAGTATTAGTAAAAAGTAAAACATAAGTAAAGCAGAAAATTAGTACTCTAAATATTTTTTTCATAAATTAATAATTAAAAATTACATATATATTTCAGAGTCACTTCACTAAATCTTTTCAAGTAATTTCTTTGTATAGTTCTGAACTATTAATATCAAAATTAAAATATTTATTATTTCTAATCCTCTTGTAAATCCATCACAATCATCTAGATTCAGAATTATTTAATGAGAAGTTTTTTCTGTAATTAAAAATATCATAACTATCATTAAAAGCAGATTTAAAAATGTTGTTATAAAGATTATGAAAATTTGATATATCTATGCTAGAATTGTTTTCAACGAAATTATTAATAAAAATTCATGATCATCAGAAATCAAAACTAGAAAAATTTTTAAAACTATTATTCAAAAAACTTATATTATTAGTATTTTCAGATTTGAAATTATTTCATCAAAAATCAAACTCATTTGATTTCAAAATAGAAAAATTTAAATCACTAGAGATATTAGTGTTTCCATCTTCTAAAAAATTAATATCATAAGCTCATGTAAAATTTTTATTAAGAAAATTGATTTTTGAATCAGAAATTCATACCGCTAATCTAAAAGAAAAATTATTCTCGATTTCTATATCCAATATAGAGTTTTCAATAAAATGTTTATTAGAATAATTATATAAATCATCATAATAATATCTATTATAATATTTATAATAGTGAGATTTATAATTAGTATTATCTCATATATTATTTCAATTCTTTAGTGAAATATATGAATCAATTATTTTAATTCAATTAGATAATGGATGATTGTGTGGCTGAAAATTTCAAGCAGGATTTGGAATAAAATCATAAAAATAAGGATTCGTTTCATTGAAGAATTGTGCATTTTTAAATATTATATTTCCAGCTTCTTTTCAAAGTTTAAAACTAACATTTTTAAAAATTAAAGAGTTGTCTCATACTCATTCAATAATTAATTCATTATTAAAATCCACTCAATTAAATTTTAGATCTATGTTAGAATTATATATGTCATTAAAACTGCAATTCACTTTTATATTAAAAATTACTCATGAAGAAGTTTCTTCATTTCAAGAAATATTTATATTAGAATTTATATAATCAATAGTAGATTCTATTCAAACTTTCAGAGTCGCAAATGAATTATTACTATCAAAAACAATTCATGTATCATTATTTCAATCTACACAATCGATTAATGTATAATCATTAATAAAATCATTTTCAGCACTCACTCAAGAAAAACAGTTTAGGAGAAAAAACAATAGAAAAAAAAGTTTTTTCATATAAGAGAATTAATAAATAAAAACATATATTAACTAGTAAGTATTAATTATTCATTAATTTTTTAGACTTTTTTAAAAAAACTTTTTATGTACTTATTTTTTTAATCCCTCCCCCTTACGGGTACTCCCTTTGGAAAAGGGAGAAGATTATACATTACTTATTTTTTATATCTCCCTTTTCCAAAGGGAGTACCTGAGGAACGAAGGGGAGGGATTAAAAATAAGTACAATTTTACTTTTTTAAAAAAACTATATAATCAGATAAAATATTTTTAAAATAATTTTATATTTATGTTTGATTATAAACTAGAAAATACAGATTGATATGCAAGAGCATGAGAATTTGAAACAGCGCATGGGAATTTTCAAACTCCCATTTTTATGCCTGTTTGAACAAAAGCGAGTGTCAAATGAATACACCCAGAGGATTTAGATGAAATCTGAGCAGAAATAATTTTAAATAACACCTATCATTTATATTTAAGACCCGGTAAAGATAAACTAAAACATTTTGGTTGAGCACACGAATTCATGAATTATAAAAAACCAATACTTACAGATTCTGGTTGATTTCAAGTTTTTTCACTATGACAACAAAAGTATAAACAAAATATAACCCTTCCCCCTACGGGTGCTACCCTTGAAAAAGGGAGAAAAAATAAAGAAAATCAACAATTAGTAAAAATAACTGAAGAATGAGTTCATTTTAGAAGCTTTATTGATGGATCAAAACATTATTTTGATGCAGAAAATGTTATGGATATTCAATCTGATATTTGAGCTGATATTATTATGGCATTTGATGAATGCGCTCCTTGAAATTCAACTAAAGAGTATGCAAGAGCAGCAATGGAGAGAACGCATAGATGGGCAGAAAGATGTGTAACAAAATGGAAGCAAAACAATAAATCAAGAGAAGAAAAATGAGAATACCCACAAGCACTATTCCCTATTATTCAATGAGTTATCTATGAAGACCTTAGAAAAGAATCTGCTAATTTTATTTGAAATCTAGACACTCCATGAGTAGCAATTTGATGATTATCTGTATGAGAATCAAAGTTTGATATGTATAGAATATTAGATGTATTAAAAGATAACCTACCAGAAAAAAAACCAAGATATTTAATGTGAGTATGAACTCCTGAAGATTTAATCGAAGCAATTAATAGATGAATTGATATGTTCGATTGTGTTTTACCTACTAGACTTGGAAGGCATTGATTAGCTTTTTCTAGTATATGAAATATAAAAATAAAAAATAAAAAATGGGAATTTTCAAAAGATCCATTGGACGAAAATTGTGATTGTAAGATTTGTAAAAACTATACAAAATGATATTTGAGGCACCTAATTCAAGAATGAGAAATGCAATGAATGCAACTCATTAGTTATCATAATCTACATTTTTTAATAAACCTCTGTAAAAAAGCAAGAGTTGCTATTCTGGAAAATAAATTTGAAGAATTCAGAAAGAAATTTTGGGAAAAATATCCAAAAGAATATTTAGATAAATAATTTATTTGACTTAAGTAAACTAACTTGTATTATTAATTTTTAAAATTATTTGTAAATCATAATAATGCAAAATACTAAAGATAGAGATTTAGTTTGTTATTCAGAAGAAAGAAATATAGAAATAATATATAATAATGTTGAAGAAGCTACAAATGACTTATTATTAGCTTTTTTAGATGAATCCTATTTTGAATCAAGCAAATTTAAAATAATGGACCAATTTCGTAGAAAATTACAAATTATAAATAAAACATACTGAAGCACTAAAGAACAATTCAAATATACAAAAAGAGACTCTTGAGAAAGATATTTCGATCATGTAAGCTGAGTATTAGATATTTATATTAAAAAAATATCTAATTTGAAAAATGAACTAGATGAATTAGATAATACTCAAAAAGAGGAATGTCTAAAGGCAATGAAACTCGTACAAAATGAAATAGAACTAATAGCAACATGTTTAGATCATGATACAATAGAAGATACTAATATATCATTTGATTGACTTAGTGAAATATCGTGAGAAAAAATAGCTTTCACTACTTTACTATTAAGTAAAAGACCTATCTGGAGATTTATAATAAATAAAGATGAGTTAGAAGATATAGAGTGAATTAATAATGAAGAAGAATTAAAAAAATATTTGATAGATTTAAATATAAAGAAAAAAACTTGAGAATTAGAAAAATTAAAAAGACCTATCTGAAGACTTACAATAAATAAAGATGAGTTAGAATATATAGGATGAATTAATAATGAAGAAGAATTAAAAAAATATTTGATAAATTTAAATATAAAGAGAGAAATGGTGGAATTAGAAAAATTAAAATGATTAACAAATTTTGATGATTTTATAGAATTTATAGAGATTGAGAGATCCTGAGTTCTTAATTCAAAAGGGTTAGTTTGTGATAAAATAAAAACAAAATATTATATTGAGGAAAATATCACAGATGTAGATGAAAAAATAAGCATAATGCATGACTATGAAATAACAGATTACGAAAGAGAATATACAGAAAGATATTATAAATTATCTAAAAAATATAAACAAAAAAGAAATGATGAATACCTAGAACATCTAGAATCTGGAGAAGCATTAAAAAAATATGCTATAGAATTGGCAGAAGAAAAATGATTAAATTTTTATGAGGAAGAAATAGATATAATAGTAAATAATGTAATGAAAATAAAAATTGCCGATAGACTACATAACCTGTCAGATATTGCGGTGGCATGGAAGAATCAACCAGAAAGAATAAATGCAAAATTAATGGAAACAGAAGCATATTTACTTAGCTTAGCATTAGAATTAGGTAAACATATACATGATTACATAAAATCAGAAATATCTAAAATAAGAGAGGCTATCTTTACAGATGGCACTAGTGAATATGTAGGAACAATTCTAAACCCAATATAAAATAAGCTAAAAAATTGCTTTTAGTTTATTTTTTTGTATTATAATCTATACTTTATTAACATATAAAATTAAAAAATGTTTTCTTGAATAATTAGAAATAAAGCAAAAATATTAGAAATAAATAATTGAAACTATACGCTAGAAAATATATTTAAAAAAGATTTAAATCTTTGAATAAGTATAGCTCATGATTGAGCCTGTATGACTGTCACAAAATCAAGTCCAGAAAAATATAGTTTTTTTGTAATGGAGGAATCAATTAAAAAAACAAATTTTAAAAATAAGAAAGTATGAGATTATTTTAATATAGAATGAAGTCTCAAAATGTCAGATACTATGGATGGACATTTTGTTTCATGACATGTGGATACGACTTGAGAAGTAACAAAAATAATAAAAAATGATGACGACTCTAAATACTATTATATAAACTTTAGTGAAAAATATAAGAATCTAATAATTGAAAAATGAAGTATTACTATAAATTGAGTTAGTTTAACAATAGTAGAAGACTGAAATGATTATCTTTCTGTGTCAATTATCCCCCTTACTCAAGAAATAACAAATATATGAGACCTAGAAGTTTGAGATATAGTAAATCTAGAATTTGATATACTAGGAAAATATATCAATAAAATACAGGGCTGAAAATAATAAAGTGGTCTATTAATTCTAATCCATCCCCTCGTTCCTCGGTACTTCCTTTGGAAAAGGAAGAAATTTCTTCCTTTTTATCCGGAGGTGTATCCTTTAGGGCCAAAGGGAGTACCCGAAGGGGGAGGGATTAGAATTAAAGCACATTACAAACTAATTAAAACACTATGTCTAACTATAAAATACAAGAAAAAAATTATTCTGAAATAGATAAAAACTTAAACATAGTTTTTATTAGTGCAGAGTTTAATAGAGAATATACTAAAAATCTAGAAAACATAAATGAAGAGTTATTAAATAAAAATTGATTTAACAATATTACAAAATATTTAGTAGCTGGTGCTTTTGAAATACCATGATTTTTAAAAAAAGTAATAGAAGAAGTAAAACCTGACTTAATTATATGTTTTTGAGTAGTTATTAGATGAGAAACTACACATTACGAAATGGTCGCATGAGAATCTGCTAGATGAATAATGGATTTATCTATCCAAAAATGAAATAGTGCAATAATAAATGGAATATTAACATGCGAAAATGAAAAACAAGTAAATGTTAGAATAAGCAATACTTACGCTATTTCATGACTAAACCTAATAACTGAAATACAAAAAATAAAATAAACTTCCATTTTTCTTAAGTTTCTCTTAAGTTAAGAATATATAATTATTTTAGAACAAAAAATATTAATAATAACATATTATGATTAAAGTAATAAAATGACCTGTCATAAAATGAAAACAATTATGAAGAACTATATGATACCCTACTGTAAATCTAAAATACAGTGGGGCAAAAGTGGATGACGCAACTTATAAAATAAATCTTTTAATCGACGGAGTTGTATATACTTGAGCATGAGTATATAGAAAAAAAATAAAATTATTTGAATGATATATTTTTGATTTTGATGAGGAAATATATTGAAAAGAAATAGAAATAATTGTGTTAAATAAAATAAGAGAAAATAGAAAGGTGAAATCTTTAGAAGAATTAAAACCACTTATAAAAAAAGATATCAAATTAATAAAAAAAATAAAAAATAATATATTAACATTTTGAACTTTTGATCATGTTCATGAATGACATATAAATTTTTTAAACCAAGCTAAGAAATTTTGAGATAAACTTATTACAATTGTAGCTACTGATAAAAATGTAGTAAAATTTAAATGACAAAAACCTAAATATAAACTAGAAAAAAGAATTAAACATGTGAAGAAATTAAAAATATCAAAAGATGTATTTTCTTGAGATGAAACTAGTCCATTAGAATGTATTCATAAATATAATCCAAAGGTTGTTTGTTTGTGATATGATCAAGTATGATTTTCTAAAGAATTAAAAAAATATATAAAGAAAAATCATTTAGATACAGAAGTAGTTAGGATGAAACCATATAAAGAAAAAAAATATAAATCAAGCTTATTAAAAAAATAAAAAACAACTAGAATATTCTAGTTGTTTTTTATTTTTATTTAACTTTAAATAATGCTTTATATCAATGTCTAATTTGTTGTTGAAGCAAAGTATAGACTTGATTTTCAGTTTGAAATGATTCTTTATTTTCTCAGATATAATTAGCTATATTTAATAAATATGGATAATTATCTTTATCAATTTTATTTTCTTTTATTAGTTCATCTACCTTATCAAAACACTGTAATAACTTAGTGGCTCTATTTATTTGAGTTCAATTTTCAGTATAACTTTCATAATTTACTCATGCAATTGCCATAAATATTTTTCTATCTTCAGACATTTTTTCTGACCTACTAAATGAATCTAAAGCAACTTTTAAACATATACTATCTGTTTCTATTAATTCTAATCTATCACTAGTAAAAGTATTTAATAATCTTTCATATCTTGTAGTTAAGTTATGTCTAGAATCTTTATCAATAGTTGCTGCATTCAAATCAACAAGCAAATATCAAAGTCATAGTTTAGAAATATTTTCTACAGTTTTATTAACATTTGAGTCATATATATAATCATTAAAAGAAAATATTAAATTATCTTCTAATAATCTATTATTATTTTCAGAAATATGATATTTCAAGAAAGTCCCTATTCTATAGATTCATGTGCTACTTTTGAATTCTTCACTTGGATTAGATATATTTTTATATATATTATTTAATGATCTTTTTGCAGAATTAGTGAGTATATTTTCCTGAGATATTATTTGATTCAATAATACTCTGATAGTAAAAATGTCCATTTTTTCAATTCAAGTAACTGCGTCTTTAATATCATCACTTACATATTCTTTTATAAACTCTTCAGTTTTAGATTGATCAATATTTGTATGAAATAGTATTTTTAAATACTCTTGATGGTAAAGATAAGGTGCATTTACAACTGTCACGTCTCATACTTTATATTTATCATATCATGCTCATTTTAGATTTGTAAAACTATGCGGTAAAACAGAATTTACGATATAAATAATAATTATTAATGAAAAAACAATAGATCAAAATAATTTAAGATAAAAAGTTTTATCATTATCTTCCTCTTTGTAACTAGCTAAATAATAAGCTCATAAAGCAATACAAAGCAAAAATGCAAAGTACATACTTATTCAATACCATACAACTCAAAATGCTGATATAGTCCACAAAAAAGTATAAAAACTAGCAAATACAAGATTTAATTTAAATAGATTTACTCTAGATGATTCAGTTTTAGTTTTTGTATCCAGTAAATATAAAAATAGTATTACTGGTAATAAAAATACAAATAATATTATAGCATATCCTAATGGTAGATTAAAACTAGAAAAGAAATCTGAAATACACTGATTAAATGTTCTGTTGTCTTTCCATATAGAAATTAATTTTTCTTTTTCTGAATCTAGATTAAGAAGTTCAATTGACTTCTCTAATGCTACTATAGAAGTGATAGAGTTATTGAATCTAGAATAACTAGAATTTAAAATTCTTAATTCTTCAATAATTTCAAAATCAGTATCAAGCAAATTTCATTTGGTCAAAACAATTTCAGTTCACATGGAAGTATCCAAAACTTTTGCTTCAAGTTCTTTATAAAATAAATCTACCGCTCTTTCACTAACCATTTCATATGTAACAGTATCAGTAACCAAGCTAGATATATCATTTGATGTAATATAATTAGCTACTTTTATATCATAAATATCCTTATTGTATTTTTTATCTTTTAATACACTCGTATTTGATATAAAAATTCACTGTTTAGCTTCTGAAGAAATACTAGAAATACTGGAATTATCTATTAAATTATTATCAGTTTTTATAAACACTAATAATTCAAATATCAAAGCAACTACTATTATCCAAGCATAATATTTTTTTCTAAATGGTAAAAATAATAATATAGCTGGCAATAATGCCAAAAAAAGAAATCATATATCAGTAAACTCACCTCATTGATTAACTTGCATGGTTAAATTCCATGGAAGTTTTAAATAATTATTTACTCATTTTTCATAACCGAAATACCTTCAAAAATCCTCATTATCAATTATTCATTCAGCAGATATTCTTTCTCTTTTTTTGTTTTCATCTATTATTTTTATTTCTTCATCACTATATATAAGACTTTTATCAAAATCAAATCTATCAGCAGATCATGATATAAGAGTTCATACACTTATATTAGGATAAGCTTCTGAAATATTCTTTCCAAGCCAAGGTAGTAATGCGATAAATATTCATAATAACAGTATTCATAATTCTATGAAAAATTTCTTTATAATTCACTTATTATTTATAAAACTAAGTACTAATAATCAGAATCAAATAGAAAGAGAAACAAGTGCAAACATAGTTTCAAATCAAACTATATTACCAGGATTAACTACAACGTTCATTTTTCACCATAAGTCTGCTTTTGTAAATATAGCGAAGAAAATAAATATATATCATAAAAATCAAACTAATCATAATCTAGCAAAAGTTACAACTCATATAATTGCAGATATAAGTAATAATGATGTAAATTTAATAGAAAAAGCGAATCAAGCTAAAAGTCAGATTATTAGAATTATATATAAAAAACCTCATCCTTGTATTCCTTCTCCTTTGGAGGAGAAAGAGGCTACAATTTTATCTTTGGTATTTTCTAGTAAAGAATGTTTGTGTTCTAGCGTGTTAGATTCCTTTAAATAATATTTGTATAGTAGATATAAACTTATAATACTAACAAAAAATAAACCTGGGTCTAGTTTCATGTCTTTAGCCTGTTGAAAAACAACCATAGGTAAAGAAATAAAAATAGTTCATACAAGTAATGGTATATTGATAAAAGTTTTTTCTCATTTATTTCAAGTAGATTTAAGTAAATCACTAGTAATCAAAACCAAAGCAATAAAACTTAAGAATCATCATACATTATTAAAGAAAAATGCTAGAGTTGGTGATCCAAACATATAACCAATACCAGTAAATGTTTGCCAAGCATACATTTGACCAAGTGCAATTATACTACCAGCTTCAGCCATCAAGTGAGGCATATTCATATAAGCTCATAAATCATCCCATCAAATAGGAAATGGTCTTACAATAGAAATCAGACTAATACTTAATACGAGAGTCGAAACTAAAAATAAAAATTCTGTAGAAATTAATTTTAGATAATTTCATTCTTCAATATCTATTTCAAAACTATAATCTACAATTCATTTAAAAACAGCTATCAATTCTTTATATGAAAAAACAATAAATCAAATCAATATAGCAAATACAATCCATATATTATAAAAACCTAAAATTCAAAATATATCAAGCAGAAATACAAAAGAAAAAAATCAAATTCATATTGATAACAAAAATTTATAGATACTAGTTTCTGATTCAATACCTGGTAAATATCAAATAAGTTTTTTTCAAAAAGCTAAAGATATTAAAACTATAGAAACAGGTATAAATGAAAAATAAAGAATTTTAAAATATAATACTATTCAACTTCCTAATGAATCTCCATTAAAATGAAAAAATAAGACACAAAGTATAAATAAATGAAGTGAGAAAAAACCAAGTACTTTTAATAAAGAAAAACTAGCTTTTTTATCAGATAATTCAAACTGAAAAAATTTATAAACAGAATAAATTATTCAAACAATGAGAACATAAATCCAATAACCATTGAAATTCTCTATATGTGCAGAATTAGTAAAATAATAAAAATAAATTATAATAAAACTAAAAATAGCCAACGCTAATACTTTTAATAAATAAGAAACCATGCTAAAAATTAAATTAAAAATTATTATATACATAATAGTTTTTTAACAAAAAAGCTCAAGAAAAATTTTGTTTTTATGTTAAAAAGTGTAGGATTAAGAGAATAAATTAAATACTTAGTTACTTAAGTTCTAATCCATCCCCTCGTGCCTCGGTATTTCCTTTGGCCCTAAAGGATACACCTCCGGATAAAAAGGAAGAAATTTCTCTCTTTTTCCAAAGGGAGTACCCGAAGGGGGAGGGATTAAAATATGAGTACACAACAATAATAACTAACTAAAATATAATTATGGACTACTTCAAAGAAAGTTTAAAATTACACGAAAAAATAAAATGAAAGATAGATTTTAAATCAAAGCTAAAGCTGGAAACGAAAGAAGATTTAAGTTTAGCTTATACTCCATGAGTAGCAGAGCCATGTAGAGAAATAGCAAAAGATCCAGAAAATGCATATAAATATACTATCAAATCAAATACAGTCGCAGTTATTTCAGACTGATCTGCAGTTTTATGACTTGGAAATATTTGAGGACTTGCTTGATTACCAGTTATGGAATGAAAATGTGTACTATTCAAAGAATTTGCATGAGTAAATGCCTTTCCTATTGTACTAGACACGCAAGATACTGAAGAAATAATATCAACTATAAAACATATTTCACCAACGATTTGATGAATCAATCTAGAAGACTTCTCAGCACCTAGATGTTTTGAAATAGAGGAAAGATTAAAAGCAGAACTAAATATACCAGTTTTCCATGATGATCAGCATTGAACAGCTATAGTAACTTTGGCTGGATTAATAAATAGTTTAAGAATAATAAAAAAACCTCACTCTTGAATTCTCTCTCCTTTGCAGGAGAAAGAGGCTGCAAAAAATGTAAAAATTGTGGTGAATTGAGTTGGTG